>Ga0065711_1000670_pt1 | contig 58252 bp, 27 predicted proteins | sample Hoacrofraction12_FD_59098 | JGI IMG/M metagenome (GOLD analysis project Ga0065711, IMG submission 59098) | Hoatzin crop microbial communities from Cojedes, Venezuela - Epithelial fraction 12 v2 (version 2) | ecosystem: Host-associated > Birds > Digestive system > Esophagus > Crop | place... | reverse complement strand
CTTTTTTTTTTTTTTTTTTAGTTGGAGGTCTTCATGTCTACTATATTCAAGAGCATCTTTTGAACTTCATGGCTTTACCCGAGTCATAACAACTTGCCACAGGTTCTGCCACATGTACTAGACATCCCTGTAACGCAGTGTCAAACTAAAGAGAGTCAGGCATCCAACTAAACATCATGTTTGCAATGGTTTGCTTCAAACTCCCAATAGTCGAGCTGGTATTTGTCAATCTAAATCAATTCCTGATTTCACAAGGCTTAAATTTTGTTTAATATATATGCAGCCTTCTTAAGCATCTTCACTGAAAGATACTGGGCACAAAATACCCCCTCCCAACCTTATTTGGCAATGTTCTGTCTACAGCGAGCTACATTACATCTTTAGTTTCAAAACTGGTGCCATAAACGGTTTTATCCAAGAAGAAATGTTGAATTTGGAGAACTTCTAATGTATTGAAGTATTTCGTTTTCTTTTTTTTAATCTAGACAGCACTTCCATTGCCATTACGTGCAGCTTGTCTTACTGTACTAGAGGAAGGTAACGGCTCAATTTTGACTTAGACTGAAAAACTAGTTTGCTTTGCTTACCATCTTTGCTGTTTCACAGGCATTTGATGCTTTAAATCAGCTGTGGAATGCTGAAAGATTCACTTGTTTTTATGAAGCCATAAGCCTTTGAGAAGTTGGAGAGAAAGACTTCTTTGCTTATCTTTTTTTCTCCTTTGGAATCAAAGATGTTCCTTTAAAAGTGAAACACTACAGAGTTGCAAAAATTTGAAACAGTATGAGTAAGCATCATTTTGCAGCTTCTTTGATGGAATTGGTCATTTTTTGTTTTTAAATTTTTACAGTATTCTGTAGCTGACTTACATGTACATCATTTATTTGGAGGGGAGATCTTTTCAAACTCCCCATGAAATAGTAGAAAGGCAGAAAAGAGCATTATCCACTTGCTCTTTCGGGTTAAGTGAATGATATTCTCTGTTTTTCTGTACACAAGGATCTGAAGGCATTTTGTACTGGGAACACTGTGACTTCAAATTCTAGGCAAAACTGAACTTTGTGTAGAATATCCCCACCACCCTCCAAATCACAAGCAATACTTTAAGAATGAGATGCTGAACATGTAGAACAATCCATCTCCATGTTAGATGGCTGGATGTTGTGTGGAAGATCTTAAGAACTGCTTGTTCCATTCATGAGGAAAATCAGATGGGAAGTGTGGCATTTCAGGGAAACTTTACTTTGAAAATTACAACACTAGTACAGAGCTCAAGTTTTACACATTTAACATCTGCTTTTCGAAAGAAATGTTAACAATTTTGAAATGAAATTAAACATTGGTTTAACTTTTCCTCACAAAAGCATAAAAGTCATGGAGGGGAAAACTTAACAGGCAACAATAAAAAAAGGTAAAAACAACTTTTCCTTTTAGTAGTCCTCTGGTAGTAAAGATAGAACAACTTCCACTTTTCGGGTTTTTACTTTTGAGAAGTAATCTGTCTTGGTCCAAAAGTTTAAGAGTGTTTTTAGTATCTGCTTCTGCCTCCACCTCTATCAGATCTGCTTCCACCACGGCCACCACCTCTGGGTGCTCCGCGGCTTGAACTACTGTAAGAATCACGAGGAGGTGGATAGCCCCTTTCCATGGATGGCGGAAGACCCCTGTCTTGTCTTCCAACACGATCACGGCCACTTGAGTAGACATCACTTCTGCTGCTTGAGTAACTTTCTCGGCTTCCATATCCATCTCGTGTGCTGCCGTAATCATCATATCGACTGCTTCCACCATAAGATGGCGGGGGCCCTCGTGCAGGTGGAGCACTACGTGAGTTACCTGCAGGGTCAATGGTCAGGTAATATGGCAACACCATAAGTTATATATAACAATTTCAATCTGAATTTACAGAATCGCTGTATTAAATGTTTACTGCTACTCTTTTGTATGTATTGAGATGTTCTTAATATCATCTGCCATGTTAATGGTATTTAAAGTGGGGACTGCATATCAGGCAGTGAGTAGATTTAAAGATTCTGAAGGAATGAAGACGGTGTTTATTCAGGCAGGCTCTTTACCGGGCATTCCAGAACAGCTTGTTATTTTAGAGAAGAAACTCAGCCATATTTTCCAGTGACAGTTGCAATTCTGAACTGTAGATTTTGCTTCTTTAGCTTACAGCTTATTAAACAAGATGATCAAATGATAACCAACAACTGCACTTTCACTGTAAGGGGAAAAAAGTGTGCCACTTCCCCATAGAACATGAGCAAGCTAGTACAAGTCAGGTTTTCTGACACCTGCACAAATTACTACATGGTCCTCAAAATGGATTCTTACCATAACTCTCATATGAATCTCTGTAGGAGCCTCCACTTGGATGATCCGAGTAGTCTCTGTCACGTCCACCACCGTATCCATCACGATCACTATAGGAGGAAAGACTACTAAGACTTAGTACCCATCAGTGGAATCACAGCAAGAATAAAAGGACAGGGACGAAAAATCCAACAGTAGGTACCTATATCCCCTAGAGGGGTATTCGTCACGTGAACTGGAATGACCATAATCACGATATGTGTAGTCCCGTGGAGGTGGCGCGTAGTCTCGTGCATCCCTGGAACTGGGATAATCTCTGCTTGAATAACTACGAACAACAAGAATTGAGATGTCAGCTATATGCCACACCTCAAAAGATCAGGGATAAAAATCCTTCTCTGAACAAAAAGAAAAAAAGGCCAAACTAAATTATTAAAGAATTTACCCATCTTTAGTACTGTAGCCATCATCTCTTGGAGACATGTAGACATCTCTTCGTGATGGCATTGGTTCTCTGCGCGGAGGACCACCATAACTGTCTCTTCCACGTGACACAGGAGCTTAAGGGAAAGAGTCCAAATTTTTAAACTTAATTAGCATTTAGCCACACAGAAGACTCCTCAAGGCAAGTTAAGTATTAGCAGACTGTTTATAGCTATTTAAACATATCTCTGTAGCCTACACTTACAATACTTTAACCTTCTGCTTGTACAGTTTCAAAGCAGCACTACAGGGAACATACTCATCAAATCACACCAAATTGTTCTAAACAGCTACAAAGCAATAGTGGTATGAAGAGAAATGAAAGATTAGAAAAACAATACACTATCCTACACCAGATTTAAGTTCAAATCAATGATTTGCAACAGTTCCTGAAGAACGACTAAGATGCTACAGCTGACTAACCAACAAAATAGTTCAGGAAGTCCTTACCTCTTCCTCCCATACTACTGCTACGCACTGGTCCTGAAGGTGCAGATCTTTTAGGTGGAGGGCCTCCACTTCGTGGAGGTGGACCTCTCTTCATGGGAAGTGGCCCTCGAGAAGACCCTAGAAGGATAAGCCATAAACCAATTTGTTATTTCTGTGATACTCACCTGTATGCCCCTAAAGCCTGAACTATAATTACCTAGGTGCTGTTATTACCATAATGTCATCAACAGTAAACCTCTAAAATTAGACCTCAAAGCCTTCTCCTCTTTTGGCCACTACTAGACATTACTGGCAGCATTCAGTGCGCACCAAGTTAACTTTTCCATAGCCTCAATTCCTGTTCAGAACTGTCTTTAGAACTTATCCAAAAGCCACAGGGTGTGACACAAGGGAGAAAGACAGCTGATACCTGTAATCAGTCACAGCTCAAATACTCAACAAGTTACTGTTCTCAGAAGAGAAGAGCCACCTGGGAAGATGAACTAGAGAAGATCCTACAGAGAGGGAACAGAGGCACTAGAGAGTCTGTAGAACCTACTACACAGACTCTTCAAGACAGGAGTTTTCACTATTTCCTGGGGTTTTTTTCTATATTACAGCTTTTACTGTTTTACTTCAGGTGCTACTTGCTTTAAGTGACAGTTCTGCTGTGATACTGAAAAGTCTCTGAATAATTAGCTATATCTTAAATAAAAGAATATCCAGTATCAAGTAATGTGCTATCCTTCCACTTCAGAAAGCTTCAACTCAACACACTATTATTTTATAACAACAAACGAGGCTTAGCTTCCTTAACTCCCACAATGATCTGGAAGGATCAGTTCTAGAATTTATTAAGGTTTGACCTCTTGCTAGTAAGAATGAAAGGCAGTTCCCTTTCCCTGGTGGAAGAGAATAACTTTTTCAACTTGAATACCAGAAAGGTTCCTTTCTCATGTGCAGGGCAGGAGTTTTGCTTTTCTTTCATAGCCAAAAGTCAAGTGGAGTGTTAGTTGTAGCAGGGAATCTTCATATTTGAAAGCCTTTTCTTAAGGTGTACTTGCCTAAAAAAATTTGACTAAACTGATGAGATCACATTTCATCATTTTAATAAAGAACAAGGAGTGCACTATTCAGCTGTTTGACTTTTTTTCCAGTAGGATTATTGTAATCTTCCAATGGGATTGATTGTCTTGTATGTTGTCCAAGTATATAATGAGAGAGGTAAATACATACCCAAGTGACTCCCTCTTGAAGGTGGTCCTCTTGCGCCACTTCCGCCTCTTCCACCTCTAAGGCCCCTGGGAGGACCTCTGCTTCGTGGAGGGGGTGGTGGCCCACGCCTACCACCACTTTCAAAGGATGGCTTGGTTGCTTGTTCCACTTTAATTGCTTTCCCATCTAATGACTAAAGAAGAAGCTGCTTTACTTACTGCTCAGTCATGTTTGTATTTCTTAAATTAAGCCCCTCTTGCTTCACTACTATAGGGCTTCCATTTTATAAAGTTAGAGCAACTTTAGAACTGATTTCAGTCTTCAGTACTAGTCCTCACGTACTCAGCAGCATGTTGGGCCTAATTTCTACAGTACTTCATTCTTGTGGTATTGATGAAAAAAAAAATACAGAGCAGCATCAGAAACGACTTTCAGTGAAAACACAAGTGTCCAATGATTACGGCAGCCCCATGTCATTTATTCTGTAAATGAAAACACGATTTATGATCTCCAATTTACTTTCAATTGCCACGGACTTTTGTACCAAACTAGGACTGCACCATTTGTTACAGGATTAAGCTGAAGGTATCTTAGCTTCAGTTGGGGTTTCTGGCAATGGGGAGGCCGTTTAGTACATTTTCTTGATGTCCTGATAAAACGGTGATCACTGAAGTATTTAGAAGTAATTTCGGCATCTACAGAGCAGAGAGAGTATGATAATTCAGCCCTCTTTTCTACTGTTTCAAGCTGGGTTTTCAAAAAAGGTGACTGTCACAATTTACTCTACTACTTGCTTTTCCAGAGTGGAGATGCTTTGTGATGGGTTGTTTGGGGTTTTTTTTTTTGTGGAAAGTGGAAGATTTTTCTGGAATACAGACCTGCAGTAACAGGAACTCTGCAGCCAACTACTACACCTCAAACATCAGCAGGTGGTAAGACATTTTGAGTAACTCAACCTGACTAATCAAATCTCTGTATAATCTTTCAGACACCACACATTTGGTAATTATAGCACAGCTGAGACCACAAGCTCTACCGACATTAGGTTACTGAGCATCTGTTCAGGCAAACATGGTTTATTTGCCTTTTTTAGCAGTTAAAATATTTAACTCTGCTATGACAACTAATGAATTATACAGGCAGGAAGTTTTGTTTATTGCACTTCTTTCCTGCAATAAGTGAACAAGAATATGACTGCCAGTGATGTCTTACTGAACTGGTGTTAGCTGTTTACTGAAGTACTGAATCTTTCCTGTTCTCCACTGAAATTTAGCCCCCTCTGATATCATCCACTTCAGTAACTCATATATTCTGCCACCATACATAGTTGTAGCTTCTGTTTGAAAAACCTGTGTGTATTCCCACGAGTCCAACTTGATCCATTGTGATGGGAAAAAATAAAGAAATACTAGCAAAATAATACTGGTCTCAGCTTTGACTTAATAGAAATACTTATTGAATGTTTCTCAAAAAGCCTTCTGGCATGACAAGCTGAAACATTCCAGGTGCGAGCATTAGTACCTCTAATCACCGGAACTTCTCAGTTTGTACCATGTTATTATGCCATCATCATCATTCGTCTGTCTCAGTCATCCTTCTCAAAACAGGTACATGAGCAGTGGGCTTGAAGCCTTAAGCTCTGCCATCATGACCACTGCTGTCCTCAGTATCATGACAAATTTCTGATGGCTTATTTGAAGTTCGGAAACCAAACACCATCCCCTTCTGAGAGCATCGGTTCTGAAAACCTGCATGCTAGATGCAAGTTCTTTCCTTTTTCACATAGGAGGAAGTTTTCCTTATTTCGCCTCCTATTTCCTTCTGCCTTGCACTTACACATCTTACCAAGGCAAAAGATAAGTTTCTTTTCAAACTGCTTTATGCAAACAGTCTTAAAAAGCTACGACTAAGGTCCAAAAGGGCCTTTCATCAAGTCTTTTTTTCTTTTAACCACAAGATATTTGTCAAAGTTTTGTCCTTTTTTAAAGCAGAGGGACAACTTCATTTTACTGGTTCTTAGGTCAAAGAAGAAAGGTCTCATGTCACTGAACAGATAAAATTCACACAAACTATCTCAGAATAAGGAATTTTTTTTCAATGAGCCCACACCACCATTTGTGAACACGAACACTCATTGGTTGGGTGTTCATCACCTTGATTCAGAGTGTTGCAGTAGCATTTTTAGTATGATACGGACACCATAAAGTGGAGTCACCTTGGTGCTAGTAAGTAGGAAAGTAATTCAAGTATAATAATAGATTGGCAATCATAAAAACTCCTGTATGTGGAATGAACAATCTATACAGCTTTGTAAGGTGAGCCAGGGAACCTTAACCAAATAGAACTGAAGAACTGTCCTGCAAACTGTTCCACATTCCAACAATAAAGATGAATGAAATTTGGGAAGTTTTGGAAGTGGGGCAGAATTCAAGTCTTCTGAAGAAACTTGCAAGAAACTGCAACCTAACACAATGTGTGGCTTTCCTCTTCCATGGACCATTTTACTGTTGATGCTGCAGTGACTCCACCTTTTCTGCACATTCACTGACAGCACATCAAGTGGGCTTCCTTTCATCAAATATATTCAAGAACTGAAGACCATTTCTGATCAGACTGAGCTTCTATGTATCGCTTCTTCACCAAAAGAACTGGAAATACTTTCTGTTGATTAGGGGAAGGCAACCTTCTGTAGCACTGAGTACAGTTCAGACTGTTGTTTGGATTGCAGTATTTGCTTCCAGCCTCTCAACACAGTCCAGCTGGCTTGGCAGGTCTGCAGTGGAATTAAATCTTTGGCTTGTCCCAGATGTTTCCTCTAAGGTCACATTCGCTCTTTAATTACCCATTTTGTCCTCAGGACTTAAAACGAAAAAGATCATGAGAACAGCCTGCTGCACAGGATGTCCGCTACAGACCTGAAGAGTATTCACATTTGTGTCCAGATAAGCATGTGCATGCCATGACATCAAGATGTAGACTTGACTATCATGCAATTAAGTTTCTTCTTAAAGGCAGCTAATAATTTTCTATGATGAAGTACTTCCAGCATTTCTTCTGTGCTGCTCTGACATGCTACCATTGATCCAAATCCGTAGATAAAGTAATTTAAGCAGAAAAATCTCCAGCCTTGCTCCAAAACCATTATCTCCTGACCTCTTTCTGCAGGACTGAAATTAATCTTCAACAAGCAAGCTTAGACTAGTCTACACTTGTCCCATTTTAGAATGAAATATAACTAACTCTCTTCCCCCCCCCCCGAAAGGAGCAGAACATTGGATATACATTTTTCATTAATATTTGCAAAGCAAAAAAATCAAATGCAAAATCACTCTTGCACAATCAAAGTCAGTCTCTTCTACTGGTTGCAACTTTGCACTCCTTTGGAATGACAGAATGAGCAGCGTGCTGGTGATGCAGGACTTCTCCCCCTGGCTAGACAGGTCAACTAATTCTTTACAGACTGCTTGAACTATTGTCTGCACAGTGCTTCTGCTGCTTCGTAAGTGCCTGAAATTCTCATTAGCACTCCAATCCATCTTCTCCAAATGGACCGAAAAACTCCAAGCTCTGATTTATTACAAAGATCTCTTCATACAGCACACCTCAAACATTGCTCCTCCTCAGACCTAGAATGCAGTCTGAGGTACGAGCAGTACTTGTTGTCCAGAAGACTTTCTGAAGATGAGGGCGAGAGACTACCTCATGAACATCTTCCATATCTTTCACATCCACAGTCGAATCAAGCTAGACCAATACACAACTGGAACTATACACTGCAGCACCTGAAGGTTTATGTCAAAAAGCTCATTCTAGGCCAAATCCCAAGTGAGGATGTTCTTTTCACACACTATTTGCTGTTCAGGCTTCAAAGCAGACAAAGACACTTTCAGATTTGCAGTGTTGAAGACAGAAACCATGAGACTCATGATCCACAAGGCAGTACTTTCTAGCATTTCTTGACAGTGACGCAGATGGTGCATTCCAGAACATGTAGACATTACCTCAGCCACAAACATCCAATCTCATTTAGCTACTTTACTAAGCATTACTTTCCTGAATGTTTCCAATGTGATGAAACACATGCCACAACATTCAAGACTTGGAACAGCTGGTCGTTATTTTCAGAGGGATTTTCATTTGAAAGCTGCACTCCACAAACACTTAGGATTAGTGACTGAACTCCCTTCAGTCTGACAATTGGCTGTTGGTGCTTGAAGTTACCTTATGTGAGCGTCTACTTCAGAGGGAATCAGTGTTTAAGAACTGCAGTAACTAAGTCTTCAGAACTGTAGCAAACTACACAATGGAGAAATGAATTCAATAAAAGGATCACTTCTAAGGATGTTTAGGCTCTTACAGGAGGAACATTACCCAACTTGTCACTCTCTGCCTTGACAAAAACTACTAACTTGTTTAACAAGAAAGTCTCAAAAGAAAAATTGTCATGAGGCTGTCCTAAAGCACCCACAAACCAAGTACACACAGCAGAAAGCCTGCTTTAACACAAAACAAGCAAGTTCTACTATTTGTGCTCACTGTGAACACTACAGCAAGCTCGTTTTCTCATTCCTGAGTGCAAATATTTACTTACTGACTGCAACAACTGACATTTTTCTTTTGCTTCAGTGTTTTATACCAGCAAGACAAACAGCTATCAAAATCCCAAGTGTTAGTCAGATCAACAGAGGCTTCTTCACCTCACATGAATAGCATCAAGCCTTACATGATCATCTCTCCACCTTACATTAACAGCATCACTGCTTAGAGAAAGGCCAGTGCAGCATGACCTAACACGACCGTCCACATGATGCATGAGAAGACCAGTCTGAAATCCAAATTAACTGAGAAGATAGCTCTCACTGCCTGAAGAAACAGCACCTCTACGAAGATAAGCAGCTGTTGACCATTAGGTGCAAACTTGCATCTAGCTTTTCAAACACGTGCTGCAACAGACACAGTCACAATAGTTTACAGTCCTTTGACAAACTTTCACAGTATTTCTCTCGTAACTTTTTCTCCAATTCTCAGGTTTTCTTCTTTTTAAAGACATTTGTATCACTGCACTTCAGGGTGTGAACAAGCAAATTCAATCACTGGCTAACTGCAAAGCTATTTCACATCAACTGGCAAGATGCTCCTCCGCGGACTGATGATGCAACTCACAAATTTATGAGGATATCTACAGATTACCAGATAGCGCATGAATGCTCCTGCACAGTAGGGAAGTCAAATAAAACCCATGTTAAGGGAAACATTAACAGTTCTCAGGTAAGTCACTTCCCTAACGTGTAATCTATGCAATACTGCATTCAAATATGATAAAATATAAACATTATAGGAAACATACAAGAATGAAGAGCTGACTATTAGAAAGCCCTCCATCACCAATTAAAAAAAAGTTTAACTGACTGTCAGTCAGACTTCACTCTACTGTCAAATCTGTAATCAGGAGAAAGTGATTCCAGCTTCATGGACAGAGAGACATCTTGCCAAATTTCAAGTTATGGCTTGTCTTCAGGATCTTCTAACTCACTGTCCTTCCAACTTTCATTACTACCCCGAAGCTCAATATTGCTGGTCGGTAACAACAGTGACATATAATTGGTCTTAATTCCTACCTTTCCATTCATGTCTCTGGCAGCATCTTTTGCATCTGCTGGACTCTCAAATGTGACAAACGCAAATCCTCTGGACTTGTTGGTTTCACGATCTTTCATCAAAAGGACTGCAGAAATAAAGTCACATTACTCTTTCCTGCAATTAGGCAGCAACACTTAACCTTTATTTACCCTTTTAAGCTCAGAACTTCTTAGAGGACATGAAAGCACAATCACTTCAGATGATCAACACCAAAGAAAGTCATCACAGCTATGTCATTGCTTTTTATTTTTCAGTATCTTAAAATAGCAAGGTTTTTCTTTTTACCTTCCACAATGCGTCCATATTTGCCGAATACAGCCTCAAGGGCTTTTTCATTAGTCTCTGTGTTCAGGCCTCCAATGAACAGTTTCCCAGGACGATCTGCTTCGACCATTTTGATTCCACAAATGACCTATTAAATGCATAACGATGTTAGTAACAAAACACTATACTGCATCAAAGACTTCCATACCACCTCACGGAATACAAGTTACTTTTTTCCTCAGAAGTACAAACAAACTTTCTTGAGCAAGATATCAAGAGATATAATGTACAAAGGACATACAAAAAAATTAAAATTTCAATACTGAAGCAACTAGAAGTACTACTGCCTTCAGTTATTTCTGCACATTACGTAGTGTATTTCAAATAGGTTAACTTTAAAACATGGAACCAAGCCATGATGAGAACTCTCTTAAAATCACACAGTATTGGTGATCGTGTGCCTTTTTGCCCTCGACAGTAATTCTAGCACTCCCTTCCTAAACCTGCCACAGATGTTCCACGAAATTTACTTAGTATGTCAAAATAATACCAGAATATTGAAATTCAAGCCCTCTTCGCCAAACAGCCTAAATTAAGCTAACTCTTTAAATTATTTCCAGTACATCGGCACTGCGCCGAAAGCCTAGCCTACACAATGTGTCAGCCTGAACGGTTACCAGACCACCACCGCAGTTCTACGCAGCAGGGCCACGGCCAGAGCAAGGGGGAACGGGGCTAAGCAAAAACAAAAAAAGCGAGATCCGAAACCAAAGCCAGGCCTCAAAGCGCCCGGCCCCGGCCCAGTGGCGGGAAAGCCCGCAGCCGCGCGCACGGCCAGCGGGGACAAAGCAGCCGCCGGGAAGCGCGAGGCCGGCGGGGGCTGGGCCGCCCCCCTCCCTACCCCGCGAAGGCGCGCGCCAGGTCCGCATCAGGGGGAGGGGGGGGGCGTCAGACCCTCCGCGGTCTCCAGGCACCGCCACAAAATGGCGGCCACCTTTGGCAGGGACTCTTCTCCCTCCCGGCGCCAAGCGACCCCCTCGGTGCTAACCCCACCGCGCACCTCACGCCCGTTCTGAGCTATCCGCCCGGCCCCCAAGGCGCGGCCGCCACCGCCCTCCCCTCACCCTGCTCGGGGACGCGGAGGCCCACGCAGCGGGACCCCGAGCAGAACCCCTCGCACCTAAAATGGCGGCCACCGCGCCTCACGCGGCTGGGACACCCCCCCACTCCCCCTCGCCCCACCACAGCCGCACCGGTCCCTCCATCCCGCAGACGGTCGGGCGGACGGGGAGGCAGGCCTGGCTCCGCCGTGCCTCACCTCGGGCCCGCAGCGGCGGGCGTGCGAAACACAGCTCCCTCACCGCCCGGGCCGCGCCTTTCGCCGCGCCGCCGCCCTCCACGGCCCGCTCCCGCCCCGCAGGGCCCCGCGTTCCCCTTCCCCAGAGCCCCCGGCCCTGCTCAGCCCGCCCAGCAGCGCTCACCTCCGCTCCGACCAAACCGCAACTGCGCAATGAGAGCGAACAAAGGCGCTGCTGGCCTTTATACTATGACGTCACCGGCCGGCCGGAGCCCCGGATGCAGGCGGCGGCGAGCCCGGGACGCGGGGGGAGGGAGGAGCCCGCAGCCCGCCGAGGTCCCCTGAGGCCGGCAGCGGCGGGGAGCGGAGCGTCCTGCCGGGAGAGACGGGCCCGTCCCGCTTCTGAGGCGGGTGCCCAACGGAGCGGCCGCGTCGCTGCTCTGGGAGCGACAGTGACTGACAGGAGGGTCAGCTTATCTGCGGGCAAGTGTCCCGGGGGTGGGGGGGGGGTAACCCCCCTCGGCTAAACCTGCCTTAAAGGCGTGTTTAGTTAGCGTAATTAACTCGGGCATGGCGATAGCCCTTCCTCGGAGCCTCACAGTACAGTGACGTAAGTGTGGTTCGAAGTGAAATCCGTTGTTGATAGCACAAAGGTTTGAGCTGGATCAACTAACTCCATTTTTTAATTATCCCTGAAGTTCAGTTGTGGCTGTTTTCTTTCGCTGGCTAAACCCGATAGCTGAAAAGTTAGGAGGAGGTCTGCATACAAAAATCGCCTAGATTTTCATAATTTGAATTTGCAGATTATGTAAATCCAGTAGATGATCAACAAGGCCTATTTTCTTAGAGACACGCAGTCTAGTCACCACTCAGTCTTTTAATTCAAAAACAAAAATGGATTTTTCTGTTACATTCTTCAAAACTAAGTGACAAAAACAATGGGGAAGATGCCTGATCAAGCATTCTGTGTGGTTTTTAAACAGGACAGCTATTTTGCAAATCTGCCTGTCTCCATTGATTATCTTTTACAAAAAATTCCAGAAACAGTGTGAACTTGGTCACTGAAAACTGGCAGTCAGGACCTGTGAAGAACACCCACTCCTAGTCCTTGAACAAGGACCCTAAAAGTTGATTTCTGCAAGATGCAAAAGCTAATTGCAGGTTCCTCGAAAGTTTTAGGATTTCATACAACTCCTGACTCATCCTTGTGCGGTGAGGGAACACGCCAAGATGCATCACAGGTAAATTATTTAACACACCTGGTTCCCATGCTGAAATCCCACTAGGATTAACCAGAGGACTTGAGACAGAACCTCATGTGAACCCCCTGATCCCAGGAGTGAGCAACGATGCCAGCGGCTGGTCCCTGCATGCTCCGGGGGATCTGTGGTGCTGAGGGATGCCTGCCGGGTCTGAGGAGCTGGTCTCCAGAGCCACTCTGCGTTCCTGTACATCACCCGCATCTGTGGTGGCAGGGGTCACCGGGTGGTTTTTCCTAGGGCTTTCCAAACGGTATCCACGCTGCATAGCAGGCAGCAGTGCCTGGTACTTGCTCAGTCTCCTGCTCCTTACAGACACCATAGCATGCGTTCGTTGAGAAGTCCTCGGGGCTGGCAGGGCTGTACAGCAAACCTGTTGGGAGCTAAAAGGAAAAAAAAGAGGCCTTTCCCACCTGTATCTACTGCCCTTCCGGCTGCGTCCCACACTTATTTGTGCCAGCTGCATGGAGGAGTAGGAGGGCATGGGCAGGGTTGAAGCAGTCAGAAACAGTAGCGTAGTGTCCTAGGCCGTGTAGTCTTGTAAGAGTCACAGGAAACAAAGAGTATGGTCCACCAGCATCTTCTCTGCTTTCTCAATGCATGGTACGGACATTGCTCAACTCCTCTGTGACTTCTGTTCTCCCCTGTGGTATTCTACAGACCTTTATTTTCTGAGAGGTGCCACAGAGTCTACGGACTCTACTGGTACTGGCCAGTGCCATTAGAGTCGCAGAGATGTGTAATGGTCGTGTTCTGATCAGAGAACATCAGCCTCTATTCTTATCTTCAGTTGTGCAGTCTCCTCTGTTCAGATACTGATATTCAACTGCTCTTTGTATTAGGGAAAGCAGAAGGCAACATTGCTTCAGACTACCTCATAGATCTGTTGGGAATACAAAAGAAGGTAGCTCTCAAACACTCCTCTAGATCGTAGTATATGCTTAAAGATGGTGACCCTGCCAGCATAGATGCTTCAAGTTTCTAGATGCTGTTACTGTGCATGGGAAAAGGGAAAGATGACCTTCGGTAACGAAGTGGGAGGGCACTGCATGCGATAACAGTGCAGTTGCTGAAGAATGGCATAGCTAGATACTCATCCAATTATCATATGAAAAAAGGTTCAAATTCTGGTTTCAATAGAGAAGAATTTAAACCTCAGAGTCTTCCTGGAATGGATAGTGAAAACTAAAGTGAGTTGTTAGTCCTGTAAGAAACACGCTAAAAATAGTCTCCATCTCTATACGAAGTCTTTGTGTGCTTCTATGACCTACAGTAGCGTATTTGCTGACTGCCTCCCAAGTAATTGGAAAGATAAGAAATGCAAACTTTTCCTCCTCTGATTAAAAGAGTAAAATATGTCATTGGTAACTCCAAGCTTCATTTTATTAACATTCTGTTAACCCGTACTATACATGTAGCTAGATGGGATTAGCAAGAACATCATTACATTTGAAACAGCATTTGAACATAAGTGCTGTAATTGTATTAGGGCCAAATTCTTCCATCCTTTGTCCTAAACGATATCTTCGTCAGGCGTCTCATCAAAACCTTAGTTCCATCTACATCGCAAACTGGAACAGTATTTTACTGTATTCCACTACATAGTTTATGTATGGTCTTGCTCCAAGTTCAGTGAGACAGATCTTTTTCCTAGAGGATTAGTGGACGTATAATTCTTCTGATTCTTCCCCTCCTCTCCTTTTTTTTTTTTCTTTTTTGTAAGTTTGAATTTTTGTAGAGAAACTACAGAAATCTTCAGGGAACAAACTGCAGTCTGAATGGAAGCTAATCCCTCTTATGCTTTGCTCAGTAAGAAGTTCAAGGCTGAAGAGGCATGACAGTTTCCGTCACAAACGACCTCTCAACTTTGAATTTTCTGACAGGAAATTGAGATAGTAATAAGAGATCTTAATACTGGCCCCTACAGAATAGGAAACACACTTGGATGGGATAACTGGCAAAACAGAGTCCAGGAAAACTCTACCAACCTTTACACAGCGGACAGTTGCTATCTAACTAGCATAGATACACTTGCCCTTGCATTACCACAGCTTGGAAAATTTTCCTTACATTTTTAAAAGTAGAAGAAATGCAATTAAGTATGTTACTTACAAACCCACACACATAAGCTGATCTCTTCTTGCCTTTTCATAGATGACCTTAAAAATGAGCCCACTAAATGGGAGCGATGGGCAGCATTCCATGAGGGTAATATTTTATCAATTTTTGTGGTAGCTTTCACCTAAAATGTCTCTCCCTTGAATGAATCCTATGATGTTTAACAATGTAGAATTTACACTACAAACTTGTTCATACAGAGGGCAGCACTTTGGATCTCCCTTGTACCATGCTGCGTACTTGCATCAGATGTATTTACCAAGTTCGTCATACTTTGGGTTTAAACTGGACAAAGGGTTCAGGAGAGCTGGGGGATGAGGACCAATGAATACATAAATAATCTGATCACACAAGACCCATTCAGAATGAATAAAAAAGAGAATGTAATTCCCTCTAGATATACAGTCAAAAACTAATAACTGAAAAGATCAGTTTAATACTTTCATGACAAAGAGCAATTTTCTAGGCAGCTGTCAGTGGATAGGTATTTATAGAAATTCAGCATTTTTCATCTGTAAAACTCAGACTAGAGTGGATTAGAGCAGCACAAAATAATTGTTTCTGGCACTGACTTTGTCAACCATTTCTAAACTGGAACTCCCTAATGTGCTTCTCCCAAACACCTGTTTGGGATCTAATTGTGGCCCCTTTCAGTTTAGCAATAGAAGGCAGATCACAGGTCTCTAAATGCCTGAAATGACAACTCATGTTTTCCAGGCTCAGCTGAAAATTCACGAGATAAGCAATTATTATGCACCCTTTATTCTTTCTCCTTTTCCCTGGTGCTGTCCTACAGTAAGGGCAACTCACTACTGATTGACAAGTTGGGTAAAATTGTTGGACACGGAGGTTTTACAGGAGTAATGCAAATGTAATGTCACAGGCTGGAAACCAGAGTGGCAACAGCTTTCCTAAATGGGAAGTACAGGGAGGAAGATGGAGGTGTTGTCTAGCCGGTATTGACAGCAATGCCTTTAGCGCAACATCTTAGACAGCAGTGAGTATTTGTCTCGCTGCGGCAGCACGGAGCTCTGCTTGCAGCCGTCACTTGTACCCACCCTGCTTCTCAGACAAGTTTTGCAGCTGTCCCCGAGTGCTGCTCCTGCCATTGCCACCCGAACGGGCGAGCCTGGAGCTTGGCATCACGCCCACGGCACCACTGTGGCTGCGCAGCAGCAGGGAGCCGTGGGACACCGTGACCTGGTGCGCATCCCACTGTCGTTGGCTGCAAACGTCCAAAGCTGCTGAGGCAGACATCAAAAAATCATCAAACATAATTCTTAAAAGTTGCAGGGTTCCAAATAAAGGTTGCAATACAAAATCTTGGATTTCCACCCCTAGTTTTTGTGCTGGTAAAATCCAATTTAAGTCTTTCACTGCTGTGCTGGGGGCTAAAACCCGTAAAGAGGTTCTGGTAAAAGTCACCACAGGGGACTTTGGGAAAAAGGGCTGAGGTGAGCGTGGCAGATAAGAAGAAGGGAAACCAACTCCCCACCGAGAGGGAGGCGACGGCGGCCTCCTTGAGGAGAAGACCCGCCCTGCCCCTGGGTGCCCTGCCTCAAGATGGCGCCCAGCGCCTCACCTCCTCACCGCGCAGGCGCCGCGGCCCCAACGCGGCTGTGACGCCGCCGCCAGCGGCCTCCGCAAGGCGCTGGCCGGGGGAGGGCGGGCTGCAGCCTCGGCTCATGGTGCCTTCCCCCTTCCAGGCTGGAAGATGAGGCTGCTGGCGGCCGGACTCTTGCTGGTGGCACCTCTCTGCGCCGCCTTCTACCTGCCCGGCTTGGCGCCCGTCAGCTTCTGTGAGGAGGGAGAGGAGAGCGAGGGCTGCAAGGTGAGAACCCTCACGGGAGGGCCCCACGCGGGCGGACCCCCCCTCCCGGTACGGTGAAAACCTCCCATTTTCCCGGTGAGCTTCCCAGCCAGCGCCGGCAGGCTCCCTTCGGCGGTGCCGCCGTTCCGTTGGCAGCCTCCTGTGGCGGCTCCGGCGCGGCCCAGCGCCGCGGCGGGGGCCGGGGCCTGTCAGAAGTCTGTGGTAACTCCGCCGTGGGGCGGCGAGCTCGGGAACTTGTGACGGCTCTCGCCAGCTGGCGAGGCGCTGCGTGTCGGCGGCACGTTTGTCTCCACAAGTCTGTGTTTTCATGCTTTTTCTCCTCCTGCCCTTCTCTGTTCCAGTCGCTAATCGAGCTCTTCGTGAACAGGCTGGACTCGGTTGAGTCGGTTCTGCCGTACGAGTACGATGCGTAAGTACATGGCAACAGGCTTCCAGAAGCGCTTGGAAAGCCTGTTGTCGGTTCTCAGCGCAGCGATGCGACCCCCGATCACACACACGTGTCCCTTGTAAGCTGTATTTTGGATGTAGGGGTGGAAGAGTAAATCCGGCGCTTGGTGGCAGGGATGAAATACAGGAGGGTGGGAAGGATGAAGGCCACACCTTTGCCTCCTGACCATCCTCTCTTGTTTTTAAGGCTGCTGGGTTTCCAATGGGTGCAGTTTTTTGAGCTGCATACTAGATTTAATGTTGACTGTTTGACACATTTGAAAGTTCTGTCTTTGTAGATTTGACTAAAAGGAAGGAGCTTTGTGTGCCTTGTTTCTGGCAACTAAAATAAGTTGAAAGAAGAGTCACTGTTATTTTTCCTTTTTTCCACCAAAGCTCTGTATGTAATTCTTGGGTTTTTTAAATTTTGATTCTTGTCTGCGAAAACTATTGCCTATGTTTGCAGATATTTATAGGCCTACGAAGCAACAGTACACAATATGATTTACAGTCTTGCAGTTGGGCATACAGAAAAGAGAAACTTGCAGGTGTTGTAGGTCTTATCCTATGCAGTGCAACAGCAGCAGCAAGACCAGAGACTAGCTCAGAAAGCCCACAATATCTCTGTTTGCATTAAACTTTATGGAAGCCGATGGATTTAGAACCACTTACTGAGGAAAAATATTTATTCACCAAAGATAAGTGGCTTGTTTGGTTTTTTTTGCAATAACCTACTGCTACCTGTGTTTAAATAACGAAGATCCAGAATGGTTACATTGTCTCCTCCATATTCAGCTGTTTCAGACTGTATGTAGTTGAAAAGAATTGAGGAATGGCGTTTGGCAGTGTGACACATTATTATTAAAAGCACTTCCCTTCTTTGGAACATTTTTTACGTTAAATACTATTTGTAAAGGCTCCTTTAAGCAATGAGTGTAGTTGTTTTTCTGAAACTTTTTTGCAAGAGAAATGGACAGTTTGTAGCATAGCCTCTCTTTTTCCTGATATGAAGCATTCTATTGTTTGTTTAAATTGCCATTGGAAAAGGGTGCTTGGACTAAGCATCATGCATTTTGTTAAAGATACTTCAGTTGTGATATATCATCTTCGGAAATGATACCAAAATAGAAATATTTCTGTATAGTATATGCCAAATTTCTTTGCAAGGACACTGAAATTTTTACTAACAGTGGCTGAGCTGCTAAAAGAAGCATGAAAACTGCCATGTTAAGGACATAACTTAAGAAATTGTTTTAGGCTGGTATTTACAGTTATATGTCAGTTAAAAATTCAAGGTAATCTTTTTTCACTTTTTTCCAGTTTTGACTTCTGTCAAGATACGGAAGAGAAAAGACCATCAGAAAATCTTGGACAAGTGCTGTTTGGCGAGAGAATAGCATCATCTCCATATAAGGTTATTTTATCCCTTGAAGTTGATCCTGTTTAAATTTGATAGCTATCATGCTGATAGCTGTAATCCATAGACATCGCTGAAGATTTGATGATTGTGTGAATATTTATTTTTTAATATATGCTTTATAGTGTTTATGTAATAAAACCAAAACCCTTGCCACCCCAAAGGCATCTTAGGGTGACTAATTAAAGTTAGGAAGCTGAGCCAGTAATCACTCTTCTTTCCTGTTGCTGTGTGGTAGAGAGGTCCAGAAAATGTATCTTAAGCAGTTCTTTAACAACTGGGTATATAGTGTTTTAAGTGACTAAAATCATCATTTTTTAAAAACGTAGTACAGGAGGCTGTAAACTGGTGGTTCAGGAACTGTTTCGTATACTTGGTTGTGCTCTTGGGCAACTTCCAGAGTGGGAAGGTGACGTAAAGTTGCGGCTCAGTTCCAGCTTCTCCCTGCTTGTTCACACTTGACATCTGTTGTCTGAAAACGATTTTTTTATTGTTGATGCATGTCACTTGAAATCTGTAACATAAATGTATGGAAGTATTTGGTAGATTAGGTATGTAGTATTTTTTCTGTCTCATGCCCTGCATTAAGAATGACCAAGTGCAGCATCTCTAAAAAGCTGTACAATCAACTTGGGAAAATTATTAGCAGTAAAGGAGATATGGTTGAACACTGGCTCTTAATGCTTGAGAGCTGTATACTGTTCAAGTGCAGTTTCCAGGCTGGGATTTGCTCCTGAAACTGAAAACTGGGCTATGTTTGTATGTGAGGGTTGCTAGATAATCCAAATCCCTGTGAGAAAAAGAGGCAGCAGAGTTTGAGTCTCCTGCTGCTCAGTCATGAGGGACCTAGTCACATCTTTTCATAGCACTGTTAAGGACGTGATGCCTCCTCTCTTGTGTAAACTGCTTGTAGAAGGCTCTTGGTCTTTGGCTCTCTGGGCTAATGTAATTTTAAGTCTTATGATTGCTGGCCACAAGAAGCTTTTAAATACGTAGCATGATGGGTCGTTTGGCCTGGATACCCATTGACCAGATGAAGTATTATAACAATTACTTATTTGAAATGGCTGCATGCTACAGTAATTAGAAAATGCTGTGATTGGTTAGCACTTAGGCCTTGATAATGTTAGAATTTTCAGTCATTTTTTAAGTATGTTGGCTCATTAACAGGTAAATCCTAACTGGTTTAGAATAGAAGTTTGATATACACATGTGAGCACGCTGGTGTTAGGTGCTGTCTGCACTTGAGACATAGGTGCTGTGCAACTTGTTGCATTTTTGACAGCCTTGTCTAATAACTTAGTCATGGGGAAAAGCAGCTAAAATTAACATGAAACATTCAGAAGGGTGCAGTTAAAGTCCGGTTTAGAGAATAATGAAATTTCCATAATAAAAGAAGCTGGTAAAAGAAAAAAGCAATAGCTTTTCTACTAACTTTGAGATTTCAGTCCTCAAACTACCTCCAGATAAACCTCGTCTGGGCTGCCGAAGAGATTTTTAGCAATATGAAAGGGGGTTGCTGGTGCTGGATATAAATAAAGCTTGACATTTAAAGTAAAGCTGTTGGGTGGGAAATTCTGTCTCTAGAATCTTTTATATCAAGGAAGTGAAGTATCTCAAAAAAGTCAGTTTTACCTGAAAAAAAAAGACTGAAAGATTTTTGAAGCAAAACTGAAATTACTCTTTTTGTGTTCTTTTTTAACAGTTCACTTTTAAAAAGCAAGAAACATGCAAGAAAGTTTGTACAAGATCATATGACCCAGGAAACAGTGCTGATAAAAGCAAACTGGCTTTTTTGAAGAAAGGAATGCAGTTGAATTATCAGCATCACTGGTAAGCTGAGATGTGTGCCTGAGGTTGGGGGGGTGTGTGTGTGCTACTTTTTTACACTGTTATCTATGTTCTAAGTCGTTGCTTCCTTCCTTCTATGTGATAGTTGTCCTCTACTGTGCATCTTGTGGGCACTCCTGAAAACTGTGTGCATTACATGAATGTTAAATGTCAATGTGAAATAAGGTGCATCCCTTTCTGAGGACATGTTCTTTGATGATTTCTGTCTAGGATTATCGATAACATGCCTGTAACCTGGTGCTATGATGTGGAAGACGGACAAAAATACTGTAATCCAGGATTTCCAATAGGATGTTTTGTTACTCCAGATGGTAGAGTTAAAGATGCTTGTGTTATAAATGTAAGTGGTGGAACTCTTTTTTTTGTTAGTATAGCAGACGTAATTTCATTTACAGGTTTATTTTTAAACTTTCTATTCCTGAGAAAGAACAAATACCCTTGTAAGCAAGGTTAATGTTCAGAGTATGAGCATTGGCAGAGCTGAATGCTGCTTCTGTATGCAGTGTCTCACTGATACAATTGTCCAAAAAAAAAGTTCATATAGATCTTTTGACCAATATAGATGAAGCTATAAACCAACTATATTGGAGTCTAAAAGCCTTAGAAAACTGAGGTTTTGTTCTGAAGTTTTATGTGTATCCATCCTTGTACCTATTCATTCTTTGTCTGTGTCATGTTTGTGTGCAAGACCTTCTTTTATCGATTTCAGGCAGAACCTTGCTAGTGAAGACCTAGAAATGAGCACTGTGTTCTAGTTACAAAAGTTATGCCTAGCACAGTTTGCAAGTTAAATGTGTCAGGATTTTCCCAGATGGCTGGAAGATAACACAGCTGTGGCAGGGAAAGAATTATATGAACAACAATTTGAAATGTGTCAGTGAGCCTGGGAATTCCATGGTGAACTAGTGCAGTTACAGAGAATAGTGATACAGTTTTATCTCTACTGAGGTGAGGGACCGTGCCCCTCTCAGTGACAAGAGATCTCTGCTATGGCTCTGCTCTGCCACGTGGCTTTCTGCTTGCATGCAGTGCAGTCGGTTTATTTGTATTTAGCAGGTCTGATGCTTCTTGGAAGTGATGCATTTGTCATGCATGTTCAGTTTACTCTGTCTAGAGTCACCTTGCAGCTCAGTTACTGCTCAGGCTCCCTAGACTACTGAAAATGGTCTGTGGATTGAGTAATCTGTTATAGTTAGCTGTTCAACTCTATTACTTTGTATCTGAGGTTGTTCCTATGTTAAATTGATACTGGTGTGTGCTGTGTTGGAAACTATCTGGTGTGCAGAAAACAGTTGCAGCAAAGTCAGCAACTTGAATGAAATGTTGTTTTTTTATGGGGGGGTGGCCTTCATACATAGGCAGCGATGATTGAATTTCCTAGTGAGTGCTTAGGGAGCTTGTACCGTGTATCCATGAAGTGCTGTGTAAATCATATGCTTGCTGTGGTGTGCGTGCTCTGCCAGCGTAGCTGTCATACCCAGTGTCAATTTTAGTCTGTGAATTCTAATTGTGATGAGAACGTTGCGTGCCATAGTGCTAGAGGGGTGATTGTTATGTGGTCAAATAAGAGTGTAGCACCATGGAGATGACTGTAATCTCTGGGCTGAGTGGGGGAATGTCATCCTCTTTTAGAAGTATACCCAAATACCTATTCCAGCAGACATAATTCTCTCTTTTTTGAAATGGGGGCAGGAAAGGGGTTGTTATGCAATGACACAGCTACAGTTCATCCTTGCATTCGTGCAGCTGATGAGTTATATTATTGCTTCGGCTGCTACTTTGGAAATTAAGGAAATGGGTACCTAAAGATGGGGCTATAGTATGACATGAGTATGATTCTAGTCTACTCCCAATGGGAATCTTGATCATAGTGAAAGAAGAGGAATCCAGATAAATGTAATGCAAGACACCTTCGTATTTTGCTGGGAGTAGGCATGGGATGGAAGTTTTATGGCAATTGGAAAAAGGCAAATATACCCAGTAAATAAAGGAACTTTTTTTACTTGGAAACTCAACTAGCAGTCTGTCATCCTGGTCCCTGAATTCAAATTAAAGTTTTAAATAATGACAGTGTGGAGGAGAAAAGAAACTCCAAGACAACTTAATTGACTGTGGTATCATCTGAGCTTTATATAGTTCTTCCTAATTCCAAATTCTGAAAGGATGGGGATGACAAACCAAAACAGCTATTGGAGGTGAAAGATAGTTTTTTGAAGCAGAATCTGGGTTGTAAATTTCAGTAAGAGGAGTGTCTACCAGGAAGACTGGGGATGGGGAGAAGTGGTGACTCCAAATTACTTGTACCTTGAATAAATACAGCTTTGAACGTGTTTTGGCAGCTTTTTGTAGTAAATACAAAAATGGTGTCAAATACACTTAATTTTTACTGGTAACAGAGATGTGATCCTTTACTATCTGGGTTTGTTATTTATGTAATACAATATAATATATAGAAAAATATATAAAAGTTTTATGCAAGTGTGTTAAAAAAGAGTGACTGTCGAAGTATTTTACCTTTTTTCTTGCTCTTTCATGGGACAATAGTCTCATTTTAAAGTTCTTGACTGCTTGTGCCCTCTCCTGTTGGAGAAGTTTCTTAATCTCTTGATGGTATTTTGTAGTCAGAGTTTAACAAGAAGAACACTTTCTACCTCTTCAACCATGTTGACATAACAATCATGTACCATAGTGGGAAGGATGAAAACTGGCCTGGTGCAAGACTGGTGATGGCGAGACTGAGACCGCAAAGGTAACTGTGCGTTAAAGCAGCAAGTTTAGTACTAGGGAGTCCTAACAGTAGTTGCAAACTTCAAGTGATACTTGATGTCAGTAAGTTCTGAGGAACTGGTTGTTCTGACTTCTGATAAAGCTTTTGGTGTACTGGTTCACAGCTGGAACTGTATTTGCAAAGAACAGTTCTATGACTGTAAATGTCATTTAATTTTGCTTTTAAAATGTTCCCCAAAATCTCTCCTGATGGAATAACTGTTTACACAGACTCTTAGAACCTGACACAAACAGTAGAAGCTTCCTCGTGTTTTATTGTTTTGCATCTGGGTGTGCATTACTTGCTTTTAAAAGAGGTGTTTCCAGATACACTGAGAAACGTCCTTTAACTGAGTGACAGTTTCCCATGTCATCTCTCTTATTGTTGCTGCGTTGCTTCCCAAATGTACTTTGTGTGAATGTACCATATTTGTACAGCTGTAATTTCTCCTGTGTTAGTTTGGATACAGAGATACGGGTGAAATACCTGTACCTAAATACCTAGGTATTCAGAACAGCAGAAGACGACAACTGATTTCCTAAGAAGACTAATTGTTAAACAGTAGATTTTTAGCTTCTTTGTTGAATAGAGAGGAGATGTAACAATTCAGAGGTCAGAAACGGAAGCGATTACTTTGGCCTCTTGTCAGACTGTTCATGCACAGTTCATACTTACCTATGTTTGAAAACTGCAGTCCGTTTATAAAATTTCAAAGTAGGTTCCTTTTTTTAGTTAAAATATTTTGTTCTACATAGATTAAATACATTCTTAAATTATGCTACCACAGTTTTTCAAGTCATGCAGACACGTATGGTACAACATGACTCCGGTATATTTGTTTTTTCCATTGCAATGGAATAGTGTGTTTTCAGTGAATTATACTTGCTGTGCAAGTTTATTCCTTCCGTTTACCTCTGCTCTGAGATGGTGGCAAGTAGAGTCTACCAACCTTCTTCATTTTTGATTACCGCTTTATGAGTTGTCTCCTGAACGGTTGACAGATGAGAATTCGACTTTTCCCTGGTAATGCAGACCATCAGGGGGCACAGTTAAGTTGTACAGAGCCTGAATTTTGTCATTCTCTGACCTGGTGGTTTGCTTGCTGTTTTGCTTCCACCTTGAAGCTCTCCTGATGGGGGAGTGTTTGTGGTTGGAGCACCTTAGGACTTTAATGAAAATTTTTATTATCTTGTGGCGAAACTTCATTGTTGACATATAATAATGCATGTGAGGTAGACTTAGTTTATCTAAACTGGGTAAATGCAGCTTGCCCAAGAGGGTATGAGAGGGAAGCTATTTTCCAGTGTTAGAGGAGGTTCACAGGAAAGAATTCAAGCAAACCTTAAGGCTTTTTTGAGTTTGTACTTCTATAGCTGCAGTATTTCTAAGCTACTGCAGAGAAGGGTTTGCATGTTTGAACTTTAGAATGTTGTTCTGACTTGTTCTGTATTTTTCAGAGTACAAAAAACTGACATGAAGTGAAATTAGACTACTTGTGTAGGAATGGAAAATTGAAAGGTTCCCACAGACATTTCTTTTGCCCCAGTGTAAGAAAATGGTAGTAATAAGAAAAAAAAAAAGACACTCCAAAATCCACCAAAATAAAATAAAATAAACACCCTTCTCCCTGTGAAATGTGAGAGAAGGTGAGAACCTGTGCGAGATTGCTAAGAAGTTCTCTGTCTTCCTTACTGACGAGCACACACTGAGGTTAAGTCCCTGAGCAATAATGCAGTCTTGGTACAATGTGGAAGCAGAGTATGATGGCAGAGAAGGGGTATTTTGTGTTAAAACTTACCACCTTAACTGGTGAAGATCTCCAGACTTCACAGCCCGGTTAACAAAGCAGCGTTTTATCTTAGAACTAGGACTTCATTCTGATCATGGCAGGAGAGTGGGTAGGGTGAAACTACATCTTACAACTTTTCAGAGGCCTGCGGTTCTCGTCTCCCGCGTGCTTAGCAAACAACTTTACCTATAATGTTCTAGAAGTCTGAACAGACAGTTACTGAATGTAGGATAGTAATCCAACATCCAAAACCCTAAGATGCTTTCTGTGGAGGCTTTAGCTCTTGCCAAAAGTGCTTGTGAGAACTAGTTTTCAGTTCTGGTGTGACTTTAAGGCTGTTACAGAATTTCTGAATAATGATACCTAATTATATACAAGATTTTATTTTTCTTCTATCATCTCTAACTACAAACACAAGTATTACTAAAGTATATATTTTAAGATCTTCGACTTTTGTTGGTAGAAGAACAGAAAAGCAAGTTCTCAGTGTCATTGAATAACTGGTACAAAATGATATACATAGCTCCTTGTTTTTTTTCTTTTTTTTTTAAAATAAAACTTGTTTTAATTACCTTAGAAAAGAATTTGTGAAAATTCATCCTGCAGAGCTTATGTAATTTTATTTAACTTTTTTCCCCCCTCTTAGCTACAAACATACAGATGAGAACAACTTAAGTTGTGAAGGTCCACCTATGGAAATTCCTGGAGATTTCAGTAATAAACTGAATTTGATCTACACTTACTCTGTGACTTTTGAAGTAAGTATTGAATCTGTTACTTGAATACGTAATTCCCCAAAAGAATGAAATAAAAACAGCTGGCTGATTTGCTAATATCAATAACTGGATTAAAGAAGTGTAAATTTCATGAGGATGGTCTTGTGAAGCAGTTTTCCCCAAATCTATTGCTTTTCCATACAGTAGTTTGTGACACTTGGAAGGTATAAAGAAAGACTTTTATTGCACCTGTTTTATTATTAATAGGAAGGTAGTAGATTGAATAACTGCAAGAGTCGTCTTCCTTGAGGTATGCTCTATGTTTTCAGATTTCAGTCGGGGTACTGAGAGTCTCATGTTGTAAAGCTGTTTTTTCTAGAGAAGTCGCAGGTTTTGTCTCATTTTGTGTTACTTTTGTTTTATTCACTAGCTTTTTTTTGAATAGGAGGCCATTTATCTTTTAGAGTTAATACTCTAAATGTTTACTAATGCTCTATTGCTTTGTTCATTCTGCTATGACTCAGACTGGAGGAAATTAGGCTTTCTAGCAACTGGCTCTTTACCTCAGCATGGATAGAGAGTCTCTTGTGGGGGTGAGAATAATTTGGTTCAAGCTACTTCAAACCTTGATGCCTTAGTTCCAGTCTGTCCTGAAAGCATGTTTTTTTTTCTGATGTAAGACACCAATCATATAAGACGTGGCTTGAGACCACCATGTTTTGTATAGGCAGTTAAGCAGCCGTCATATGGTAACAGCTTTCATTCCACCAGACTGAATTTGATTTGAACCAATGACCTCGAGGTGCAAGGCTTTATATCCTGTTACTTTTCCCTTGAGACACCCAGTCCTCCTTAGACTCTCTAATTTTACTACATGAATGAGCCTCCTGTCTATTAACATTTGTGTTTAAATCCTGATGATAAATTCCAGTTTAGAATTGCAGCGTGAACTTTGGTTATTCAAGCAACGTGTTACGCATCTGGGCTACCTGCTCCCTATTTCTCGGCGCAGAGCAGGTCGGTGCAGGCGCTCCCAGCAGATGGCACTCGGCACATCTCAATCGCCAGGCTCTTCAAAACTGCTTATTTTCTCTCTTATCTTTTAGCCTTGATTTGAAATAATACCTGTTAAGTTTTAATTTTTATCAGTAGTTTCAAAATAACTTAGAAGGGGAGTATTTATTGGTGAGAAGTATTTTTAAATAGGAGAAAATTAGTTTCAGTAAGCCTGAATACATAAACCAGTAAAATGCGTTAACGGTTTTATGGTCCTTTCTAGTGAGGCAGTGGAACTCTGAGAAAGCTGTGGCTCTGCTTTAATCCATTGAAATGGACGCGGTATTTAGCTCTGTGTGTGTGAAAAGTATATACGATTGTGCCTCTAATGTGTGATACGCAAGCATACAAAAATGTAAGCATGTGAGCAGTTTGGTACTCAGGTAACAAACTCAAAGGCGCACTTCTGAAACTCTGTCCCAGCTACCTGTGAACTACTGATCAGCTACTGGTTGGGCTGATAAAGAGCAACTTATGGCAATTTCAGCCACCTGGTTGTGTTGACGTAGTTCTTTGTTGTTACACGTTCTTGATCCAAAACATGAATTGGAACTCAAAAATTCTAGGCTGGAGATATCTGAATTTTGAGAACTCACTGTACAGACTTACCACCTGGTGAATAACTGAAGAAGTTCAGTAGAACTTCATGCCAGCCAGGAGGTAGGATTTGGTAGCAGGGCAGCAGGTGTACATCACATGAGACAAACTGTAGAGGACAAGGCTTGAGGGTCAGAAAGAATCGTCACTTGTATGGCTCTCACATGAAGTGTGAGGAGGAGATGGAAGAGAATGGAAGCATCTTTCAAAAGTGAAAGTAGCTGAATGATTTCTTCTTCTGAAATCCTTCACAGAGGTATCTGGAAATGAAAGTTGTCTGCCAGGAATCAGAGTGGAAAATAGTGTGTATCAGACACCATTATGGCAGGGAGCGAGGAAGCCTGTGCCAAATACATTAAAGATGATGAGAGGGAAAAATTTCAGGGGAAACTAGAAATGTACTCATAGAGTATGTTTAACAAAGTTGGAGTTTCAAGATCAGTGTGCTGTGCTGGGAGTGTCTTGTAGTGGTGGCATGATTGTTTTTCAGCATGCGTTTGAGAGCTGCAGACAGCTACATACTGAATCATGGAAAGGTGAGGCTTAGTGAAGTCTCAGTTGAAGGTAGAAGATGTGGATAGAGATTTCTGTAAACAAGATATTCTCTGAGAGGCTCAAGAGATAAAAAGAATTAGTGCAAGAGGGAGTTCTAACATCCAGGGTTGATACCAAGCTTAGATATTAAAGCTGAATGGAAGGTTTGTGGAAGAGATTTGATGTGCTTATTCATTCTCAGTGACTGTAACAAATTTGGACTTGTTTCCATTAATTGCTATTTAATTTCTGTATAGGAAAAGAATAATATTAAGTGGGCTTCCAGATGGGACTACATTTTGGAGTCCATGCCACATACAAACATCCAGTGGTTTAGGTAAGATATGCATTTGTTCAGTGAATAACCTTGCAGGGGAGCACAAACCTTTGTTGTTTGTGCTTCTAGGGATATATAACTTCTGCTCTGGCAGACTAACGTCTGTTAGTTTTCAGGCAAGAAAACTTCTTCATTTTCATATGTAAAGTAACTTTTATCAGTCTTCCATCTCTTGGGAGTAACTGTAGTATTGCATTTCAGCAATGGAATGCACCATTAGTGTCCAAAAGGAAAGCAGCTCCCATTGTTTTACTTTCGCATCTCCGTTCTGTAGGACCCTTGAGACGGTGCTTTATCTGCAGTGTTCTTATTTTTACTGTCTGGCATTCTCTAATTGCCAAGTGAGAAACACGTGTACTGCATGTTTTGTACTCAGCAGCTGCTTACAGTAAAAGGAAGGGCTTAGTTTACGAGTAAAAGATGTATATGAAAAGCTCTTACTTATTTCCCTCTGTACCATGCAAATGATATCAAGTAAATTTATAGTTTATGTTGAAATGTAAAAGTTTTGCAATATAAAGTGTTTCAAAAGGCTAATCTGATTAAAGATTACAAAATATTAAATGGCATGATGTATATTTCATTGGTTGATAGATATAAAATCTGCTTGACAAAGTCTGCTTTAAGAGCTGTAACTGTTTCACTAGGGAAATGACTTGTGAGCTGTATGAGGAGGAAAGTAAAGAAAAGCAATATGTAACTGTACTGAGAATTAAAAATATATCATAAAATACTATTCTTCTTGCTTGTCTCCTAAGAAATCATAAAGGTACACAACTTAAAACAGTTTAGCTTTTCTGGGTGGGAAAATACTAAAAGATCTGAATGACTTAAGTAAAGTCTGAATATCTAAGGCTGTTCCTCAGACTTGAGCTGTAACTGTAGTGTGAATTGGAGTGCATGTCCTGAAACCTGAATAAGTGAATTGAAAGTCTGACTTTTTCTTTATCTACAGTATAATGAATTCCCTCGTAATTGTTCTCTTCTTATCTGGCATGGTGGCTATGATCATTCTGAGGACTCTTCATAAAGACATTGCAAGATACAACCAGATTGACTCTTCTGTGAGTAAGGTTTACAGCTTTTACGTGAGCACGTTTTTTCTGGAAATAGTGATGTCTATCAATTAGTTTTGAATATAATCTAAAGAGGTGTGTAACTACCAAGAATTCGATACATGCTAGTATATGTGAGGGTTAAAAATAGCTTTATTGCTACTTCATCTTTTCTAACAGCAGGAATACATGGGCAGATGTGACAGTCTTACTTCTCTAGCATCATTTGATGAACTGCTAATATGCAAGGACAGACTTATGTTTTAGAAGTATGTGGAGGGATTTGCAGAACCTTATTGGTAGTGAACAAGCTCGTATTTGAAATGTAAGTCCCTTTGTTCCAAGGTCTCAAACGAGGAAAGCCTCTTTTTTTAATAAATACGTTCACAGTATACCAACAGCCACAAGACACAGTGCAGACATTGAAAAGTGTTCTGGCATTGGTTCACCATCAAGATGTGACCATTGCTCCTGAGTCCTATGGTTGCGTTATGGAGTCGGTGTGGACATGTGGCTGGTGGTATGACACCAACCTAAGCAGCTGGTGTGTTATTTATGAAATCTCCATCCTTGGAGATATTCAGAAGCCATCTGGACATGGTTCTCGGTAACCTGCTTTAGATGGCCCTGCTTGAGCAGGGGGGTTGGAGAAGATGACCTCCAGAGGTCCCTTCCAGCATCAGCCATTGAGTGATTCTGTGACTCTGGCAACCTGGGATTATAGGTAAGATTCCTTGTCCCTGCAGCTCTGTTTTAAGTCATGTTACGTGGCCTTGGCACAGGACCTGTACTTGTATCTGTTGCAAAGACATTTGTAGCACGGAAGCAAAGACTTTGCTACCCACTTTGGCGTATTGTCTGTCTAAAAATGAATTTTGTAGTCTCAATAACCAAACTTGTGAAGAGAACAGTTATTTTTATTGATAATGTTTTTTTCACCGCTTCAGGAGATCAGGCTTAAAGCTACTGCAGCCAGATATTGTCCCCATTGCAATGAAGCTGCATTCGGAAGCTCAGTTGCTGTATTTTTTCCAATTCCAAGGTCATATTTCTTTGTAGTAGTTTGTAGTATAGCTTGTCCAGAAAGCTAGTGTGCTAGCATGTGACTTGAAGTTTGGAAAGTTTGTGGTGTAAATTTCTTGAGAAGTATGGTGCTATGCACCTTCATAAAGCAACATATTTTAACCCGCCCCCCCCATCAGGTGATTAGTGCAAAAAGGATCAAAAATTAAACCAATGGCTAATAATAGAGTGAAATTAGTATGAGTATCAGTAGTTGTCTTGCTAAATGGTATGGGAGAGATTCTGGTTAACATAGACTAGTATGAATTGATGTTGCCTTTTGTCTGTGGCTAAAGTGTGGTGGAATCATGTACTTTGTCTTCATTTAGGAGACTGTAATATTGCAGTTCATGTGCAACACCACTTGTGATTTCTACCTATGTTAGAACTACTTGGTGTGTGTGTAAATAATTTTTTTTTTAATACAATTTTGGTGATCACTGTGTCAGACTCAACCTAGTTTATCTGACAACATAGTGACTGAAGCTTGTTGCCATCCGACTGATCCTGCTATGAGTTCTTTGGAGATATGTACCCCTTAAAATGGGAAAGCAGCAGGTTTCTGTGGTGGCTTGTTGCCTTGATGGAAGAGAATGTAACTGACTGAGTTAGAGACTTGGCCAGTTGACTGAGTGAAAGGCTGAGTAAAAATTACTTCCTTATTGGTAGAAGTGGTATCTGCAAGCCAAAGATGAGAAATAATGTCAGATACTACAAAGGTTTGAATTTTCGCTGTTGTTGCTGTCTATCTGGATAAAGAAATACTTTAAAATGCACAAAAATGTTTCATATTGAAACTAAAACATCTGAAAGTACTTTTATTCTTCTTTGTGTTTTTGATATTTAATATCTTTTGTTAATGCAAATCCAGACAGTAATTAAAGTGGAAGAATTTTTCCACATCCTTTAACTGATCGTTTTTGTGAAGCTCCTGTTTGATCTCTCAATTAAATTATGTTCAATATCTTATACTGTGTTGTCTTTATCAGTTGGTCATTCTTAATGTGATAAAGAGCAAGACTTGTAGAAGCTTGATTAGTTTTTGTGGATAACAGCAGGGATAGGTGTGACTTTCAAAAAACCACACTTTTTTAATTTTCTTGCCGGTTGTAAGAGACTTAAAGATCTGTTGCAGTTCAAGGAGCTGATTTAAAAAGGTGTGAGATAATTGTGCAAAAAAGGGTCTGGGCTGAGGAAGCTGCAATAAAGCAAAGTAGTATCTCACACTTAGGGAATGCAGGTGGTTGTGGTCTTAGTATGCACATTTAATGTTCAGCTAATGCCAACTGGCTTTTAGTGTGATGTAGATTTAGTGAGACATGCATTAATGAAGTGTTTAGAAGTCATTAGATTACTTTTAAGGTATTCTGACTAAGAAAAGATTCCTGAACTGAAGAGAATTCATGTCAGCATGTTTTCAACAGTGAGAGGTAAAACTCTGGTACTCTTTTTTTTTTAACTCTCCTTTATTGTGACTACTTGAGCGTAGGGGACTTAAATCTTTGTTAGAATATTTTGAGAACTAGGCTAAATTAATGGAAAAGACGAGGATTCATGCACTTCTTAAAAATTTACAATAACTTAGCATATTGGCCAAGATTCAAAAGTCTCTTTTTAGATTTTCCTCAAATTTTTTTTTTTTTTGTAACTATGAATTGTAGCTTCCTACTTGGATTAGTTGTACAGTTCTTATCCTCATCTTTGAATGATAAAGGTTAACAATATGAAATATTGCACAATTCTTTGAACAGAAGTCTGGAAAATACTGACTCGTAGCTAATTGGCCTGTAATGGAAAAGTCTTATTATAAATCAAGCTTTGAGACAAACACTCTGGCCCAGAGGCCCATACAAGATAGATCAAGGGTCTCAACCTGTCAAACTTGATTTCTCTTTATTTTTCTTAAACCAAGGTACTAACCATGTAGCTTTATGTTTTAAAGTTTGTATTAAAACCAGAGGGTGTCTTTTGAGTGCGTTTGCCGGATTAGGTGTTGATAAAGAATCGAATACCAGCCATTCTGAATTTGTACAACGTTTCCTTTTTCTGTCAGGAACTAAAGTACTAAGCATTTATTTCTGCTTGGTATTCACCGTTTTGAAAACAGATGCAGACTTGCTTCAGATGGTAACCTTTAAAATTCCTTCATTCCTTACTTACAGCTACCTGGGAAAAATCTTTCTCCTGTCATACTCAACAACTTTCTCATCTTTATCACAATTAGTTCAAGTTCACACTTATAGGAAAGTGTGGTCTTTATGCTTCTTTCACCAAACAAACCTTTCTTTACTGGAAGAGCACTGATGAGTTGGAATTATACCTAGATACTTGGTATAATTTTCTTTGCAGGCATCATTTTTGTGGTTTTTTTAATCAGTGTTGTCTTATGTTTAATAGTTCTCAATTTTTATAGTAGTATATCAGCTTTCTGAGGGTAATTTCTACCCAACAAATGCAAGCAGAGGTATCAGTATAAGGAAGGCAAAGATAATCTTCCAGCAAAAAAAAAAATAAAAATTTACATAATCTGTCGCAAGTTAAGATGCTCTGTGTCGTTCTCCAGTGTGGTCTGTATTCTTTCTTACCGTATTTTTTTGTGTGCTGTACTGCTAGTGGTAAGGAGTCCCTTGAACTAAACTTAATATTCCTGGGTTGAATGAAACCTGTAGCTTTTAACTTTGTAAGGAGGAGAACGGTCTTCGCAAGGGATTGGTTATTTGTGGTTGTGTGTTTGTTCTGGTTTTTTTTGTGAGGGGAGGTGTTTGTTTTGCGTGACTTTATGGAAAAGTTTTGTTCTTCAGCAGTGGTTCCTTAGAGTCACTGGACTGAAGATCCCCCCTCGTGCCGTCCATCCATTCACCTCTGGCAGTGGGACAAAGAATGTTGGTACTTGCCCCTAGTGATTCCAGGGAGCAGACTTTCTTCTGGAGTACAGAGGCCATTTCATTCTTTTGCAATATTGTCTTTGAGACTGATGTGCTTTGTAATGGAAGAAAAGAAAGATAAATGCTTGAACTAGATTGAAATGCTATAATCCAAGTTAAATTGAATGGAATGCTTTGTTTTAATTTAAATTTAGAATGATGTTAGATGGTTTGGCTAATTATATTTTGTTTTTTCTTGCTTTAGATGATTAGGGTTTTCTTGATAAATCCTGCCTGTTTCTTTCACTGAACCATTAGGGGGGGTTATAAAATCAATGAGTGATGAATCAAATGCAATTAGTCTGTCTTTGGATCTAAACTGGAAGTTAATCAAACTTTAAATATGTATTTTGCATCTTGTTTGTGTTAATTCACTATTGCATTGTGTATCTTTGCTAAAGACATTGTTGATTTTATACAGGAAGATGCCCAAGAGGAATTTGGCTGGAAGCTGGTTCATGGCGATGTGTTTAGACCTCCAAGGAAGGGAATGTTACTGTCTGTCTTTTTGGGCCAAGGAACGCAGATTTTCATTATGACATTTATTACTTTATGTAAGTAACTTTGTTAAGGTGATGTGTCCATAGTGTAGTAGTGGAAGAAAGATGCAATACTATTAAAAAATGATAGAAGCCTGCTTTTGGAAATGAGGTCTTTCCTTTAGTAAAATAAAAAATTAGTACTATTTCATAACAATAAGCTAGATAGCTTCAGTAGTGCTGTCGTTCAAAGCGTTGTGATATCTGGGGTAATTCAGATTCTTCGTCATTGCAGAAATGAAGCTTCCTTGTTACAAGTTTCTTTTCGAAAAACAAAACCAGTTTGTCGTGGAGTAAATTATCCAAGGATCGAGTAATGCAAGTTCAAAGACATGTAATCAAAGCTGTAATGTTCTCAGAACACTTTCTATCTAATATGTTTGACACAACAGGCTGCAGCCATGCAGAAGTAAGAGCAAGAATGCATGCCAATGAAATAATACTGACACAACATGGAGATAATATGAGAGCCTACCATAAATAGCTGTATATACATGGGATGATATAACCTGTCACATAGTGATGTTTTGTTATATGTTATCCATAAAATATATTACTATTCCTTTTCTTACTGTGCAGCAGAATTGGGAAGTATACTGATATTTATGACAAAAGAAGAGTTTTTCAAATTCTACTTTCCAGGTTTTGTTTAGATTTTTTTGGTCTTTCATAGAGGAGCTGCTTTTTTCTATTAATTATGTGATGATAGAAGATTAATAGAATTTTTGTGATGGGCTTGTCTTTCAGTGTTGATCACAGCTCTTTGTAACTTACTTAACTGCAGTAGTTTCCTGTGCAACTAGTGTAGCATAGAAAGAAATTTGGGGGAAAAATAATCATTTTTCTGTTTAAAAACAAAACTTCCCACTAGAGATCATGGGCAGACGCCTTTTCTGAGAGTATCTCTGCGCTGGCCTCAACAACTAGTTCAGACACAGGCAGCCCTCTTCTATGAAAGAGACTTATTTTCAAGATAGCGTGTTCTTGGGTAAAGAGTTGTCCGTCATGGTGGCTGAGAGCCTTTTGTGGCATTTCAAGGACATGACTCATACCTCTAAGATCGTCTATCTTCACAGTTATTTCTACCTTAAAAAAACAAACAAACAACAACCCAACCAACCAAACAAAAAAAACACCACCAAAAACAAACCCTAAAAAAACCCCAACAACTTCCCCCCCAACAAAAAAAAAAAACACCTAATTTCTGTCAAAGGTTTTGGCTTTTCCAGGGCTACTGTTCTCAGATGTCATTTATGCCACATATTAAACTTCTCTTTTTACTCAGGATGCACAAATATTGACGATGTACGTTTACAGGAGGACTGTAGGATTTTGGAAGCAGACTTTTTACAAGCTGAAATTTGGTTCATTGTTCATCTCTGCGTGGCATTTTGTTTTTCAGTCTTGTGGCTACAAGAAACTTTCTGTTCAAAAGATGAGGTGGAAATAATGCTTTGTTATGAATGGAACAGTGACATTAGGGGTATGGTCATGTGCTGGGGACATATCAGAGCTTATGCACGTAGTCTTCATTTAAATATCTGGTAGTGAAAGGGATAAACCTGTACAGTGATGTGAGTAACGGGAATTTTGACAAGTGTCCACAAATGACTAAATCTTTTTGCCTCTTTAGTCCTAGCTTGCCTTGGTTTTCTTTCTCCTGCCAACCGTGGTGCTTTGATGACCTGTGCAGTTGTATTGTGGGTCTTACTGGGAACTCCAGCTGGTTACGTGTCTGCTAGAATGTACAAGAGTAAGTACACACGTTTGTTTAAGGTGACATAGCAGCTTAAATTCAGAATTGCTGGGCTTAATATAAACCTCAGACTGGTCCTGGTGTTTCAGAAGACAAATCTGCTTCTTGCTGCCATACTGCAAAACAGTTGGAAGGAGTTCTGAACTTGAAATTATTTTTCCTTTTTCCCTCAGCGTTTAGAGGCGAGAAATGGAAGACAAATGTTTTGCTTACAGCTCTGCTTTGCCCTGGGTTAGTATTGTTTCCCTTCATTCTTTCCATTATTCTTAAATATGAATGAACCTTAGGTGGGAAGAAGGGGGACAAAAAAAGTGAATTGTTATGATGCTTGTTTGTGTGATTATTTTCTTTATTGTTCTTCAAGTTGCTGTTCTTTTTGTACATTGCCTATCTGTGAATATAAAGAAAAGTGAATTCTGAGGAGCTGGAGCCTAGTACTGTAGAACACAGCTTCTTAGCATCTTGTTTTGTACTCAGCTGTGGGTATAGGAGGCATGAAGTAACCCTCTTGCAAGGCAGCCTTTGAGAATCACTGCACCAGAACATTAGCATAATAATGGGGTAGTTCCAGTTTGCTACCACAGCACTTGGTATGTTCCACATAATGCTGTCTTAACTGTTAATAGGGATGGTCACTTTGTTAAGAAGCGTGTGGTTTTGTGGTAACTTTGGAGTGTCTGTGTGCTCTTCTGTAAGTAGGGAGAGACAGCCCTTTAGGCAGAACCTCTATTACCTTAGTTACAGTATCAATGTTTTCTTGTAATCAAGTTCTTGAAAAGGACACAGGAAATAAAATTTACGTTGTTTTTTTTTTCTAAGTGAGTAGCTATATACTTCTATACTAAGCAGTAGATGCTTACTGTGCTTCTGGGTGAGAATGATACTGGGATTCTCTTAAATGGATTATAATCTTTTAGATAAATGTAGATAGTGTCCAGTTGTGGATATGGCTGTAGCATGGCCAATACTGTTGTGCTGAGGACGGGTGATAGCTCTGCTACCTTTCATTTGCTCATAGCTGTCAAGACCTTCCGTGAGAATTAGCTCAGTGAAGAAAGGGAACAGAAACTAATTTCTTCTGCAAAGCTTCCATATTTCATGGTTGCAACTTTGGGTACATGAAGCTACCCTTTGACAACTGTCCTTGGCAAAATTTGAGGAAAAGGTTATAAATAATTTCTTAAGGTATCTTTTCTCCAAAAGAGCCCAGAATGAATGAAACATGACTTGGTTTTGAGTATAGCAGAATTTCATCGGATGAAATGTAATGCATTTGATAACAACTGAGTGTAGTATTTCTATGGGGAAATCTTATTTCTAAACAAAATGTACTTCAGTCTCCCTGCTGTCATTTAGGTATTATGCTGAGAGAGAAGAAAATATTTATCAGTGGAAGAAATATCGTGCTGATCGTTTAAACTCCCAAATAAATTTTCACAGAGGAAGTAAAATGATTGGGGATGGTAAAATAGGAACAGATGTCTTGATTATGCTATGCTAGTTCAGTGAATTTGCATAATATGATAAACAGCCTAAGGCCGTCAGTAGTCTCAGTAGACTGATGGGAGTTCATATTTGCGGTATTTTTTTCTAACTTTGGAGGGGGTAACTTTTTGAGCTTGGACAGATGATAAAGATTAGCCAGACTTCTAAAATTGATTTGATTTTTATTTTTCATTCAACAAGATGCTTACAGCAGGGGTCGCTTGAGTGTGCTTATTTAACAAGTTTATTCCCCCAAACAGTTTTGGCAAGTTGTAAGGCCTCTCCCAGGAAAAAATGAGCCTGTCTATTCCTCTAATCCTCCCTCCTTCCTTTTTAAATTAAATATAGTGGAGCATGCGTGTTCGCTTCAAGGTGGTTTAAATTGTGCCTCGGGAACACTTTTTTAACCAAACCCAGACAATGGTGCACTTCGCAGGGGCCCTTCCTGAGGCTGAATTTTCTGTGATGCATCTCTGAATCCAGGAGTAACGGCAATTCAAGCAGGCTTTTATCTGGGGTTCCCTTGCACTACGGTTTGCTTTGTTTTCAGAATGGGATGTTTGAAATCTTCATCATGTGTCTCAGAGTTGTTTTCTAGTGTTTTTTTAAGATGTTTAGCAAATGAGGCAGATGTATTTAACTGGGGAGGGAAGAACAGTTCTGGAGACATGTCATGGCTGATGCATCTGTGCTTAAATTACCCAAAGGTGTGGGCTACTTCACTGTGTAACTCTGAAGTGTTAATGCAAACATTCTTATTGTAAGGAAGAGCCCTTCCTAGTGCACACTTCTGCTACTGTGTTGCTGTGACACATGCTGCAGCAGAGTATATGTTTGTGACAGTGAGACGTGTGGCTTCCTAAATACGAGATTTTGCTATCACTGTGCTTTTTCAGAGCGAATTTACTGATTATAAAGGAATTAAATGACTGGCAGTAATACAAAAGGTGATTCAGAGAAGGGGGGGGGGTTTGTTTATTTTCTCTTTTAGTATTCCTTGCATAGAGTTTTACACTAGAATCTTTCTGTTACATATTGGTTCTATGTGCAGAGTCTTTAAATAGCGGCTTTATCATAAATAGTTGCATTACAGGCATTGGATGTTGCAAGCCTTTTTACATTAACTGCACTATTGCTGAAAACAACTAGGACTGTTAGGGAATGAAAGATTGCAAGAAGCTACATCTTGCTGATGCAGAGTTTACTGCTTTAATTTTTTTAATACCAACTGATATTTGTTCTTTTCTGAGCATTTTATTTTCTGATCTTTTTTCAGGATTGTCTTTGCTGATTTCTTCATTATGAATCTCATTCTGTGGGTGAAAGGATCCTCAGCTGCCATCCCTTTTGGCACTTTGGTTGCTATCCTGGCTATGTGGTTTGGAATTTCAGTGCCACTAACCTTTGTTGGTGCATATTTTGGCTTCAAAGAGAAGGTAAGGCTCTGAATACAGTTTTGAAATACACCTGTCCTCAGTAGTTGAGCCATTGAATCCTTAAGTGTACAAGAATTGAAACATCTATGGCCCTGTGACTGTAAAATGATGTTTCACTTTGTCATGAATTTGAAACCAAGTATATGCTTCTAATGTCACACTAAACTCTTATTTTCTCTCTGTTCACTAGAATCAGAATTTTATAGTGCTCTTGGAGTTCTTGCTTGCCTTTTGTGCTTCAGTACAACCTCAGCAGTTTCTTTTTTGAAGTAGTACTTCAGAAGGACTTCAATTTGTACTTCACTATTTTGAGATAATGCCAGACAACCAAGAAGTTTGGGGTTTCTTTTATTAAGGACTGAACAGATTTCTTCCTTTCACATTCTGACTTTCTTACTGGCCAATAGTTGGAATGTCTAAAGCATGTGTGTTTTTTCCTAATGATGGATATCAAGTCTGTAGGTTTTTGTTTGGTAGCTTGTGATGGCTTATGGATGAAAATAAAGCTATGTTTATAAAATCTTTAGATGCTGATATTAGGGAAAAGTTATTTATGATGTAACAACTTATCTTTTAATTATATTAATTTGTTTTAAAGCCTATTGAACATCCAGTTCGTACAAACCAGATTCCTCGCCAAATTCCGGAACAGTCGTTTTTCACAAAGCCGTTGCCTGGTATCATAATGGGCGGTATCCTGCCCTTTGGCTGTATTTTTATTCAACTCTTTTTCATTCTGAATAGCATTTGGTGAGTATCACTTTTTAAAATTCTAGTTATGTTGATTTGGTGATAAACACATGGTGAGTTTGAGTGTCCCAAACCAATTAATATAAGGAATAAACCAATCTTTAAAATGTTTTATCTTCTTGCAGACTTTTTTGTGGGATTTCTAGAATCTGCATATTTATTCTTGGTCTTAAAACTTATAACACTAGTTCTTACTGACAACAGTGATGTGTGAAATTAGTCCTGTTGCCTTGTTTTATCTTTCTGGCTCTGAACGGCACAAACATGGTTTCATGCTGTTGTGGTTAGATGGATCCTAATCCTTTGTGTAACTATATTATGGTTTATGGAACTAGTATGGTGTAGCAGTGTCAGTTGTTAAATCAGAATCAGGTCAAGGTCTTGGGATTCCATGTTCTGCAAAACAAAGACTCCACCCCCTGTGAAACATCCACACCACTCCTAATTCTTGTCAAAATGTAGTCAAGCAGGTGCATGGAAAATTAAATCAGTGCAATCTTTCATAACTTTCACAACTTTCACAATGTAAATATGAAGTGTTTGATATATTGTTGCTCAATGGAAAATACTAACCTGAAAGTGCCAGGTTTTTAAGGTGTCCTCTGTTTATGTGGACGTTTCTTACAGAACATTTTTTTCTAAAGTAATTCTTAAATGCAAATATATTAGATATGTTACCATTTTACAGTAGTCCTCAACAGAAGTAGAAACCATGTAATACAGCTGTGCTGGAAAATATAATCAGCTGACAAATAGATATACTCTGGACTTTTGTAGCTGAAATTACCGAATTCCCAAATTGTTTCTCCGTATGTATCCTACAGAAGGGAAGCACAGGGGGAATGCGCAACTAATACTCCCTCTGTCAAATCCTACACTGCAGTAATTGTCGCATCAGTCAATAACGTTGATTTGGTTACTCCCCTTATCTGAAAGCCACTAGTTTAAAAGTAAACAGGCATATTTCACTTGCGTTTGTTTTTGTCGGTGTTTTTGTGTTTGGTTAGCCCTTGGATTGGAGTCAGACTTGGTATGGGGATAAAGTAGGAGTGAAGGAGCATCTGGTTGGTATAGTGAGGAGATGCAGAGGCACCTGGAAAACTTAGCTGCAGTATGAGGAAGTAAGTGGGTATTGTAACTAGGGAGGAATACAAGTGATGGAAGAGTCGGGGAAGCTAAAGGTCCTCTCAGCAAAGAGACCTGAAGTGATAAACATCGCTGGAGGAAATTGTCCATAACTGTTCTCTGTGAAAGTTTATAGATGCTAATTTCAGGGGAAGTATAATTGAAGACTGAGCATTGCTCTGTAAAGCAGTGGTTTTATTACTGCTGGCTTAAATGGATGTGTATTTACAAAGTACATTCAGATAAAGAAAACTTTTTATGAATCAGCCAATAGCGGTACAGACAAAGTTACCCCTGTGGTGTGTTTTTTCTGGATATGTTTTGAATTTTGTTTTGCTTTTGATTAGCTTAGCATCTGAGAATGAAACACTGTAAATTAACTCCTAACTTCAACCAAAAATGTGACTCTTGTTTGTTTTTTATTTTAGGTCTCATCAGATGTATTACATGTTCGGATTCTTGTTCCTAGTTTTTATAATTCTTCTGATTACGTGTTCGGAAGCTACAGTTTTGCTGTGCTACTTCCATCTGTGTGCAGAGGTAAAAAGCACAGTTTTGATGTAGATACCACTTCTGGTTGGAAGATGTTAGAAACAGAGTTGAGATATTCACACATACTGTGATGTGCCGGGCATTGTGGATGGATTGTATTGGGGGCCCTTGACATGCCTGTCTTAGCCACTCTTCTGAAATGTGCCTTTTGCTTCAAAATTCACCATTTGCTGCAGATAAGCCAAAATAACCAGTCTTGATTTTAGAATAATTTCATGTTCGTAGTGGAAGCAATACAGCTGACTTTGAGAAAGAAAAAAGTAGCTATGTGCTATGTTAGAATTTTTCTGTCTATGAGATAAATTTTGGGGAATTAAATGTATTTCATAGGACGATGGTGTTTTTTAGCCAGTTTATTTATATTCTATGTGATGTCTCTTACTGAATGGTTTATTGTTCCTTTCAGGATTATCATTGGTGGTGGCGATCATTCTTGACGAGCAGCTTTACAGCAGTTTATCTCTTTATCTATGCAGTTCATTACTTCTTCTCTAAACTCCAGATAACAGGAACTGCTAGCACCATTTTATACTTTGGTTACACAATGATCATGGTCTTGATTTTTTTCCTTTTCACAGGTAAGTACAGTGCTCAAACTAAAATGAATGCAGGGGTTTCTGTTTTTGAAATGAGAAACATTAGGTGAAATTTAGACCATCTGAAACATCAAATACAATTTATGACTCTTCAGGCAGTGTTACTTTTATGGTTTGAGACACCACACATAACAGTAAGATATTCTTTAAGGGTTTTTTTTCTAATTTGAAATGCATTTCATGTATAGTATAATTAATTTTCCTTTATTGCATATTGTATTAGCTGTGAGTTGAAACCATTGTATTTTCAAAGTGTCATTCTTGTTGACTTTGATATCAGGGGTGTTTAAATTGATTCTGGATTTCATAATTGTTTCTAGAAGTTCTGTAATTAGAGATACTGTGCTCTGCATATGGAGAATAAAAGATGTTTTCGGCTTTTGCTATTAACAAGTGAAGCAGTTTGGTGCTGGGCAGAGAGTGAAAATTGACAGTAGAGAGTTCTGGTACTAGTAGAGGCGGTCTGCTTGTTAAGCACCACTTCTTAATGACAGGAATGTGTTGTAACTGGAGGAACCTGTTTGAAATATGGCTCTTCATGTTTAACAATCCAACTTTTCTGATGTTAGTCATGCAGACTAAGTGTCTTCTACAGAATTACTCTAATGTTCATAATCACTTGACTCAAACTATAATTTCAAGGTTGATTTGATGCGAAATCTCTGCCAGATTTACCATGTGTTAGGTGAAATTAGAAGCTCTTTGAAGGGTACTGGCCCTTAAAATTAGCCAGGAGCATTTTGTATTCATGTTCATCATACTGCTGCTGTGTATATGTAGTTTTAACACATGAAGTCAGATCTTTAATGTATCACTCTGCTTAGCATCATGAAGTACTGCAGTGGTAAAACTAGAGAGAATGCTGACTCACATATAATGGGTTGTTCCTAAAACCAGCCTTTATGTTCGTTCCTAAGATTCGTAATAGAGGATTTCTTTGTGGATGGCATGATGGTTTGGATTGTTACTTCTTAACATCTTCTACCTGATTATTGAAGCGTGCCATAATTGCTTTATGTTGGCTTTATGAAGGGCATCATTTAACTCCTTGATGCAGTTAAAAAAGTGGCTAAAATAAGTAATGAAAGTACGTCGTAGCATCAGACTTCAAGTTTGTCAATTCAGCAGTGAGAAGGAACTCTTTCATCTTTATTGCCTCTAATACTTGTTGAGCATGAGGCAAAAAAACCCCACTGTTGTCATAAAACACTGAAGATAATTACTGTATGGGTTTGAACAAAGCAAGTACTCTGTAGAAATTATATTTAATAACATTAACTGGCACTTTTTGCTAGATTTTCAGTGTTGTTTGTTATTTAGACCTATGTCTCTTCAAAAGAAAGTAAAAAAAGTTTCAAAAAAGTGGGGGGGGGAAGAAAAGGAGGATTTAATTCTTTTTAATTATTAGAAGGCAAATGTAGAAGTTGGCATATTGCCAGTTAAACCCCTGCTTAAATCCTGGCAAAACAGAGAAGCTCCAGATGTCCTCTATGACATATATACAAAAATACCAAACACAAACTATAGTGTAAAATGTTTTAATTACTTTTAAACTAAAGCAATGTGTTAATGTGTGTCTGGGCTTTAGCATAGGTTAGTTGCTATTCTGCCAATTTCAATTTCACTTACAAGATGCAAATTGGTGGAATTAAAAATATCACTTTCATATATAAAATGATAATTGAAATTGTCATGGCAGCTGCTGAAATGTTATTAAAAGCTTCAGACGTGCTGATCCTGGTGTTCTTCATGTGCAGGCCAGTGAGGCCCCCAAAGTACTGTAATAAACTGTGCTGCTGATGTTACTTTTGCAGTGTCTCTTGGTTGGGTGGTTTTTTTTTTAATAGAAACATGATAGCGGTGGCTGTGCTGTATTTGTAGTTCATGAAGAAAGCTGCTACACGGTCCCTTTTTTTAAATTGGATAGACTAGCTAGCCACTAGAAAGGCAGAAGGCACATGGAGTGTGTAATAAATCCTTGCTGATGTAAAACGCTGTGATAAATTTCTTTCCCATATTTAGTTTGATGATTGATATTTTTGGGGGCGCTGAAATGTGAGCTGTTGTAGATAGATGACTCAAGCAAAGTTAGATGCCCTCTGCTTTGTTCTCTAAAATACTCATTAATAGTACTTGCTTTGGAAAATAAGGGGTCAGTCCTTTACAAGTTTATGGAGGTCAGGGAGTTTACTAATGTAACTTTACACACTGTTTACAGTAATGGTCGTCTTCCTGCATGTCTGTTCCTGAAATGGGACCTTGATCTGTTCCACTTAAGTTAGCACTGGGTATTCTGGTTTTCTCCATTCTTGCCCATTAGGACTCGGCAACTGTGGCAGAAATATAAAGAGCAGCGTTAATACCTCCTGCGTGATGGTGTGTTGTGTTACTGTGCACATCACAAAAGAGATCATAATGAATAAGTAAACAGGAACTGAATACTTGTATGGCAATAACAACAGTAATATAGTCCATCTGACAATAATATAATCCATCTGACTGGTGAAATCTAGCAATTAATGTGCACACCCAAACAAGACAATTTTATTTTAACGTACAAACTGCGGCTAATCTTTCAAGAAATAACAAGTGTGGGTGAATGGGGATAGCTACATGATTACGTGCATTTCATGCTAGGAGACAAAAAAACGTTGATCTTAGTCAAAGCATGTTGCTTTATAGTGACCTCTATTTTTGAACATCATTTTCACTTGTGAGTTAATGCCATTTTTAAAATTGAGTTTTGATCTTCTGGGTAGATTGTGTTTAGAATCCGAGATTCTGAAGCACCCACCACTGTGCAGTGATTGAAACCAGTATGATACAGAGAGCTTTTAAGGTACATAAGAAGTATCAGCCAAGTGCAGAGTGCTTTTCTATTTGCTTTCGTACAATCTGTTCGTGCTTTGAATTCTTTTTTCTTCATTAAACAATAAAGCTAGAAGAAAAGAAATAGAACAGAGCAGTCTGCTTAATGTATTTTGGCATTATTCTGTGCAACAATCCTTATTTTTTTAATTCTGAATTTAAACTAGTTTACTAATAACTTTCCCTTGCCCAGTTAGATGCCAGCTTGCAATCTTCTTTCAGTGTAGAAGAAAACTGTTGCTGCATGGTAGTATGTATTGCGGACAAGAATATTCAACAGTATAGAAAATGGAGGACAAAAAGTTAAAAAAAACAACTGAGGTGTCAGTGTCTCCCTAGTAAGTGTAAATGGATGCATTGGACATTTCGCTTCTTGGATAGAGAAATGACTTGAGACATCTTCACAACTGGACCCTTGAATTTGAAATAGCTCTCGCAAAAATGATCTTTTAGCTGTACCTCCCTAGGATGATCAGTGATGTACAGTGGGCTGCGTTGCACTAGGTGGCATCAGTTTCCTGGGCTAATAGGGGTTATTTAGAAATGCAGGAGCTTAAAATATGAAAGTCACCCACTGGGGAAAAATAAAGGTCTACCCCGGAAAAGTAACTTCTTAAATGTATGTCTTTCAGATGCTTTTTCGTTTGATTTAAGCTAGTGAGCGGTTAGGATTAGTTAAAGTAAACTATAGCTGCCAAACTATTTTGTAATTTTAGATTAAAACAAACAAACAGATTTTACAGGCTCGTTGGAGGAATTGGTGTCAGGCTTGATATCTTTGCGCTGTGTCGTTTGATAGAGATGCGCATAGGAAAGCAGTAAAAACTTACAATGGAAAGGTGTTTAGACCAATCAGAAAATCAGTTTAGAGGTCTCAACTCTTTCAGCTAGCAGGGGTTTTTTGTTTATTTGTTTGGAGGTTTGGTGGTGGGGTTTGGTTTTTTGGGGGGTTGGTTTGTTTTTTTAAGTACTTACTGTTAGATTTTTTTTTGTAACAGCTTTAAAAAAGCTATCTTTGGGTATCTGTTTTCTGTCATGTTGTGTTCATTGATATCTGTCAGTGAAGCAGTAAGCTGAAGAGGTATGCTTCTTGTTGATAGTGCTTCAAAACTTTGGTTTCAGTTTGAATGTATTTTGAAAGAAACAAATATAAGCCAGATCCTTGGGTGATCTTATCTAAAGCTTACCTAAATAGTCCTGCTATTCTAATTAGAGGTGCATTTTAAGTAAGGAAAAATAAGGAACAATTCTAATTTTGGTGCAAGTTGTGCTTAAAAAAAATGCTCAGGATTGAAGAGTTGAGTATGATTTTTGAGAAAATGCATTTCAAGCCATGCTGCTTTAGATGGCAAGGTTGTATTTTAACCGCTGCAACCAATAATGGCAGTTTTACTGGGTAGAGCTGCAGTTGTAGGAAACTGATCATGCGCTGACCTGTACTTTAAGACTGGCTTTAGTCAAAGTAGTTGAAAGGGGAATCTGAGAACCTGTCACACTAGTCAGCACTGGCCTAAAGATCCAATATGTAGATGCTTTTCTGTATAAAGTGCTAAAAGTTGGAACAAGTAGCAAACTTGTGAAATGGGCTAAAATGTAGAAAACAAATTCTAGCTAGAGTTTTCAAGCAAGCCAAAACTAGTTCAGAGTTACTCTTCTTCTCCAGTCATTCTTTATTTGCAGATCCCTTTCTGATTGGGATATTTACTTCTGTATAGAAAACTGAAAGCTTTTTGACTGAATTACTTTTTGTGGACCTCTCAGCAGTTCATGGAATTACAAGCACCCCCCGATCTGAGGTGGAAAACCCACTGAATTTCAGTGGAACCAGGCACTGTGTTGCTTATGTTCTTCAAAAAAAGTTAAGTTTTTTGCTGCAGTACCATAAGCAATCCTGTAGGTAAAGCAGCTGTACAACTTAAAGTAGCTTATAAATAATGTGTCCTTAACTTACATTAATTTCTGTTGATTAATACTGCTTTTGTAATACAAACACAACTCCACGGTGACCTGAGCTTTGGGAAGTTCCTAGTCTGAGTGTTTGGCCCACGTTACTTAGGGGGGAAGCACTAAAACACTTAGTTGATTTGCTCTGATTAATTCTCACTTCTAAATTTGCAATTGGATTCTTGAGATTGGTTTAAAGGTGCTGGCAGAATCACAGCTAGGTTGAAAAATCTTTCTGATCTTTGAGCATCAAGTATGCTGTTTAGGTGAAGCACTTCTGGGGTCCTAAGTTTGATACTCTTTTTGAAGTTTCTGGTCTATAGACCTATCCACATCTGGAATTTGTAGAATACATTTGTTCATGCGAGGGAAGAAGAAATTACAACACTGGTAAGCCCTAATTATCAGTGTGGAAGTAACGACAGAAGGAAACTCTGCTGACCAGGGAAGGTGTACTGACTGTGTAAGGCTGTATCTTGGTGATGAGTCTGGCCTTTCTCTCCTGAGCTTACAAGTTCATGGTCCAAATCTGGTATCTAACAAACATTACCACTTACTGCTTGTGTTAGGAAACATAGTCTTATCTGATTCCACTACATTGGCAAGATTTCTGATAAAGCTTAAAAAAGGAGCAGGGGGTACTTGGTCTTTGATTGCTAAACAGACTTTTTTTAGGAGGGAAGTTGAAAATCGGTGGTACTGAAACCTGTGAAAATCTGTTTATAGATGAAATGCTGGTTCACAGTGTGAAGCCTTCAGATTCTGCTATGAATGAGGCCATGTTTTATAGAAAGCTGGTGTATCAGAAACATTCAGAGTGACAAGGATTGGGGAAAAATACTGTGGATTTGGAGTGTTATTAAGTTATGGCACACTCAGAAAACTGTGTGGTAAATCTCATTCTTGTCTTAAGGTTATACATTTTTGTTATGATATTACAATTTTGTTCTAGAACAGCAGATAGGTTTGGTTTTTTTAAGAGATCTCATCTGTTAAACATTTTAAAGAAACATGGCTCTCAATGCCGTAAAATTCTCAGAGTGGGCTATATTATAAAAAACAACTAGAAAGCAGATGCTGAGAACCATTATTAGGAAAAAAAACATGAGCAAGGCTTAGAGTAACAATGCTGATATTGGAGTATTGGACACAGTAGGAAGGAGTGAGAATTGACCATAAACTGCAAAGACTTAGCGATGTCAAGCCTACAAAGGAATTAAATTCCTTCTGTGGTTGGTGTCTGATCTCCTATCAACAGCAGTAAATCTGCCGTCTCCTACTGTTTCAGAGGATGATAACTGCAAACTTGGAGGGAAAGGGTAATCTGTGGTGTATAATAGTAGGCTGTCAAAAAGCCTTTAACTGCAAATATACATGGTAGCACGAAGAATACAAGAATTGGCATATAGATAATAAGCATCCAAAGACAGATTCCTCACTTATCAAATGCGTAGATGTCTGAAAGACAGAAATGTAGAGAATGCAGAAAAGACAAGTGCTTAATAAAGAACCTTCTAGTTAGTAAACCAGTCACAAGGAAATAGTGAAAAGAGTTGGAGCTGATGTTAAACGTGGGCTACACAAACAGAAAAGGATGAATGTAAAACTGGAGGAGCTGAGTGCATAAGCTTGCAAGTGCCTGTAGTGTAGCTGGTAAGGGCTGGCACAGGGCTGGCACGTAGCTCTGTCTTTGAGAGTGAATTTGGCTGAAACTGAGACCTTCCCGTTTTTGGGCTCGTAAGGTTTAACATCTGTGTGGCAGTTTACCCCTAGGTAAAAGCATGAGGAACAGTGCATCGCTTCCCTTAGAGGCTGAAGACTTAATTAATTGTGTGGTACTCAATGTTTCCTTACATATGAAGTTGCTAAAGTAATTTAAAAATAAATGTGATGGACAATGTCTTTGCAGTTGTCCCATAACAGTGGCTGTGGGGTGCAAATTACAGGCTTGTTCTTCAGCTTAAAAACAGAAAACTGGTATAGACTAATCTCATTCAGTGTCATCTCTCTCGCCATCGTATTACTCTGCACTGTGCTCGAGCCACAGGGCTTGACCTGTGGCCCAAAGTCCCTTCAGAAGATAGTTGTGGGTTTTTTTTCTTCTGCTGTTGGGTTGGATGATTAAAGAACAGGGTTGGTAAGAAATCAAGGAAGGTAATACCAAACCCGACCACAGGTCTGCTACCCGAGCACCCTCACAGCAGTACTCCCAGGAAGGGCGATGAGGACAGCACAAGCGTGTGCTGATGCTTTCTCCCAGCCTCCCATCAGCTGCAGCTCAAGGGCTTATTTAGCACTTGAAATGGTGTCTCTGTAATTAATAGCCTTTGGATTTCTTTGTGAATTTGTTCGGTTGCCCGAAGTAGTATATGTTTTTTATTATCTATAGTGACCTGTGACAAGAAAATCCACAGCTTGAATACACATTACACAAAATTATGTGTTTTGGGTTGTGTCACTGCTAGTTTGCTTTGATGCTTGCTCAGAACTGCTGCAGCACTCACAGCATTGCCTTAGCAAAAGGACGTAACGGGACACAGAGAGAAAGAGGTTCCTTGTTCCTGAGTATAAATAGAGCATGATGAACAGAAAACTGGGCCAGGTGATTTTTCCCAAGGCCTTGTTTTGTGTCATAATTCATAGGTGGCTGTGAACTATTGTGGAGCTAAAAAATCCAGGAAGGTGTTGACTTTGTCTGCGTATAAAAGTCAGTTCCTTAAATGGTGCTGTGTGCCTGCTAGTGGTGATAGTAGCATCACCTTCAGTGGTTTAAAGGTACATCAAGCAGCCTGGTCCTGAAAGTCATCTTTGATCTAAATCAATAACTTAGCCTAGGGATGAGTGTGTGTTGTTAAATTTAACAAGCGCTGTTATTCTGGGTAGTTAGCTGGATTACAATGTTATATTCTGTCCTGCTGGGAAGTACTTGTTAGATTTTTCTCTCGGAGCAAAGTGGAAGATAAACTAACCATTTTCACTTTCTCATTTTAGGGACTATTGGATTTTTTGCCTGCTTCTGGTTTGTAAGTAAGATTTACAGTGTTGTGAAAGTGGACTGAAAGGCTTCAAAGTGTCTTTTGAACATATCTCCCTTGCTGTTTGATAATTTTTACTATGTATTGAAAAACATCCTGTGTAATTATTCTGATTTGTAAAAGCTGAAGAGCAAACTGCAGCATAAAATACAGATTTTTATGGAGGGAAATGGCACCACTGGAAAAATGTTTACATCAGTATAACTCATTGAACATGTTCATTCTGATAATTCTAAAATTGATATCCAGAATTTGATTTAGGACAAATAAAAATTCTGTGAACTATTTTATTTGAAAAATGAGTGTGTCATACAGTCCTCCAGCTGAAATTCCTTGTGATTTTTTTTTTTTTTTTTTACTTCTTTTGGTTACCATTTATATACCATGAAAGCATAGGACTGTCAAGTAAATCTATGTAAAATGTGAATTTTTTTAACTTAACTATGATTGTACATATTATCCTGCACCTTCTTTACAGCTAGATATCTTCTTACAAATGTACATGCATTTAGTGTAATGTAGACTTTATTAAAAATATCGACACTGGTTTTTGTTCAAATAAAACTGCACAACTCTAGCCGACTTGTTTCCTTTCTTGTTAATTAGACCTTCACTAGCTGGACACAGATGACATCAGTTTGACCAGATGATAGCTTTTGAGTTTTATATTGTTTGTAAGCAGTTTGGCTGTGACTTTGGCTGCAAATTGTCTGTGCGAGCAGAAGGACTGGTAGGTCACTGCAGTCTGTGGCTGTGGGGTGGGCAGGGGCTTCTGAAGCTGCTGCCGCCGCCGGTACCTGTGCATCAGCTGTGTGCTTACTCTAACTTTCCCCCAAATATTTTTTGCTGGACAAACCATGAATCTATAGCAAAGAGTGAAAACCATTGCCTTCTTTTAGCTCTCCCAAAACACACATCTGGTGGTCTTCACAGGATGAAATACAGTGTGTGCCTTGCTGGGAAGTTTAGCCGTGAATCTAGTGGGCTTGGGAACGGGGGATTCTTAAAGGTGAAGCCTTTCTTCCTGCTCTGCAGAGCTTGTGTTTACATGCTGGATTACAGAAGAGGGAGTATCTTAACAGCCTCTTCAGTTATAAGATTGCAGGCATGCTTTTCAGGAATGTCAGGGCTTTAAAGAGGGTCCCCAAAATGTTGAACCGCACTTGAAGCCGAGCAGAGAGTCACGTCAGACACGTGATTCAAACGGCTGCGTTACTGACCCCGTTGGGGGTGAGTAAGGGGATGTTCACTCAGATTAATGGGTGAAATACTCAAAGCTTATTAACTGGCATATGGAAACATTCATCGCTGGAAGCTGCTTTTCGATGTCTAAGCCTGCAATTTAACAAGATGCAAAATGACTCCATATCTTTTCGTAGTCATACAAATACTAGGTAATTGTAGTTAATGTTTAGTATCCTTTCCAAAATGTTATCTTTGGTATGAGGATTTCAGGTCTCGCCTCTACGTGTAGTTGTTCTTTCCAGGTTACTGAAGCGTGGGACAGATCACCTGGCTATGCTGGGGTGAGTACCAGGCGGCATCTTTTGAACAGTCCCTGTGGCATAAAAACAAGGCGTTAGACAACTTAATAAAAAGGGCCAAGCATTAGTGTATCATGAGGAGCTGGCTACAATAAAGATTGTTTCAAGTGAGGTTCAGGTGTGGTCTTGATGGCAACTTGGCCCCCTAAATGTTTTCCCCTCTTACCACCACGATATCCAGTTTCCTTTCTGTTCCTTCCCAGAAGTGGAAGACTACAGAGTTGCAATTAGAGAAATCAGCGTGTGGTTATCTGCTGGTTCAAGAGTGCTCTTATTAAAGATTTCATGCTTATATTGAAATTGGTGCTGCTCTGTTCAAAAAAGTCTTTCCTATTAAATCTTACATTTAAAGTTTGTTGGGTTTTTTTATGGGATACTTTAAAAAAAAAATTTCTGGCTGAAGCTGCTGTTGCATTTTATGTGTTCAAAGGGAAATGAGAGAATTTGGAGCTACAATTGGCATAAAATCCCAGCAGGAAATTTTGCCAGATGAATAAATACACATTTCACAAGAGGCAAAGTAAAATGAGTTGTAAAATTGTATTTACGGTGCTTTTTCTGCTTTTACTGTGACTACTAGTGAGCTAAAAAGTAGAAACTGGGTGAAGCAAGCTTCTGAAGCTTGCCCGTAGTCTGGAGCCAAAGCCATGAAAGCAAAAGCAGTCGTTCTCGCACAGTTATCATTGGAGAACTTGGTTTGTTTTTTGTAATAGGCCCCGTTCATGCAAAGCTGGTATAATTCATAATTCAGCAGCCTTTGTGGTGGAGACAAAATGTTGCGGAGCAGTAGAGTGTGTCTAAAACAATCAGAAAGAGGCTGGAGTTGTGGTCTCTTTTCTTCAAAAGAAGTGGGTGCAGTCATGGCCAAGGCAGTTATTCTGCTGTAATGGTCTGTCACGGGCTGTACCTCTGAGTACAATAAAAGTGAATTTTAAGGATGCTCTTCAGTGACATGCTACAGGGATGAGCTGGGGCGGGCAGTATCCTGACTGACGAATGTCTGGGTGGTGGCTTGTTTTAGAATAGTTTCTCTATTGTCTGTTTGTCCCTCCATGGACACCTGTAAGATTTGCTGCTGCTGCACGCCTCCTGCCCAAGAGGCAACTACTCCTCTCATCTCTTGAAGTCCTCTACATCTCAGTATTTTTGGTAGCCCCAGATCTAAGATTTGTGCTGTTTGCGGAGAATCTGGATATAAGCCCTCGGAATTTTCTGCCATCTTTTTATGACCAAGGAAAAGCTGCAAGCTGTCTTTTGACATTGCACTTCCAGAGAAAGCCACCAGGCTGCAAGTTCAATACAAACTGTTACGAGTGCTTCTCAGTTTAAAGGTGGTGTAAGCCCTAGTCAGAAAGCAGACAGACCTCTTCGTTTGAATTTTATTGAGCACAGAATGGGCTGTGGTAATGGGGTTTTCCAGTGACTCTCGGTGCTCTTTGAGAGTTTTTAAACTATGGGTGAAGATCTTGTCCACTCTGTGCTGCATCAGCCGTGCGTTTTGAAGAGGAAATGGTCAATATGGGGACACGAGTACTTAGATTAGCAGTAACTGGTGTCTGGTCTCTAACCCATTTTGTATTAACTTACAAATAATAGCTGTTACCCGGAAATAACCGTTATTCATCTACTGTCATTAGAACAATGGGCTTAATAAAGCATTCCCCATGCTGCTGCAGATACTCGAGCCTTCCTGCCCTCTTTAAAAAAGAAAAACATTAGGCGGAGTTTTAGCTCTTCTGAAGTGCCTGTGTAGGCATCTACACTGCATTTGTGTGATGCTCCCAGTAACAGCCTCACAGCAGACGAAGTGAACCATCTCCCGGGTGAGACTCTCCTTGTAATAACCACCCAAAGCCAGCAGACTCTGAAGAATGTCATGTTTGTCAGATTTTAAGTAAAACTTGACAAGTTACAACAGAACCTCAAAGAAAGGAGGGCTTTCGGTGCTGATGTTTTACATTTCATTCCACTTGCCTGAGCAGTGTTGAACAGACACAGCCTCATCGTCGCTCCTGAATGTAAACACCAGCGCAAGGCCTTGCTGACGTACAGCGAGGTGGGAGTCGGGTGCAGCCTGTGTGTGGGATTCATGCCCGTGCCTGTGTAAACCTCCTGGAGGACTACAAATGGTGCTGCTATGGGGGAGCTGAGATTGGAAGCATGTTTAATGAACAGCAGTGAACTTGTCTTCAGTGGTTTGCTTGATGTCCTTTATGCTGGTTGTGCTATTGCAGTGGGTAGCACGTTCCATGTTCACATTTAACATTTGTCTCAGAATTAAGCCTGCTATGCCAATAGCTTGAATGTTTATAGAGATCTGTTGCAAAGGACTAGGGGAGATGAAATTTAAACCAAAGTTTGCCTGCAGTTAAATGCTCATGTAGACATGGGATCTCTTCTGGAACCTGTGGGTGAGATCTCAAATGGCAATCACCACATGAAGATCCAGCTGTGAAAAGCACACATAAAAGAAAGGCTATCAGATGTTTTGCATCATAAGGATCGGGGAGAAGACAAACGGCTGCTGAAGTGGGTGGAGAAAGGTTAGGTCGTGCTGGTCAGAAACTGTAAGGACAGGACGATTCTCGGGCGTGTGATTTCCCGATGGAGATCTGTCCTCCATAGTCTTACACCACATGTTCAGATGTCCAGTTCCATTCCCATGAGCTGTGTCACCGAAGGTAACGGAGATAGCAGAGTGAAGTCCAGCACAGGTGTCGTTGGTTCTCTGACCGGTCTAATATTATTTTGCGTTTTCCCTTCCAAGCAGGAATGGAATCACCGCAATTCTACACAGAAGCTCCCGGTGCCTCCGGGCTTCAGTATAGAAATGTGAAGCTGTTGTGCTCTTCACCTGCAGCTATGACTTGTTTAATTCAACTAAACTTAGAACTGAGCCTTAAAAACAGTGTCTGCTAAATGCATGTCATGGAGCGGAATTATTTCAATATTCATATTTTTATTAAATATGTATTGTGTGCGCTAACCATTGTTTTTAGAAAAGGCACTCAAGGTGGTACGGGGGACTTTGGGTTATGGGGGCTTTGTTTTTGCTTTCTCTCTCACGTCTGGGGACAGCGTTCTGCCCTGAGAAGTGTAAAAAAGAGGGTCTGACCCCATTTCCCGAGCTTTCCGATGTATTCCTGCAGTGACTGAGCCCAGGAGGGGGTCCTGGAGGGTGCAGCCCCTGCAGCCAGCGCCCAAGGGCCCGTGCCCACGAGAAGAGATCAAACTGTTTCAGCCTCATCGTTAAGGCCGAAGTCGTGACTTGACTGCAGTGCAGTTCGCTTGTGGAGAACGGAGTTTTTATGGGAAAGGGCGAGGGGGAAAGGGCTTAACAACAGCCCAGGCTTTCCCCTAGGTCGATAACCAGCAGCTAACTCTCCTGGAGACACGGTGCACCCTTCTTAGCACGGTCTCTTTACACTTTAGTGGGACGTCTTTGACTTTGCTGGGATGAAAGCAAGGTGGATGTCTTTCATGTTCTGTAGAGATGCTGCAAGCCTCTACCCAAAACTGCAGGTCAGGGTCACCATCTATTTTGCTATGAAAAGCAACTACAGTTAGGGAGTTCACAGTACGGCACTTTATCTTCCTAATCTCCGTGCCTCTTAGTTGCAGGCTACGCGCACTAATTAGCTTTGCTCATAGAAACCGGGAAGCCCGTAGACTTTCTGTGAAGTTATTAGCACCAGGATTTTTATAGATAACATTAGCATCTGTGGAGTTTACCCAAGGTAATTTATGTGCTGTTTGCAACTCAGGGAAAACTCTTAGATGTTTGACATCATAAACCAGTAAAACTTGGAGATTTATTACAAGGGCAGAGAGAACAGGGCCCTTGAGCTGCTTTGTTTATCATAAAAAGTCGGGTTAATCACACGTGCACATGTGCCTCTCATATTTTTGGGTTTCGTTTCCCTCCTGTGCTGCTCCTTGACAGGCTCTGCAGTAGATGAAAAGGTGTGGGAGCCCTGGCAACAGTCCTTTGGACTCTACAGGATGAGGATTATATTTGTACATCCAGAGGATATTTATCTCCCTCTTGAGCTACGGTTAACAGAGAAGAGACGTATGCCTCTGAGCTCCCAGTGAGGCTGTAACTTCTCCTGGAGAAGGGCAATATCGGAAATCCTGGTAGTGGGGTTAGTGGTGGAGCGAGAGCCAATGCTCCGGACTGCGCTAGAGCTACCGGTGTGCTGTCAGCACCTCAGAAACGCCCATCCCAAAGGGTGATGGCTGCAGGCAAAAAGAGAGGCAGTAAAGCTACATTTCGGGCACGGTGACCATACCCCGTGCTGCCTGGTGCCGGCAGGCAGGGCTGCGGCCACTGCAGCATCCTCAGCAGCTGGGGAGGGGAGGACCCTGCGGCCGGGGTCCTGGATGCATTAGTTGGGTTAAGGAGACCCTCTCTCTGCCTGGAGAGCTTTGCCCACCGCTACACTGAGACGACCGTGGCTGCAACAGCCCTGCCGCTCCCTCCTGGGGGTTTTCTGCAGTACCGATGTGCGTAATGTCTGGGCGTTTTGTGGGGGTTTGCAGGGAAACGCTGTCACCTTGGAGGTTCTGTGAGCAGCAGAAGTTGGTTTCCCCAATCTGCGCAGAAGCTGTGGCTGCATTTGGCTCAGCTCATCCGGCAGATGCTGTTCATGCCTTTACATTCGCAGGTCCTTGCTTTTTATGGCCTGGTCACGCACTTGGGATTAAACTGAAACCAAATAGAGAGACGATCCATCAGATTGGCAGGGGCCAAGGTGTACTTTCCCCTGCGCATTAACATGTTTTTCCAACAAATGTCCTACTGGTGGGGCACTAGGCATCTCAGGGTGATCTCCATCCTGCCTGCTATAGCTACTCAGCTCTTGGTCTTGCTTGGCTGGTCTTCTGTTTGCTGTAGATGTGTGGGGTGCATCAAGTAGATGTTCTCTGATGCTCCCAGGCAGCAGCAGGAATGCTCCTCTGGGTTTCTTACTAGTGTTGGTCTATGAGCAGAAAGACAAGCATCATGAGTTCTGCAGGGTCCTGTGACATTCAAGCAGGGTGACATGGCTGCACTTAGCCAGGCTTCCCTCCGGGGCGTGTGGATGGGGTGCCAGCGGGGAGCTCCCAGCCAGGCTGGGGCAAGCGGGGTCACACAGTGACTGCGAGTCCTCAGGCTCCACACAGGCTCAGCTGGCTTCCAGCTTTCTCCTGTCTCGCCTCTCCAAACGCCTCCATTGGAGGCTGCCTCAGCAGGGAAACTGTGGTTAAGAAGGAGGAAAAAAATAAATGAAAAAAAGGCAGATACTTACTCTGAAACAACTGCTCATCACCCTCCACGCATTGCAGGGTGAGCTTGTGCTGCAGGAAGAAGTCCTGTGGGAATTAGAGAAGCCAGAGAAGAGGTAGAGGAAAAGCAGGTAAAAAGGTCTGGAACATGTCTCTGGGGGGCAGCATGAGCAGCATCCTGCACAGCTGGCTAGGGGAGCTGAGCTAGCTCCAGCATCAAAGAGGGAAAGCAGTGAACTGGGTGAACTGGTATTAATTGTGCAGCTGAGAGTGGTTAAGCAGCAAAGCCCATAAGACCCTGTGACTTTCTGAAGTTATTAGTGCTTTCAGGTGTGGTGAGGAGAGCAGCTGGGGAAGGAGGAGAGAGCTGGGCTGTTGGCTGGAGCTTCCCGTGGTTCGGTGCCCTGGGACAAGATGTGAGTTAACTACAGTTGCTGAACTTCTCTCTGAAGGGGGTGGGGGACAGACAGATGGACAGACAGGGGTGTTTGTGGTAGTAACTGTGGTGACATTGCCTTGGGATGGGGGTTTCCTGGGCTGTCTGGGCTGCTGGGAGGTAGGAGCTGGTTTCTGAGGTTCCCCTGGAGCAGGGAGTGTCTCTGGGCAGGAGGGTGGCTGTTACCTGGTGTGTCCTGGCAGGGTGTCCCCATGCCGCAGTGCCACTGTCGCAGGAAGCCTGAGGACCCCCAGATGAGGTACCTCCCCAAGAGCTGGCAGACATTTGCTTTCTGGAAAACAGCAGGGCCCTGGTGCTGCAGGACCTCGAGATGGGCTAAAGGATTGTCCTAGTCTTAGCTGAGACCAGATGGCTTCATGGTGAAGCGTCCAAATTGGGAAGTTTAAAGCAAGGAATGAAACCCTGAAGGCTTCCCCTGTTAGCCAGGGTGTTTCTGTGCCTTGGGTATCAAACCAGGAGGATGGCACTTGTCCTGTGGTGGCAATGGGGGAAGGTGCTTGGCCCTCAGAGGTGGCAGGACAGGCATGTCTCTGCTATGGGTGGCTAGATGTGGCACCAGCCTGTGGTTGCACAGGAAAGGCCCTCGGGGTGTGTGTCATGCTTAGGTCCTGTCCTGTCATGCTGTGGTCTATGCTGTGGCCAGTGGAGAGGCATCTCTAACGTGTTTAGGGCTTGCACTTTGTGAAAGGACTGACTGGGGTGACTGTGGGTGTGGAGAACTCCTGCAGACCTTGTAGGACAACGTTGTGTTGGGCGATGTAGGGAGGAGGATGCCTTTTACCTCCTGAACTTCTGACTTGACCCCCAGCCAGCCTGAAAGAAGATCCCTCTGAGGCCCCTGTACAGGTCCATGACCTGTGAGTCAAACCCAGCAGGCGGTTGTTATCTCCAGCTCCCTCTCTGCACGGCAGATGCTTCAGCGTGTGCCTTGCAGGAGCAGCCAGGCTTTCCTCGGGAAATGCAGGATACCCCCTGTGCACTGCATCACTACTGTAAACCACTGTTCCTGCATCCTATACAGAATTCTCTTTACATACTGAGACTAGAGGTGTGCAGGTTTCAGAAACGTGCTCGCCGTGTATGAAATCAGATGCTGATGGTGATCTTATTAGCCGGCTCCTTGGGATCTTGCCAGGGGGCACGTGGGACCAGGCCTCTTTATTTCCCCCTTCTTCCAGCTATGAATGACTCCCAAGTTTCCTCCTGCTCTTTCCCAAAATCAAATGTGCCACGCTGGGACAGACTTCTCAGCTGAAAGTGTCTAATTGCGGGAGTAAGGATGAAATAGCCATTAGAGTGTTTGCTGGTCATTAATTATCGCTTGTCGCTGCTCAGAAGTGGAAGGGTTCAAATGCAATGTAACAACCTGAGCAGTGCTGAATAACTCCTGGTTACAGCTGTGGGGACTGATAGGCTGGTGGTTACCTGCTGTTTGTAGCACCGGTCTTCTGGGGATGTGGGGAGGGCTGAGTCCCCTGACTCTGTCACACCTTTTTTTTTTTTTTTTTTTTTTT
>Ga0065711_1000756_pt1 | contig 58254 bp, 28 predicted proteins | sample Hoacrofraction12_FD_59098 | JGI IMG/M metagenome (GOLD analysis project Ga0065711, IMG submission 59098) | Hoatzin crop microbial communities from Cojedes, Venezuela - Epithelial fraction 12 v2 (version 2) | ecosystem: Host-associated > Birds > Digestive system > Esophagus > Crop | place... | reverse complement strand
AAAAAAAAAAAAAAAAAAAAAAAAAAAAAGAGAAAAAAAGGAGAAAAAAACTGTTTTCTTCCAAGTATGTAAAAGGCCTTTAATACCTATTTAGCTACATGTTTTATTTAACATTGCTTATTATCCACTAAAGTGATTGTCGATACTCATAGAAATAGTTATTTCCTCCTCAAAAATATATTTAAGTCAAATCTGTGATTCTGCCTTGCTTTCAAGCCCTTCCACCCTGATGCACAATATAAAGGCAATAGTTAAATGATAAATGTTTTGCATGTTGAATGCACCAAGTGACCACACAAATGCTGCCCTTCTGCTTAATTATGTCTTCTGTTGGTTAGCTTTCCTGCTCTTTTTATAAAGCTTCAAAAATAATTAGCAGGGTATGGAATAAATAATTGAATTTTATCTTTAATTTATCCTTCAAGTGCAGAGTGTTATAGAATCCCCAGAAGTTTATGTACATGAAAAGTACATGCATAGCATGTGTATACACATACATATGTTGTGTGTATTAAAAAGGTAGAGGTTTGTCCGAGCATAAAATCTGTAATCGCTCTTTCTGAAGTTGGACCAGTCCCAAATTCATTGTTCTTCAAAGGCAGGAAAAGGTAATTGCTTGTTATTTTGCCTACCTCATCTTTGCCATTTGAATTAACCCAAATTAATTCCTGGAATCTGTGGCCTCATACCTTTTGGTTAGTGAGCGCATTTATGCGGTGAAACTCCCTGTGTTGTGGTCATTTTTTAAATATCTGAGTATTTTTCTGACAATTGTATAGCTATTTACATGGCTGTAATTGAGGGTTGGTGGGTTTTTTTTGCTATTTTATAAAATGATTTTGGGTCAGGTTTCGCTTACATTGGTCATTTTGCTTGTTAAAGGTGAGATATGTTGTAAAATAGGCTTTATTGGCCATGTGGTATTTTAAGTACATATCCTCCTTGCTTGGGGTCTGAATCTTTGATTGTTGAATCTTTTGTCCTGGAGATCAGAGAAAAAGGAAGGAGAGATAGTGGAGGAGAAAGATAGAGTGCACTTAAAAAAGAAGCGGGGGTAAAATTCCTCACAGAGGTTCTAATGCCAGCTCTGTTTATTTTCATTAAGTGTGTCACTGGCGTTCTACCCAGCCTGCAGGGGTGAGGAGCTCTGAACTTTGCAAGTTCACTTTACGCTCCCCCACCGAAAATAGAAACCCGCGTGTTGCTCGCTTTCTCCCTTCGAGCTTTCTGTCTACACAAACTCCCACATGGGTAAGGAATACATGGGGAAAAGAGATGGTTGCGATGGCACCAAATCAAATGCAGAACTTTTCATTAGAGGGGTCCTTGGCGCGGGCGGGCTGGGAAAGGCTCCCGAGGACACATCCTGACTGTTTCAGCTGCACAAACCCAGGGCGATTCGCCATGCGGATTTTGGTTTTATTTGTAGCTGCAACCCAACAACAAAAAGAGCAGGGAGAGAGGAGATGGCACTTAAACTGTGTATTAATATGCTAGTTCCTAGAGCCACTTCTGAACTTTTTACTTTAATAATGCCGCAGCACCAGTGTTCATTTCCTGTTCAACCTCGGTCCCACCTTTTGATTTTTAAACCTCCCTTAGGCTAGTGGTTTCAGCGGACAAAGAAATGAACAGGCAGAAACAATTAAACTAGCAGATACAGTGAAAACCAACACCACAGCACTTTCGCAGAAATGGCAGTGTATGAACAAATTCTGTCGTGTATTTGATGTTTCAACAGTCGGTCTTATTCTTGCAGTTTCTTCCAGCCTTCCTCTCAGCTAAAGGAATTCTGCTCTCCCTTAGGACCTCATAAATACATAGAGGCACTGGAAATATTTTTTCTATATATTAATATTACATGATAATCTTGTTGAAGAAAAATAAAATGCTAGATCTAGATCTTCTTAACTGCAAAATGGCTCTTTAAATCCCTTTTCAATATTCGCATATGTCTTTATGAAAAATTGGAATTTGGAATGTTTATACAGTCCTGAATAGTGCAAGTGAATATCCTTAAATTAGTTTTTCAAGTTGATTTAGAGCCTGAAAATTCTGTAACAAGACACGAGTGTTATCTGTTAAAGGAATAGGTTTTTCTGTTATTGAGGTTTTTCTGTTATTGTCTGTCTTCACTGTGAAAAAAAGTGGGAGCCAAAATGCCGGCTATAAAATGAACTTTCAGAAGGAGAAAAGGCTATTTGGGAATTAACAAAGAAGGAATTAACTTACTTGTAGATTAAAATCCTGCTTCATTTGAAAAAAAAGTATTTTATGCAATATTAATCAAATCTTACAATACAAGTAAAAAACCCAAGTCCCCAGGAGTTAATATTTATTTTACTTGAGAAAGGACTAAATACCTATCAAATCTATCTAATTAAAAGATTCTGTCTATTGATGTGTGTATCATTTATCTCACTGTCTTTCCAGGCTCTTATTTTGGACTTACAGTCCTGGTACCAGAGTATGTGATAGATCAGAAAAGTGCAGCAGGACAGAACTTTATGTATTTCTGAGCATTTTTAACCCTATGTTCCAGTTCAGCCACAAAACAAGTTCTTAACTGAAGTTTCCAGTTGGGTAGATGGAAATGTATTTGTAGATGGTGAGGCCGTACGAGACCCTCATAAACAGCTTGTCAGGCCCCGTCCATAAGCGAAGCTGGGGAACCTTGATCAGCAAACTCTGTATGCAGTGTTTAGTCAACTGCTTCAGCTTTATTTGTACTCTGGCACATGGGGAATAGTTGATTCTCTGAAGCCAGGTTTTTAAAGCACACTTGGCACATCCCTCAGGGTTTGAAATCACCCTCAATCTCCCAGATAAGTGTAAGTCGGAGAGATGCTTTCTATGGGTCTGACTCAGTAAAAAGCCCTGTCCTGCTGTGGCAAGAGGGAAGCCCATGCAAATGCTCACAAGCCTCCAAAAATTGACTCTGGAGGTGAGGAGGGCTGCTGCGACATCTTAGAGGAGGTTGCTCTGTGTGAGAGCCAGATGGAGGTTTTATTGAATCCAGCCTTTGGGTATTGACACAATAAAATGCCTCCTGTAAACTAAACTTTCTCGCTCTCTCTCTCCCTGTCTTTCTTTTATTCTCTCTCTTGCTCTCTTTCCTCCTACTGCAGTGAAAATTTGAGGAATGCTATGAGTAGACCAAAACCATGGCAGACTGTGTGCTTATCTAAAGTTCAGTCAGAACAGAGGGACTCTCCTACCTTTGAATATGTCTGAAATTAAAATGTCATGGCTCAGATTCCCACTTTTGCTTATGATGAGTTATAACCTGTGCTACAAATCTTTGCTTGCAGTGACCAATGCTTTTCTGAAAGTGAGATGCAGTTGTGGGGCAGCTAGTGGAAGGCTCATAGTATTTGTCTCCCTGCTCCATGTGTATATAGAGTGTATACATTGCTGTACTATTTTTGCACGTAGAATTGCTGTTTTCAGTGGCTCTGCTGAAGTTAAGGTCTAGATCTGAGGAAGCGACACACATGCCAGCTTTTCTAAGTCTTATTTCAGAGGTGACAGCTGTGGTCTTCCTCTGGAGGCACTGAAACTTAGTGCTTATTTATTTATTTACTTAAAATTAGTTAAAATGGAGTGAAAACAAGTTAAAGATGTAGTTGGAGAGTTGAGGACCATATATGTAGGACTGTATGGTGCGAGTGGCTTTTTCTGTTGGATGCTATGAAAATAGCCCAGTGGTACCATCTGAGCAGTGTAGTTTGTTGGGCAATCCAGAATCTTGTTGGGATTATTTGTATCAAGCAAGAAACATTATTTTTCATCTATGTTCAGTATTTCTCTCTGATGTGTAACTTCATCATTTTAGTCTCTGACATTATAACCTCCAGATTTTTAGGTCTGATTTTCAGCTACTGCCATGAGATGGGTATGGCACAGAACTGTGAGGAATTTACATCTAATACAGAACATAGTGTTCCATGGGTGGAAGGCAACATTGTCCATGCCCCTAAGGACTGCGCTGGTTTCTACTCACTTCCCACCTGTATATTAACTCTGGAGCTGACTTTCCTTAGGCCTCTCTGGCTTGAAGCTGTACCTTTCGTGTGCCATCATGGTGGCTGAGATTAGTGGGGAGGTTTTCCCAGCAGCTCCTATATTAGAGCAGAAGACGCTAAAGCAGCCGCTGGAATTCCCTTTCGGCCAAGCAGATACCAAATTACCATCAGGCATGAAAACCGGGTTCTTTGTGTTCTGCTGCAGGGGCGATTGTAGGACTAACACATACTTCATTGGCAAGTGATCCTGCCTAAGCTGCCCACGAAATGTCTGAAGTTAGGAAGTGCTAGTGGAAGGTGGTTCTGCCGTAATTTTTCATTATAGTAGTGCTTTTTCCTGGGTAAGAAGCTATGGCTCATAATTAAGGGTTTTGGACTTACGGATTTCAATGATCCATTGCAAACTGTGAATGGCAAATGTGAACTTCCAAAGCTCTGCAGATACCCTTTTACTGTCAGAAACAGCTTTGAAAGTCAAAATAAATTTTTAAATAATATTCCTGTGTCACATCAAAACCAATGATGGATCATCTCTGTCCACGTGGTGGACAGTATCTTTTTTTGGTTTTTTTTTGTTAAATCTATAGAAAAACCTTAGTTTACATATGGACAAGACAGGTTTTCTAATTTTTTCATATTCCTTCCAGGGCAGTTTTTAAGCTGAATTGAATTAATACAACTAGGAAAACCTTATCTCTTTTAGCAGGACAAACCAAGCGGCCGCATTCAAATATTCACTTCTTTCTTCTTGAAATTTGCTTCACAATTTAGATCAAGATTAAAAATTTCTTCGTGGGGAATTGCTTTAATCATTAGGTGCAGTGTATTGCCAGACTAAATACTGCAGCAGTTTAGTGAGGCATCCGTGGGTCTTTGTGGTCTCTTTACTCAATTTAATCTTTAAAAAACTAAATGCAGCTTTGTTTCATTATCATTTAAGTGTTTTGGCAAGGACTTCAGCCAGATTTTACAGCCTTTCCACCTTTTCCCTCAAAATCCTGTAATCAGGCTATTTTAAAAGCTGGTATCCGATTATTCCTCTGTTAGTTTCCCCCAAAGCATATCTTCTCAGAAGCAAAAGGTGATTAGAACCACTAATGCTGCTGGATTACCACACCTAGTACAGTCAACTTTAAAAAGCTCCTGTAGAAAATGAGACAAAAGTCCAAAATTGGATGAGGATTTCATTTGTAGAAAAACCTGAAAGAATAAAAATGCCTTTAATGCTCTTCTGTTCTTCCTGTTTGTTTCAGCTAGATCATTTTAGACATGGATGTGCATAGGATAGATCTTTCACACAACCAATAAACAGGATGCAGGAGCTTAGAGTCAGAGCAGGCTTTTGCCACCCAGCTGCTGGCTGATAAATACTTAAATTTTGATTTAGTGACCAATATGGGTTTGCATAGAAAAAAACAATGGAGGAAGGAAAAATGATCAAAGTTTTATGTGTGTGTGGATACTACTACTAGAAAGAAATTTTTCCCCATGCACCACAAACAAAGGCAGAGCATGGCTGTTTTGGCTGGTATTTTAGCATTACTTTTTAGTAGCAGCCAGGCTGCTGGTTTTGATCCTCCTTTTCTTCCTTGCCAAGCACTTTCTTTTTACGCTTCATAGCAATGAGGTGTTGGTGCAGTATTGCTAACTGAAGCATTTGAGACTCGTGTGTCAGGTGCCCAACATCATGACTCTCAAAAAGATGAGATTAGGAAAGTAATGTGTGGGACTTCTTGCCTTCTAGCTTTTAAATTGTTGGTTCTTTTTGGTTTATGTTTTAACAGATCTTCCTCCTCAACTACAAGTATTGAAGGCATCTTCCTTTTTCTAGCCCCTTTTTAATGAAAACTGATAGCATCACAGGTTTTCATGCTTTCAGGAACTGTGTTTCATGGCAGACACCATAAAAACATTGTTAAACTTGTGGTAAGAAGATGGTGGCAGGAGAATTCTGTTACCAGAGAGTTCGATGTCTCTGAACTGTAAAAGGCATTTATAGATTGTGGTTGAGGGACACGGGGTCAAATATTACAAGTCTTACCTCATCTGCACTTAGCTGAGTCCCTACCGACTTCGGTGGGAGCTCAGCTGGAGTGGAGAGATGAAGACGTGTCCTATTTAGGAGTTGAGACCCGGTCTTGTTGGCAGGGGGTTGTTTTGCTTTTTTGTTTTGATTGGAGAATCGACAAGACATAAACACTGCTCGGCAAAACAAAGGGAGATATAACCAGGCCGCGCTCATTACACAAGCATGATATTTAATGAAGGGAATCAAACAAAGCAGAAAATACTTTTTTTTTTTTTCCTAGTACTTCAGGTGCTTTTTCCCCGTTGCCTTTTCTGCACACAAATCCATGAGAAGCATTTAGCTGTATTCAGTCTAATCTCTGATTTTAGGGCAGGATAATTTCTCATAAAGTTTTAGAAAAGAAGAAATAAATCTTGTGTGGCAGAAAGCAGGTTTACCAAAGTGGGTTCTGATCTCAGAATTCAATGGATAGAAGAACTTGTCTCAAGCATCTCTGTCATGACTCTTTGGGGAAAGTGGGGGGAAGAGAGGAAAACCAAAAATATGCAAAAGCAATTTTTAAAATTACATTTTAAAATGCCTTTTAATAAGCAACTCTGCTAAAAGCACCTGTCATTTACTTCCAGATGAGTTATCTTGAATGTTTGGTGGATGCTTTATGATCGTTATTTGCAGTAGACCTTATTATGTAAAGTTGTGAGCGTGCAGTTTCCAACAGAAGTCCTATGGAAACTCCTTGTGTAAATACAGGTTCCTCATAGGAGCGGTGGATTTGGCCATCTATTCTGCATGGTTGTGAATCACACCATCCCAAATCTCCTGCTCGTGGTAGGGATGGAGCAAGGTCCTGCTTTGGCTCAGCCAGAGCCGTTCTGGCAGCAGAGCGTTTGACCAGATAGATCTTCACTCTTGCCTACGAATGATAAGCACTTCCAAAAAGCAGACCTCGCAGCTTCTTCGCTGGCTGGAGAATCTGGTCACTTCCATGTGAAACAACAGGGAAAAAAGAGCAGACTTTAATCTTCATTATTTTGATGTCATTCTGAAGAAGTGCTGTTAGCTGCAAATCTGTAATTATTTCCACAACTGCAAGCACCAGGAAAGGTGCATGAAATCTTCATTTTTCTAAGCAATTTGATCTATAGTGTAAGGAAGAGTGCTTAATATGCAGAGAATTATTGCAAAGAATTTGAGGAAACATTCCTCTCCTTCCCTGTGTCCTGTGCAAGTCTTGTCTCTAATAACATCTTTCTGAGGTTACTGCACATATATCTGTGTATTCTGCCATGCAATAGATATTTTGTGCGCAGTTGAAGAATGGTGAAAAACTCAGAGAGTAGCGGGATTTTTGGTCTTGTTTGAGCATACCCAGAAAAAGAAATATGCTTTTCTCTGTCTTTTTAGCATCTTAATTTAAAATAAACTGCCTCAAAACTATGATGCTGTAAAACAAAGGAAAAAGAAAAGCTCTTAAAGGAATTGCTCTTAAACATAAGGATATGAGATAATGAAATGGGCTGCTGGGATAAGCATATTTATTGGGTTTGTTATGTATCAAATGTAACAAAAGTGAAGTGTCTGAAGAACTCCATGTGTGGTTCCTTCACACTCTTTGATCACACAATTCCCCCTTTAATTCAGATGCAGTAGAGCTTAAGTGGCTTCATTGATGTGTTAAGTGTGGAATGATTTTTTGTATAAAATAAAAAAAAAAAAGGACCCCATTATGTGTCCAGCAAAGCCTTGTGTGCACTCGTTTATTGAGACAGGAAGTCGGTTTCCCACACCGAACAACGGTGCCGAAACACTGAAAAATTGTGTAGGGAAGAAAAGTAAAGGAAACTTAATTTTCTACCTGGCAGAAATCGGCCTCCAGAGGAAGAAGCAGACAATGAGATTGGGCTTAAACTGAATAATAGAGCCTGATTGATTTTAGGAAAATGCTCCACACCATTTATATGGGGGGTTCATGTGCTGCTTTTGTTAGTAAAATGCGAGGCTTTGGTAGAAGCATCTTTGTAGTCAGCCTGCTGCTTAAGTATTGCCTCCACTACTGCATTGCCCAGAGGAGTAAACACCCAGAAGAAAGGCTGTCAGGTAGAAACGCAGCATTTAAATATATATTAAAAATAAAAGAACAGCGGACTACTTTTAGGTCATTTCTTACCAGTTTATCACTGACTGAAATCTAAGTGAGGCCCTTTTGAACAGAGCCTGGGATGCTGCAGTGGTGTAAATCAGGATAGTTTCATTTATCTGAGACAAAGGAGCTACTTGCTGCTCCCACACCTGACGCTCACACAGCCTTCTCACACAGCAGCATAGCAAAAAATACCATTTCTTCAAGACTTGAGTTTTAATATTAAAAGCAAGAAAAAAAAAAAGATCAAACGGAGAGGTTTTTAGGCTGATAGCTAATAGGTATTTACTCATACCTAGGAATTTTAACATGATTAATATGAAGTTCCATTATTCAGATGTTTCTCAGAGTCCTATTTGGTCAGTGAGCTTTATGTGCTGAAAGTGAAACATCGAGCATGGACATTTATTGGTGTTTTCAGAAGCAGCTGTAAGTCCCCAGAAAGGTCAGAAGTGCAGCGGGCCCAGTGCTGTGGGCTCACAGCCCAGTGTTTTAATTGGAGGAAACAAACACAAGGTCCGAGGAGCAAGAATGGCACAAAGAAATCAAGTGACTCGCCAAAGGTCACATAATGTGTCGGTAGCAGAGACCAGAATAAAGATCAGAATTTGCAGGTTCTGTATTTTGCTGCAAATTCATATTTTCTGACTTTTCTCTCATTCTTTTCAGCAAATAATGCAGTCTTCTACCTCTGCCACATTTATGTGCTTTTGTGCCTAGTGCTAAGATCTCTTTTCACTTTGGAAGCTTGTAAAAATGTGCAGTTTCCTAGACTCCGATGCCAAACCCAAGGCTATTCAAACCAAACACACACAAAAGCCTTCCAAAATGCAGACTGGGCCTTTGTAAATATTACCCTGGAGTGGATTTGTGCAAAATGGTCACAGGGAAAAACCACCCTCTTCCCTTCGCCCCAAAACTGGGGGTTTGCAGGACCTCGGCAACAACCACCTTTGGAGGTTCTCCCGGGGCGAGAAGCGCTGCAAAGCACTTGTTCCTTCTACCCGAATGCCAAACCTCCCTCACAAACGTGTGTGCTTCTAGGTGTTCTGAACTTCAATGTTTTTACCAGCCTCTTTTTAATCCTTGGGAGGGAGGACTTGGAGGGAAACTGCACATTTTCCTAACACGCGTGCACTTTCCCACTGACACAGGCAGCTCCCCCTTCCACGATGCTGCTCTTTCCCGAGCCTTTTCCAGCCCATCTAAACCCCTTCTTGCTTTCAGCACCGTCTCCCCACACCCAGCACATTCCTTTCATGTGCACAGACCAATGGCCTTATCTCTCACTCTCGCCCTAATTATGAAATGTGTGGTATGTTGCTGTTCCATGAGAACAGAGTGCACTGCAACCGGGCAGAAGGACTCTTCTTGTTGCTCTTCAGGCAAGTCAGGTTCAGGGTAAACTGGCAGTCCTTGGTAGTGGTTGGGCTTTTATTTTTCATTGTTGAGAACAAAAAAAAAAGAAAATTAAAATGATCACTAAACCCTTAAGCTGTATATTGCGTATAACGATGGCTTAAGGAAGCTTGTTTGCACTAAGCTAACCTTTCCAGCACCGAAGATGGGTCTCAAGCATTCGTACATTTGTTTGTCACAGCCAACAGACATTGAGACAGCACAGAGAATTTGGATGCTGAGCTCCTGCGCTCAGCCTGGGGCTCTGGCTGTTTCGGTTGTGCTGCATCTTGCTGTCACCATGGGTCAGCACAGACATTTCTCTCTGTTCTTGAGAGCTGCAAAACCTCAGTACATAGCAGGAGGCTTTCTGTGTCTGGCAGGCACGTGGTCCTTAAAATGCAACTGTCAGACACTTTGCAGTGGGTTTTTCAAAGCAGATGACTACTGGCTTATGTCTGCTTCCACCGAAATTGTCTGCAGCAGCAGGACAGCTAGGCCAAGACACCAATGCCTTTGAAAATCCCACTGTGAAATACTGTGTGTGTGAGCGCTACGTCTGAATTGTGCAGAACCCCCCTCTTCCCCAGTTATTTAAAAACATAAGCTATACTGTGTTAGTCTGGTCATCCATTCAAAAAGAGGAACAGATTCGTGACCTGCCATCAATTCCTGCTCCTCCTGACCCTCCCCCTATCTCTACTTTGTTAGCCCTTAGTGAACCAAAAACTGGCTTTTCTGATTTGAATCATGATTCAGCCTGATGCGATTTGAAATGCCTGAATTCTTAACCCCCTGCATGATGGGATTTTATCTAATGGAAATGCCAGCAGCCTTTAAGTCAGGCATGGCAGCGTCTTGCCAGCCGCTATACCCAGCATGCTAAATAAATGATAAATATTGTTGCACATATGTTACATCTGTCAAAAGTCTCAACATCACGCAACAATCACGTGGCCTCTATAAGGTGATGAAAGGAGCAAAAACAACAACAAACCCCAATGCAAACATCAGACAGGCATTAGACATCCTCTGCCAGTGCGAATAAAATATCCTGTCAGTGAGGCTTGTAAGGAAGGGGGACATCTTTAATTAGGTAAGGTAAAGAGCTGAAAACAGTGGACACACTGTGAATTCTGAGTCTCTCCATCAGCCCAGGTAGCCCTCAGCTCCCCTGTGTCCTTATTCCAGAGTGGGTATGGTGCTGTTACAAGTACATAAAGAAAACTCTTAAAGATCTTAAGTATCAATGTTATTTCTAGACGTTAAATGTATAGTCTCACATCACACAGGAATTCTCAGTATCTCTTGCTCTAGAAGGGGCCTTTGGCCAGCTGCAGAAAGCATGAAGGCAAGACTATGCTCAGTCTTCATGCCACCGTTCAAGAAAGTGCAAATTCCTTGCCGATCTGAGGTTTGTCAGGGTTACCTTGAAGGGCACCCCACTTCTGCAAAGGCCTTATCCTGCCTGTGGGAAGGAGAAAGCAGGGAGAGAGGAGGGAGGAGAAGGCTGTCAGTATGCTGAGCCATGGCTCCGCTCCTCTGCACTGGCTGGATGCTGGGGAGGAAGGATGCTGAAGTGCTAATGCATCTTCCTTCCCTCCAGCAGAAATGAGTTGCTGCAGAGGAGCAGATCCTCAGAGGAGCGTTTCAGAGGCAGGGTCCCTCCCGAGGGGAGGAGCGGAGAGGAGGTGGAACTGCTCCACCTCTTGCCCAAGGCTCTGCCTAAGGGCAAAATTTCAGCCCAAGAAACATTACTCTCTCTCTCTCCCGCCTTAAAAATAAGGGTCACAGTGGCATTTACCTTGAAGTCTATTAAAAAACATTGAACTCCCAGAGTGTGGCATGTATGTTTCTTATTAAGAAAGCAGTTCCAGACTAATAACCATTTTTAATGGCTGTTGTTGTGCTTTGCACTAAATGATATCAGCTATTATTACTTGAGAAAGGCAAAGAAGCCTGGAAAATTAAATGAAAGCCTTCTGTGGAAATTTCAAAGGAGATCAAAGATGGTCACCAGCTTTTGCTTGAGCCCAGGTGAAACATTTCCTCATTCCAATGTAAGGTAAGGAACCCCTGGAAAAGCACTTCTGCAGAAAGCAGGTATAGTTTTCCCTTTCTTTCTTTGTCTAAAATCAAGTAACTCTTGGAAGTCAGATAATTTACTTAATACAAATGAGAATGGAATCTGGCCCACCGAGGCTTAAGAAGGTCAGTGCAAGTCTGTGGGCAGTGGCAGAGGGCAGGAGGAATGGTGTTTGGTCTATCCCTCTAGCAGCAGTGCACACACATGAAAATCCCAGCCAGCATAACTCGCTTGAAATATCCTTCTAACATTGGATATGACACGTTCATCATCCCTCATTGATAGAGAATGGTGCTGGTTGTGACTTATAATCAGTGCGTACTGACATCTAATTTTCTCGGTGTTTGCTCCTCCGCTCTCGCTGTGCAGATGCTTGCAGGAGTGAGTGGAAGTGGCAGGTCTCGTAGCCTGTGGCTGCGACACCCGGGCGCTTTCGCATGGTGTGGAGCAGCGGAGTGGTGGTTTCCCGGCTGAGCCTGGGATAAAGCTTAAAGTCGAGGTCCCTGCTGATAAGGCTTCTGTCACTTGGAGGTAAGCCGGTATTTGATACCAGGGCAGAACTTGAACTAGTGAACTCTGCTGGGCATGTCTGCATCTGAGCTAGTTGTCTAGACTCACTGGTGCTTCGCAGAGGAAGTAACTGCTACTTGTAGGATGTGATTCATCTTATCCTCAAGTGCGTGTACAAAACAGGTCAGATGACTTGTACCCTAAATATGGCTGTTTCTCTCCTTTGGCTGTGGTAGGAACCAAGGATGACTAGGTCTGAGAGTAAAGTACTTACCTTGGGAAACAACAAGAAGGAAAGCCAAGGACAGGTTTTTTGACCTTCACAATGTGTTTCAAATTAGTTGTAGGCTATGACTGCAAGTTGAGAAAAATTCAAACCAGCCTGATGGTACTGAAGCAAGTCAAGTTTGGTGGAGGCCAAATGGCTTGTAATTCAGTTTAAGACCATGACTATGAGTCTTAAAAATCCCAAACCGCGGGTCTTGCTGGCAAGTTGAGCATCTACATGGCAGCAAAAGCAGAGGGTTTTATCCTCAGGGCTCAGTTCTACCAGGTTTCAAGCTCCTCAGACCTCACACTACTTCTGTGGGAAGTGAAGGTGCCCAGCAGGATCTAACCCTAAGGGGTGGGCTGCACAGTCACAGGGATAAATCGTCTTTGTCCCATTAACTTCAACGGAGTTACCTCCATTCAGACTACACGCAGAAGTAACTCCTGGTATCTACAGAGACAATCCGCAAGTCGGGGTGATCTGTTTTGATTATCCTATTAAAAGGATGCAGCCTGCTTTCCAAATGCACAAAAATCTAACTAACTTAGTTGCTCTAATTAGCCCCCACTGCAATTTCCACCATGCTATTAAAATACATTATACTCAAATGCAATGAAATGCTTGTAAATCAAGTGAGATTAAAAATCCCTTTGGCTGCAGAGATGTGTTTATCATAAAGACTTTAATATTCTGAATTTTAAAAAATGCTGTACACTACTAAGGGAGTCAGGGTTCATTAGGAGGAGTGGTCTATTTTATTGCATCATGTCATGGAGCTGAAGAACAAAACAAAATAAAAAAGAACAAATTTTCAGGCACACAAACCCTTTCTCTGGACCAACGTAGGAATGAACACATATGAAATCACACAGGAATGAAACGTTTACTGTAAACCCAGTTTGCGGGTGAAATTAGTCCGGTTGCCTGTGTGATTTCATTGCAGAGATTTGGATCTGGTTTCATTTGTACTGTGCCTGGTACCGCTTTCCTGTCAGAAATCTTCTGCAGCGGGAACCATGCCTATGCACACTGAGTTTCTTTGTGACATCCTTTTGGATACTGCTATCGTATGCTCCTTTTTTTTAGCTCAAGATACATAAAAGTTCAGTTGTTTAAGCTGAAGGTGGGTGTTCTTCGGTGCCTGTTCAGAACCTTTGCTCTGGGTTTCATTTCCCGATTCAGGGTTGGGTTTGAATGGGCCTAGATCTGAAAGGGAACTTCAGAGGATTATTATCTGACTTGTAATGAAAGTGGTGTTAAATCTCAATTTTTTAGAAAGATTTTCTTAAAAAGCAAATCAGTACTTTTAAGTACTGTTAAGTTTACATTTGACTAAGGAAGGGTGATAGACCCTTGTGTAATAAAAATTACTTTAGGTCCTTTAACGCTATTTTGGTAAGACTGGGGTACATCAGGTGAGAACCTAATCCTGGAATTTATGCCAGTCTTTACTTATCGCTTGTTAAGCTTATGTTTGGTTACTGAATTCCCAATATTTTTTTTTCTTTTCTTTTCTTTTGGATCTGTTTGGTTAGAACCCTATTGGGTACACTCCCTCTCGCTTATGTTCTCCTCTCTCCTCTCCTTCTGTGCAAAGGACATGGATAAAACTGGCTCAATATATCTGAAATGTGTGAGAAGGTGGTAAGATTTATCCTCGGTCCAGTCTCAGAGAGGTTAATTGCCTTGCTGAACATCAGTTAGGGAAGGCTGTGGCTAATCTTCAACCAAATCTGGTTATTTTAAGTTGTTACTTGTGTTTATTCTAGCCGAATACTTACATCCCTCCCCTCCGATTTTGCCATGGTGGCTGTGAGTGTTGTTATGTCACTGAAGAGCCTTCCTCTTTACAACAGTCGTGCAGAAATCACTTTCCTCTGTCATTCCTTTTCGGCAGCAGCAATTTGTTATTCGCCAGAAATAGCTGCAGCTTAGCACCTGTTGTGTAGCCCGAGAGGCTATCATCTGGCGCTGCACAAACAGAATTTATGTTCGCAGGACTGGACCAGGATCCTCTCAGTTTTTCGATAGAATTCTCCTTCTGTTTTACCAGACAAATAATCTGTTCCGACTCTTATTGCTTCTTATCTTTTGCAGCTTGGATTGGTTCCATGCACCATTTTGTTCTCAAAGACGCTTAAGCTGATTCTTCAGTGCTAGCCAAAACAAATGAGAGTCTTGGCTGCCGGCATGGTAGCAGCAGCTGGTTTCACTATGGCTCCCTACACCTAACACAGGGGCAGCTTTGACTTCGGCAGATAACGATCCTTTTCCCTCATTAGGGGACTGGAAAGCGCTGGGGAGCAGGCGGGAGGTAAATGAAGTCCTGTGAAGTTATTCAGCTGATCTTGTTTTTAGTGGAACAGGAGAAGCCTCTGTTAAAGGTGTTTGTAGTATGTTGTCCCAAGACATCCGTCGTGATGGCCTCTCGAGAAAGAGCAGGTTTAAATGGATAGGGCGCAGGACTGGGAACTGAGACACCCAGGATGTCCCAGACACTCACCTGCTCTGTGACTTCGAGTTTCCCCTGCCTTACCCTGCTGTCCCCATCCAGACTGCCAGAACATCACAGGTGGAGCTGGCTTCTGTTGCGTGTCTGTACAGACTAACACAAAAGGCGCCTGGTCCCAGCTGGGCCCTGTAAGCGTTGGCGCAATGCAAATAGTGATTTATATTGTCCAATTTATCAGTCCTGGTAGATACAGTAGGTAGTACAGCATCCCCAGGAGATTTTTAATGCCTACAATGAACACAATTCGAATCAGAAAATCAAAGAGAAAGTGTAGAAGAGAGATGGCTGTTAATGAATAGAGTGCAACAAAAGACAAGGTCCAGCAAGTTTCTGAACTTCTGAAAAGTTCGAATCTAGACTCAGTCTGGATCTGAGCTTTCTGATTCTATACGACCAGTCACTACTACCTAGGTGCAAAGCAACTATGGGAGATGAAGGAGTTCTGTTTCATGGATTGAAACTGTCTTTTTCATGCTGCGTGTGTCCTTTCACCTGGACTGGAATGGTTACAAAAAAACAGGAGGGTGGGAGCTTGTAATTGGGAAGCCCACAGTAAACCAGATGGGTTTTGGGACTGCCAATGACGTTGGGCAAGTTCCCTCCTCTTTCACTGATTCACTTTAATGCCCTGTCTATAATAACAACATTTTCCTACAGCTTTTGTAGGGCTGTTGTGGGATAAACATAATAAAACTAGCAAGGTGTTTGGATGTATAGTGACTGTGAAATTATAATGGGTGGGTGGATGGATGGATGGATGGATAGATAGATAGATAGAAAGATAGATGGGTTTCCTTTGCAATATGGGAAGGCCAAGCCAGCTGAAAACTTCTAGACACACTGTCTCTTCTGAGCTGAAAGAACATTATGTCACCATGAAAATGCCATGCATTTTATTTTAAAAGGACATTATGGCAAGGCTATAATCAGATCTGCTAGTGCTTTAGACAGCTTCAGAACCTGATTCAATAAAAACATGGCTATACTCCAGCATTAGGACGAGAAGCAGGCTATCTGTGGGGACTTCTCTCTGCCTGTAAAAACCTCTATCTCGGAGCACTTCCGAGCATTTCAGTCCAGGCCTCTCTTGTTTGTTTGCTATGGAACAGGGAGTTTGTGAGAGGGACACCAAAAAATATAGTGATGTGATATGATGTTTGGGTGGGGAAATCTAATTGATTTGACAGTTAATCAAAAACTACTAAGGGAAAATCAATATAGAGTAAAACAATCTAGTCTTCTGTTCTATATTGTATTCCCAGTGGCATTGTTGATTGTATAGCATCAATGTCATCTATTTTAGATGGAAATGTTACCAACTATAATGCCACTGTTGATGTTTCAAAACGATTCTAATCTCATTTCAATAATAGCTTCTGTCTCTCTTGGTGACACACATGCCATAACATTCTTGGCTAAATTGACAGCACTAATAACATACTCGGTTTTTATATTATTTGGACCACTGTCTGCGTTTCTGAGTGTTCACGATATTGCACAGTACGGAGGGCCTGCATCTCCCTTGAAAGCTACAGGTAACGGTGCCAGTAGCACTCTCGCAGCATGCCTGGACATCGCTGATGCTGTGCTGACATTTTGAGAGTCAGCTCCTCAGTTAATAGGGATTTGGGGGCCAAGTGGAGGGCCCCGAGCTTGAAAGGTCTGAGTGGAGGTGATTTGCTCGAGGTCACAGAGAGTAATTCGGGAAGGACAAGGTTAGGGCTGAGATGATGGCCAGTTTTGCGGTTTAACTGCTGGACTGTGTACTTCCTCCTGAGGTCCTGACTCTCTCAAAGTGGACTAAAAAAATCCCACAGGGAAATTCCTTGCTGATTTTCTGGAAACTCTTCCTTTGCATCAAAGCCTGACATACCAAATTCAAAGCCTCTTGTGTGGTTTTATGGAACATTTTGCTTTCATCCTGCTCACAATCCAGAAGTGAAAAATTAATGTGCCAACAGCCCAGATGCTGCAATGATGGGCAAAGGGTGAGATGGACACCTCACGATGAATCAGGTTCTCCAGACAAAGCAAGGAGTTTTCAGTTCCTGGATGTCTCATTCAGATGAAATTCAGAGTACAGCTCATAGTCCTTTTTTGGATAATTTGACTTCGAAATTTAAGGAGGTCTCTAGAACATTTTGTGGGGAAAATTCTTGTGTGTCTGTACATTTGCTGTCTTCCCCAGCCTTCTCCTGTTGCTGGGTTGAGCAATAAATGCACTGACCAAGCAGAGCACTTAAGCAAATGCTTAGCTACACACTTAATTTCAACTCTGCTGAGCATGGCTCAGGCTTAAATTTTATCAAATAAAAAAGTCTCATTGAAGTCAATGGACTTTAAGCCTGTGCTGAATTTTAAGCATGGACTTCGCCAGAGCCCTGCACTTGACCTGTTTCTGGAATATACAGTACATAATTGGGAACACAGAATCAAAATCTTTCAAATAGATCCTTCATTTAAAACAGCTTCCCTCTTCAATTATCAGCTGAGGATTTAAAAGGGACGAAAATTCAGTCTTTTCTTTCTGATTTTATCTTTTCTCTTCTTTTTTTGCAGGGGAATTTTCCCTTTATTAACTTTTTGAGCATAACATGGAGACAATAAATGAACAAACAAAACCTGGAGCAATATGTAAGATCTTTAAACTAATTCAGCAGTCATGATTACTGACATCAGGAGAAAGAAATGCAAGAATACAAGTCTATTTCTTTAAGCTGGGAATTTCAGAAGAGCCTGTTGGAGTTTGGCACTCAAATCCCACGAAATCCCCTTTATACTTTGCACTTCTCTTTCTTCCTTTTAATTTATTTTTCTTTGACATGGGAAAGGCCCGGTGTATTTTGGTAGTGTGTGTTATTACATGATGTTTAGGATCAGCATCTAGGATTAAAGTAAGTTCAGGGCCCTCGTAGTGCACAAAGTCATAGACAGTTCCTTTGCTGGGGATGTGATGTCTATGGATGGATGTGTAGTTGTAGAGCCAGGTTCAGTATTTAACGTGCTCACTTCCCAAGCTGTTTATTACCTCCCAATGGCTGGTGATGTCTTTTAAAGCACTGTTCTTCTGCCACCCTGGCTGAATTTGCACTGAAGCATATCAGGAGTGTTCCCTCAGACATACACTGCACTTCTTCTCTGGGACAGAGCTGCTGAAGGGAGGAAACAACAAACGGGATGGTTTCCCAGCTCTGCCTTTGCCTTTGCTAAATAGATAAAAAGGAGGGAAACAGGACACAGAAGTGTGATACTTTGCAAACGACAGATGAGAGGATGAAGAAGAGGGAGCCATGGTGGGGGACAAGGCAGCTGTAACGAGGCACAGAGGATGAGAAAGGCAGGGGTATAATATTGAATATAGCCGCAATGTAGACACGTGTTCAAGGGATACCAGTGTTTTTCAGTCCGAGGGCTTGCTGTTGTCAGGTTCCTCCATGAATCTTTTCAGCCAGAAGACATAGCTGATGCATCAGACTTACAGGTGCTGAATAGTGAGTGGCTGGTTACCAGTGGCCACATTCATGCATGTTTGCTGGTATGTCTTGGAAGATGTGTGTGTTTTGGCTATAAGCTCTTTTGTGATACTGCTTCCTTGTTGCACCTGGTTTAGGGTCCTGCAGATCTCACACTACAGCTCCTGATTAAAGCGACTAGCCGTAGCCCACTATCCTGAGCACAGCTTGCAGAGGGACATGGGGGGCATGTTTTCTTATTTTCTGACTGTGGAACAACTTGTGCTTGTATTACAGTAACATTTTTGTCATTTGTGGCAAAAGAACCTGTCCTGTTGGGACAAGCCAGACTGATGCTTGCTATAGTTAGGCCAGCGCTGATCTCTACTTCTTTTCCTTTTCCTAACAGAGGAAAATTTATATTTTCGAACACACTTAGTAGAATTTGCTCNGTTTCACCTCTCATTTCATTACATAGGAATCACATCTTCAGCACAAACCAGGGGTACAAACTAGATTCTCTGCCCTTGTGATTATAGCTTCAGAAGATTTCAGAACTGTAGCATATCTTGGATTTTTGGTTTCCTATGCCAATCCTTCTTTCGATCTGGCAACCACTGTGCTGATTTCTGACCTCATTACAGTCTCTCTTATGAAGATGAGGTACCAAAATGTAATGCCTGATGTAGCCTCTGAAATACGGTTGTATGTTATACTGGTCTGACCTTTTCATTATTCTGCAGTCTGACTGACTGGCTATCCCAGCCCTTTCCCACAAGTTGAGGAGGCTGTAATCATCAGAGGAATGGAGCTGCTAGATAATCAGCATACAGAATGCCGAAAAGGTCAGGATAATCCAGTATACATAACAGATGGATGCACGGATAGGTAACACACAAGCAGAACTTGAGGATTAGATATGTGTTTTCTAACCTTCAAAGAAAGTTGTATTCTTTCTCCTAGTCCCTCCCTGCCCAAAGAAACCCACAGACTCGTTACATGTTATTTTTAAAATGCATATGGTCTTTGCAGTTTTTCATACAATGCAGACAAAATGCATTTCCTGTCTGGCTGTCTACAGCACAGAAGCGACAGCGTTCAGGGGAAAATACTAGAAACCTTTTAGCATTGTTTTCTTTCAAAAAATAATTTCAAAAGTCTTATCTCTGCTCAGTTTTTTACTATTTTCCTTTTTAAAAAAATAAGAAAAAATATATTAAAATGGATATTTCAAGAGGAAGCTTGTTAAAAATTGCAAATATAGTATTGTGCGTCGTTCTCCCTTTTCCCACTGGTGAAATATTATCAACAAGAGATAAGAAGGGAAAAAGGGAGAGGTTTTTAAAAACAGTGCATTGTTCTGTTCTCTGAACTACAGGACTGAAGGTTTGAAACAATGAGAAACTATTGTTTTTCTTCTGAAAATTTCATGGACAAATATCAAATATTTCTTCCTATTACCCCTCCTTCAGAATAGTAAAAATTACTTAGCTGCAAGGTGATACTAAGGTACAGTATCACTGTACTGAAGCCATGACACCAGAATTTATCACAGACTTAGATAAATGTACTAGTTAAAATTTACATGCCTAACAACAACAGAGCAAAATAATTGAAGAATAAAATCTAAATAATATGTAGGAGGAGGTTCCATGTTATTAGAAATCAGTTTGGTTATCTTCATTAATCAAGCTGGAAATCAGTCCTCTCCTTTCTTAGAGGTTTCCTTCACAAGGTTCAGTGTAACCCACAGGGTAGAAAATAATTACCTACAATTAAAGAATATGCAGGACAAGCCAAGGTCAAGGTGAAGCTCTAGGGATCTGTCACTAGCCACTTTAAGGCAGGTTGAGAGTAGGCTAATAAAAATTCTGACCTTTGATATTTTGTTGTCTGAGAGAGACTGAACCTTGTTCAGCGAAGAAGAAGGGTCTATTCTTCTTGTCGTTCCTCGTGAGGGTTGAGAGTCACAGGGATGATTTTTAGTCCCAGCAAAGTTTGTTGAACTAAAAACCCTGCAGGCTGCTCGCTTCAAATACCTAGCTGAGCAGGATATAAAACCTGAGAACAAGGTTCGGTAGTGGATGTTGATTCATTCACGACTTGTTTGCCGTGATATTGATTGCCTCTGTCCCATTTCTGCTGCTGGAAGCTGCCTTGGATTCTGGCATTAGTGTTTCTATTTATTACCTAAGAAATAATTCCTCCCTCCTAGCCCTGTCAACGTCATTTGCCTTGCTCAGGTCTTCATCATTTCCCTGTATTGATTGCTCCAGTTTGCTTTATGAGTTAGTCCTTCAGATGTTCTGTGCACAGCTCCTTTGCAAGAGCTGTGCAAGGTCAGACGTCCGTGTCCTGGCCTGCTCAAGCAGTAGCAAGAAACGCAAATCTCTTCCCAGTTTCTGCATGAAGGAAGGAGAAAAATAGGGCTGTGTACATACCTGGACTCAAGCCAGCCCCTGTGCCCTTCTGTTTGCCTCCAGATTTCAGGAGCCTCTACACCAGTTCTCTCCCTGAAATCACAGGTCATGAAGCATTTTTCAGGAAACGCTGATGCAAAGGACGGCCCTGAACCTAGATGAGCTGCTGGTTGGAGGAGGTCTGTAGCCTCTGGAATAGCATGTATTAAAGCAGAACCTCTTTATGTCCTGTTTTAGATACCAAATGCTGTCTCTGGTTTGAATATGGCCCTTTTTTCTCAGCCTGCAGGGTGTCTGAGGCCAGATCCTTGGTTATCTGGTTTGATCCTTTTTTGGCTTCTAAGCCAGCCTGCACCTTGTGATGCTCAGGTACTGGTTTACTAATTATCCCTGCTGTAGGCTCAGGAGAGCAGATGGAAGGGGCTGTGTTAATTGTACCCCGAGGCTGTGATGTCCTCTCCCTAATCAGCTGCCCTCACCAGCTATGCTTTTGAAGCAGGTTGCAGGCGTTCACTACCCACTTGAGCACTAAAAAAAATCAGCTCTCCTTTGACTGGCATCTTAAGATGTTTTGCTTCAGGCCTGGACAGTTTGTGACAAACAACTAAATACTTGGTATTTCCACGGTCATTGTCCAGTGCTCGTGCTTAACCCATCCTGTGCCATAGTGAAATGTGGCCATTGCTTCGTAGGAATTACTGTGTGCTTAGTAATTGCATCTCTATGGATGGGACAGGTCATTTCTTGGAGATCACTTCAGGCAGCAACCATATTGCAGTCTTAATATTTGGCTAGCTCTTATGAAGACTGGCTGGGTTTGGTTGGGAGTTTGCTAGCCAGCCACAGATAATTGGTTTTATTCCTTTCAGTATTGGTATAGTACTGCGTATGGCTTTCCATACTGAACTGGCATTTGAATACAACTTAATTCTCCTTTTCCTGCAGTGTCATTTTTCCATGAGGGTAGTGAGGGTTGAAATGTTCCTGGTTTTGTCTCTTTCCCTACAGATGTACCATCACAGCATCCTGCAGTAGGAGGGCAGATGTCACCTCCTGCCACCTTCTTCATGAAATAGATGCCTGTTCACTTTTTTCTTTCTGTGTAACTAAATATCCGCTAAACATTTAGCAGATGTAAAGCTGCATAGTCTACCTGAAGAGGGTGAAGCTTCAGGCAGTGGTGCCAGTGGACAACCTGATAGTGTTGGGCAGTGGAATAAATCTCAGAGAGGTCTCTCTGTCTAATAGCTCTGGACCTAGTCTCAGTTCACCACCAGCGGTGAACTGTCTGCTCAGTGGAGACATACAAGCACTTCCAGAGGATGATTTATCGTGTCCTAATAGCGGTACTTAAGGGCAGAGGGTTGGTACCATCATTGTGTGATGATAGAAGACTGTAGGTAGATATACATATATTTTACAGTCTCAGCTGGCTGGGCTGATGTTCATGTGTAAGAACACTGAGGAAAGGGAGGCTGGTCCTGCTTTGTTTAATTTCTTTTCTGCTACAGTTTCTTCCTCCCGTTTCTTCTCTGACTTCAGGAGACGATACAGCAGAGATTTATTGCTAAGACAAGATGTCAAATTGCTGCAATTAGATCCAGGTTAAATCTACAGTTTCTCTTAGTCCCACGATCTCTTCCTACCTCTATTCCAAATACCAAGGGAGACTGGCTTATGAGCTCAAAACTCTAAGGCAAATGAAGCGGCTTTAGGGAGTGAGAACTTTGTGAGGTGGGACCTAAATTAATCCTGGCTGTAAATCCATCTTAGTCCTAGACAGATTGGGCTGAGAGCAATGTAGGTGATGAACTGAAGGCAAAGGCATAGTATAGGGTGACTTATTTCTCTGCAAAACCTAGCTTCTGTCTTAGACATTGCTGGTCACGTTGTACAGCCCCTATATTTAATAACATTGGGATGGACAGCAGTAAACTTGCTGGTTCTTACTCTTCAAGGTACTCCTTAAATCCTATGGGAATTGCTCTGTCCTTCCAGCAAACAGCGCCCAGATCAAATTGCAAAGTGAGTTTCCAGAGCTCTGCTGTGTTTGATTGCCAGCATCTTGAATTACTACTTGTTATCCTGCAACATCCACCGAACAGTGGGAAGTATCAGCACAGAAATGTTCCATGAGTGAGGGGGGAGGGATGAGTGTTGTTAAAGCACATAATTTGGGAGATTAGGAATATCTGCTGTTCCCCCCCGACCCATTTTAGAGGTAGTAAAACTGAAAGGTGGAGCTCTAATGCTAATGTTGCATCAGGAATCTGCAGCAACAGTAAGGACAGAACTGTCTCCTGAGAGTCCTGTGTCCCTCCCTCCTCCGAAAGAGTGTACCTGTGGAACTCCACCTTGACTCACTCAGCCCAGAGAGAACAGCCACAAAACTTGGCTTAACATCAGTGCTCTGAACGGAAATGCTTTGTAAATCTGCAATACCTGTACTTTTGCTACGAGCCAGAGCTCGTGTCTAAAGAACAGCCTGGCTGCCTCAGACAGAGGATTTGCCTTGACATCTTCCTTTGAACACTATCCCATGAGCATTATTACTTCTTCCCCTCTTTCAGAGCAATGATCTGAATATAAACAGAACAGGTATGGAACTCTAATTATTAATATGATAAATTTGGCAGACCATTAAATAAACAATTTGAATTTAGCCTCTACTGCCATTCAGCTATAAATAACGTCAAAATATAGTCCTTAAAGGATCCAAAATGAATATGGAGTGTATTTTCTCTGACTGTTTTCATTGTTCGAAAACACTTGAGTCTCAGGAAGCAATTACAATGAAACAAATGCTTGCGTAACAGCCAGGTAAGACAATGTTAAGTTACGATGAGCTCCTTTCATATAATAAAGCAGAGTATATAGGTTATTAATGTCAACGGAGCAAGTCTTAATCCATCCCCATTGTTCAGACTAGGGTTAAAGCATTTTAAATGATTTAACAGCTTAAAGATAAATTCAGTACCCTTTCCTGGACAGTTGACACCGAAGAGTTGGTACTGACCCAGAAAAGGAAAACAAAAATTATTTAAAGGCGGTGATTTGTCACAGGTGGAAGAGATCTGCTGAACTGCTTATTTCACCTCTGTACATTGTTGCTCCTTCGTTAACGCTGGTGGGAAGGAACCAAAGAAGCTCAAGCCCCGGCCATGCTTGCCACATCTCAGAGGACAATCGAAGCAACTTTTAATTCCTCAGCTTTTCTGAAGATAGTTGGAGTTTAGGCTACAGAGGGTCAATCCAGGTCCAGCACACACCAGACCTAATGCCACATTTTTCATTTCTATTATCTAATCCATCCTATAAGACCACTCCAGCAGCTTGAAACCACCAGAGAATATTAGATTCTAGTCAGTCCTGTTTTCCCCTGCCACTGCCTATTAACACTTAACAGACCGCAAAGCAACACGTTTTCTTTGGACAGCCTGTGCTGGTCCTGTACAGAGAGAAACGGCAGAGACGGCAGGGAAATGAAGGAACTACCAGCTCTCCCGGCTCTTCCCAATCCTGCTCTTGAGGAATGAGGAGGACGTTACCTGTGGGAATCAGCCACAAGTTTCTTTTTTCCAAACTTCCTCAAAAAAGCCCTCCTGCTTGTGTCTAATGTCTTTCCTGAACACATTGTTGGTTATTGTCCTCCTTCTCAATATATCTGGCTGCAATACAATTTAAAAGAAAATTAGTGTTTCTCCCACAGGCAGATTAATTCATCCTTTATGCAAATCCCAGGCAGTGTGTATCTTTTTGGGGCCTTGTTTATTCCCTTTGGTATCCCTGCATGAACTCATCTTTGGGTTACCCATTCACATGATGAACTTCAGATATAGTAGTTTGGATAATTGTGTTACTGAATCCACGGCCAGCTAAAGGGGAGGACCGTTAATAGCTGCCCATGCTGAGACAACATGGCTCCATCCCCTTGCCATGAGTCATTCCAGCTGCTTGAAAACGCTATCTTTGTAGATTCCCCTTTGGTCAGGAGGAGGAGTATGGAGATTGCTCCAGTTCAGCAGTGAAAACATCTCCCCTATTTGTAGACGAGAGAGCTCTTTCAGAGACATTCTTGAACAAACTACCTAATAGTGTGGCGCATGGCACAAACACACTCCAGTTCGAAGGGCCAGTGGATAAAAGACACATATGCTGTCACAGATTAGATATGAAATGAGCACATGTTTCTGCACTGAATCAACTGCAGAAGCAAGTTGGCTGGTGTATCTGGTCACAGGATGGATCCCTGGCATATGTACAGGGAGGGAGTGCGTAGGTACGCAGAGTCAAAGATTTACCCTGCTTTGGAGCGTGGAATCGCAGACGGGGTGGAATGACAGCAATTAGAGATGGAGATTAATGCTGCAAGGTCTGAGAACATAATTTCAGTGCAGTCATTTCTGATTTACAAGAGAAAATGCAGGTCCAGCAGCTCTAAAACCTTGCTGAGGTCTGCTTCATATTTTCTCTCCTACCATAACTAAACAATACAAGACACATATGCACATGCATGCATATATCACATACGATTCCAGCACAGCATTTGAAAGAGAGGGTATGTTTTAAATTTTGTCTAAGTCCATGTGAAAGACTACCTTTTGTTTGCCTTGCAGCACAAGTTAAACATTTTCTAGATAGTCAAGTATTTATTTATTTATGCATTTATTTCTCAAATAACAGGCTAAAACAAAGTGAGCCTTTTTTTCATGATATTGGTTGTTACTGCCAGTTTGCAGACTTGGGTCATTATTCGAAGTAGGCTTTGAATTAGGTTATTCTCACTTTCCATTTCCACTGCTGATACTTGACAAACTCTGTTCAGAGATGCTGATCGTCCCAGAGGTGAAAGCTTCAGTGTTTCAGACTCTGGTAACTGAATGTAACGCTGGCTGGACTAGTCCTGGCCTGGCCATTGCTTGCTTTCTCTGCTCCAGTCGCTGCTGTGACTGACTGTCAGGTACTTCTGACTGACTGGTCATGTAATCCTTTTAGTTCTCCTTAATTTCAAGAAACTGTTTGCAGTTAAACAGAACTCAACATTTGACTGTAAACTAATTAGAAACAAGAGAAAGACCAAGGGAAGAGATGATCTCCTGTGCAGTGAAGGAAGAGCGATGACCTTGCGTGATGGTGAAAAATCTGAACGTAATGCCTCTTTTTGGTTTTGGATGGTGTTGGAAAGTTAGATATCTGAAATGTGATTGGCTTGATGAGGCTACAGACGGCTTGATGAAACCTCCGTACTGTTAAAAGCTATCTCTGAGAGCGTGTGGAGGATGAGGAAAGAAACCACTATGAAAGGGTGCACGTGATGCCTCGCTCCAAAGAAAACTGTGAAGCGGATGTGTGAAGTCCGGGAAGTGGAGAATCACAGACTAGTCATTTCAGTGCCAGCTCATGGAAAATTATTGGAAAAAATAATTGAACCAAGTATTTGTTCACACCTAGAGAATAACAAGGAAGAGACTAGAACAGCATTGATTTGTCAAGAATGTTGTGTCTGAGCAGGCTGAGCTCCTGTTCAGAGATACCCAAAACTAAATCCAAGATGAAATTGGGAGTTACAGACAAACTCTCAGGTAGATGATGTGGGATTCTTTGTACTCTTTATGATTCAGAGCAAAGATGATAGTAATATCTGCCTCCAAAAACGCACTGTCGTGTGCTTGATTCCATTTCACTATTGGGACGTTACAAGGACCTTCTCTTCAAGGCCCTCTGTGAGTTTGGGACAGCTGTATCAAGAATCACCCCCTGAGTCACAGATCACTGGGACAACATCTCTCCTCCCAGGCAATGTGTTTGACAGTACGCAGGAACAAGCACTCAAGAGCCAAAGATTAAAAAAAAAAAAAAAAAAGTTAAATTGGCTAAAATAGTGAGTTTATTCTGAAGTGGTTCCAAATAGCCACACATCTTTATTTCAGTGGTGACAATCCCTTTTAAAAATTATTTTATTTGATCAATTAAATGCTACCAATTTCTGGATGCACTAACCACAAATTTGCTAAATTCCTGAGCTAATGAAAGGCTGGCTTGCTTTGACATGAATGGGAGTTTTGTTTGAGTAACAATCAAATAAGGACTTCGCCCAAAGACAGCAAGGAAAACATTTAGGTGTTAAATATGTATTCAGAAGACCTTTCTTCAAATCTTTTCTATTACAGCAACAGGATAGTAATTGCGTTCTCTAGAAGGGACAGTTCAGCAAGGCGTCCAACACCTCTTAGGGTTTAGCAGAGTGAGCAAGAAATGGCAAATATTTTAGAAATACTTGTAGCTCCTTTTCAAACAATGAAAGCCTCAATTAAAGCCAGATCTCTGTTATTTAAAAATTCCAGGCAGCAAATGAGAGTGAAAGAGCGTGAGTGAGTTTCATTTCCCCCCCCACTTGCAAACATAAAGCCCAAGATATTTGAGAGTCAGGAATATTGTGTCTAACACTAAAACTGTGAGAGCTGAGAAGTCTGAAGCTGTGATTCTTATCTTCTAAAGAGTTTTGCAGTCATCAATACCTAAAGTAAGCTGAAGTACAAGAAGTAGGTGACCTTAATAGATATAACTCTGTATAGGTTCATTGTACCATGAAATTAAATTTTTAATCTGAATTGATGAACAAAAATGCTGGTTTGATCCTCCACACACACAATAGTTTAAATACTTTGGTAACTATTTCACTTCCAGAATGTAGCTGCACAAACAAGATCGGCAACTGAATAATCCACTTCAAGGTCCATGGGCTGGGATGATCCAGAAACAAAAAGGTCTTGAAGAAATTTTTTTTTTGTTAAATCATTGCAAGCAATGTTTAGGATTATTGGGGAGGTAAAATTATGTTCTTTTCTTTCTGGTAATTTGCAAACATAGGGATTAATCCCAAAGTCACGAAATTCAGTGGTTGCTGAGTCTTTTGATGGACTTCAACTGGCTTTGTATGCAGTTCCAGGCTTCTGTCTTTTGCCAGGGGAAGCCATCAGATTTGTGTATAATCACATTCAGCAACTCCTTATCCTCAGTGCTCATCTTATTTCAGCAGCCTTCCCTTAAAAGTGATGCACTTCCTCCAAGTGTACCATTAAAATACATACTGCCAGCCTGAAATCAAATTATGTACATTGTCTAGGAGGGAATTGCTGAATATTTGGCTTAAGACCACTTGAACTCAAGAACGCTAATGTAAGTTGTAGAAGATGAAATGAAGCTATTAATAGGGGATCCCCTGCCAAAAACAAAAAGAAGACTTTATTTTCTTGATTTCTTTTTTGAATGCCAACTTCTTTTCCATTTTTTCAAAGTTCATCAATATTAAAAATGCCCCTCAGTCTATGATCTTTTTTTATGGCTTCTTTCCCCCCTAAAATTGCTAACAGAGATTTGACAAATAAAAACAAACAGGGAATTCATTAGTATAGCAACCCGAACTTGGATGTGTTGGTCAGCTGGAGCTGTCAGAATAGCTGGAGGAATTATCTGCTATTATCTGCCAAGTAAACACCATCACAAAGCAAAAAAAGACGCCATAGCATTTTTTGTAATGCAATAGGCATGGCCCTCACTACAGAGTATTGGAGCCAAATGTTCTGCCATGGCCCTATACAATAGCACACTTTGACAATAGCTCAGTATTTAGTTTGTTATGAAATCCAGTCTATTTTGGGAGGGCCCTATTGTTTCCATTTTATATGTGCTGCAGACTTGTGTCTCGGAAAACACGGACCTAATTGCAGAAGTTGTCATTGTTGCTGAAAAAGCTGAAGGTTTTGTCCCACTGAGCATGGAGAAGTGTCTTTCTGCCAGCTTGGTCCTGCAGGACTGCACATGTGTTTGTCGATGCCCATGGGAAGGATGGCGAGTGAGAGCTACCAAGCAAAGCGGATGTTCAGCTTGTCACCTTTTTGTAATAATTTCTGGAAGTATCAACATCTATCCTGGAGGTATCTCATCTTCTTTTATATTTCCCAAAGAAGTATCTCATTTTAGTACCAGTCCCTGAAGGAGGATATAAAACACTAAATGTAAATATCCAGCTCTTAGAACTTCATTTCCTGAAACAAGGTGGTTTTGTCCCCATAATGACACCGACTCATTGCTGCCATTAAATAGGAGGGGTTGCTCTATCTATTCTGCTCTCTAATGCCTAATTCTGCTCTCCTTTCTCTCACAAAAGACAGGGTCGTGCTGTTCAAGTTAGTAACATGATGCATACAGAAGTGAGAGGAACGTGAGCTGATTGTGCTGCCTTCACTCGCTCACGTGCACTGGTTCACTTCTGCTGTTATTTTCACTATGGAAAGTAGGATGCTCAGCGAGAAATGACTGCAATGCCAAATTGAATGCTTTTGGAAAAACAGCTCTTCGGGCAGTTCCTATGGGATGCCTCATTGCTGCAAGAGGCCCCTGTCCCTGAGCGTGTCCGTGTCCCTACTCTTGCCTGAGAATGCCCATGGCTTTTGTCTTGCTCTTGCTGTGTAGACCCTTTGTCTGAGTCCAGAGCTGTGTTTCCCTTCCTGGAGAGACGCCAGCTCCACAGACCAATTTTTCCTTTCCAAAATACCGCTTCTTGCTCTAGCATTGTAGTATTGCTTCATTTAATAATTTGAGGTAAATCAGTGACCTAATGATGTACTAAGTTCTATGTAAGGTGCTCATTCATGGCAATCCCAGCGCTGGCCTGCTTTAGAGAGAAAACAAAGTATTTTGTGGAGTAATGAGAAGTAGAGGATGTCAAGAGGAAAAAGAGTATTTCCCCTGCCTGGTTTTATTAGGGGGCAGTGATGTCCCGTGGCTGATGGAGGGGACTGATGTTAATATTTCAGGCATTCATTAATGTTCTGACTCACTATGAGGCACTGGACTAGTCACTGCTGCTGTTCTATGCCTCTATTTCTAAGACTGTAAAAGGACTTTAATATTCAAATCTAGGAGATCGTCAGCAGAAGCTAGAGCCCATAAAAATGACTAAAGAAAAGAAAAAAACTCTCATGGACTCCTTTCTTTGGTTTTCTTTTGGTTTTGTCTTGGTTTTTATATTTTTAAATAGTTATTGGTTTTTCAAAATTCCCCGTATGCTTATGCACATATCCTTTCCAGAGCTGGTGACTCAGATTGACAAGTTGACTGAGGCTGACAGAAGGACTCATGTGGCCTTTCAAGCTTAGTCATGGCTCCACAGAGGAAAAGCCTTCCATTATTTTAGATTAGGACTCTGTTTTTATTCACGGTTCCAGAAGCTCACAGCAGAGCTGGGAGCAGTCTGAGGCCTGAGCCTCTCCTAGTCCACAGAAACTGTATTTCTGCATACTCATGCAACCTTACTCAAGTTACTAGAAGTTTGAACAATCAGTCTTTCTCTGTTGAGATCAATCTGGGCAAATTTAGAGCTATCAAACCTCATTAAATATGTATCGATGTTTGTTGTATGTGTATTTTTTCCTTTTTTTATCCCCATTTAAAATGATTCTAAGTTTGTGCATTGAATGCAAATAAGCAAATGAGAGCTGATGAGGAGTCTGCAGACAAATAATATTGGTACACTGGTTCCTAGTACCTGTTTCATCCTTCCATTTTAGAAGACAGAAGAAGGGACAGGTAGCTCAGAAAGGGTTCATTCTCATATTGACAGTATCTTCTGATGGACTGTGTCCTCCCCTGAAAGTCCCCCATGAGCATTAATGGAAATTACGGACACATAATGAGGCGAGTGAAGGTGGAGCGTACAGAAAGAAGTATTTGTTGTAAAATTTTTATGTCTAAACTCAGTAGAGGTGAAAGGTGCTGGACTGACAGCTCATGGGAAGCACAATATGTTCCTACATGCAACCCAGCATGACAGTAGCCAAATATACAAGGAAACTTCCCCTGGCTCATCTGCTTATTTCCAGTGCTGATTATGGGGATGATGTATTTCACGTTCTGTGTTTTAGCTTACTCATGGGCTCTGAGCATGACTGCTAAGGGATTTCAGGGATGACAGAAGTTTGGTGTGCCTGTGTAGACATGTATGTGTTTGCATATGTGGTCCACCTTTGTTCTCCAGTAATGTACTCCATCTTCAAAATAAACTGTTAGTGCTTGGACTTGTTGTGGGCCAGACGCTTACCTGGTATGAGGCAGGGACATTCTGCTGGAGTTACACTGACCTGCACTAGTTTGTGCTGGCTGAGGATCAAGCCCAGAGAAATATATGTATGTGTTTTAACTATTTTGTAACATTGTACAAGAAATAGCTTGCTTTGGAAGCTCACCAACCTTCCGATTCTAAATTTGGATTGCTTACATGTACCAAGGCATTTGTAGATGAAGGACCAGGCAGGCAATGTTCATATTCTCTACTGACTAGAATGGTGTAGCCCCAGTTATTTAAAATATAACTGCAATCTGCAGCATCGGAGTATTTTATGTCCAGTGCGAGTGCTTTAGTCTGAAAGTAAAGTCTTTTTCTTTTCTCCCTTAGGCCCTCCAACACTGCATGTAAAACCCAAGAAGACACAGCCTGAAGGGCCCCTGCCTTATATCTAATGATGGGAACTATTGCTTAGTATTGATATAGCCTTATTAAAGCAATTAGCCAAGCATTTCAGACGCTTGTTAATGTTTCTAGAGTGACTTCTAATGAGGGATAATGATAACAAGCATGGAAGGTCTCTGGTGAACTTTAGATAATGATGTAAATCTGAGAAAGGTCAATGGTATTCGTGGATTCAATGATGGCCATTCTATATCCGTTCATTACCTAGTTTAGCTTTTATTTTCTCTTCCCAGGCCATTTACATCTGCAAGAACATGTTCCTTATCCAGTCTAGAGCCCTACCACTTGGTTCACAGATTGATGTAGCTACAAAGTAAACGATGCTGAGCCTTAGCACTCCTTGTAATAAGCTTATGTCTAGTCAACAACCAATCAATTAACAGAAGGAAAGCAGATACAATAGGAGGCATCACGACAAAGGCAAAGTTTTGCATTTACATAGGAAAACACTTCCCCAGAAGATCCCAAAACAGGGGCCTGGATGTCACAAGGGCCATTGTGTGGCAGTAGAAAGGATAATGCCAGAAGAAGTAAGTTCAAACATAAAGACATAGAAGGGTCTACAGGGAGGCAAGAAATGGAGTTTCTTTGCCAGAACTGGACTGGAAAGTTCAGGTACAACAGCAAGGTCTGGAGCTGTAGGAACTATTTGTATTGGTATTAAATAGGCATTTGCTGACATAGAAATATCACTAGTTTTTCTGTGCTGACAGATTTCTAGTCTACCCCTGTCCCTGGTGAGGGACTGTGGCCCTAATCCACAGCCCACAGAAGTCAGTGCAACACTGACTTCGCATAGGAGTGCAAAGTAAGCCTTCCAAAGGGGTATAAAATTCTGGAACAGAGCTTGAGAACACTGTGGGCTCAGACTGGACACTGCTTCAGTGCAGGCTGTCACGTTGAGTTCTGGCTAAAGGTCTCCCGCAGTCCTTTAAGCAGGCAGATGTGAAGGCAGAGTGTAGCAAGAGGAAGGGTATTTCCACCCTTGCACAAAGTCATTACAGGAATCGGTGCTGTGTATAATTCTGATACAAACATTGTTTTTATAAAGAGCCGCAGAAATAGTTTAAAGGGTAAAGGAAGTGTCTCTCAGTGATAGACTGGATGAGCTGTCTATTTAGGAAAAAGAATAGAGAGATGACTTGATTACTCCGTGCAGGCACTCTACTGGTACATTCATGAGAAGAAAATGCTTGATACCAAAAGGCCATTTAATCTACTAGAGATAAGCACAAAAGCCTGTTACCAAGCCAGGCAAGTTCAAAATGGAAATGAAGTGCACATTCTTTTTTCTTTTTTTTTTTTTTTCTGTTTTTAAGTGAGGATGATCAGCCAGGGGAATAAACTCATTAGCAGGTCAGTAAATTGCCTCTTGTAGGGACTTGGGAGCAGGAGCAGGTGTTAATGGCCTTGCCCAGCCTCACTTGTGGCCTCCATCCACATAGCCTGCTGCCCATTGCCCCCCTGGCTCTATTTAAGCTCAGATGAGGGCCCCCCAGATTCACCTAAGCTTTGATGTGGGTAGGTGTCCTGCTGCTCTTGACCTGTAGGCTGCTCTTGCCAGAGCGATCCTGGACCTGCTGCGTCACCTTGCCTTCACTAGATGATCACTGGAACATGGGCTGCATGCTTGCTGGTGAGGCTGCACTTGTTCCTCTCTGTGCCTTAGTTTACTCATCTGTTCAGCAGACCCCATTGTGCTTGTGTTACTGACCTGATAGATGCTCTTATGAGGATTAATAATTAACAATGGGATTTGTAAATCTGGGCTGACTCTACAGAGCTCGGAGAGTTGTTCCATGTTTGTTCAGAAATCAAAGGAGGCAGAAGGTAATTGTAAATCATTTTCAGGAAGTAGTTTTATGCCTTTGGTGGAAAGAAACATAGAAGAGAAATGTATTAAACGGAATGCCTTCTGTTCACACACTATTTACTAATATTTTGAGTCTGTAGATCACCTTTTGATTATTAGTGCAAATATTTGTTCTTTGTTTATTGTTCTGTGTCTCTTTAAGATTGAAAAGGAAGGGAACTAGGAATGGCTGGTGAGAGGGGCAGATGGGAATTATTAAACAAGTAAACAAAAGGCCAGGCATCACATTAATCACTTCAGTCCCACTCTGTAAAGACCCCAGTGCTGGTGAACCCCTCTCCCTAAGCACAAAGTCACTGGATCCGAGAAGACCCATGCCTGGAAGCAATTGCCCTCTGGCAGGAGCTCCTGCAGGACTGGGACCAGGGTCTTCATCTGCATCTCGCACTCCTACATCTGTCCCTGCTTTTTAGGCTGCAGGCTCCTATGTATTTGGGTAGTGCTGAGCATGTCAGGCAAGCTGACTCAGTTTCATAATAACTGATAACAGTAGTGAGAGACAGAATGTTGTTTTGGGAAATAATTGGTATTACTGAGCGCTCGAGCTGAGACAAGCCAAGCAATTCAGGCTCACTGTAGAAAATGAGAAAGTTCATACGCTTAAGAGAGCAGGAAGCTTGAAGGGGAGATGCAGAAATTAAGTGACTTGCCCAAGGTTATGTATTTGGTCAAGACTGGATAAATCACATGCTCAAGCCCAGCCTGAGCAAGCCCCGCTCCTTGGACTACCACTCTGTTCCAGGTATATAATTTTCAATGATAAGCCTCTTCCCCAGAAGCCTCCTCCAGTCCTGCCTTGATTTTAAATTTCCTTCTGTCCCTATTAATTTGAATTTATCACAGCCAGGGTTTGTCTGAATATCTGCTCTATTTGTCCTCTACAACTTCTACACTTCAGAAGTTCTTATTTAGAAGAAAAAAAGTCTCAAAAACCCCCACAAAATAGCGCACAGAGAACACACAGCTTTGCCATAGCGCATCCCTTGTCTTGTCCCTCAGTTTCTCCCTGAAGAACGTGTGAAGAATAAGAGTTGTTTCATGGTTTGGATGAAATTATGTATCTTTATTAGGTTTCAGTTCTCAGGAAACAATTTATCAGACACAAGAACGTTGTGTTATACTACCTCCTCCTTTTTGCCTGGGAATTTACAGTTCACACACTGCACCAGCACATAAATTCAGTTTTATTTCTCAATTTATTCACCTGGAACTAACTGGATTAAATCTTTTTTTAAAGGAGACCAGCACTGCATTTTCAAATAGAAGCACTGCAAATAATCATGATTGTTAGGCAGACAAATTAGAGGTGGCTGTGGACATGCAGTTGCTTTCTATGCAGACTTTTATGCTTGTTGAGTTTAAATGGTGACATCTTTTTTTTCCAGTGTAAAATTTACCTTTAATGACCCTCTTTCCCCTTAATAAACCAGGATTGATTAGAATTTGGCTTTAAGAGATGAAAGGACTCCACAATTATCTACTTGTATATGCCCTTCAGTAAACTACCTTGTCTCCCCCTTTCTACCTCCCCTTCTTAAGAAGACTTTCCCAGGTCCCTCTTGGCTGCGGTTGAACGATGTTGGCTCATGTCCATGCTGCAACAAAGACCTGGCATTCCAGCTGTCTGCTTCTAATCTCCAGTGTCAGCTCTTGTTAATGTTTCAGCATGAAATCAGAGGGGGCAAAGCTGCATGGAATATTAAAACCATGATCAGAATTCCACTGAAATGCTGATAGTCTGCAAGCACCATTAGGAGGGCCGTCAAATCACTGTCTCGCATTAAATAAAAAGAAAAGATTTCTATCGCTGGGGCGCACGGGAAGTACAATCAGTGAATCACTGAACTAAATTAGCATTTTTTCAATTGGAGATCGAAGTTGATTTATTGTTCTACACAACATTAATGTAACTATGTGCTTGACCTGTTAAGGCAGCTAATTTTTCATTTAAATGGGTTCTTTCTGTATGTAAAAAGGTTGTAATCATATTTCAACTTTGCAAAGTGATCAGGAAAGTACTGGACTGTTTCAAAACTGTCTTAAGGAGTCTCTCTTCCCTCCCTCCCTCCTCCCTGCCTAATGGTCAAGGGCAAGCAGTTTAAAAAAAAAAAACACAAAACAAAACTGTCTCAAGTAATAAGCTTAATTGTGATTTGACTTGAGCTATTTTACACCACTTTGACCATGTAGAAAAGCATTTGAGTGGGTGTAAATTTCAGACCCCCAAGCCCTGCAAGGGGAGCTTGGTGTAAAAGGAGGATCCGTCCCATTAATAATTTCAGATTTTGAAAAAAAGAGGATTTTATTGTAATTCCACATTTATTTTTCTCACTGTCCTGAGTAAATGGTTGCTGGATATGACCACAGACATCTTGTATTTTCTGTAGATATATAAAAAGATGAAAGCTCTGAGTTCAGTGGCAGCAGACTGAATTAAAGACTGAGCAATGTAGGCCAGTACAGAATGAGCAGTGCAGAAATTCCTGCTGGTTTTAATAGATTTTGCGAGGTACTATTCATGTAGAATAGGAGTTGTAATTTTCCACTGAAGTTTGTTTTGCAAATGAAAATGGTGGCTTACTGGAAGTGAAGCTGCCTGTGAGAAATTGTTGCTGATGAGCCTGAAAAAAGCAGAGCTGTCCAAGAAGAAGTCTACTCTTCTGGTCCGAAAGGCTGCTCCATTTTGCAAATATAATTTATAGCTCGCAATGAGAGGAATGGTTTCTTAAAAGGCAGAAATGCAACCTGTGAGAAAAACCTGCTGAAGCTGTCCCTTTCTTCTGGGTTGGTGGTGGAGACTGGATGGGAACCGTTCCCCATCTGACTCCTGTGTGCTTCCTGTTAAATGTGTCTACTTTAAACCCGGCCATTTCCAACTGTTGCTGCCTCGTAGTCTAGATCCCAATCTGGGAAAAACTTTTGTACAAATTGACATTCTCTAGATGACAATATAGAGCACCCCGGTGCCTCCTCCCTAACAAAGTGAAGATAATATACATTTCCAATTAGTGGTACTCATTCTAGTCATGTTCTCTTTTTACTCCCTAACTATCTTTGTTTTGCTAAAAAGCTGTTCAGTCATTAATGAAATCCTGCAGTTCTGCTAATCCTAGATACAATGCAGCTTTTCTCTAGCAAGCTATCCCTGACATAAAACTACAGTTACCCAAGCTCCCCACCACATTATGATTCGTTGTCATTTGCCTTTCATTACATACCTGATGTAGCACAGTAGCAGTCAAATGTCCTTGGCAGGCAAAGCAAAGTATTTAATTGTATTAGCTTCCGCTTGCTCCGCCATAGGACCAGGTTTTTTCTTGGAAGGGAAGGGGGGAAAAAAAAAAGAGAAAAAAAATAGTGTATCATGGAAACTTATACTTTCTGGTTGGACATAAATGTAGTTATACTTAAATTCTCAAAGCAATCTTGCAACTCCCCCCTCCCTAGCAACACTGTATTACCAGTGCCATATGAAATGCCTCTCCATAGAGGCGAACAATGAGGCATTCATCAAAGAGAACTAGTGATTAGATGTTTTTCATTTTCAGAACTTTAAGAGATAAATAGGGGCCCTGTTCTTTCATTTGATGTACAGTACTGTTGGGATTCAATTAATCTCTTCTGATAAATACCGAATTTCTGCAATATAATTTCGGAAGAAAGAGTGTCACACAGAATGCTGACTTCAATTCCTCAGAATATGGGTGCTGGTTTTCAGTAAAGAAGTATATTAAAGAAGGCTTGGATGACCATGGGGCCTGGAACAGGGCTATGAAGCTGTACAGCTTTTCCACTGAACAGTCTTGTTTTTTCCCAGTGTTTCCCTTTGAAATAGGACAATGGATGCAATAAGGAGCAAAACGTTAAAACTCCAGCTTACATTTTGGGAGATCTGAATCCTGTCCCTGGCTATTCAGTGGAATTATTGAGTCTCTTGGTGTGTTTGTGCTCAATTCTGTTAACAGTATTTAATTATTTTTTTTCTTCATCTAGATGTCGGAGACAGGTTTTTTTTAAAAATTCTTTTGAAATGCTCAAGTACTATGGGGTTAAGCAGCGCATGGATCTCTCTAGATAAATGCAGTTGATAGGTGTAATTTCTACAGTCTTCATTTGAATATGCAGAATTGCAACCAGAGAGAGCACTATGACCTATGAAAAATGAATTGCTGCTTTCAGCCCTGAAAGATCACTCGAGGTTTTGTGTATGTGTGTGTGTGTCACAAAAGCTGTCTCTGCAATTGATAATAATTTACCCATCTATTCCCATTGACGATTTTATTAATAAGATCAATGACTGAACAGGCCTCAAACACTGAACATGCATCTTGTCATTGCTGGAGCGAATGAGGGATGTTGATGGAGCGGGGCAGTGCAGGTTTGTGCTGCTGCGTGGTACATTATCGATAGGTGGACGATGAAAATAGGTCAGGTCTGATCAATAGGCCTGCTTTCGTGAGTACTGAATCTACTTGTATAAATGGACCCGCTCAATTAAAAAAATAAGTAAGTTAAGTAACTATCAGGGCCAATTTGAGCTTAATCTAAAGAAGCAATAATGATGCTCCTGGCAGCAATGCTGAAGTTGGGGGAGTGCTGTGAGGAAGCTCAGCGAAGGTGATGCCCATCAGAGATGGTCCTGGCCAATGTCGCAGGGTACTTGTGGGTATTTCCAACTCTGTGTTCATATGGCTGTGAATTTCTGAGCCCCTCAGCTGGTGTAGCTCTGTGGGGTGATTTACATGGTTCAAGCACAGCTCAGCACAAGGCCGAAGTTGTAACATAGTACACACATTTTATTGAATCTGGCTTAAATTGCCATAACCTCTTTTGGGTCCATTTGTGGTTTTTATCATGATCAAATGTCACTGCTAGATTTTATAATCTGTCTTTCCTTGTGATTATTCTGCACTAAAACTGCTTTGTTTACATGTTTTGCTGTAGAATGAGCAGCCATTTATTGAGAGTGGCACACACAGCATTGCTAAGTTGAAAGACTTAACAAATAGTGTTCATTAAGGGTTTGCTCCTCCTCCCATTTACCTCTTTGTCAAATCTGCTGCTGGTTTTACTAAAGCAGAATCAGATACCGATTAAATACAAGTTTCCCACTGAGGACAAGTTAGGGATTTATGGTCTGCTGCCATTTTCCAGAGCACCATGGAAATATCAAGCGACAAGTGGCAGCTGTACCTATGAAATGAGAAACATTTTTGGCACAGATCTTCATATTTGTATTTTAAAGATGCAACAGCTCCTTTGTAGTCTTCAGGATTGATGTTAGGCTTGTTGAGGTCAATAGGAATCTTTCAAATGATTTCAAGGGCTTTGGATCAAATCTAAAGCCAAACTGCTGATAAAAAGTCAAGAACTAGACATAGATTTGAGGAGGGACAAGAAGGTCATTCAGTTAAAAAAACGTGGATTTTCTGAATTTATGCTGGTTTTATCAGGTGCTTTCTAAATGCAGCTCAGCTTGTATTATCTGCAAGATTTTATGTCACTGCAGTATCTCAAGCTGTATAGATAAAGGGATCTCACAATGTATCCGTAACACAAAACATGTAGAGAGTTTTGGAAGGTTTAGTCTGTGGATTAACTGAGTGGAAAATGTCTTCTGTTGTAGCTACAGATGGCCCGCAACACAAGGGAGGAATCTGGAGAAAAAATCAGAACCTTTTTGTCTCTGCAGATTCATTAGATTTTCCAAAACTCTGAAGACTGGTCATTTAATGAGAGAAGGGACAGAGAATTATAATTTTTCATAATTCCTCATTCTTTTTCTTCTTGCTGTTTTCCCAAACTGAAAACATAAATGTATTTCTCATGTAAAATACATGAATGTGGGGGGGCGGGAAATTCAAACCCTTTGTACATTTTACTCTATAGGAGAGGCTAATAGTTGAAGGAAATCTAGCAAGCCACCTTGCAAAGAACGTGAAAATGTTACAAACCTAACTCAAGCAACTTGAATTGCTTGAAATTTGAGATCGAATTTCAAGCAATGGAAAGTAGCAGCTTGATTATATTTGATTTCTGATTTTTGTTTTTCTTGTTGAGGTTTCTCCCCATGAGAAGTTTGATTCCTGATGTGCTGTGGTGAGATCTCTGAATATCTGGTGTCATGGCAATTCACGTTTCCCTCTGACAAGTCATGCTTCATTATGACTATCATGAAAATCAAAATAATAACATTTTTGCTGACTGTATTGCAAACCCAATGGAGACTGGAGAGAGAGGTGGGTGGGCGGGCAGGCAGAGAGAAAGCATAGCAGCAATCAGGTCACTTGGTTGGGAACAGGATATCCTCCCATGTAAGATTAAGTTATCAAATTAAAGCCTAATGCCTTGATCAAGAAACTTAATTCTCTGTGTGATATAATTGCCAGTCTGGGCCAAATTTATTCTTTATAGGAAGCCATCTGTGTGTATAATTCTGTGCAGGTTGAAGGGGGACCCTTGATACTAATGGGACAACACCACCAACTAAGATATCTGTATGTAAGCACCATTCTTGGTTTTTATGAATAATATTACTAAGACTTCCAGGGTGATTTTAATTTAATGTAAGGGTCATACCTCTATGACTGAATATTTACCACTAAGAAGACATCTCTGCTTTGTAGGAAAATGAAAAACTAGAGCAGCCAGCAGTTGCAAAGGAAATGTGTAGCCTGTATTTGTAGGACATTAATAACGTGATTAGTGACCTTTCTGAAGACAAGAAATGCGTAGAATCGATTGTCCTTGTCCTACCCAGAAGTTGTGCAGAACTATAGATCGGTTATTTTCAGACCGATCTTTGTTGCAGTCACATCTTTGGCCAGTGCAAACTCACTATGGGTATAGTTTAGTCTGGTTAAATCCAAATACAGCTGAGTAACGAGGACAATGGCTTGGTACGTCTGCCAAAGCTACAGCTGCTGGTAGCCATGCTTGATCTTGCATGATACAGAGTTTCTCCTAAAGATAAGGTATAAGTCTCTGATTTTTTTTTTAAAGTTGCAGAATCTCACTTTTCTAGACTATATATACACGTATGCACACACACACTTGATTTTTCATTATGATCTGAGACAAGGCTGGTAATTCATGTCCCCAGAAGTTTTTAGTATTCTCATAATTTCTTACTTGGTTAGAGAATAAAGCTCCCAGAGTCTGGTGTCCTCCCTTACTGGGAATTAATCTCAAGGGCAGCTCCATGTTTTTTTGCTGTGACAACCCAGAGGTCCCAGATCTAAGGCAATCTGCTGGGTCAGCTTTACTGGTGGGTTTCTCCAGCCTGAGAGTCGGAGTTTTTAGTGGCTCTCCAGGGTTATACTTGGAAAACAGAGAGGGTTCTCTGGGCTATATCACATCTGCAGAAAAATTGAACTCTCCCTGGAAAATACTTCAACTTTTGCAAGCTAGCCATTTTCACAAAACTCTGATTTTCTTGACAATCTCTATCTTTCCTAGTAAATATCTGCCTGTCCTGTGTCGTATCACTCCCTGAAGACAAATGGGACAAACGCTACATGATTTGCTGCAGGCCAAGGAGGAGACAGAGGAAGTGTAATACTTCTGATTTCTCTCTCGCACAACTGCAGCGATGTCCTTCTGTAAATTCTAAGGTAGTGACAGATCCTCCAGACCCCTGTCAGACCTCTCTGTGTGCCTAAAAATTGTCGTGAGGTGCTCTCTTTTCCTGAGAATCCAAATAGATGATAACGTCCCTGTGGCATGGGGTATTCTTTATTGTCATTAGATAGTGTCACTTGCTCTAAATTTCCCTTAAAATATTGCTTTATCTACCCAGTACTATAAACTTCTATTGTTACAGGATAACCAAGAAGGTTAATTTAGGTAGCAAAAAAATGGCCTGAAACTTAGGAGGTAATTTGCAAGTTGGGTTTCCTGCAGGAGGGCAGGTAATGGTACACAGGAGTGGGGTGGATAGTCTGCTTCCTGTGTGTATCCAGGAGTAATATACAGAATCCATTAGAGAGATGCCTAATCATCTTAACCTGTCAGATCCAAACCACCCTCTTTTAAGAGCCAATTTGTTTTCCTGCCAGATCGATGTTCTTATCTGTAATTGCACAGGCCATGAATGGCACCCAATAACCAGTTAATATTCAGTTCCATTCCATGGCAGGGTGGGGAGCAGGGAAATGTCTTAATTTAAACATTTATTGTACAACTGTGAAAATGTCCAAAGTGAAATTAATTGAAGCTCAGGAAGAATAACTTATAAATCACCTTGTCTGGCTTGCATAAAATGATATAAGAATATGCCGAAGCCTGATCGTGGTGCTCTGTAGAGCTGGGGAAAGCTTTAACCCTAAGGTTACTGCTGTTATTCTGGCTCCAAGATGGAAGAAATCTGACTCCTACAGGTTATGTGATAAAGGGAGAACTGATCTAATTAATAATAACCCACAAATTTTTACTGTTACTTTGCACTTTTCCAACATCTCTCCGTAATGGATTGTGCTAGACAATTTGAATGTAGTGTTAATGCTGTCAGCCATTCATCCCTTCTACTTCAGCAGCACTTTAAAGGGGGGTAATAATCCCGTCAGACTGTGCTTTTCACAGTACAAATATCACCAGAAAATGGAAAAACAAACCTCGTGACGTTAGCAGAATAGGATATAAACAATACTGGCTAAAATACAAGATGGAAATTAGGCAGGCTAATGGGGAATTTGAAGAGCACATAAAGATGCAAACAACTTGCAGAGAATTTATCGATTTGCTAGAAACAGTGGGACTGCAGAGGAAGTACTTGTTACACTTGAGGAAGGTTAGAAGAACACTTAAGGAAAACAACAATATTGCAGACAAATAAAAGCCATACCTACCTACTAACTCTCATGACAGTGGATGGTAGGGGAAGACGCAATGCAGTGACAGAGAAGGCAGCACTGAAACAGGGATGGGGTTTGAGATGGAGGGTATGTTTTAGTTTGCTTTTGTGCAGCATTCAACACCGTGGATTCCTGGTTTATGGCTGCCGTAATAGTAAAAGAGCAAGAAGTTACAAGGACCAAAAAGCACACACCTGTGATGTGTGAAAGACATGACTGAGCCATTGAAAAAAAAAGTGATAATCCTGCTAAAATCAGCTGCTCTATAGGAAGCCTGCAAAGGCTGCCTCTATGGAAATGTTCATCCTGCATATTGCAAATCAGCAAGGCTTAATTAAGTGCTGGGCAGGCTGAATGAAGAGATTATTTAAAATAGAATTCAGTAACAACTACTTGATATGATACAGATGAACCAATTCAGCTCCTGTAAAGGAAATTCACATCTCTATAACAGACACTTGGGAACAGGTCAAGAAAGTAGTGAATAAAGGAGAACTGGTTGACATAATTTATATGGACATGCAGAAAGTCTTTGGACAAAGTCCCTAACAAGGGGCTGCTGAGGAAGCCAAGTACCCAAGGGCTGACTGGTAAAGCACTGTCATGGATTAGATGTAAAAAGCTCCCCCCCCGTAGATGCACCCCGAGATGAGAAGTAAATGGTCTGTTTTTAACGTGGTTAAAAAATCAGTGCTGTACCTAGGGTTTTGTAGTTGCTTAAATATCTTTACTGTTGAGTTGGAAAAGTAAAAAGTCAGTCAGGAAAAGCTGATTTGGGCTAAGCTGGAGGTGGCTGTATGATTTTAATGGAACCCTACGTAGTGAAAGGGAAACCTGAGGGGCAGGGTGGAAATTCCTGGCTGATAACTCCAACGGACTCTTCAAAAGAGTATTTCGACAGCCCATATCTATCGAAGTTATCACTGAAGGGAAAAAAAGAGGTCTGTAAATGAACAGTTCAATGGTATCACTGTTCAGTCTGCAGCAGTGGCTAAGAAAAACACCAGTGAAGTGGCAGGAAAAAAACCAACTAGTATGGAACACGATATTGAAAATATAAAGATATTATGTCAGTGTCCCATGATATTGGTCACTCCTGCACAAGCAGGATACAGAATAAATAGAAACAGCTGGGAGACAGACAACAGGCATAATTAGATGTCTGCATAAGTTCTCAAAAGAATAATTTCTTGAAAGAGATTGTTCAGATGAGAGAACATAGAAATAAATAATAAAAGGAGCAGAGAAGGTGAATTGCAGCTCATTCAAAACAGTTTAAAAGAACTGGGTTTTGTACAGTTTACAAAAACCTGTGGAGTTCTTTGTCTCTTGACATGACTGAGGCCAGGAATCTGGTGGGATTGAAAAATTTATTGAACGTTTGTACAGTGAATGGAAACATCTGCAGTAAAATGGGTGGGACGCTATTCTTAGAAAAGAACCAATACCAACCCTCCTACTTTGGGGCATAGATTAAATAGCAACCGAGGAAAGGATCAGGAAGAAGCTTCCTCGTTAAGGTTTTCCACTGTGATCCAGGAAGAGATATGTACTTTCTTCTGAGAAATTTGATTGTCATTGTCAGATCACCATAATAGGTTAGCAATTGGTCTAAGTAAATATGGCAACACATAGTCTTTATTACAGCATATTGTCACATCATCCAAATTTGTGTGAAAGAAAGGGTAGTTTAAGAGTGAATTGAAATTTCTCCTGGTTGCAATATGGCATCATCAATGCACATCTGTACACAAATGCTTAAGGCAGTAATTGAACAAGTTTATAACACTCAATTATAACTTATTGCACAGGTACATTTAAGTGCTAGCAATAAATGACAGACTGAGGGAGATTATTAGTGGTTATTCCTAACAAGGAGGATGACGCTCCACAATTCTCAAATTATTTGCCCAGTTTGGAAAGGACTGAAACTAAAGATGAATTTTGATTTACGATTTTTTTGTTTTGAATGAAGCAGACAAGTAGCGTTTGTTCAGTTTGAGCAGAAGCCCATCCTCTGCTGAGTTGGAGGGCAGGGTGAGAGAGGAGGTGCCCTGGGGGTGCAGGGGATGCCCGTGGGGTGCAGTGCTGGGGGTCCCAGGGCAGGGGCAGGGGGCTGCCTGCCGTGCTCGCCCTGGCCACCTCCCTGGCAGTCCCTCGACCCTGCCGGGTGCCTCCTCCTAGGGCAGGGGCCCAGCCTAGATTTGCTTAGCGTCCCTGGATCGCTTCACAAAAGCGTCAAAGAAACCTGGGGAGTCCAAAATTCAAGAGCCAAAAATTCATTCCTAGGAAAGAAAAGAAACCAGAACAAAACAGCAAAGGCCCCAAACCAGGATTTTAAGATGAGCTGAAGCCTGGTGACACAGGCAGTAAATTTGACAGCTTCTTGCCACCTCCTCCCAGCGTGATTTACTTTGAACTTTTCAATATAAACAGTGCTAAAACTGTATTCAGGTAGGACTTTTATGGTCAAGGTTTGCAACTTTCCTGCAAATTACTGCCACAGAACAGGACATTGATGGTCCTGCCCACCTTTCCCTACTGTAAAACTGTTATTAATGCACTGAAAATGTACATGCAGGGAAGCAGAATCAGATCTCTACATAAAAAGCAGAAATAAAGTACGAAAAGAAAGAAAAACATCATATTAGACCAGAAAATGTATTGGGCAAAACAGTTTTGCTCCATCCTTCAACGCAAGTAAAAAAGATTGCGATAAAATATGCATGTGTATATATGTATATATATATATATATATATATGTAGGGACACACAGGGAAATTTTTTTCTGTTTTGAAATCCATATCAGTGCAACAGGAAAATAAAATGCTGAGCCACCACAGGAACCTCTTGTCTTTCTTTTCTGTGTCAACTCTTACTCACAGAGAACAGCATTTCATTTCCTACTGTTGAGGCAGCAGCAACTAAAGTGAATGTTCATATGTGTGGTGAGGCATTTGTCCCAGGAAAAATAACATCTCGCCTTCTATTAACATTTTAATTAATCCCTTTTAGTTATGAAATGTAACTTTACATTACATAAAAAAAAATTACATGCAGTCTCTTAATCTGCTAATCCTTTCTCCAGACAAGCTGGTTCTTTTTAAATCAACTGCCATTTTATCAACCCAATGGAGCAGAGATCCGGACTCAACTCTATTCAACAATACATTCTTTTCATGAGAGACTGGCCTAGCTAATATGACACCACAAAGGGCTTGAGGAATTCCAAATACCCAGCTCTTTGGATTAAAAGCATAATAATCCCATGCAGTTTTTTGTTCAGGATTGATAGAATGGTTGTATAGTGAGTCACACTTGTTTGAACTTATCAAAGTAACAATATATCAAGCATTTCGTAGGATGATATTTTATTTTCTCAGGTTGATTCAACTTCTTTCAAGTCTTTTTTTTCTTTAAGTGTGTATTTAGAACTGCCAAATGCCCCTGCAGTTAAACAATTAAAACATATAATTCAGCACAGAATCTGATAGCTGTTGTTTTATGACTAGATTCCTATACAGTTTTTATATAGACATAAGCATTGTTTTTACCAACACAGTAACAGCGGCCCAGCACAGAACACAGTGTGTACCAGTGTAAAAGTAATTTACACCGCTGCGACTCTTTCCCCTACCTATAGACATGCCTTTACTCTATTTCCAGGCTATATCGCAGAGCCAAAGCAGGAGAGCTTTTGTGTGTCAACAAGCCTGTTGGGAGACGGAAAACAAGGCTGTTAGAACTAGCGGTCCAGTAGCCTTAATGAAATCACGTGTGAAGCTAAAGCTTCGGAAAGAGGGGGGGCACAGAGGAGCGGTGTGGAGCTCTTGCTGTCTGACTGCCCCAGCCTGAGACCTGCTTCTGCAGCACCAAAACCTCGTTCACCCGCAGGAAGGGGCCAGGTTCCGGCAACAGTGTTTTTCTGCCAGGCACTCGGTGTAGTTTTCATCTCCTATTAATGCTATCCTGAATTCAGCTGATGTGAATCTAGCCCCCGCACCTCATAGTATTTCCTCCCACTTTGCACTGGATTAAGTGAGAGAAGACTGAGGCCCAACGCTTCCTTTCAGATAGGTTTTATAAGCTTATTAAAAAAGCTATCAGTTGCAATTACAAAACAGATAGCCTCTTAAAACTGAACTGAGATATTCATTACCATATTGCAGTTCTTGCTGGAGGAATGGGTGATTTTATTACTAACATGTTTTCAGCTAGCGTCAATAGGACTGTAAGCAAATTTCATGTCTATGAGCTAGGATTTAATGGGCTGGAGCACCGTGTAAGGACCTGCACTTCAGCTAGCACGGGAAGAGCATATTGCAACTGGAAATAATTGACGGGCTCCAACAGAGCAGCCCTACGAAGGTTCTCCTTGGCCATCCCTGTCTCTGCAGGCTTCCAGGAGAGCAAGAAACAGGTCTTCCCTTTACACTGGGCAGCATGGGATGCTCTGCAATAGCTCTTCACTCTGGTTATGGCCACATACACGAACCAGGATCCCTGAACCAATGTCTTCCCAAAGCAGGAGTGTGGGAGAACATCTTATTCTTGTCACAGGGTAGCCACAATACCCTATTATGAATAAAAAAATACAGAATTTGTCTGGCCAGCTGGGCTGAGCTGACGAAGCGCTGACTAGAGCATGGCAAAATCAGCCGGAGGGCTCCAGGGATGCTCATTCACTTGCTGGTCTCCACATTTTCTGTAAACTCAGGACTGAAAGAACCCTCCTGTGCTGTTGCCATCTCATCCATGTGGTGCTCAAGGAGCAGAAATTTCTTGCAGCTGGACTGGTGAGTCCTTAGTAATGTCCCCTCAGAGAACACAGAACTTCCTTTATTTTACTTATGTTTTTGCTTTCATTGTCATAAGTCTTCGTTTGAGTTCCCACCCCTCCTACTCCATATGGCATCTCACAAGGGAACAATAGCGAGCTCTTCAGGGGTTTGTACTATAACTCTTCAGAAGCAAAGTATTCTCTAAGGAGCTGGTTGATTTTTTCATCCCAATTATTTCAATATTTCTACTGAATTTCAAAACTAAATAGATTCACAGAAGAATTGGAGGTGTTCGAGTGAATATTTTTCGTTTTTACTTTCAACGAATTGCGCAGCTAACAAGAACATTTTAAAATTTGACTCCTTTGCCAGTGCTTGCTGTAAAGAAGGGAAATTTGGGAAGGCTGGTGGCAGAAATGCTTGCTAATTTCCCCGTTTCTCCTCTTTTTGGTTTGGGACCCAACCCCAAAACCAGTGAGCCACCTCCTCAGGCTAGAGGAATAAAAGTGTTAATGAGGAAGCAACTACAGTTTAAACCTTCAGTTCTTACAGACATGGAAAAAAAACAAGAACAGCCACAATTTTTCAGGCCAGATTAGTATGCTTTTCTTTTGACAAGTTAATATTGTTTGCATGCCTCCTTGAAGGAGGGCTAGGTCCTTCCATACTCCGCCGGTGCCCCTTTAAACAAACACCTTGTAACACTCTAGCTATAAATAGCACCGAGGTGGAAATGGCTGGATATGTTTCTATGCCCTCCTTTGTATTCACTTTTTTCAAACATACAAACCTTCTCCCCTTTTCCTCCCCTTCTCCACAATGTGTGGTTAAATATAGAATATTTGTAATAGTCCTATTTCTAAGCAATTTTCACCACTGCCACGCAGCAGGAAGAAATTGAGAAATTGCTGGTTGTTTATTTATTTATTTCTCAGTGGAAATATGCACTTAATCTTGTACAATGTGGGAGCATATACTATGTATATGGTATGTATTGAAACACATACAGTATATATATAGACAGATGCATGTTTGTGTGCGCGTTTTAAATGCAGACCATATTGATTTCAATGTGGAACTTATAAAGATGGGAGATAAGAATATCTCTGCAGGAAATAAAGTGTTTTGGGTAATATTTATGGGCAAGATGGTGACCAGCTTATACACCCCATTATTCACAAAGCTTCATCTGAGTCGGGGGAGGTACACTGGGGGCTAGCTGTTGGCTGGTAAGAAAGGAAATTACAGTCCAAGTACAAAGATCGCACCCCTGTCCCAAAGTCACTGCAGACCCCTGGAAACCAGAAGACTATATTAGGGAAATGGCAGCGTACACTTATCCTCCAGCCCTTCACTAGGCATCTGCTGTTGGCAACTATTAATGAGATATCAGGCTTCATGGCTAATTGCTGCGTAGCCCGATCAGCAATGCCTCCTCCATGTCGTGGGAGAGGGGAAGAGCTTTAAGGGGATCACAGCTTAGACCAGCCTGACACCATGGCTGAGGCTGGCAAGGATTTCTGCAGTCCAGGTGTGAAGGGCAGCCAGCCGCTGCTTGGATGGCTCCAGGGTACAAGGCAGCCAGGGATGATGGTGTGAGCAGGCTCCACGCGGTATGTTTGAAAGTCATGGACCGTCTGAAAAGGAAGGAGTATGAAAAGGAACCTATACAAAAATTGAGCTTGGCTTGTGTGGTGCAAAGGTGCATTTACTTCAGGCTTGCTTCTCATTCAGGACCCCTTCTTCCAAAAAAGAAAGAGAGGATTCAGACGTTTCCATTTCTGAAGTCAAGCCCTGTGGGGTAGAAAAAAGGGAGGAGAAAGGGAAAGGGCAAAGCTTCAGTCAGTAGTTAAGGCAGTCCTGGGTTTACCCCAGGCCTGATGTCCTCCTGACCTTTATGAGAGCTGTATGAAAAGCCTTACAGGATTTAGCACAGATTTTGTCCATAAGGTCAGCTGGGCTGCACTTGGTTCAAGGTCCTTCTCACTCAGCTTCCAGACTCTAGCAGGAGCCAGTAGCTGATGCCCAGAGCTCAAGAACGAGGCCAGTAATGCCTTCACAGAGTCCTAGAAGGTGGTGTTAACTTCTGGAAACCTATAACTTTTGTGTTTGCTAGCGGAGGTGGGCTTTTTTTTCTATTTATTAATCTATATGCACTTAAAATCACTTTTTATCGGTGGAATTTGTAACACCCTGTGGCAAGGAGTTCCTCAAATTCCCTGTCTGAGAACCAGGTGTGGCTTTTATAAAATTTTTCTAATTCAAAATGGGAATTCCTTAGGACTGGGACTTCCCTGCTAGATGGAGAACATGAAATATGTAATAGAATAGTAGCAGGTTTTGAGCTATTTTTTCTTGATTGCATTTGACAAGTCCTGTCTATCAGCTTAGGGAAATGAAAAAGAGCAAGCATCTATCTCAGCCCTGTTGTCATCGGTATCAGGCAGCATCTGAAGGAAAGTACTATTATTTGAAAGGATTAGACCCTGAAGAATGTGCATGGGACATGAGCAGTATTGAAGCACAGTGGGTGATACCAGGAGCATCTGTGATCTAAGGAGCCCTCAGAAAGGCGAGGAAGAATGTGTGGCTCTTGCAATGGGTTCCCTGGAATGTCAAATGAACATGTGGGTGCCACCGGGTGCTGCCGAGAATGCAAAGCTGTCTAGGTGGGCGCCAAGATATGCACTAAACAATATGAAACATGCCATGCGAAGCTGCTGCGACAAAGGAGAGGGGTGGGGGCGGGGAGCAGGGTGCTGGAATTAAAACCTAGATTAAGCTCCCAGTATGTTTTGCTCTCACTTCTGAAGTATCTGTCTCATGCTGTTCTCCTCTTAATCTGTCAGTTACAGTTAATAGCTGATCAGAGTAGTACTTTAATGAGTCAGCCAGATTGTTTGCATAAACAGTTGCTAGGCTGATGTAACCAACAGCAGTTTGATACTGAATTCTCCCTGTATGATTTACACCTGCACTCTTCCCTCTCTCCCACCCTCTGGGTTGTTTTCTGCCAGAAGGGCACCTGAACAGGCATGGTTAAGTGGTAGGTTATTTTTAAAAATGTATTTACATCCGTGCAGCATCCTTTTCCTTACCCATTTCCTCCTCTCCCACCACCTAGAAGAGATTTTGTGGCTAACGTGCTCCAGGCCGTGACTTCAGGTGTAATAATTCACAACTGGGGCTTTGCCCGAGTACTGCCTTTTGCAACTGGGTGTGAGTTATTAAGCTCCGTTTCTCACCTCAGAGTGCTTTTATCAAGATTATAATAATAAAAGGGTATGAGAAGAGCTAAGTGCGAAGAACAACTTGGGAGATTAAATTCAAATGCTTTCCAGTATGCTCTGACATATTTACAACTTAAATATTTTCCTTTGAAGTGATTTCAGGCATTTCATATCAAGGTAACAGTTCTGTCTGAAAAACAAATATTTGCAGTCTCATTCATTAATTACTATTCTGAGAGATTTGAGCAACCCAAGGCTTAGAGCTATACAGGTTCTGATCCAAATCTGATTTCTTTGGCCTCATCTCACCACCATTAAAAATGGCTTCCCATTTATGCAGTGCCTTTTTCTGTGACATTCTGAAAGCCCTTGATAAAAATTAATTAACCCATAATGCAAATCTGTCAAAACTGGAAAAAGAACGCCTGACTCTTGGAAGGCATTGTTTTGCATGACTATCTGGGCAAGATGACTCCCAGGGTGAAACTTCTGATGATGCTCCCATGCTTGAAAATGTACCTTTTAAAACAGTTTTTACGTAATGCTGTGTGGGCAAAGTGAGCATTCAATATTATTCTCTTCCACAGATGGGGGAAACAGTCACCAAGTGACTAAACAATTTGCCTGTAGTCACAGAGGAGAAGAACGCAGTGTTCCTCATTCAAGCCACGTGCCTTGTTCCCCTCCTGTATATTCAAAATAGTATGGGGAATCTAAAGGTTTAGATCCCTGTATTTTGCAAAAGGTAAAGATCAGGACCTCTTTTGAGAGCTCACAGTCCCATGCACAGTTCCCTTTCACCAAGTTGTACTTGTACCCTGGCTAAATTGCAATTTTTCAAGTTATTTTTGATTTTCCTAAAATTATGCTTTTGTTGTGGACTAGGTATTCCTTCCTGCTAGACTCAAATTTACCTAAAATATTGTATGTTTTAAAAGGCTATAGCATTCCATCATTGAAATTTTTGCTTTACAAAAGTGAAGATTCCTCTTTTAAATCACAGGTGAGAGAGACTTTGAGATCATCTGGAGGACATGAAGCCACAGAAATGCCATCAAATTACTGCTGCTAATGAACAGAGGGGATTTCTTGCAGCTCCTTTTAGGACATTTGGACAGTGCTCAAGTGCACCTGAAGAGTCAAAACCCAGTGAGGTCACTGTACATGGCTGCGTGCCCAAGAATGTTGACACAGAGAAGTTGGCACCACTGTGATAGAAAATGAACCGGGATTCACTTGACTTGTGCTGTGGGAGAGAGTGTGTTCAATATCACATGTAATTTACTTCCAGAGAAAGACGCATAAAGAATATGGTATAACGAACTAATAACAATTGATTAAATGTTGATTTTTAAATAGAAAATCACTTACACACCAGTTAACGGTATTTTTATATGACTCTAATTCATATCCCTTTTGTATTTTTGATCCTGTTTGTTATTAGGCATGATGACAATTGGAGTTCTTGTGTCTGAAATTCACATACAGGTGAACATGTTTCCAAAAGTTCTCTCTGCAATGCTGCTTCTATTTGCAGTTTGTTAACTCCCAGGCTTAGTTTTCAGAGATGCAGTGGATTTAAAGTACCTGAGATGTTTCAGCTGCTACAGTCCATAGGTGATGGGTATGTTTGGGTGTGGTGATGTACTGACAGAAAAAAGGAAATTCTGTTTAAAAAGCAAGCACTGAACATCTGCTGAAATTCCTGTTGTCTTTTCCTTTCAGCCAGTGTCCAGGTGCTGAAAAGCCTGGAAGTGAACCCTTTTTGATCAGAGTTCTCTTTCCAATGGAGAACACATTTTTTGCTAGCAGTGTTTAACTGGTGATAGGCAATGGCTGCTCTCCTGGGAGAGCTCCTTGGGGCCAGCTGGAGCTCGTGGAGGTGGGTGTGGTGCTGCAAAGGATGGGTGGTGGAGATGCCCAAGGAGAGGAGCCAGCATGGCTCCTGCAGAAGCACAACTGCAACACCCCAAAGCGGAGCTGATCCTCCATGCAAAAAGGTAAGCCCTTCTGGCTTCTGCTAAGGCAATTTGGGTGGTGTTGATTGTAAAACATGTTTAAATGAATGTCCTGGAAGTCAATTCATGTAAGAGGACCTGTGGACTTGCATGTTTCTGTGATTTCAGAGGCTTAATTCAGGCTCCTTGGTCTTAATTTTCAGAGGCCAGCCCTTCTTACCTGCGCACAGTTTCAGGGAGAGATGGGGACCCTTAGGAGCTAAACAAATCAAACCAGTTGTTTTTTATTTCTGTTTTTTTAAGTCTGAATTGCACCAGCACATCTTTGATTGATAAGGTTTGTTACAGTAGTCCCTAGGGAGATGCTTGGAAAGAGTTTGCCATGTGCATGCGAAGTGAAAGTTGTCTTCTTGTTGCTTCTGGTTTTTTTCGTTTCTCAGACAAACTGAAGTTTTTTCATGTTCTGGGGCCCTACTTTATCTCCAGATTACCAACCCAGCCTGTATTGCTATTGTGCTTTGCATACTTGTTGGAAATAGTAGTGGTTCTGTGTTAGCAGAACACAGGAGTCTGATTTTCAGCACCGTTTCTGTGTGCGTTTGCTGCTGTTGAATTAAGAGTGAACTCAGTCTTTCTCTTGGTGGTGGCATTCATAGGGTTGCTTGCCTTTATCTGGTCGCTATTTTACTGAAATTTGTGTGGAATTAAGGCTCTTTCAGGCCTATATTGTGTATTCTTAGTTTGTTTGAAATTTGCCAGAAAGTTTAAAACTTGGGAAGTGGTGGGAAAACAGACTGTAAGAAACCAATATGTATCATTTTACTGAGAAACAGGCTGAAAAAAATGTGTTTTTTTCACTGTTTGTACTTTGATTATTTTAGTGTTGGTATTTGTAAAGAGCATTTTGCTTTTATTTTCAATGTTAGTTAACAAAAAGAATGTAAAATGATAAAAAATAACCTAAATGTATGCTAAGTCTTGGCAGTGTTAGTTTTATTTTTGTTATTTTTGGTACCACTACTATATCTATTGCAGTTGCATATGTCATAGCACCTTCTACATTTTTTCTGGTTCCTTACAGAGAATTTTTTTTTAATACAACCCCTAGCTGAATCGCAGTAAAAGTCCTACTGCTTGCATAAATATAAGATGAAATGGTGTTTTGTCTGTGTGTGTGACTGTCGGTGTAGGAACTACTAGTCCATAGGCAGCAGCTAAGACCACCTTCCTGTGCTGCCTGGATATATATGCTTGCTAAACACATAGCGGGAGGCAGGGGGAGGTAGTCCCTGCTGGAGTACTTCTAGGCTGACTAAACAGAGCACAGAAGGGGAAACGGAGGCATTGGCAAAGCCAGGTAACACACGCACAGTTAGTGCCTGGCCTCAGAGGACAATATGAATCTTACGATGCTTAAGACAGTGCTGCAGCCCTCCGGTTGGCGGCTGCCCTTCCGCTGGGTACCCTACAGGGACTTCCTCCCCTGCATCCACCTGTGTTCACACTCGCTCCCGCCTCTCCCTCGCAGACATGCTCCTGCTGAAATATTCGCTGGGAGTGTGAAAGCAGCTGCTCTTGTGAAGAATCAACCTTGCATGTTATTAAGAGAGTGCTCCCAGTAGTTCAGGCTTCAGCACATTGTTGTGAGTCTCCACTGATATTTTCCATAAAAAAATGCCTAAAGAGAATTAGGTGACCAGTCTTGTTTGTAGCACTGTTGTGGGATGGAGTCAGTACGTGAAGGGTTAAAGATTAACGGGGCTGGATATGACAGGCTGATGTGCTTTCCAGGTAATCAGGACAAACTGAAGCTCATAATAAAAGGGATGAGCTTGAGCCATCTGTAAAATACAAGTACCTTAGAGGAGGGTGGGGCCACTTCTTAGAGAGCGTTAGGGAGCAGAGGCAGGAAGGAAAGCAGGCGGTTTTATTCCTCCCAGTCAATAGGTCGGAGGATGGCTGCTAGCTCATTTATTATTTCTTTAGCGAGGCTGTACTGGATAATCAATATGCTGCAGAGGCGGTTTTGATAGTGTTCATCCATCCTGGGTGTGGTATACGGGCTAATCTGAAAGCGCCGCTGTGAAGCTGTGGTGTTTTTTTGCTAAGCTGCCAAGACGGATCTCTGTAAGTGGCTGGGGTTTTATGTTTTTTCTTCTCTTTCTTCTTCCTGAGGCAGGCAGTGGGAAATGGCTGCCTCGCTGAAAGAGTCTCAGTGAAGCTTTGTGCTTTACATTTGTCATGATTATTTTCCACGTTCAAAAGGGTGAGGTTCTAGAAACGGGCACACTATCTGTGATGCAGAGAGGCTAAGCGTTTCTCTCTTTGTGTATAGGAAGGCTATAGACCTCTGTAGTGTATCTGAGCATATCTGTCCTGCAAAGCACTGGGCTCCTCAGCCCCCCCCTCAATAAGTCAAGTTTAAACCTTTGAAACATATGATTTTCGTGTGCTACAGGAACTTTTACAAGAGGATTAAGATGCTTTTCTAGTACATTATAGGGAAAGAAATATTATTCCTTTTAAAATAAAAGTATTGGAGAAAAAATGCTTACAAGTGCACTACAACTAAGTATCAGGTTTCCTAGCACAGTATAAGTGCTCTTGCAGCAGGATCCTGTTCTTTATAGTGCTCTCGAACCGGTGCTAAGTCCTGCTGAATTAAATCTGAACTGGATATTCAGTCGAAGATAGAGTCTGGCTGATGATGCATCTTCCAGTTAGGCAGCAAACACTGCAAAATGGGTGAACTTCGGTCTCCTTTCTGCACTCATCTTGTGAAAAACTAAATGGGGAATAGCTGGCCCTGGGAAGTGTAGCAGAGGCCACAGTATACTTTTTTTGACATACTGGGTGCAGCCTTGGCATCACAACTGTAATGGTCCCTAGATGTCTTTTCTATGTTAGGGTCTTTCACAGTGAAGTTCTAGTTGCCCAGAGCCTTGTAGAGCTCTCTGGTCTCACCCATCTGTGAGGAGACCTCGTCCAGTGCCTCAGTCTCCCAGGCAGGGTAATGGGGAAGGGAGGCTGCTGGTGTTCTCCAAGGGACTTGGAGACCGTGTGAATGCAAAGTGGAATTTATTATTAAAGTGTGTTAGATCTTTAAGAATCTGTAAAGCAGGGTGGGGAGTTCAGCTTAATAGAAAACTTCCCATGGTCAAAATAGAATTACTAATGCTTTTGAGATTTTTCCTTAGAAAAAAAATGGTAATATTGCCTGTGAGATAGGAGCTACAAATGGTTTCCAATTCCCAGAATCCATTTGCTCCTGTAGGTGCCTGACTGTAGGCCATACACTGGAAGGATGTCCACAGTAGCTTGGCTCTTAGAAACATAGATCATTTACCAAATGTTGGCTTTCTTTTGTCTTTTCCATTACCTCTAGATACTTGCATGAAGAAAATGCAGTTTGCTGTTTTAGGAACTCAAATATTGGGAATGTCACAGTTGTAAAAAAAATAAAGAAAAATCCCTTCAACATTTCCTTTTAGACTTTCCAACCTCTTGGCCACCTATCCTCTTTCTCCTTGCTTGACTTTGTCCTAGTTAATATTCCAACAGGTGTTTCCTTTTTCAGTGGAATTTTTTAGGCCGATGTCTCAAGAGGCCTTCTGCATAATAATGCTGTATTCATTATGTGGCAGCATTACTGGGAGAGAACTTTATTTTCTTAACCCCGCCATTTCCCCTTCTTTCAGTTAGTGTGAGGGGTGGAGGAGGGTGTGCGTTGTGATTTTCAGCATCTTCTGCTACTCTGTCTTTTGACAAGACCACCGCATGTGCCCTTTCAGATAAGGCCTGCTGGGAGGGTGACAAGGAATAGAGGATGGAGAAGTAAGGCAGAAAGTCTCTTTTCTTCCACAGTTTGCAAAACATCTCAGCTTCTGATTCCTGTTTCACTTTCCTGTTGAAAGGCTGTTGGAAATGACAGAGTTAAAAATAATGAAATTAAAGCTTGGAGGCAAAAGACTCATCCCTTTGTCCCCCCTGGTGCATTCTGATATTGCTAGAAATTTACTGCAGTGACGCTTTGGTTTGAGGGTTAACAGGAGCCGCTTGTTAATTCCTACAGCAATTTGAAAGATGCGTTGAGGTGACTTCTGCCTCTTGTGAAATTTGCCCCTTTCTATCTCTGGATGATGCTGAGCCATCATTGCCAGAATGTGACGATGTTATACGTGAACATAAATCTAAAGAGCAAATATTTTATTTCAAGGTTTTACCAAATTTGATACCTTTTTAAATGAAGGATGGAGGGATTTAAGAACTATGTGCCAAAGCTTCCCCTTGCTCAGGTTTCACAGTGTGTGAAATGCTGGCCTGTACTAGTGTTGTGCTCCGTGCAGTAGCATGGTGCACAGCTGAGGAATATTTGAAAGTGTGTGTGGTAATTATGGGTTTGGTTCATTTCCAATAAAAAGATGCAAGTGGGAAAAAGAATAGTAACAACATCACATTGTAAGATCCTTATGTTATTTGAGGATTGGCAGGAAGTGATTTTTCCCAAACTGACCGAAGAATGTAGTATTCCCACCAAGCCAAATTTGTGAAATTCATTGCCACATGACATCACCAAAGCCGAGGGTTTAGGTGGTTTCAAGAGCAAAGGTGGCATTTGGAGGAATATCCAGAGATGCAACAGTAAGTGAGCATGTATATACAAATCTGGAGACTGGTGCATGCTTTCACACTACAGGACAGGAACCTGACCTAGGAGGTTTCTATGCTGTTTATTTCATAACTGTGTTAGTAACCGATGGGCCAGCCTGTAGAGCTTTGTGTCCATAATAAGCAGGAGGACTCATGAATTCTCAGCCCTGTGGATTTTAAGTTTTTACGTGTATATTAAATAAATACCTGCCTGTAGAGTAGTACTAATCTGCACCTATCAAGAATATTAGAGAAGGGAAAAGACTTGTCAATTAAAGTTTCAGGTTAGCTATAAACCACCTCACTTGCCCTGGGTTTGCTTCTCTTACCCACTCCATTTCAACACCCCTAAGACATGTCACTTGCGTTTCTTTCTCTGTTGCTTTTACTGTCTATCTGTAAGACAGACTGAACAGCTATTATTTTTCTATCCCTCTGCTGATACTTCGATAGCCTACTCTTTGGAGCAGAGGCTGAATTTGGGTGTGTGTATGTCCACCAGAACAGAACACTACTCTTGTAACTACAACTGGTGCAAACAGTATGATGTTCCACCAATGTCTGCTGTTCTGCACGCTGCTGATGGATGAACTGCACAAAGGCAAGCTGAATTTCTTCTCCTTTTGTAGCAGTGATCCCGCCTCTTTTGTGAAACAAGAGGATTTCCCAGTTAGATGGGTGCCCTCGCTTCAAGGCTATTGTCTCGATGGAGATGCTGTATGCAAGATAATATCTGCTAGGGGTTGGGAGATCTGGAGGGAAGAAAATGGAGTTTGCTGCTGTCTGCAAAGACTTTTTTTTTTGCTTTGCTAGTAAAGTGGTCATTGAAGAAGTCCTGGCATTCTTGTGTGTTGGGCATTCATTAGTGTGAAAAGGAGCTTAGATAAACTTCCAACCTGAGTCCCTAAATCAGGACCATATGTGCCAATATTTTCTGTATACGACAGATGTACATTATCATGTAATTATATAGTATATGGCAGAGAGGGCAAGGAAAGAGGGATGTAAGTGCTGAAGCAATACAGACTATGAATAGATTAGGTTATTCTGTTATAACTCCATTAAAAATTGAGTGCACAGTAATGTTGTGCTATTCTTAGTACAGATAAATTTTAAAAAGGTTAAGACCAATAAATTTGTTCGCTGTTGCAGAGCTCCTAATTCTAGCATGCAGTGGGGTAGATGACCTCAATACAATGCTACAAATTATTGGAAATAAGACAACTGGAATTCTTGGAACCTTTAATATTGATTGTTTAAGTAAATCATCTGTTAAATGGCAATCTAATTTGAAAGGTATACATTCAACTGAATTAATAAGTGAACTGATCAGATTCAGATGTTTAAGAATCCCACAACACTGCTCAGTGTGGTTGATTGGGTGCTTATAAACAAATGTGGAAGTGGGAGATTACCATATGTACTTAAGGTTTTTTTTCTCATATACTGTGTTAGCCAGACGTCCTCTGAGAGACTGTAGCAATTATTGTGGCTATAATTTCTGCAATACAGTCAAAAATATTTTCACAGCGCAGC
>Ga0065711_1026855_pt1 | contig 58273 bp, 15 predicted proteins | sample Hoacrofraction12_FD_59098 | JGI IMG/M metagenome (GOLD analysis project Ga0065711, IMG submission 59098) | Hoatzin crop microbial communities from Cojedes, Venezuela - Epithelial fraction 12 v2 (version 2) | ecosystem: Host-associated > Birds > Digestive system > Esophagus > Crop | place... | reverse complement strand
CCGTCTGAACATGAGGAAGAACTTCTTCCCTCTGAGGGTGACGGAGCACTGGAACAGGCTGCCCAGGGAGGTTGTGGAGTCTCCTTCTCTGGAGATATTCAAGACCTGCCTGGACAAGGTCCTCTACAGCGACTGTAGGTGAGCCTGCTTCGGCAGGAGGGTTGGACTCGATGACCCACAGAGGTCCCTTCCAACCCCTACCATTCTGTGATTCTAAGTCAGAGGCCCTCAGCAAGTTGACTGGTGATATCAAACTGATAGGAGTGGCTGATACACCAGGGGGTTGTGCTGCCATGCAGAGCAACCTCAAGAGGCTGGAGAAATGGGCTGACAGGAACCTCGCACAGTTCAGCAAAGGGCAATGCAAAGACCTGCACCAAGGGAGGAACAACTCCAGGCGTCAGTCCATAGTGGGAGCTTTCTGGCTAGAAATCAGTTTTACGAAAAAAGGTCTGGGAGTACTGCTGGATGGCAAGTTGACAATGAGCTTGCAGTGTGCTTTCATGAAGAGGAGGGCTAATGGGATCCTGGGCTATATTAGAAGGAACGTTGCCAGGAGGCTGAAGGAGGTGGTTCTTCCCATCTCTACAGTGCTAGTGAGGCCAGACCTGGAGTACCGTGTCCGGTTCTGGGCTCTCCACTGCAAGAGAGAGATGGAGCTACAGGAGAGACTCCAGCGTAAGGGACTGGAGCCATCTCTCCTGTGAGGAAAGGCCAAGAGAGCTTGGACCACTCGTTGGACAAGGAACTGCTTTAATGGGCGCACTCAAAGAGTTGCAGTCCATGGCTCAATGTCCACGTGGAGACCAGTGACGAGTGGTGTGTCTCGGGTCGGTAATGGGGCCGGTGCTGTTTAATATCTTTGTCAGCGACATGGACAGTGGGACCGAGTGCACCCTCAGCAAGTTTGCCGACAACACGAAGCTGTGTGGTGTGGTTGATACGCTGGAGGGAAGGGATGCCATTCAGAGGGACCTTGACTGGCTGGAGAGGTGGGCCTGCGTGAACCGCATAAAGTTCAACAAGGCCAAGTGCAAGGTCCTGCACATGGGTCGGGGCAACCCCAAACACAAGTACAGTCTGGGCGGAGAGTGGCTCGAGAGCAGCCCTGAGGAGAAGGGCTTGGGGGTACTGATGGATGGGAAGCTCAACATGAGCTGGCAATGTGCTCTGGCAGCCCAGAAAGCCAACCGTATCCTGGGCTGCATCAGGAGAAGCGTGGCCAGCAGGGCAAGGAAGGGCATTCTGCCCCTTTACTCCGCTCTCATGAGACCCCACCTGGAGTCCTGTGTCCAGCTTTGGAGCCCCCAACATAGGAAGGACAGGAAAGTGTTGGAGCGAGTCCAGAGGAGGTCACGAAGATGATCAGAGGGCTGGAGCACCTCTCCTATGAGGACAGGCTGAGGGAGTTGGGGCTGTCCAGCCTGGAGAAGGGAAGGCTCCGGGGTGACCTTAGAGCAGCTGCCAGTACCTGAAGGGGCCTACAGGAAGGAATCAGAGGGACTTTTCACAAGGGTGTGTAGTGATAGGACAAGGGGGAATGGCTTTAAACTAAAAGAGGGCAGATTTAGATGAGATATTAGGAAGAAATTCTTCCCCATGAGTGTGGTGAAACACTGGCCCAGGCTGCCCAGAGAAGCTGTAGCTGCCCCCTCCCTGGCAGTGTCCAAGGCCAGGCTAGGTGGAGCTCTGAGCAACCTGGGCTGGTGGAAGGGGTCCCTGCTCATGGCAGGGGGGTTGGAACCAGATGATCTTTAAGGTCCCTTCCAATCCAAACCATTCCATGATTCTATGTTCATGAGTTGGACTGGACAGGAAGGGGTTTGTTTTCCACACTAGAGACTACCTTGGTGTAAGTACTTCAATTGAAGGAGACTCCGAAGCATTTTTAATTAGTATCCTTGTAATTGCGGTATATCTTTTCATAGTGTAGACTTCTCTACTAACAATGAATCAATAATCTGTATTTAGTAGGAATAACATTTCAAGTGGATTTAGGAAGTTCTGGATTATTTAGTTTAGCACTTTTTCCATCACAAAGGAAAGCAACCAACTCTGTACAAAACAACATGGTTGAAATTCTGCAAGGCAGTCTGCAGGCTTCAGTAGCCCTGAAAGATTTTCACCAACTGTTGGCGTGTGGTGGCTTTCTGGCTGTCATCGGACTGTTATGAGAAAGGCAGAGCTTCTATCTCAACTTCTTTGTATGATACATATAGAGCACATTATGACTTTATCTCTTAAGATTTATTTCTTTGGAAATGGAATTAGTATTTCTTGAACAAAATAAAGGTAAACCAAGACAAGATTGGGAAACCTGTCTTCAGCATCTAGCAAAGTTACTATTTAAAAAGACAGAGGTAGGAAAAAGGAAATACCAGCAGAGACACAGATAACCTTTGTTTTCTATGGCCTGATTTTGGGAAACTAATTAACAGAGGGTTAGAGGTTGAGGTGGCCTCCCTTGCACCTTGCCTGTGGGTGAGGTTCTGCGGGAGGGATTACAGCTGTGGTTTTCTTTGGTCTTCCATCACCAGAGTCCTTTAATTACGAAAACAAGTCTCTAACATTTGTAGCTTTGTTATAACATTTGGTGATTGAAGTGTAACAATTCCCATCTCTCTGTTGTGTAGGGGCCTTGAATAAACCCATTGAATTATGACGTCTCCATAAAAGTAGCGTGATTTTTCTGACAATCTTTCTAGTGTAAGTGGGAGTCACAGGTGTTAAACAGTATCATAATTTAAGCCAATTTTAAGTAGAAGCCTGAACACTGATATATATGATATTACATTGGTCTGAAAAATTTGCTTTAATGGCCAGTATATGCCTTTTACCCTTTAGATCTAAGAAACATTCCTCACTACTAACTATATACACAAAAAAGTTTACGAGAAGCATCCAGGTATAGGAAGACTGAAATGAAGCTAACAGGAGAATCCTACATCAGATTACAAATTAGGGACGAAGTCAATTAAGTCTTTGCATTCATGAGAGGAAACACTCATTTAAGTGATAACTTTAGTTCTTTGCGTTCAATAAAACTTTGATTAGAAACCTTCGGGTTCAGACTTCTTTGCTGGCTGAAATTCTGAACAAAATAAAAAAAAAAGGTTATGGGAAACTAATTTGACCCTTCTCCATTTCCTTCCTACATATATTGGTTTAATTATAAAGAGAAAGGCACTGTGATTTAACTAGTGAGAATCTAGTGAAATTATTATGACTGAATACTTCAAATGATACTTAGAAAAGCAATTAAAAGTCTTTGAATGAACGCATGCTATTCAGTAGCTGATCTGTCTGGGCATTTTATAGTCTGAGATTAGAAAAGGGTGCTAAAGAGTAAGACCTATCTGCCTGTGACACTGGTCTCGCTGATAGTGATCAATATCTCTTTTCCCAATTTGTGAGTAGGAGAGAGTAAAAGAACATCCATGAAACAGAGAAATGATGCCTATTGTTGGAAGTATTTAAAGAGATATTTTAAAATAATTCTTCCTTTCCTGAGTCAATTTAGCATGAGAATTCACTAATAATTCAATAAGACTGATTCTGACTAATAAAATGTACATAAGGATAGACTTACAACTTGTTACTCAGGAAAGAATTAAAAAAAACCCCAAAACCCAAAACATACCCAACTCCCCAAAAAAAGCCCCACCAAAGTGTGAGGAACCTGGTCCCAGATTTCACCTCCCTCAGAAGAACTGCTTTAAGAGCAGGCTGTATTCTGCTGACATACATGTTTGGTGCCAAAAGCCATTAGGCAGTTATTAAGATCTCACAATTTTTTGACCAGTGGAAATATTCCCAATACTATTACAGTAGTCTGAGAACATGACTATAGCATGGGAGATAATTGTAAAGTAAGTAGGGGTAAAATAAGTGTGATACTTTCATACAGATAGATTTCTAGAGGAGACAGTCTCGTATTTGTTCTTCCTACAGGAAGCAATTCTCGTGGTTTTCCCCTGTTATTCGCCATCTGATGAATTTGCAAAAGCACAGATCATCTAATGATGGGCTATTTTCCTCCAAAATCGAATGACAGGACATTGTGTTGCGGCAGAAGGTCAAAAGTTGTCTAGTTTTGATAGGATTGTATTTACTGTTCAGAGCACCAAACCTACCTACTAGGCACAAGAAATAAGAAAGATTCATAACGAAGCAGAAATTAAATAGTACAAAAGGAATCTGTTCCCTCAGCAGTACCTAAAACCACCTCCATTTTTCTTCCCAGGATGGACCACACTCAGAAGAAAAAGTGAAACACTTTATTCACTTTTGGGGCCAAACTTGCTTAATGCTTGTCAAACCTTCACCAAGAAAAAAATTTCCAACAGCCATTAGAGTTACAATAGTAAGAGATACAAAGTTCTCATTGCTTGAGTGCTTTGTTATTATTATGAAGGTAGAAATGAGCATTACAAAATGAATAATCAAAATCACAATAAAGAGACATCAGAAAGAGCATTGCATAGTGTATGACAAGGGCAAGATTAGGAGAGGAAGGCAAAGCAGTAATGGCATGCAAACAAAACTACATTGGCAAGAATTGGACCCCAGACTGACGCTGACATGCAAACCCAAAAAGGTGGTGGTGGTACACACCACTTGCTCTCTGCTGCTTTTCTCCATCCCTCTGCTGAAATAAGCTGAATGTTAACAGTTACGGAAGCAGAAGACATAAAACAAAACTCTTCATCCTCTTTGTTCCGGTGAGTGCTGGGAATGTTATGTCATTTTACTTTTAGACAGTCCTATGAGCAAAGCCTCGGTACCCTGAATGTGGTTATATTATGACAGCTGACCACGCCATGGGTGAATAATTTGAGTGCAGGCTGACCAAAATATGGGGTGCACCTTAATTCTGCTACTTTTATCCATAAAACATGTGTGCTTTGAAGAAACAATGCCACTGCTGGTATGCAAATAGTTCAAGCTCATGTATTTCCTCTTGGGCTATACAGACTGTCTGTGTAAGGTATTCCAGTGATTAGGGACAGTAAACCAATAACAGGGCTTTTAAAACAAATGTATTGTAATGTCTGCATGGGCATGTGTATATATATGTCTGTATGAATATGTGTGTGTATATATACGTATGTGCATATATAGGGTTTTTTTAACAAGGTTTTAGAACATTACGTGTAGAAAAGCCACCTACGTAAAAGTAGGAACTTCACTCTTTCTGTTACTAGGAGGAGAATATTCAACTAGATAGCTTTTCTGCTCACCCCTCAATTGTCTCTGATTCACTGAGAGAGATTTTGACAACAAGAATTAGGACCAATTTCAGTCTTAACTGATTCATGTCACTTCTGGATTTAGTCCCCAGTGTACAAAAATAGAAAATACAATAGGTTTAAATTGCTTATTGGCCATTATTTCTCACTGTACTCTTTGTTTTGTTTGTTTGTTTTGCATTTTGCTTCCTGACAAGTCCGTTGAAGACTGCCTACGGAGAAAGCACTTACCCAAATTGCTCCTTGTGGAGAGAAGGCAGAGTTTTAGAAATGAAGCTTGGAGAGCTAAGCAGCAGATTCTGCCTTCTTTTCTATGTGGAGAACCTTAATCGACTTTGTTGCCAGTTCTGTAAACAGCTGGGGATGAATTCAGTACCCCTGTGCAAATTTCAGGTCATGAACAAACAAAAGATGGTGGTTTTAACTCAGGATTTTTGGATTATTAATGTTATTTGGGCACAAAACTGGCTTATTCTAATACTCAGTACAAATTATATCCCTTGTTCTGTTATAAAGAGAAGATCTGAGTGAGCGGTGGCAAATGCAGGGAGGCAGCAGAGGAAGCAGCTGTGGTGGCTGAGAGAGGACCAACATGAGCTGCAGGAGAGTGCTAGTAATGCCATCCCCACCTTGCTGCCAAAGTGCTTGACCAAGCACTGAGGCTAAAGCTAGACTCTTGCAAAATGACAAGCAAACAAGCTTACTCTTATCTTGTTTAAAGACCATTATTTTCTCCTATTGACGCACTGTAAAAGCCCCAAACTTTAGATTCCCGAGGTGTCTTGAGTGTCCAAACAAGTTAGGAAATGTTTCCTGAGCTGCTCTCCTGAGTACGCAAATAGCATTTTAGATTCCCAAGTGCTTCGTTAAGTGCCTGTCTTTGAGCTGTGATGAAATTAGACCAAGAGATACAGAAAGCTTTGATTTACAGTTACTTGCTTGTCAGCAAAGAGGAGAGGAGTCAGCAACTCAAAGGCAAAAATGTTCACGAATAATTGAAAGAGGATTACACAAACTGCTGTGTTTTTCTAAGTGCCGGGAAAAGGCTCAGTGTGTGGTATTTCTATTATTCTTGTTATGAAACCAAGCAGCCATCAGTGGAAGCATCCTTCCTGTTTCTCAGTACTGTCAAATCCAGCTTCAGAAACTTAACATCATTATTCCCCTATTTCCAGAAATAGCATTGGATTATCTCTGGGTCTGAATTCCTGGCATTGGAACAGTATAAGTGGAAATTTTGTATGTGGAAAAACAGATAGCTGACTGCTGAAAGTTGAGGCATATTTGGCCCAGAGAAATGTTAGGAAAAAGAAATTCTTGACTCCCTGTGTTAGAGGGCACCTTCTGCAAGGTTAATATCCAACATTTTACCAGATGACACAGTTATATAGCTAAGAACAGATGATGTGCCTTACTGTTGACCACATATATAGAGAGAGAACATCTGGTTTTATTACAGGATATTAATAATTTTGCTCAGTGTCTCTGACAACCTGAATTCTTGAAGTTAACAGATTTACATAGAAATCATATTTCTGTCATCTATGCCTTTCTTAATTACTCACTGATCCTTCTAGCTAGTGTTAGAAGGGCTACTTCCTTTGTGTGCTCCTCCTCTCCTTGTCATCAGGTGTAGTGTGAATGAATGCTAAAATAATTCGGGACTTCTAGGTAACTATATAGTAACAATTGCGTGGGGGTTTATTTTTTTTTAGTAAGGTATTCCTACATTCATCAAACAGTTACACAAAAACTAAAATCTAGGCTTTATTATTTATGGCTCAAATAAAGATTTTATCAGTTTGGCTCTCTCCATCACCTCCTTCAAATGTCTTTTCCCATCAATAGTTATGTACTAAATAGTTATTTTTTCTGAAGCAGTTATTCATTAGGAGAAGAACAATATGTTACGTGGTAACTCAAAGTTGGGAAGAGGCATGACTGTTCTCCTATGATGGAGTTTGTGTAGTGCAGGAACATATGCACTGGGTGTCACTGATCAACAGTGGTCTTAACAACCAAAAACTGAAATTTTTTTAGCTCTTCAGGATATTAGTTGGATTTCTAGTCATTGCCATACTGAATCAGATTAGTTGTCTCTAGAATAGTGTCTTGAACAGTTGCCAGTGAGGAAGAGGCAAGCAAACAGGCGATAGTAGAGTAATATCAGAGACAGGCATTCTCCTTAACCTCCACTAGAGATTGTCTTGTGCCCTGCAGCATGTTGAGTCCGTTATGCCTGTAACAAATCACTCCTGATGGAAGTCAGTGGCTTTATGCCATTTTGTTTCAGATAAGAATCTGATATTTGGCAGAAGGAATAGAGTCTCTTTGGATTTGGTCCATTTTATCCTTCCTGAGATGTACTCGTTGCTTTAAATAAACATCCAGTATTTTCTCTGAATCCTATTAAGTCTCTACAATCTATCACAGCAATGAATATTAGAGGTTAATTATGTGTAATATGCAATTATGTTAGTGGAAAGATTTAAATGTAATATGCTTTGATATCACTGAATCCTGCCATGTTGTTGTGTTCTGTTAAAGTGTAAATGGAAGATTCTGACCTACCTTCTGTCTGTATCGCATGATGTTTTATGTGCTGCTGTCATAGCTCATCTTAATTTAGAGTATTCGTATCATCTGTGTTAGTGATTAAATTAACCATCTGGGCTAATCTGTGTATATTCAACTATTGATGGAAAATAGAGAGTACTCCTGTTCTAGAGAGGTGGCTTCTTTCATTCTTAGCACATGCAGAAGTGTTCTTCATTTCTGCTCATTGTTACACTCAAAATCTTGTTTGCAGGAAGAGAAGAAATATCCCCTATATATGAAGTAAAGAACCTGTTGTTAGTAGAATTGAAAATTTAACAGTCTGATTCAAGAACCACTATTAGTCTAGTTCTAATTCTTAAAGAAAAAGAAAGCAAAAATAATAATGCAGTTACAATTGTTCTACACACGCTTCCTAGTTCCTACTCCATCTGCTAGTGTTAGGCTCATGTGTCCACTGCTTTTCTGGCTACTGAGCTTGATGGTTTCATGCTGGTGGCACTGATGGGGTGTTACAGGGAACAGTCAGCATTTTGAGTCCTTTGCCATGAGGAATATAATGTTCGTGTTGATGGTTTCTTCTTGCTCACTGCAGGACTGATTAGGAGCAATGTTTATACGTTTGCTAATATGCTTTTATATCTCTGCTCTGTCTTCATTGGTCTGTAGTTCTCTGTTACACCTGAATTTACTATATATGTTGTTTTTTTGTATGTTAGATACTATTTCTTTGTTACCCCCTAAAGCAAGTTCTATCCAGTTCCAGACCTGCATTTCTGTAACTGACCACAGGTAAGCTGTTTATAGTCAAAGGGTCTCCAGTGGCAGCCTGCGGCCATTCTTTCACCATTCTGTGCTTGCAGCCCTCTTCACTGCTCAAGGACTCTGCTGTTGTACCAGGCCTGTCTTTCTCTGCACTGCATCATCATGTTAGAGTCATAAATACCTCATTTTGCAAAGGATAACTGCTTGTTAGTTCTTTCTATATAAAAGTCTATAAAGTTATACTACACAAAGACAAACGAAAGTATCATAAATTAGCCGTAGGCACATGGTCAACAAGAGAAATTGCTGTCACAGCTAAACTAAGTAAAACAAAGCTGGAGGCAGGTCAAGAAAAGTTCAGACAGAGCAAGCCTGATGAGCCTCAGTCCTGAGGCCTCGTAATTCTGTGCGGAGCTTACAGCCTGTTACTAGCAACTGCAATACTGTATTACGTGGTTACCTGGTTACGCTGTCTTTCATTTATTTCTCTTTCTGTGGTATCTTTCCTGAGACAGTAAAGGGAGAGATGAACATTCACATAATGATATTAGAAGGAATAGGGTCGTTATTCTAGGCAGAGAGCTCTCAGTAATTCAGTTGCTGAGTAGCAGGTCTTGAAAAGCTTAGGCCTGAAGATCATCATTAGCATAGTCTGCCTCTTGATTACTTTGCATGTTGTTATTACATTTATTTCAGCAACACTGCTATGACCAGGACACTACGCTTTGATAACAAATTATTTTCCCACACTCTGTGAGTCCCCAATGTCCTTACTGGAACCAGTTAAAGTAGACAAAGCTTGAAGAAGTGCCAGAAATGGGTTCGCAATGGTGGGAAAACCTGTGCTTTTCCAAGAGTTTCTCAGTGCAGCACAGATTGACACCAGCCTCCTGACTGCATTCGGACTGTAAACTGTGCATGAGAACACAGTGACATCCATGTGATGTGGTTTTTCCTGTGATGAACATGACGTCCTTTGGGGGCAAATGGACCAATATTTCTATCTGCAGATAGTTCAGAAATCAGCTTGGTGGCAAGAAGCATGAACATAATCTGATGCCAAATGCATGAAAGTAGGTGAAGGATGAAAAACTGGTGATTGTAGTTGAGTCACTTTTGACAGAATCCAAATGCAGTTGGTTCTAGCCAGAAATGAATCCGCTGAGCTTTCTGAAAATGGTGCTGCCCAGGCAACTGCATTCAGTTCTGAAGGGGAAACCTATTTTTTGCTTTACCTTAATCAACAGTGTGTGCATCTATTTCAAACTTATTGAAAGTAGTAATTTCCAATTTACTATAGGCAAACCCTGACTACTTTAGTTGTGTTAGGTACTGGCAAGAATATAGTCACAGCTGCCTGGAGGCAAGCTCTCACTGCAAAATGTGTCTGAGCTCTTCTCTTCCTAAGTGAATGCCAGCTAGGGTGATACTAAATTGTATGGGTTATGACTGTGCTGTAGGTACTGCTCAGTACTGTAGAGGACAGTGGGAAGGAATTTCAGTCCCAAATGTTTCGATACAAAGATCATTGGTTTTAACCTGGGCTCTGCAAGTAAGAACTGTTTCTAAATGAGTAAAGACAGGAAAAAGTAAATTTAGGACTATTACCTGAATGAAGAAAAACTGTATTTAGATCTAGAGAACACTTCCTACATAGCTAACACAGCCTAAAATGAGGTGACAATTGGTGCCTGTGGTGCATCAAGTCCCAGCTGCCTACCTTCTCCAACCTGGGTGAAAGTTTTTCTCCCCATAAAGACCAGAAATACAAGTGGTATTTGTTGTTTTCCCAATGTGGCTTCATCTCTGCATGAACTAAATTCTATGAAAGGAAAAGTTCGTACACTTTTTTGTCCCAGTGGATAGGTCAAAGCATTATTTCAATTCTAGTAAATCTGTCTCTTATGTTTTCTTCATATTTTGCATTGTTTTCTGGATTATATATTTGGCTTGATATTTATGGCTTGTAGGGGATCTGAAAGCAGTATTTATTCCCTGTGGTTTTAAAGGGGAGAAAAAGTCTCTTTAGATGCCTCCAGAGCTGTTACATAAATTTTTGAGTTGCCGTACAGGGTTCCAAATTACCTGTATTAACTCAGGAAACGGGCCTGCCTGCTTTGGAATATAGTTGAATGAAGAGTCTGATTTAATGAGCAGCAGTTGTATGAAACAGAAACAAGATGTTATGGTGATAAAGAATAATATGGGGAGTAGTAAGGAATACGTTTTAATGCTGCTGTACCAATAAATCAATCTGATCTCAGCAAAGATACTGTACTTCTTGCTCAATCTCAGAAAGGACATTGAAAAACTAGGGAGAGGTCAGATAGAAGTGGCAAGCAGTAGTACAGGAAGGAAACATTTTAACCTGAAGGTGGTTTTAAAACCTAGCTATGTTTACTTTAGAAAAACTGTAAATAATAGCAAACTCAAGAGTTGAGCAGTTTAGTAATTCAGATTGTCTCTTTTATCTCTTCTTATGACACAAAGCAAAAGGAACTTCTGCATTGACAGCAATGAGTCCTTGAATCAAAGGATTTAGCAAAGTTCAAGGAGGGGCTGAACAAGACTGTTGGAAGAAGTGGTACTAACAATAAGATATTACAAGGACTAAAAAACTTTGTAAATCAGGATTTGATCCCTCTCCAGTAACTGAAGATTAGAACAAGTTTATTTGGGAGTTGAGATTATCCCTACCCTCATTCCTTAGGACCGGAGCTGATCTTAGGACAGATCCAGGACTCCTTGATCCTCTGGTATGGAAGTTTATGAAATTCTTTTGCTGAGAGCGTGTGCACACTTGTAATGACTCCAAAGATCTTCCATTTGGTTAATACTAGGAACTTTCAATATATATTCTAATAATTTCTTCTCTCATCCCATGACTCCTTCTGCATCTACTATATCTTTTATGAGACAGAGCAACATACTTGGAGAAATTATGCTTGTTTCTTCAGTTTATAGTACTACAGATTTTCAAAAGGACTTCCAAGTCTGGATTTTTACACAAGAATTTTTAAACTTTATTTCTGAAAACTCAGTTGTATTATAATCATATGAGGTTTTGGTGATTTGCTTACAATATGTTCAGATCTTTTTCCTAATTGACTGTATTTTTAGGATCTAACAATATGTAGGAGTAATTTTAATTATTATGCCTCTTGCCTCCTTAAATCTGGTAGTTCTCTACTACAGCTTGTTACTTAGATGTTGCTTCTGCTACTAATTAGAAACTGCATATCAAAGCCTAATTATGCATCTCATCTATGAAACCTGTGCAATACCAAAGAGTAGGTGGATTAAACTGTTTAACAGTTAACACAGCCTGTGGAATAAAAGATAGAACAGTGAAAGCCTGTTCAGGGAATAGCGAAAATAAGGTTCAGATGGTACAAACTGGAAATCTTTGTTATGCTGTTTAGAGAATGCTGGTCTGGTTTTCCGTGCTACTTTTTCCACAGCCTCTTTTTTATCTGTACGCATTTCCATAGTTGGCTGTGTCATCTAAGAGCCATATATCACATTTTTTTGCTGTAGCTACCAGCCCTGTTATTGTATACTACACTGAAGTTTTGCCAGTGTAGTTTCATAGTGATTAAAAGGGATTTGAGTTAGTCCATCCACAAGGTTGCACTCAGTGCAATCTTGGCATGTGTTGATTTAACCTGAGATGAAAATCACTTTAAAAATGTCTGTGAAGTGTGACTTGAATTATAGAAGATAAACTTATCACATCTCTTGTCTTGTGGAGCTGAACTCACACCTTAAATTAAACTAGAGCAGGTTTGACTAGAGAGAAAACCTTTACCTTCAGGTGTGGTATGTACTGTCATGCAATTGGTCACAGAGAGCTAATGTGTTGAACTCAGTGGTTCCAAGCAGAATTTGTATGGGAATTTCCATATCAGCTTATGAAAACATGACATGTAGACAGTAAGATTGATTTTGGGGCTGCATGACTAAACTGTGTTTTAGTTAAATGTTTATACCCAGACGATTTCCCAAGTAATAGTGAATAACCAGGACAAAGATGGTTCCTGATACAGAATCCTCTTTCTGAATTTCTATGATTACTCACTTTCCAAGTTAGCTTAAATTTGCAGAAATTACTGAAGTTGTTTTCACCTTTCATTTTTCTAACCTGTTTTAAAGCACCCTATCTGTAGGATTTAGAACTGCTAACAGTAGTTGAATGCTGCACCACCTTTCCACAAATATGCAAAATGTTGACAGGTTTTACTTGCTTCATGAACATTTTTGCTAGTGGATGCCATAGAGTAGCAAATTTTAGCTACTCTAAAATGTGGAAAGAAGCTTTTAAATTTATATTGCTTATTCTGCATGCCAGCCCTATGATTCCAAGATTCCCAGCTTTGGCACATCAATTTATCATGTTATCACTGAGTCCAGCACAGACAGCTCCAATTACAAGTACGACATTCTCCAATTAACTCCTTATAAAATGCTTTCTAATTGATAAATAATCCTATAAAAACAACAGAGAAATTATTATCTCTTTGGGAATCAAAGGGAAAGGTTATAACTTTAAAAAAATATTCTTTGTGGTGTGTTCGTGGCAAAATTTTGACCACTGCTGGGTTGCACTGTGCATTTCTCCTTCCCCTGTGCATCCAATGTAACATACAAACTGAGGGTTAGGAGACTTTTCTTAATGGGAAGCCTAGACTCAAGCTCCTCAAAGTGAGAAGGAAATTTGTGAAAATCTCATTTTTAGGTTAGATTCTCTAGAAGCTTGGAAATTGTATAAAGTTATACAATATTGTATTGTATAAACTATTTGTTTTTTCTTTGGTAAATTTTAAGTAGCCCCATGCTGAATGTAAGGACTGTATGTTACTCTCCCATTTTGTATTCGGCTGAAAGCCTCCCTATAACATTAAAGAGGCACAGAGCCCAGGTCTGACTTTCAGTCGAGGAACTAGTCAGCAACTATAATGCTCAACTCTAAGTTGTTAAAATGAATCCAGAAAGATTTGGTCTCTCTCTAGGAGATCACAAATAATTCTTAGTTCATTTGTGTAAATGTCCTACGCTTTCATTTGCTTAAAGCGTACAGAGGAAACAATACACGGTTTTCAAAACAGTCAGCCACTGGAGTTAAATGATATTCATCTAAAAGGTGCATGTATCTAATATAATCAATGACAAGCAGTCACCAATTCTAAAAAAATATTTTGTTGCACTGAGAAAAAATAGCTGTTATTGTCACTGTGACATGGAGCACCAACAACACGCACTATGAGAGACTTTTATTAAGTCATTGCCAAATTTCAACATCTCTATTGACAGATGGGGATTCTGCAATTATGGCAGAGAACACCAGGTAAAGCAAAACAATCCAATCATGCCATAAAAAATGTAGTTCTTTCCCATGTGGTTTCTAAGCATGTTAAGAGGATCTGTCTTTTCCAGTGTAGTTAAAAAAACCTGCTGTTTTCACTATGTACCTTTTTTGTTTCTAATAACACTGGTGAAAGCTGTGTACGTTGAAAAGATGTATAGACTCAGCAGTCAGATAGAAGGCAAATAAAAAGGATATATGTAGACACGATACAAGAGAAAGGAAGATAGTAACATCTGACATCTGTTTTCTGCTACAGTAACTAGCAAAATATGTGCCTATTTTTCAGACTCTCTATTAGTTAATTTTACAGTGAAATTGTTATTTTAATGGGAAAGAATACACAAAGAGATACAAATTCTCTTTTGTTCCTACTGCTGGTAAAACAACCTTTCTATGCGTTCACAGCTGACTTGCTCAATTTGGAGAACGCTTGTTTCACCCCTAGTTTGAATGTGATCCAAAGAACTGCCTGTGCTTAGTGCTAATTAACTAACTATCCATCGATAGGGACTTTGCACTTAAACTAGATAATATTTGATGTTTTGAAAGCCTCTTGCCTTCTGATTTATTAATATCTAGTCAATATTTTCATTGGTATTTATTTTTATTCTCAAACCACTACTAAAAGTAACAAAGAGAGAGCTTACTTTGGTTTAGCACCAAATCTTTTACTCTCAGCTGCCCTTCCTTCTCACCCTAAAACAGAGCTTCATCTTGATGTGTGGAGAGAAAAATTGCTGCTGATAAATCTGAACCTTAAGTAAAACAGTGTGTCTTGACTATAGAGAGACTATTTTTACACCAGCGTTGGCTTTTCCTAAACTGCGCTTCAAATATGTAAGCCTGAATAGCTCTTTGAATGCCCTTTCTATTTCTGCTTCTCAATTAAGAGAGTAAAGTCTGGTCTCTCTTTAGTAGTAACTGAGGTTGGTGGAGTTCCAAATTAATCTCTGGTGAGCTCTTTCAGTCAAAGTTTCAGTCCTTTTCTTCTGAGCTCACTAGTCCCAGTGAAACTGTATATCTGGCTCTTCTGTCACTTTGTCTTTTTTCCAAATTCATTACTCTATCTATGCCAGTCGCAGAAAATGCCATTTGAATCTTTCCTCCTGCTGTTGTCAAAAAAGCATCCTGACACCACACGAAAACATAGTTAGGTGGGAGAGTCCTTTAGCACAATAGTTAGGCCTTTCAGGCAACAAGTAAGTTTGGGGACAAGCACAGTTTGGAGCTTACCTTTGCTTTTCTGATCCTCAGTCAGCCCTGCCTCCATAGGCTTCACTCCTGTTTGTGCTAGAAGCACTGAACAAATGCGCCTATTGCCACAGTTCCCCTATAGCTGGCAGTTCTGAACAGACTGATGTGAACAGGGACACAAAGTGTCGCAGATACACAACAGCGCTGATGCTTAGTAGGGCTGGTATCTTTCAGTACTGTGCACGCCTGGAAACACATTTTCTCTCTTTATTTTCATGTGTCTCCTGTTCAGTGTAAAATCCTGACATAGGTTTCTGTCACCACTTTGTGAATGTCCAGACACCAGCTTAGAGAAAGCTCATCAGTATTCCAAAGTCTGTTCCTCCCTTCTCTAGTTACTGTGAACAATATCAGCCATCTGTCACTTAGACCTAAAACCTAGAGATCACGTTTGGCTCAGACCACTACTAGCTTGTATCTTAAATCTTCCTGATCTAATTTGTATAATCCCTCTAGGATATAATTTATTTCTTCTTGAAGTGAAATATTTCTTGATTTCCTTTCTCTTCTATTGTACCCTCTTGACATCCACCTAGTATGTGTTTTATCTCCTGAGACCTCTGATACACTCTGTTCATCTAACATCTTCAGAGCATGCATAACAACAAAATGTAGCATCCTCCTCAGGAAGAGCACCAATCAATTGTTTCTGAACAGTAACAGAAGAAAAATGTATCCTTTTGTACTCCAACTAGGTGGTCAGAAAAACCCAACAGTTCTGAATTCAGACATGCACCCAAGTCGCTCACTGTCCTGAGGAGGTTCACAGCTAGAAGTCCGGTTTCAGGAGCACCTCACTCATAAGGATGTTGGCTAAGCTCGTGATCTCTGCTTCTTCACAGTATAAATACAACAGCAGTACAGAATAGATAGCGAGCCCTATGGGCTGGAGAAGGAAGACAAAATGGAGCTAGATCGGTGAATTCAGTTAACAATTATAGTTAGTTTATTGATATTAAACTGTAGAACCAATTTCTGGAACAGGGTACAAAACCTAGGACTCTCCCACCTTATTAAGTACACTAATTATTAAGCTATGGAGTCGTGATCCTTTATGTGAGAGCGAAAGAGGGAACTGAATATGGGAGAAATACAGAAACACCAACCAAGCTTGGTAAAGGGAAGATCTAACTGAAGTCTTCCACTACGTAATAGAGAGTTATAGGCAAGATAAAGCCAGACTCTTCTCAGAGGTGCACAATATAAGGACAAGAAAGAGCAGTACAGAACTGGACTTCAAGAAAGAACAGTGTGCTCACTGTGTACGACCAAGTAGTGTAATAGGTTGTAGAATCTCCAACCCTGGACATTTTCAAAATCTGTCTGGACAAAGCCCTGACTGACTGTGAAGTTAGATCAGGTTGCTCTGAAATTAGATCAGGTTACTCTCAACAGGAAGTTGCACTAGACTACCTCCAGAGGTCTGTAACTTAGAATTTTGTATGATTCTAGGCTTTCTCTGCGTGTAGAATCCTGAATTATTTTGTGCACAGTATCAAAACTTCAGTGAACGGGGTTTTATTCACCATCTTGTGAAATGGCAGAGGTGGGTTTCTAACCTTTTGGTCTTCTCAAGTCATGGGGCTTTTGAGAAGGAGGGTTCAGGCTATTATCTCGCAGAGAAAAGGCTATGTACAAAGAGAAGCATAGCCTCTCTTTAAATGGGTCTTTTGATTACATCCTTTTATTTCAGAAGAGAATTCTAAGCTGTGGATCCTAGGCAAATAAGTGTGCTCATGTTCCTGTGTTTCAGGTTTCCTAGATGGTAGTTTTTGGCAGCTTGCTTTCTGCTTAGCTAGAACATTTCTCTGGATTTCTACTGTGAGGTAATGGCTCTCCTCGGCAGTCGATTCAGACTACAGCTCAGACAACAGGCTCTGCATTATGAAAAAAATAATTACTGGCTCTAGGTTTAAGCCATTATGTAGTGTAACACTGGCAGCAAGAGGGTCGAAAGTGCACAGCAGAACATTTCTCTGAAGATTATCTGGAAGGTAGTCTGTGTCTTTGTTTTTAATCTCTTTTAATGGCATGGTTTATGGCTAGTTTAATATTTTAGAATTCATGAACCGGAGTCCTACTTGCATGCAAACCTTCTGCAAATGACTTTTGATATAATTAAAGTATACTGATTGTTAGTTTTGGTTGATTTAGATCCTAATGAAGACTGATCATATTCTTCCTGCATCAATGAGTGGACTAGCTGTTTGATCTACTAATTAAAGGACAGTGGTTTTTGAAGACATTTTGTTAAGACTGCATTTGATAAGTTATTTATTTGACTTGAGTTTATTCTAAGCTGTCTTAGTTTGTGGCTTAAGCTTTAGTATTACAAGCAAAATTTGTCTCTTACCTACCTTAACCATGAATACATTATGTAAGTGTGAAATGAACTTTTCCCCTTCAGTTTGCTGATGTGAGAGGGTAGGATAGGAAATTCTCACAGCTGGCAGACAAAGAATTACTGTAGTTGCAAAGTGGTTGGAAACACAAATGTTGATTATTTCAATGAAAGAATTTAATTAGGGTTCCTAAAGAACAGGATATTACTGACATCACAGATTGGCAAAATGAGCAAAGTAATACAGTGCTTACCATTGCAATAGCTCTCTCTTAATGATGCCATTATTAGAATTTGGCTGGCATCCTGAAATGTGTACAATAGCTTGGCGATAGAATAATGATTTGGAAATTGCAGATGTAAGGCAATGTTGTGAAAGCCAAAGGCTTACTAAAAAGAAGTCCAGATCAAGCATTTTTAGTGTCTCTCAAATTCATGGATCTGTAACGGACTGACTCTTCCTCAAAAATACTGCAATATATAAGATATTACTAATTAAAAAAGAAATCACTGGGTTTTCTTCATCTCACTTTCCCACTGGCAAGCTTTCATTCCCTGCTATCTCTACCCCCTTACATATTAGAAATGTTCTTCTATCTTATGCTATCCCTATAATCAAGACAGAACAGGCTCTCTAAGAAGTTTCACTATTAGGTCCTGCACTGATATTCCATTAAGTGAAAGAAACAAGGGATAGGGACTTTCCCAGGCTCCTGTGGTCACCTTGTGGATATTCAGTTTTCAGATGTGGTGGATTCACAGATCTACAGCAGTGTCTGGATTCCTCTAAATTGCAACTCTCTTGCAACATCCCTAGTAAAGCGACATCAGGGGAGACTTCTTTTTTGCTCTAAAACACTCTATTCTTCTCTGACACACCTGGCAGACAGACTAGTAGTGAAGGGACATAGATGATATAGCCATAAAACCTGGCAGTATTTGTACCACAAACAATCTTCAGTTGCTGCCTATAGTCGGACTCCATCCTTTCTGTAGTATTTAAGCAGTTTAAAAGTGCAGTAGGATCTGGTTCATATAATGTGAACTAAGTAGTGCTAACTTAAAGTAAGTGTTCATTAGGAATTTATAGAGTAAATGCTTTTACACTGGAAAAATAATGTCAGTTTGTTAGAGTTCTGTGAGTTCATGGGTTTCTTGCTCAAGAACAGATTTCTTAAGAAAATATTTGGAAATTGTAAAAACAATTTCATTTATCATAACATGTTAGAGAATAGGCCAAAATCAGAATGAAACTTTCAAAAATAATTCTGGTTTGAACAAGTCTTTTCTTTCTTAATCGATTTATTGAGCTTTTAAACGCTGTCTGAATTTGGATAGCCAAATGCAATCCTAAGCACTTTTCAGTTCTTTTTAAAATACTTGTGTAGAGGATACAGAGGTTTGAATTAAGAAGAAGAGAGATATTTACGTGAATGGTATGGAGTGAAAGAATGAAGAAAGGACATCTAATCTATACTTGGAGTTTATAAATTCTATCCTCATAATCACTTTCTTTCTCCTCCCCAGTAGAAATGTGGGTTGGTATGTTGGTATTTGAAACAACTGCCTTTAACAGAACCATTTATAGGAGCAATTGAATTTGAGAGATGCTGTTTTAAGAAAAAAATGCTTGAAATGGAATTACATTTGATATTCATACGCCGCTAATATTAGTCCTAGTAACTAGGAAAGAAGAAATGTTTTGCAAAACTTCTTGTGGTATGAATATTCCAAAATACTTTGGATTGCACTTTACGTTGAATAGATCCCAATGATTCTTTAAATTTAATTTCCATCTAATAATAAATTGCAGTAAATACCTCCCCAAACCCTCATCACTAAGCGTACTATAATAGCAGATAACAAGGCTCTTTTGATTCTATGTTCAGCTACTTTCAACTCCAAATTCCTTCACATGTTTTCAGTTGCTGAGATTGTCTAGATCCTGATTACATTCTGACTTTACTCTGTTTGTCTGCAGCCTCTATTTTAGAAATGGAGCAGAGCTGTTCCCTCATTTGCCTGCGTGTAGCATTTCCTTGTTGGTGGCAGGTCAGCAAGGCCATGCCTTATCTTCCCCAGCCCTGCCCCAAGTTTGAAATGAGTCGCCTTCAAGGTGATTCTGACCAACCTCTTCGCAATATTATGGTGTACCTATAGGTAGTTTCTGGTGAATCAGTAACATATTAGAAGCTGACTTTATGACTATTTATAAATCATTTGTATAACAATTAACCATCTGTTAATTAGCACTGTACAGTCACTGCAAAGTTTGTTTAATAAGAAGTCATTTCCCGTGATAATTTTTGGTCTCGAAAACAGGTACACAGTTCTTGCTGAGATGGAGATACATATAAGAAAGAATTTGGGCCAAAGTCTGTTTAACCTCTGAATACACCTGAAATCATGACTAGAAGTCTTCATGACTGTATTGCTTTTTCCAGTGGAGGAAGCGAGTAGGATTTGTACATTCTCTTAGATCTCAGAGAAGCTGAATATGTTATGTCCCAGGGGAAATGAAGACGTCTGTAGGACTGTCAGCAGCCAAATTGCTTGCTACACTGCATTGACACTGGCTATGTTGGTATTTGTATCCTCTCAGGTGGGGCTTACTTAGATTTCTCTTTGTCTGGCAGCTGATTGAGAGGTCCAATCAATAGTACTACTCTTACCTATCAAGTGAGTGTAAGCTTGGAAGCTATTGGGATAACAAACAGTTTCAGAAAACTTCAAAATCTTGTTTAGGTGTGTGGTGACAGTACAGTGCTTTGCCATGAACAAGGCCAGACAGCTGTAGGAGGACAAGCCTTCAGGGTTTTACTAAGATACAGCAGAGTTACCATATGCATTATAGTAGAAACATCTAGAAAGGCAAAAAGAAACTGGAAATGTGTCTTGAGCCTATTAAAGTAACTAAAGTCTGTAGTAATGTTTTGGATATTTTTTTTTTCCTTAAGAAAAAGGTATGGCCTTGAATCACTGCTTGCCTATTGCTTTGATTTTGTAACCAGCAAAATACTTTGAGGGATCAGTATAATAGTTAAATGCTTGCTTATAACAAAAGACATTGCCACATCAATGGTGGGTTTTTTGTGACTTCAGTTAATGCTGCTTGTACCCTGAACTGTAACTACCTTGTCGGTATTGTTGTCTTGGAAAGCCTTGGTAGTATCCGTATAGTTCACAGACATATATAAGCTGTGTGGCTGTGCTACTGAGGACAATTATTGCCAGTCCTCTAAGCTTTACCACTCATTTCAGATACCTTTGTTGCCTCCTCAGGGCAACTTTTCTTAATTATTTATGGCACTACAGTAGGCAACAGGCCAACAACTCGGTGCTGCCATTACAAGCATCTCTTCCTGCAATCTAGAAATTCCAATTAGGTCTTCAGGCAATTCATTCTTAACCCTTCTTGTCTGGGTTCTGAGGTCCAAATCGATCTCTAAATGGTTCTCTCTTGAAGAGAAAAGTTCTTACATTATTTGTATGAGTGATTGTTGTAAGGTATAATGAGATTTTTTTCCAAATGAACAAAGCTATATATCTGTAGCAAGATGATATATGTGGATGATGAGTGATTGTTCTTAAGATGTGGCAAAGTTTAAAATTCTCAAGAGTTGTATCTCAATGACTGAATGGGGAAAGAAGAATATGGTACAACCGTCATTTGACGTATTGAAGAACTATTGATTTAAAGCAGCATCTCTGAAGAAGTCTTGTTATACAGCAAGTTTACGGCTCAGATTTTTATTCAATGAGATTTTCAAACTTGAATGAATGTGCAGTAGTACATTCAATTGAAGGAATGTGGTTATAAGAGACCGTACTTTAAAAAGACATAATAATATTAGAACAGCTTTTGTTTTCTAGAAGTTCTACATCCTGGGCTGTACATGGAGACATACTTACCATTTTCAATACTGATTATGCTAGATGATGTTGATTTAGAGTGCAACTACAGCAGGAGCAACAGATGTTATGATTTATAACTGTTATTTTTAATTTTGGATTGCAGAGAAAACCAGAAATTAAAGCTATTTCTGCGAGCTGTCATTCTACACCTGAGACTCAGTTTTCCCAAGGCTTCCCATGGTTTCCAACCTCTGCTTGTTTGGAAATTATTTATGTGTGAGGTGAATTCACCCCATCAAGGGATAAAGGGGCAAAGACTTTAATCATAATTTAACGCATACAGCTTTCCAGTTATTCTCTTCCTGGCTCAAATTTTCCACTGCTGTCAGCCAGCTGATACCTGGTATGAAATACACATCAGTATCTTTGTTCTTCCTTGTGGGACTCCACTTATAATCTACCCATGGAGCTCTACCTCTGCAAGTTTCTAACCTCACATTTAATTTAATTTCAAGCAGATATTCAGTTAGAAATCAGGTTGTCCCATCATTTAATACAGGATCAGATTAAATCCGTATCTTTAAATTTACTAACTGCTTGTAAGTGCTATGGCAGCTGAGTAGTTTGGAAGTAAATAAGATTGACTTGGGTAACTTGACTTGGCCATATATATGTACAAGCTTAGGTATGTGGTTGAAGATTAGGAAGCATCTCCTGAGCAAAGCAGGAGGGGAGGAGGGGGGGAAAAGAGGTACCAGCTCAAGCAAATCTTTCTGGGGACTTGGCATTGGGGTGCAGTGCCGGCCAGTGCTTTGCTGTGGACCAGGGGCCATGGAGGCTGCTGGGGGTGGCAGGGCAGGGCCTTGGAGCCAGGGCTTGTCCCACCGGCAGGCTGGGAACAGCTAAGGGCAGTCCCGGCCATCTGGCACCTCCCCGGGGATGGGGAAGGGCCAAGGCTGGGCCAGGATATCTTCCCACAGGCCTGGTGAGGGGAACCAAGGTCAGACCCAGGCTCAGGAGGTGTGGGCAGAGCTTCAGGACAAGGCTGGGCTGAGGCCAGGCTAGGCTGCCTGCCTGCAAGTTTTTAAAATTTGATTTTCTCTAGTAAGAGTATTTGAGAAAGATTCCAGATGTGAAGACTTTTTTTCTTAAATCCAAATTTTCTTGTCACAATCCAATATACATCTTATAAATTAGCTTAATAACTTTGAGTTTATGCTGTGTACTCCTTGCCGTGGAAATTAATTTGTAGAATTAGGAGAAGATTGAACGTACTCTGTCAGGACCTAATTAACATCTTTATTTACGTCAGCAGTGTTCAGCTTTTTCTTCCTGAGGGCCAATTATATAATTTCATAAAGGTCAAGGGGCCACAAATCAATATTCAAACTGTTTTTCCAGGCCCAATTAGATTGAGTAAGTTTTTGATCGTTTTTGATCATTTTCTCCCTCAGGCTGCCTTAGATCAGATGGAAGTGCGTAGTGCCTGTCATGGTGAAAAGCAACCCCCTCACAGGACCACAGTCCCCAGGGGACCAGTGGACCTCCCTGTTGAGGTACTACAGATGGAAAGACAGAAGCAGCTCTGCCTACTTCTGCAGCTTCAGCAAACTCCCCATTTAATGAAACATCTTATAGAAAGCTTTAAACAGAGATAGTTGCACATACTTACTGACTCTATTGGGACTTATTGCTCTAAAATGACCTAGATGGACACATCAACTTTTACTTTAGTGGTTACCATGTACTGAGTTGCACACACACGGATGAATTCTTCTTACTTTTACTGTGAAACTAAGGTCAGAGCCCTGCCTGATATTGATGGTACAGAATTGGCTTGAACATGTGTTGTAAGTCTAGCGCATCCTACATTTGTCGGCCTTGCTGTATGTGTGCATTAGGCACACCTGGCAGGGTGTGGGACTATGACCATGGGTGACCCACACTGGGACAGGGACAACCCTGAGACACTGCAGCCCATGGGCAATGCACAGCAGGTTAGGGACTGCAACCCATGGGACATCCACACTGGGTCATAGGAAACCCAGTTAGAAGTGTGGAGGAACAGCAGAGAGAAACTGCTAGACACATAACCTCCTCCTGTGCTGCCCATTGTCTCTCCAAAGGGAGAAGGATGGATAGACTGTAACCTGCAGTGAAAAGAAGTTGGAAGAAGGAAGTATAGATATTTGGCTTAAGTTGAGCCGGGAGAAGAAGGAGGAAAGGTGTTTACTTAAGTTTCTATTTGATTGTTTATATTCTTTTTTTACCCAGTACCTGAATCAGCAATCAGCAGCTGGTGTTAACTGGCAATGAATTAAATTAAGAATCCCCTAGTTAAGATTACTTTGCCCATGACAGGTGTTCAGACTAAGCGTATGTACTAACTGTCCTATAGTCTGAAAGGTTTACCTAAATCTGATTCAATAATCAAATGGGATTTGTGGCCTCTTGCTGATGATAATTGTGTACCAGAAGCAAAAAATTAGGAGATGGAATATTTTGCAGATGTGCAAATAATAGTTGTGTTTGAAATTTCAGTCTGAAGAACAATAATGCCATGTTGATTTTATGTTTTCATGAAGGAAATACAATATAAAGCAACCTAAAAATTAGAAAATGACACAGCTGTAATTTGTAACATATGCAAATTGTCTTTTCCTGAAACCATCTGGTCAGAATTAATCCAGACAACAACAAAAAATGTAGTAAGTCAATGTCTAGCTAAATAGCAATGCCCATGGAGAAATGTAATGGACATACAGTAAAATCACCTCTACATGGTGTATAATCCTATTTATATTGGTAAGCATGTATCATCTTTGATCTCCTATGAGAAACGTTGTAGCAGATCGATATGCATATGTTTGCATGCATTCTTACCTACGATCTTACTCTATAATGGAATATTCCAGTAAACTAATTTTTTTTTCCAAATTCTTGATAAAGAAATAGAGAAGATATTAAACTGTTTTGAAAAATGCTGTTTTGCCTTCATGTGCGATCATCTGGGACAAAGGTCACTCTTTGGAGAGGAGAAACTGCAAAAAAGTATTTATCTTATTTAAGTAGTTTGAGTAAAGAGCAGTTCATGGGTTAATGCTGTGAATATCCATCACGACAAACAAAATTATAACCTTTTCTAGTGAATACAGTTTCTGGCTGCCTGCAAAATGATGATATAGATACATAATTTTTAACTTTTCTATATATATATTTTGTCTTTTCCTTAGGATTATAACAGCAGTTTATGCATGTAAAAGACCCAGAGTTCAATCTTTACTAAGCAGAAACCAACAATCTCTTCTTGCCTCTACCTCTGCTTCTACTTTTGATGTGTTTTGCCGTGCCATGGAAGCTCGTGCAGAATTGATATGCCAGTTGGACAGAATTTTATGACCAAAAGTAAGTCTTTTGATTAATATCTCTCATAATCCAATAAGTCTAGAATCCTGGTTGTTATCTGTCTTTATGTACTCAATGGATATGTAGGGCCAGACTTTAAAGTTCCACCAGTTATGTCTATATGCAAAATATATTTAAGGGACTTTTCCATGTTTCACTTCAGGGGATTGGAGTCAAAATACTGATCTAATCACCTACTACGTTACTTAAAGATAAACGGTAACCAATGGTAAATATGTGCGAGAGACCATTGAAGTTACAGTACTTAACCAAGACCTCTGAACAAAAGGATCGGTAATACAAAAGAAACTTGCTTGTGTGTGATTGAGAATATAATTTCATATTAAAAGATGCATAGCTAGTAAGAAGCACCTTTTGTTCCTAGTTCATAAAGCCCTTTACATAAAAAAGAAGTCTGTAAGCGTAGCTCTCAGGCAGCTAATCCCAAGAGTAGCTTGAATTTTGACAGGCACCCCAAGCTCATGTCGTAAGATCCTCTGTATCTTGTAAAAGACACAAAGTCAGTATGAATTTCAGATACCTACAAATACCATATAAACATGGGATAGGCAGTGTTGGGCCCTTCTTAAGAGGGAATACAGGATGTTTTGTCTGTCTGATGTCAATGAATTGCTTGACAAGTGGCCTTCTAATTGGTGAACATCAGACAAGATAAATGGAGACAGCTAGGCAAGACAAAGGATACTTTTACACCAAATAAATTTACTTTTGGTGCTCCAAAGTGCACAATGCATTTAAGAGTGTTCCTCCTATAAACACAACTGGCTTAAGGAAGCCTATATCTAAAGGTGCTCCAGCTATACAGGGACCATATACTAGGCCCAGAGCCTAGCTTTAAGAATGCTTGTGAAACACAGAATAGACATAACGACTGTTTTCAAACTTCTTTTGAATGAAGTAGAATGATCACATCTATACACAATAAACTTAAATTTTAGCACAAAGACTACTTACGTAACCAGGTTATCCACTCGGCTTGTAGTACCATTTTTCTGAAACAAAGGCCAGCTTGCCTTTGAGTTGAGCTCAGTTCAGCTTTCTTTACAATGGGTGTGGCCACCTCCTATATTCATGGGCACCTTAGAATCATAGAATTACAGAATAGTTTGGGTTGGAAGGGACCTTGAAAGATCATCTAGTCCAAACCCGCTGCAATGAGCAGGGACATCTTAAAGTAGCTCAGGACCTTGCCTGTGTCCACCTCCTCTTAACCAAGGAAGGCTTGTGTTGGCCACTGATATTCCGTGCCCTGACTCAGACCAGCATTAGCGATTACTGGTGTTGCACAGTGAGATTAATGTATTAATCAGAAGAATGACCAACCCTCTTGCCTTTGTACAGTGAGAGTGACAGCAGCTGCTAATAGGGGATGGGTCCATCTCCACACGTTCAGCCCTGTTGTTTGGCTCTATGGGCTGCACACTGTCATCACTTATGTGGGCTCTGCCAATGACTTGTCAAAGATTATGTCCCAGATGTCCCTCTTCTTAAGCTGCTGCCTTTCCCTGCTGAGCTTGCCAAGTGCCTCTTTGACATGGACCCAAATGACAGCAACCACTCACCTCTTCTTGTCTGTATCCTGCTTGATCCAGGTCTCCATGGTACTACAGGGAGGAGGAGGTAAGCCCGGAGCAGGAGGTCAGAGCTTGTCAGCCCTGTAGCACCAAGCAGACTTGGTGGCTGCCTGTCCTGACCTACAGTCTCTGGTCTCTCCCATGTGCGTGAAAAGGCAGGAAGGCTTAATGTTTTGATATCAGATTTACTTATCTGAAGATATTTGAGGTTACGTGGGATATTGATTTAGAAGTGTGATGCAGCAATACGTTGAAATCACATAAGCATGATATAGCAATTTTAATATACAGTGGAATCACAATACAAACCTGATTCCCCAAACTGGTCTCCCTATGCTCCACCATCAGGAAGAGGGATGTTTTCTCCCAATTAAAGAGGTCCCAAACAATGGATTGAATAAAAAAATGGTCTGGAAATCTTTAGATAGCCTGCATAGTGATGCATTCTTAGTATTTGTTTCCTAACAGTTTGCTTTCTGCTGCTTGATTTGTAAGAATGGATGTTGGTTTTTTTCTACATAAAGTTACAACTCTTATCCACTAATTCTGAAGGATGAATTTTTGAATTCCTTGAAATCAAGTCCTGAAAGTTGTCAGGGGGAAGATGAGAGCTTGCATAATGATGGCAGTTATTTGAAGACTCAGAGCCAAGGTCTCTGGAGTAATTGTGCCTGACGTTTCAGATCTGAGATCTAACTGCATCAGGAAGATCGTTCTGCACCTGAGGTCTGTCAGAATTCTTATTTCAATGGCTCTGCAGAGATTTCATATCTAAAATCCCTCGAGGTTTAGGTTTATGCGTGATTCCTGATTAAAGTAGTAATAATCGAGGATCAGATCATTAAAAATAACCCTGAAGTGTTATCATAAAACTTGATGAATCATCAAAAAATGTATTAACCTAAAAAAATTCAAAATGCTTTGAGAGGAAAAGGAGGACCATATTTGAAAAGAAAAAATGATAATTTAAGGAATTATCTTCATGAATCATTCTTGAGGAATACGTGACATTTTATGTGAGGTTGTACGTGGTTTTGTCTACCTGGTTTCCTTGCAATTTCACAGTTAGTTTTTGACAAGTGTCACTTAAGAACCTCATGAGAGGTATATGATATTTGAAACTAAAAGTGAAATACAGTGTTACTTGACTAAACTTTTTCCTTGTAAGAAATGAGGGTTGAAATACACTTTCTGGAAAAGTCTGTTCGGAAATTATATGGAAATCTCTTATTCACTAGGATATGATGCAGCATCAGTCACCATCATCTGTTGTCTGTGTTACCCCTGCTCAGGTGCAAGTTGCTGGGCTTTATAGTAATGTACTTGTATTATTATATAGTTTGTTTTTTTTTTTAATATGCTGTATTATCTAGTCCAAGTTTTCATGTAAATATAACAACTATTACATGGTACAGCAACAGAAGTGGTGGAGAGTGGTAGCTGACTTTGAGGAGAAGGTTGACTCCAACAATTTATCTTCGAAAGGTCTTAGTGTTAGCAATCACTTCTATGTGAAATTCCTCGTTTGTGCTTTTACCTTGTAGTCAAATTTGCAGCATGAGAGATGGAAACAATACTGTTTGTTTCAAGGCGTTTCAGCTGCTGGAAGAATATGAAATTTAAAAGAGCATAATTAGATTCACAGGTTGATTTTTCCCAAGAAGTGCTAGGTAATTTCACCTATACTCCAATAACATTAGTGTAATCTTAACAATCCTGCAATATATCTTAAGAGACTCAGAAAGAGAAGGTAAATAATGTTTTCTTACAGGCCTTTTTTTTCACTGATGTCTACAATCTGCTTTCTTAAACTTTCATTTTATATATCTAATACAGAATGTTGTCTGGGGCAGACTGGACATCGGTCTGTTTAGGTGGGTCCTGGTTTGTCACAACATGTGCTAATTTCTGTCTGACTGCTGTGTTCTCATTTGCTGTTCCTTTTGGGTTTCCATGGCACTGTATGAAACGAAACTGGGATAAAAGCTACCAGAACTCTTTCTTATTATTTTTATTAACCAAAAAAGTAAAAGTAAAATGGTTGTTATTCAGAACTACAAATTGAACATCATCTTAGTTTATGACCCCAAACGTTTTGGGGGTTTTATCTTCTCACTGCTCATACTTCCGTTTATTCTGTTTATTTAATGGCATCTTAAATTATCCAATACTTTAATATCTTGATTTCAGAGACTGAATTTGTCTGTGGTTTGGAAAGCTCCCAGAAAAAATCAGGGTAGGAACCATCAAGTGCTACTGTAGTGCAAGAAATAGTTTATTAGGCTAACATCAGGTTAGTGGCTTACTCCTGATCAAGCGAAAATTTCCTGTCCGCTTATATTAAGATTCAATGATGTGTAGCACACTTTAGTCAATAAATAGTATTTTGCTGTTCATGTCCATTGGAAACAATACACAATGCTGCAAGTATTGATCAAAGGGCTCTATCCTGTTAATCCCTTTGTTAGTAACAATGTTAAATATTTACAGATTTTCCCTTAGTATCCTGAAGAGTGATTTAGCTCTGAAAATGATACTCAGCCTTTCTGCTTTATATCGGGTTTACAAATATTTTCTTTCTTTTTCCTCTTTTTTTTCAAACATACATACATGACGTAAAGCATTATACTGTGCGTTTACACTGATCACTTTTAATATTTTATTGCATTAGCATGTTGTGAATGTATTGATTGGAAAGTAGCAATTCAGAACAAGAGGAGAATGACTCAGAGATAAAATTCACCAGTGGTTCCTCTCAAAGTGGCAGACTTATAGTAGGACAAAGGGAAGCTACCACTGTGCAGTATGTTGCTGTATTGTGAGAAAGCAGATAAGTTTATTTAGACAAATATTCATGAGATTATCTGAGCATGTATAACTGTGTTGTGTCCCCCTTAACGGTTTATTTTGTGCATCTGTATTCTCATCAAGAAGTCTCTGACAGGCTTGTAGCAGAAGATACTATGAATCCTTTAGTCTTTCTGTCTTCTGTACATGTTCATTGACCTCATGTAAATGTAATCATTTATCCTCAATTTTTATACTAATGTGTGGAAGGCAGACTTGATATTGTCAGGCATGCAATGGAATAAACTCCAGGAAACCTTCCTTCCAGTAGTGAGATGACAAATGAAAAAGAAAATAAAAAATGATTTTGCAATTTAAGCCATAATGTGTTCATGGAAGAACGCATAGCCAGCTGTAATGTGATATTATTCATTTGTATATAGGCAGGGAAGGATTTTACACAAAAGCATTTTGGGAGATGTACAGGATATTTAAGTAACGTGAAGACTATTCCAGGTAACGATGCTTATTTAATCTACCAAGAGCTAGAAGAAAGGTTTAAATACTTGTGTTGATGAATCATCAAAAAATTTATTAACCTAAAAAAATTCAAAATACTTTGAGAGGAAAAGGAGGACCATATTTGAAAAGAAAAAATGATAATTTAAGGAATTATCTTCATGAATCGTTCTTGAGGAATACGTGACATTTTATGTCACTTATCTTTCAGTAAGATGTCACGTTATGCCTCCTTCCATTACCTGTTTAATCTTCCTTTAAACCTGGTTATGTATTTAGAAAGGAAGGTTGGCAAAGACAGTAAAACAAAACGCACAAATTCTTCGTTTACTAAATCCTTAAAGATCATGTTGATACTTTGGAAAGAAATTACATTTTAGATGTATATGAAGCTGGTGCTAATAAAGTCAGTGCTTTAAGTAGAAAATTTTGCATGGCTTGGGAGAGTTCTGCAGCTGATGGTGCCATGGAGTGGTAAATAAAGACTGCATTTGTCTCTTGTCCCACGATAAAGGATGAGAAGTTGTTCATGTTTAAGGACCAGCACAGTGATACTTTGTTCTTTTCTCTGTCAGTCCATCTCCATCGATTCAGAAATGTGGTTTTAGTTAGCAATATTCGGGGTAACGTTTTCCAAATAACAGCTATTTTAGCTTCCTTCAATTCCTGTATAAGAGGAAAATATCCCAGTTTCCGCAGCAAAGAAACTGAAGCATGGATAAAGTGAGGTAGCGGGTAGGAGCACTTGATACCTTTTGCACTCAGCATCCTACCCACATGAGTTGACAACCTTCCAAAGATTACAGTAAAATATATGGGAAACTGAAGCCTCTAAATTTTTCCCACTGAACTACCAAGACATTTGCAGTGTAGTCAGTGTGTAAACCTCCCAGCATGACTGAAACAGAATAGAACAGAAACAGAACCCAGTTCTCCAGGTTTTTAAACCTGGGCCTTAATTGAGACCAGAACAAATATTTGTAATCCTCTCAATCTCTACTGGCTTACTCTCAAAACAGAGTATAATTCTTGGTATTAGTGAGAATTGATTTTAGTTTAAGTGGTTGGGTCCTGTGCTTTTTGGATCATTTCTGTTTAAAACGTATATAATTGATTTTTCTTGGGGTGTTTTTATTTGTGGCAGACAGCTGTATCTGATTATATGACGGCTCTAAACTAAAAGAGGGCAGATTTAGATTAGATATTAGGAAGAAATTCTTCACCAAGAGGGCAGTGAAACACTGGAACTGGTTGCCCAGAGAAGCTGTGGATGCCCCCTCCCTGGAAGTGTACAAGGCCAGACTGGACGGGACTTTGAGCAACCTGCTTTAGTGGAAGATGTCCCTGCTCATGGCAGGAGGGTTGGAACCAGACGATCTTTAAGGTCGCTTCCAACCCTTACCATTCTATGAATCTATGACTTATTGTTTTGTATTAAATTTCTGAGCTGATTTTTCGTCATCCATATGTAAATAAATTGTACTGCTAAAGTTGGGAATTAACCTCCCAAGGTTTGCCTAGCAGTCATGACCAGATGTATCCCGAGGTGAGCTGACTGAATCTTTGAGTCTAATGACTCCACAGTCTCCATGCAGGATGGGAGTTTCACATTTATGGGAGATACAACCCTTTGTACCCTTCATAAATTCTTGTGGGTATACATCAGCCAAGGAAGGCAACAGTGAGCAAGAAAAGCTGTCTCTTGTCTGTATACAGTGATGCATTTTGCTGTGCAAATGATCAGTGAAGGTTCTGAAGCTTGAAATATTTCCTGAAATTTTTCTTAATGTTTCACTTAGTGGCTTGAGAAAGTGGTGCCTTTTGTACCTTGTAAGCCAATGTGGCCTGACAGAGGTGGCTTTGTGTCGATGGTGAGTGATTGCATGCTTTCTGGATCATTCACATTAACATTTTGATTATAGTGGCAAGTTACAGCGGACGAGCTTCAGACTGTGATGTTTCTCTGAAATGTATTAACTTAGTTGAAGAGAAGACTTTTTCTAACTACAGAGTTTTGAGGCAAAGCGAATCGCATAAACAGACGCTCTTTAAAGCAAACTTTCTACTCTGTATTATGGTGGTGTTTTCAGATAAGGGTCTGTTTTTGGTCTCCTTCAGAGTTTTCTGTGTTTTATAGCAGTCATGAGCAAGGGAGATCTGTGTGAAGTACTAGGATGGGCTCAGAGATGATATGGGATGAACCCTTACGAGGGGCTTGGTTTCACCAATATTTCTGTTATATATTAGGTGCTTTGCCACCACCAGGAGAAAAAAGACGAGCAAGTGCTCTGCTGTTAAGCCTAAGTGTTATGTCTTGATTCTTTCCTGCTGAGAGCACTTGAGACTAAGTGCACACCTATACTTTAGGCTCGAGACTCTCACTCCATTTGCAATTTTTACACCTCAGTGCATCTATACATGGATTCTATCTGTGCTGAATGACAACAATTGCTGCCCTTTTCTGGACAGCTTGCGTGATCTGGCTCTAAATACAATTAATTCAGTGTTCCTTTAAAAAGCAGTGATGACAAGTAAATTCCTGGACTTGTCTGGCTTTCAGTGAGTTGTATACAGCTTGAAGTAAATCTTCTACCCGGTTGCACAGGGCAAATTCACCTTGCTTGAGCCTGATGTTTAAGACTCTTATCTACACTGCCGATATTTGTTGCTCATTCCCTGTCCCTTCTGTGCCCCTTCATTGATCTCAAAAGGCTGTCTGTGTGCTAGACATAGTCAGGATAGACAGCAGAGACCTGTGGTGCAGAGAAGAGATGCACAGCACTCACTAGAGAGAAAATACGCATCAAAAGATAGCCCACCATGAACATGCAGCTAGTTTTTTATATGGGGAGTGGCACTGAGCTGAATTTATGTACAGTCTAGTTTATGTTTCACACCATTTTCAAGCTTCATTTGTCTATGCCTCTGTGAATGCTCCAGGTCCTCTTCTGCTTCCTTCAGGTATAGGTTCTCTAACATTTGCTGAGACAATTGTCTGTAGCTAAGCAGCAAGTGGGTATATAGTACAGTGTACAAAATATGATGTGGATTAGGAAAAGAGCATTCTGTATGTGGTTTAATACTTATGAAAAGCATTTCTTTTCTGAAGGGACTATATTCTGAAGGTATCAGGTGCTGGACTGACTTGTAGCTACTGCATACTCTTGCGTTGTCCCAATACTGCTGTGTAGAACCTTTGCAACACTCCTATAAGCACAAAGAAAGAAGAATAAAGCTGTTTAGTTTGTAAACTGGAGAAGAATAAATGGCACTCTGATACTATTTTAGCCAAATAATCCTTATACTCTGCAAAGACTGATGTGTTTTGATCTAAGTATTTTACCTTGGGGGATCAACTTTAGGGAACAAGCCATTCTCTTTCCATTGTCCTGGTTCATGCACACAAAACTTTAACAATGCAAGGTCAGAGGAGCTGTTAGGGATCTCTTTCTTGTTTTGGTGTAGTCTCCCATTCTTCTTTCATGTGGACTTCAGCCCCAGTAGGCTCCTTTTTTTTTTTTTCAGTTTGAATTTTTTATCTCATGTTGCCAACAAATCAATCAATCAGGACCCATCCCTATGAATACAGAACATCCATGGAAGCAAATATTGATCTGTCCTTAGCTGTTTCATGTTATATAGTTCCCTGGTGAGGAAGACGCTAAACAGCAGCTAACAGACATTACATCTCACACACATTTTCACATGCAGGCAAATGTAAGTTTTAGGATTTTTTTTCCCATGAAGAATGTAGCTGTTCTTGCTAGAAAAAGGGTTAAAAATGCATTCCTCCTGTTCTCTTCTTCAGTGCTGGAGAGCAGAAACTTGCACAGATATTGGGAGTCATTATTCACTCTGGTTGAGAAAGAGTGTGATTGTTTTGCAGTGATTACTACTTGCATGGTAGAAATATTTATATTTCCTGCTGTGTTAATTGGTGTAAGTAGTACAGTTCGGAAGACAGGTATTTTGCAGCTATCACAAAGTCACTTGCTAGCCAGTCAGAACAGCACAGAGGGTGCAGACCAGCAAAATCATTTTAATAAGATTTGTAGCTTTTCCAGGAAAAAAAAAGATTGCAGAAAGAAAAATAAAGCACTTAGAATCCTGCCACTTTTCCCTGTTAACGCTTTGCTGTCTGTTGTGCACAAATGTCTGAACTACTGTGATATCAATGGTCAGCATTGTCAAAGATAGCTGCATGAAGATGAGGGAACACAGGATAAAATAAAGAGACTTGAGGTTCACTTGTTGACAGGGAAGGTGGACTAATCCTCTTATGTCATCACAAAAAGGAGTCTCAAATCAAACCTCGAAAAAGCCAGGCTTGCTTTGTATTGCTTACTACATTTCCTGAGGAGCACTCCTTGGTTGGGTGTTTTGTGTTAGGTGGTTGTTACCAGTGGCTGTTATGGTTAAGCATCTCCTTCCACTCCCATAGTTACACTTTACCCTCTCTTCTTCTGATAGCTGGATGCCAAAGAACTCCTTCATGGCAGAGTCCCAATGGGCGTTGCTGTCTCTGCTACTTCAAACTTTGTGGAAATAGGGAAAAATACCAGCCTTCCATGGAGGAGAGCTGGTGGCTCATGCACAGTCTTGGCCCGATGCAGCTGAAATTCTTGCTTCAGCTTCCTTTCCAGCAACAGTTTTAATTCAAAGAAGGGTCAGAGTAGGCTTGTGAATGCACCAGGAGTGTATAAAGAAAGCTTTCAAACAAGCTTCTTCACTTTTGTTCCTCTCTCAGCTGTTGTGCTGAAAGTAATAGGTTACATTGGTTAAATATCACGATCAAGCCTGCTGGGTCTAAAAGTCTGTTTGGAAGTTTTAGAGGTTTATTTTACCCACCTTTATGCTACCAGCTTGTTACTTCTCTGAGTGAGCTGTTGCCTTCTCCTTTTAATCTCCATGTATGTTGATTTGCCATGATCTAGTCAACCTAAGAATTCTTCAAACACACCTTCAGCTTTGGAATTTAATTAGAGGATTCTCAGGTTGACGAGCTGACATGTAGACATCTGTATTGCACATACCTCTTCCCTCTGAGGGTGACGGAGCACTGGAACAGGCTGCCCAGGGAGGTTGTGGAGTCTCCTTCTCTGGAGATATTCAAGACTCGCCTGCACAAGGTCCTGTGCAGCCTGCTGTAGGTGACCCTGCTTCGACAGGAGGGTTGGACTAGATGACCCACAGAGGTCCCTTCCAAACCCTACTATTCTGTGATTCTGTGATACCTGACTTGATGTGAAAGAAATCCCGCACAAAGGTAAAAGTTCAGTAGCATGGGGGGCATCTTGCTTAGAAACCACGGAGCTGATGTCAAAGGCAATTTTCATTCTTGGTGTGACTCCACCATTTTCTCTAAGTGTGCTTAGTTCCTTCTGCTGTATTCCCTACCTCTAAGAGAGGACACTTACCCTAAGCAGGGTTTCACCCAGGAAGTAAATATATATAAACTTTATGGCAAACATGATATTGCTAGGTCCAAAACGTAATATGATACTAACTTTTGAGAGATTAGAGAACCCATTGCCATTTCACTTCAACAGTTGTCCTTAGTGAAACCTGCTTAGTTTATTTTATTTAGGCAGAGTCCAGCACAAGCAGGTAGTCATCATTTCTGTGGCATTAGGCATTGTTTAGAGAAATCAGCCTGTGAGGCCTCTGCCATGCTTTTCATGGAGAATGGACTCATTCATTTTACACATTAGTAAGAATTGGACTGGCGTTCAAAGAGAGTTTCCCTTAAAGAATTTTTTTTTCTTATTGTACAGAGCAAGTATAACAGCAGCATTATTTTTCCTGAGTTTCTTAAAAATTGTTTGGAAAGGTACTAACCTCTCAGTGAGAGAGAAAAGTAGCTAGTTTGACATTCAGGCTAAAAAAATGAATGCAGTGGAATTTAAGGAACTTCTTGAATATGGGGTAGCACAGCACAATCTTTCATTGTGGACTTAGCTATAATGACTAACTCGTACAGTTCATTTTGGCAGAGTGATGAGACCCCCCCCATTTCCTCCCTCAGAAAACCAGAGAGAAGATGAGCATGGTGAGTGTAGTCTAATATCACAAGTTATAACGAAATATGTGATAACACAGCATGCTTGGCTTGAGTTTGGTAGTTTTTCAACAATAGATATTATTTGCGCAGTGAAGACAAAATCTTTGGACTGAATTGTAATGTAGCACTATGGTAATAGTGATTGATTCACCAGATGTCATAATGTAGGTACTGCTTGTTACCATTATCAAATCAATAAATACTGGGTTAGAAAACTTACAGAAAGTGCAAAAAAATAATAAGTGGTATTATTACCTATGCAGGTGTTATTTATTTAAAGTAGAAAACCAAAAAAGTATTTAATGGTATGGCTTAAAATACAAAAGACAAGAGGGCAGGTAGCTGTCAGCCCCGTGTATAAGGAAATTTGTTTTTTTAACTACTTACAGATGAAGCGAACCATGAAATTTATGGATTCCAGAGAAATATGGATCTAGTCCAGCCTAATTGTTCTCTCACAGCTCCCAAATGTATGCTACAAGCAGAAATAAATAACTGCATAGAATTTCTTGGTGTTAATTTCATTGCAAATTTAGCAGTCTTGCTGCAACGTGGCAAAAAGTGTCAATTTACAGCAGTTAACAGAAAAAGAGCACCAAGTTTTTCTGTGAAATATCTGTTATTTTCAATGCATTTATTTGCAAATATGCTATTCAAAGGCGGTACGCGTTTCTTTATTACATTGTCTCCCTAATTTAGATTGTGTACTCTTTGTGGTGTAGATATTAACTTGGTACATTCCAAGGCAATATGTACACACTACTGCCACCATTTCTAGTAATAATTCAGTGATCACCTACTGTGTGTTTTCTTATTTATGTGATTCATACTGTAGACGTGACACAATTATTAGTTTTGAATTATTCCGAACATTGGTGCTGTTAGGATATATTGACATGGGATTTAAGCACTTGAATGTCTGTACAGTACTTTGCTTTTATTTTTTCCAGAGAAACATGGGTAATGGCAGACATTTATTTGTTCAAGTTTAATATTAGACTAAGTTTTAAAGTTCAAAAAAATGTGATACCATTTTGTGAGATGTTTTATAGTTGAAGATTATTTTTTTCATAAGGTAGGAAACCTCACGTTTCAGTGTTTCCATATCCTAGAAACTCTAAAACAGGATATGTCAGATATGTAAAACCCAAAAGTTTTTATGAAAACACTGAGAATAACTGAAGTATCTTAAGTGAAAATGGTGAGAAAAAGCACTCAAAAAGAATGTGTCAATAGCAGCAATGCTGAACTTTAGTTTCTTTGATCTAATTTTCATTTTGCACTCAAAGCAGGAGAAGTTGGAGACAAAGTTAGATATCTCTAGGAAAGGACACATATCACAGAATTCAGAAAAAGTTGACAACCTCTAAGAGAAGAGTTGATTTTTTTTCCCTTTAAAACTGAGAAGGAAATTTTTAAGTAGAAGACCTATTTCAAAAATCACGTGTTTTGGAAATGAGTTCAGTTCTGGCAAATATCCTAATCTGTATTCTTGATTCCTTGCTCGTTATCAGTACTTCATTTACATTCTGACTAAAAAAGAAGAAAAAAATTGAAATGCCAACTACCTGAAATCAGGAATGGTGGAACTGTTGTACAAGTTACCTTATGCACATTTTATTTTAAAATACAAATTATAACAGGAGTAGCAGATGCCAATATGTAAATTCATTCTTCTAACAGTGATTTCAACAAAGTAAAGCAAATATTGTCAGAACTGTGCTTGGTGGATTTGCATAATTGCATGTGAAAGACATAAATGGCAATAACCATTGTTAAATTACTTTGTAATATGATTTTTTAAAAATTCCAACTAAAGTTTTACAATTATTAATTGAAGGGAATTGATTAGTCATGAATATAAAAAGCAAACAAAACCCATTGTCAAACTGATCTAAAGTGTGAAATAATTATTTTCCTTGTTTAGCTTTGCTGGCTTTTCACTTGTCATCCTTTCCTTGTTGTTCCTGGGGCAAATGTTCTCGTGTTCATATTGATCTCCAGAAACGCCTCATAAACTTTGATATGAAGATCTGATGACATCCACAATTCAGAATATAAAAACTGATGATCTTATATAAACTGGGCGAGAATGCTTTGCATCATGTGATAGTCTTCTTGATGTGAAAGTATATTGTATTCAGTATGCTTCGCTAACTTTGAAGTAAGTGGGAAGACTGTAGAAAAATAATAGGTAGGCCTAGAGGAAGAAGCCATGCATGGTGTCACCATGCCCAAATAATCTTTCAGAGGCCTGACACAGTAAAATAGAATACTCTTCCCCAGAGTGGATCCTATGTGATTTTCCTGGTTTTGTGTATTAAAACAGTGTAAGCGTGGGCAAATAATGACACTGTTTCCACGGGTGAGTTGTTAAGATCCTCATCATGAGAGCCCATTCTTACAAATCTGTGCAGTCTACTGTGAAGAAGTGTTCAGATAGGTCAGAAACCATAGCAATTGCATAATGTACAGAGAGGGAGTCTAGGTAGACACCTGAAAGGAAGTTGTTGCTGAAAGCGGGGAATAGGCCCCAAAGAAACAAGGAGAAATCTGTAATGAAAAATGTCAGAAAGAAGCCTTAAGAGAAACTTGGTAAACGAGCCTGTGTGAGAAGTGATCTAAATTGTATCTAAATTTTGCATGGAAGAGCTTTCACAGTTGGGTTAACTTAACATTGTGTTTAGGCAGAGGGAAGATCTGGTATTCCTCACAGGATCACTTAAGGAGTTGAAGATACTTGTACAAACACCAAAGACAGTATTTTTCTTGCTATTATTTATAGAGGGAAGCTCAGTGCCTGGTTTGCGCTGCATACATACAATTTAGACAGGTGAAAATAGGTGAGTTGATTACTATTTGAAGTGAAATACTACATTTGCATTTCTTTGAGGAGAGAAAAGAAAATCAAACAATAAAGAATAGTTTATAAGCTAGCTAAATACTTGTTTTAATAGAGTGTGTGAGGAGAGAAAATATAGATTTGGCTTTTATTTTACTAAAACTCTTTCTTTTTTTTTAATGTGGATATTACTTTTCCAAAAGAGTTAAATTAAGAGTGTACTTAATTATACTTCTAGCCTGAGAGAGAGAAATTGAGGGAGTAGGTTTCTGCATATACAAACTTGATTCATAAGTGTATCCAAGGGAAGGACCTTCCCCTTAGGGCAATCAAAAACACAAGGTTCGCATTTGCCAGAAATACTACATTAACTTTCTGAAAAGTATCCTGAGAAAAACTCAAGGACAAAATGGTGCTTAGGAGAGTATTGTGTGAGAAACTGTATAGAATCTCTGACACTATATTTTTAGTAAAATACTACAGAGATTTGAGATGTTTATGCTCTGTTTCAGACAACAAAATGTTGCTTCAGAAATGGTAAGATTATATTCCCTACCTGTCCAAGGATGAGTCAATGAAGTCAGAGCTGTTTCAGCAATAGCCAGAAGGCTGAGTTCTACAAAGAGGAGGAAAACTGGATTTCTCTCTGCACTTTACTGCCAGGATTTTAGCAACATACAACTCCCCTTAGAGCATCAAAACCAGCCACATTGTTACTGTTCTGTGGGAGTTGCCTTGGTCTTGTATGAGCATAAAACATTTGAAATGTAGTCTTATTTTTTAATGTATTACAAAACAATAGAACAAATGTATATTATACTTTTTATTGACTTACCAAGCTAAAAAACATAAGGGTCCAGTCAGCCTGAAACAAAACTAGGTTTAGTGAGACTTTCAAGTACTTCTAATTCCATTGTTCTTTAGTTATTCAAAGATTGCTAGAACATTTTAGTGTTTAAAAACATATCTTAGGTCAAGTACATGACTGCTAGAAATGGCAAATATATGTTTCTTCTCCTTCCCATCATGTTTTTTTTTGTATAGAAGCATTTTCTTTGTACAATTGCAAAGCATGTAAGAGAGAAAAGAGAAAAAAAATCAGTGCTGTCTTTTCAAAGCAGACTAATTTGTACCTATTTAGAGAAAAAGAAATCCTTCTTATCTTTGAAAAAGAGCTGAACTCATCTAAAACAAATATTTTGGTGGCTTGTGCACGTGGGAAAGCGCACAGTCCTGCTGGTTTGCAGGAAATAACAATTGGGAGTATTTTCTTTAGGTCTATGTTCAGGAGTTTCTCCCATTGCTCACTCCCCAGCCACGTTTTGTAATGTGACTTGCTTGTTCTCCAAGATACTCACAAAACTTCTGTTTAGAGTCATTGCTTGAAAATAATGACCTACATTTTTCTCAACAAAATGATTCTGAAGTCCTGGCGGTAAGATCAAAGAGATCTTTCACAATTCTTCTCTCTTGCTTAGCGTGTGACAAGCTCACAGCAACTTCTGAAAGTTAACTATTAGGTTTATCTAATACAGGTACAAACGTGGAGAAAAGAGGACGGACTGAGATTTTTTTTTAAATTATTTTTCTTTTTTCTTGTTTTCCACTGTGAGAAGGAGCTGCTAGCAAAGCTGACAAAATTTGTTAATTGACCAGAAAGAGGGATTGGCTGAAAAAATAAGTTTGCATTGAGATCTGTCTTTCTTTCCCTCCTTGCCACCCTTTAGTTTTCCAGAGCAATAGAAAATAGCGTATGTTCAATTAAATTCAGCCCTGAAGTAATTTGTCTTCTCATGCTTGTTTCTCACCTGAGCAGGTAATGTTTGCAGTATTGTTCACTCTATTTAACTTTTGAGTATTTACCAGTCCTTTATTCTATTCTGGTTACGTTTAAGAGCTGAAGGTAATTTCTGTTGCCCTCTGTGAGGTTGTCTATTAAATATTCTTTCTGATCAAATATGAGGTACCTCTGCTATCAGCTGTATCAAATCTTATTAGTGATCTCATTAAGCCATTATAATTAGGAAGGCCTGTGTTATATGGAATCAGAGTGTTGGTGCTATGGAAGAGGAGTCTTAAAAAACTTGATGCTTCTGAAGTTGACAGAAGTTCAAGAAGTGTCCTAGTATGCCATTTAGCAATTAGATTCCACGACTTCTGACTATTTATTTTGCTGCCTCTTGGAAAGCCTTTGCACCTGTATGGAGTGAATGCCAAATGTGGTCATCATAAGGCTGTTTTTAAGTGCGCACTTCTTTGTCTTATTTCACACTACGGTATAGCCTAGTACAACATAAATCTATGTCATCTTCCAGACTTCTGATCTTCTAAGCTACTAACATTCGCAAAAGATAGGACAAAAAAGCACCTGTATTTAACAGCATTTGGTTCTGATAATGATAGTTATTTGCTGACAAGAAAATGCCCGTTGTCAGTTCCTACTTGAAAATAACAGGACAAGCCTGAACTGCAAATAAGAGCTCGTACAGTAATTACAAATATTCAAGGAAGCCTAGAATTCTCTTGCTCCACAATTTTTTGCCTGCTGCCCAAAGTGCTACCCACCAGATCTTTAGTTTGTATAAACTGGTTCTGTACTATGGGATTTTTAATGAGTGTGATTGAATTCTGATCCAGGGTATACAAACAGCTGAAAAAACCTATTTCCATTAGGTTGAAAGATCCATCATGTGCAATGGCACAACTTACATGCAAAATTATGATCAAGGACTAAAGGTCCCACTCTGTATTGATCACTTCTCAAAAGCTCTATGCATGAACATCCTCAGAAAGCAGGATAAGTTCAGAAAGGGCCAATTGCTGAGCAGATGGAATTCAAAGTCCCACTGAAGTCTAATTGGCTTCCTGGACTAAAACATTCAAAGCACTTTGCTGTCACTGTGAGAGGAGTCCTTTGGCTCTCTGCTGAGCAACGGGTGCTGATTTTCTGCTGGATTGACTGGGGGCTGCAGGTCTTGCTCGAGACTGCTAACAATCACTTGGGAGCTTTATGGATATGCTTAAGTAACTCTACCAATGCTTTCCCTATTTATTTATTTATTATGGTTAAGAAATTCCTCTTTATGTCCATGTCAGTTTTTTTTATTATTATTCCTGGTCAATGGACCTAACAATTACTGTTTGCACATTCTGACTGAAAGACTTCAATAAAATAAGTTACTATGATGGAATTGGCCTACAGCTCTTCTTCCTATTAGTATGCCAAATGATCTGCTGGAGATGCAGAAGGTACAGCTACCTAAGCTGTTTATCTGATAACCCACTTATCCTATTACAGATATAAAACACCCCCCACCACACTCCCCACTGCAATATGAAGCAGGGCTTCAACCAGTGAAAATCAAAGCATGAACACTGACTTCAGTCAAACTATATTGGGTTAAATCAGCTGAATGCCAGGTACTGTATTGACAACTTTTAGAAATTTAATTCAAGCAGTTCTATGGTTCTTTTACATGCAATTGATGTAAAAAATTTTGCAACTTGTTTATGAAAATCCATTATATCCATCCTTTCTTTCTCCTTCTAAACCTCCTAAGGAAAAGAAAGATATCTGGTATTGTAGAAATCCTCATGGTACTGTCCAGTTATGACTTCTGGTCCTCAAAGCTTTCACAGAGAAGCAAACAAAATGGATACGTTACCTTTTAATCCAACGGGGCAGGAATGCTTTGTGTAAATGCATTTAATCTTAGAGGAGATTAGAAAAGGGAAGCAGCTGCAACTGAATTGTCTGCATTCATCCAGCAGTCAGACCCTAATGACAGAGAACAAAGTATGCAGCTCAGCATGCCAATGTTTATAATGTTGTATTATTCTAACAGGGACATCTTTGTGAGGCCTGTATTTTAGTGTCCCTGAGAGGGTGCACTAAATATACCTTAAAAATATGGGTAAAGCTGCAGTGGAATAGTAAGTAACTCTACATTCCAATTACATTCTGACAACTCCACAGCTTTTTTTCCGAACAGATTTGGTGTATATGATTGTCTTCAGCAACATCTATACAGTCGTGCTACATCATGACTTTATTCTTTGTTTTTCGTATGTGGTGGTTGTAGCGTGAAGTGTATTGGCATTCCTAGCAATGATCCTCAGTCACAGAAAGCACTGCAGGGGTGAAGGGAGGAAGGATGACTCCTTTTCAAGTTCTGTCACCCCAGGCAATATGGACACCGCTCGCTCTGTAGACTTACACTTGAGCATGAGCACAGCTGCTAAGGGCAGTATAGATAAGCTATTGTGAGTCTTGCAGAGTGACAGCAACAAACTCGTAATGTTTGACTAGAATAATAATAATTTTTCTCTTTTCCGATTTTTTTTCAAACTACGTACCTGCTTACAAGTTGTGATAGTTGTTACCTATTTTTTTTATTATAGTAGTTTGCAAGGTCTAAAATTCATAGAAATATGTTTATAAATCATAGGAGAAGATAGCTTTTGATAGGGAAGTTTTGTCACCAATATAAGAACTAAAGAAGAATGATCAGCTAACTTATAATAAACACAACTGGAGTAAACACACAAAACCCCAAAACCCCAGAGCCAGAGAGAAAAGAACTACCTAGATACTTTGTATTTTGAGACTGATTCAAATATTTCTGTGGTATTAATCTGAGCTGCTGCAATGAAAGTAAAAATTTCTTATGTTGCCCATACATATTAATTGTAATAGTCCAAAACACCATTGCTGTTTTAGCATTGGATTTAACTTAATAATACTGATCACAGTACACTGTGCAGCTACAGGGATTTTTTGTGTTTTAAAGGGAAAAATAAGAAAGGTGTTTAATTTAATTTTCTAATACTTGAAATGCATAGAGTATTTGATCTTCTCCATGAAACTCTGGCCTCTAAGAATGTATACCACACCTTAAAATAGTGATGATGTTACTTTGTCTCTCTTAATTCATGACAGAGGACAAGATTTGGATTTACTTTAAAAGGCTTTCCTTCCTGAACAGGCTAGGTTAAGAGAGGATGTGAATAGAGACAGGCTGGCAGAGTGGGAAATGACTTCAAATGTTCTGCCACAGGCTGTGCTGCTTGTCTCCTGTTTTATGGAGAGATGGTCCCACTGGGTGACTAATGTAGCTGCATCACGGATCTTTGGGTGATAAGGCTGTTTACCTTCCTCATTCATTTTGATGTCTTTGGTGCTGTATCATACAGCTCCACAAATAACAGATTAGCACCTTGAATCATTGCTGTGTAATATACTAGTATATTTTCTGACACCAAAACTAGTTTCATAAACAAACATCGGGACAAACAAGGATTGCTTGGATGTATGATCGAAACAGGGATGCAGTACGTGTGAATGGTGGTGAAATCAAGCTCTTTGTAGCATTGCTCTTTGGAATAAGATGAAGATGTCTGACTGTTCAAGCTCATTTCACAGATACACTAGTTTTCCGAAAGATGCTTTGATGTGATCATATTTTGTGACAATTTAATTTATTGAAAGCCTTTTCTTTTTTCCTAACAGTTAATGGTAGACTAGGAACAGACACATTTAACACACCTGCTAGGTATGCACCAGTATATCTACTTGTCCGTCAAAAACTAATCCAGGTCTACCAAAATCAATAATAGGACTTGAAATCCAACACTGGAAGTTCTTTAAGCATTCCTCAATAATTATTCCAATGCCTTTGGTTTACAGAGGAATTGATAGTAATCAGTTCAAATGAATAACAAACAATAGAAGAACCATTACTGCTGTCGCAGCAGGTTGAACGTTGCGATGAGAAGACATGTAAAATACTGCTCTGTTTCTGACTCTGTTTCTTTTTATCTCTGTGTTAGTAGAAGATAGGTATGTGTTAGTGTTAGGTTTGTATTTTCCTGTTTCCGTGGAGATGTTCAAACATTCTTTAATAACTGTTTTGTAAATGTGCCTAACAAAATGATACAGAACATGTTATTTTATTTTGTTCTCAAGTTGCTTTTCCTTTAAAGATTTCCAGTCCTTTAAGTATTTGCATCTTGTTAAACATAAAGCAAGTTAGACCAGCAGAGATATTCTGCTGAGAAGATGAAACACCTTGTTTATTTTAGCTTCCATGTAAAACAGGGTACTACAGCCTAGCTGTTCTTTAGCACTTCAAATAACCTCATGCTTATGCATTGTTATGATTTTTGTGGTTAGAAGAAAGAAAAAGCAAAGTGTTCAGCCAGTTTTTCCAGAATTCCTGAATTATTAAATAGTGAATCACCCACATTGTCAGGACAATCCATAAAGATCAATTCTGAATAGACTTTAATGCAGCTGTTCAGCATACAATACGACTGCTTATTTATGACACCTTGCATTAACAGTTTTTAATGTAGTGGTAAATAAATAAATAAAGATAAAGATTTCCACATAGTTATAGTCTTTTGGTGAAAAAATTTCACCAATTGCAAAAGATTACTAAAAGCGAAGCCTAGTATTTTTCTGAATCTAGGCTTGTTTATGTTATGATTAATTGCTAAATGGTATTAATCTAAACTCTATGTCTAGCTTTTATTTTTCAATGTCTCTCTTTCTTTGTATCAGAAAATGTTAGTATTCTATAATCTGTTATTTGTAGACGAACACTATATCGCCTGGATTAAGTGCCATCTTTTGAGACTGAGGTTGGCATAAACTCTGGTCTCCATTGGGTAAATCTTTAAAACTAGGCACAGTGCTAAACAACGGGCATTGCCTGTGTTAGGAATATAGCTTGTCTTGTCTTGTAATATTGTAGTAAAACTTTGTGTCCACAGTGGATGCTCTGAGTTGCTTGCATGATATTGTATATAAAGGTTGAAAAGAGGTGGAACATCTGTGCTGATATGTTCAAATATATATAGCCGAGTCCGGAACTTATTTCTGTCTTTATGGTTTTTGGGAGGTGTTGCCCATCCGTGTATTATGCAGCTCAAACACCTAACTGAAATCCAAGTAGCAATTTAAGCTACTCGTGACAGTCCCCCACTGAAACTAGATAAAGTTTGTCAAACTTTACATTCCTAAATGTTAGAAACTTGATCAAAGTTAGTTACATAGGCTTCCTCTGTTGTTGTTGGAGAAACCTGCAGAGAGCTGTCCACATCAAGATGATCTAAATTGCCACTTGGAGTCAATTGTAACAGTGTCTAAACAGGGATTGATGTTGCTCTGAAGTGGACTGGGCTCCTAATCTCCCAGCTGTCTAACTGGGTGATCTGGTCAGAGCATGCTGTCTCTCCCTTTTGTTCCCCACACTTGGGTATGCTCTCTGTGGAAACAAGGAACACTAGGTGTGATAATACAAATACAGATCTTATCCTGACAAAGGGTTGGGGCACAGAAGGGTGGTGCATCCACTCATATACATTAGATACTGTCAGTCTCCCTTGTCTGTGCTACTGAGGCGTGATGCCTGATTTTTAAACCTTTAAAGCTATGTAAGATGAATATCATTCCAAATAGCGATCTCTTGGCATCTTTTTTTTGGGGGCTATGGTTGGAATTTGGAGTTAGAGTATATGTTTTACTCTTTTTGCCCTCCTATTTGTAAGTCTGAGAAAAGCTCTCTTGAAGAGCTGAGGCCTGCATTTAGATCTAAGTATAAACAAAGTTGATTCAGGGCTTCTAATAGTGAATTCCACCGTTGGGCTCCTGCAACTGGAAAGCTTGGTCTCTGATTCAGCTGTCTGATTCATTTTCTAGTCACTTCATCCAGCTGCTTGTGGTCCTAGTTTTTTTAGGTTATGCAATGTAGTTGTTATGATTTTTATCTCTTATGTACTTAGATTTTAAATCTTTAAGCGTGTGGTGGGTTGGTTAAGCATGTTCCAAAGAAAACACCCACTTCTCAGTTGGCTGTTTCGTTCCTTCAGAAACAACAGCTATGAAAATCCTCCAAAGCTACCGCTTACAAATGGGAAACGTAGATTTAATAATTACACCTTTTCCTGACCTGATTTCTCTGTTTATTCTGTCTGCCAGTCTCTTTCTTTCATGTCCTAGATTTGACTATAATTATTTCAGATTTAAATTTCCATCTAGGCAACACAGAAGAATTCTGTTCATTGCATGAAAGGATATACTTTTTCTTTTATCCCCTGGATTCTGAAGAATGACCATTCTACAATTTTCTTCTCCAACAAAAGAGACTAGCTCTCTTTTTAACTTTTTCCTTCCACAGTTTACAACATTGTTGTGTTGTCTGTTTACTGCTTCCTATGTTTCTCCCCATTTTACACCATATTTGGCACCCCTTTCAAGCTGCATTACCCTGGGTTTCCTTTCAATGTACATACTACTTGCTGCAATTTCCTGAACTGCTGTGCCTCCTGTTCTCCAGGCACCCTACATTGAGGGTGTAATTGATTTTTGGTTTTGATTTTCCAGTCAGTATGTCCTAACATTTGCTGGTAAAATTCAAAGGCCACATGTGCTTGACTTTATGATGTAGCCTACATGTTTGTTTGTTTTAGCAGTCAGAGAATCAGAACGTCTTGAGTTTGCAAGGACCCATAAGGATCAATGAGTCATAAAGGTTTGTGTCTGGATAGCAAAAGCAAAACTTTGATATTGAAAGAAATAAATCAGAAATTAATATGAACCTCTAAACCGGATTTCAGAGTTGGCAACAATACCCTTATTGATTATGTTTTTTTTCTCAGCACAAGGAAACCTATAACCTGAAAATAACTTTGTAGGGAAAGTAGATGTATCATGTGGTTTTACATTTTTTATCCCTTGCAAGAAAAAATAGGATCTCTACTACATTTTGTTTGTATCATCTGAGGTAAATGGCAAGGAAAATCTTTCTTCCTCCTTTTGTATATCCTCATAATCTAACTTCAATGGTGACATGCAGTTGGGCATTAAGAGAGTTTCCCTTGCACAACCAGGTGAAACTGGAATTTAGAAGAAGTTTGAATAACATACACTATAAAATAGCTATTCATCTTCACTGTGTATTATTTCATCCAGTGGTGTTAAATAGGCAATTCTTGTTCAATGTAACTATGAGATATATCTGAATTTCTGTAAGTGGATCTTTTAATCCATGAGATACGTAGCAATATTTGTATGTATAAAGCTTCAGCTCATTGGAGGAAGGTAAAGTGGGGTGGATAGATACACGTGATTTTATCAGAAAACTGTGGGACAAGTAGATGACTTTATACTGTATTTATGAAGGTATATTTTGGAAAATGTTATGTCTTTGACAGTTTTTTTTATTGTTGTGGCCCACATTCACCAACCTTTGGCTTACCAAGACAATTTAAACAGTTTTAAAAATCCTAGCCTTCTGCTGTAAATGGAACTTCATGAAATTTATTCTAAAATTCAAGCTGGGATCATTGAAATCAGAGGAGACTATGGTTGTGATACACTGAGTGCAACTCGGGGTCTCAGATATTGATGCCATATAAACTCTTGTTACTGAAAAATGAGAAATTGTCTCTGGCATTCTCTCTTTTTCTTCCTTATCCTTTAATGACTTGGCACAGGATCCTGTCCTCCTCTTTCACACTGAAGTTACTGACTAGTTGCTGCACCCTCGTTAAAGGATGGATGCAGCACAAAGTGACAGGCTTAAAACCAGTTCTACACACACCTTGCAGTCTGTCAGGAAAAAGCAACGTTGTGTTTTAACTAATAACTACTCTTAGAATTTTTGACATGAGCCCAAGTGAATACCTTCTCGTTATCCTGGCTTGGCTGCTGTCGTCTTGGGATCAAGCTTTGCACTGTTTGGGCACCTGGTCCAAGGCATCCCAAAGGTATTTATTCAGCTAACTCCTGTTCCCATCAGCACTGCCATGAAAAGGTATTTTGTTTTTCTCTCTGTGTGGAAAAACACATGCATAAGATGGCTTTTTGCAGGTGACAGAAAACTATCGGTGCTCGTTGATGGAGCGGGCCTAAACTTACCTCTTAAGGACAACTCAAAAATTGTGATTACATCTGGCACTCGTGGGTATAAAAGGAAATTCCTTATATTAGCTTTTCCTTCCTAATGTGTCATGCTTAGCTAAGTGGGAGCAAAGAAAACGGATCCATTTTCAGAAAATGAGATTGTTTTCTTTGAAACAAGGAGCTTCTGGGATAAATAGCTGTTTCACTGGTTTTATTTAGACATCCACAAAAAAAAAGAAAGATAAAGAAGAATCCTCATACAAATATGGTCTGAGTTCACCCCTCTCTCCCAAAAGAAAAGAAAAATTAATTTCAGAACAGCTTTGAAAGGAGGATTTTCCTTAGATGTCTGTCACTAGGCAGTAAGATTAAGTGTTTGTTTACATTAAAAAGTGAATTAAAAAGTCACGTAAAATGCTAGAAAATCCTGCTCAGTAGCAGTTGCTGTTGTTCAGCACACTGGGAGATAGAAACACATAGCACCTAGAAATAAGTTAAGGCTTTTCTTTTATCAGTTCTGTTAGGAAGTCTTCTGAAATATAGGCTTCAATGAGAACAGGATTCTAGCAATAAAAACAAATTCTGAACAAGCAAATTATTATTCTGAGCATACATAAAAATCTTACTCAGAATCCCAAATCGTCTTCTTATAGGGTGAATTTCTGTAGGGAGAATTCAAAGTATGTATGGGAGGGGTGCAAGTGTGAGGGTGTATGTTTATACCATCTGTCTCAACCATCTATCTATCCGCATGAACACTTGCATGTATATATTTCCAAATATGCTGATAACCAACCATTGAACTTCAGTGTGCACTTATGTGAAATCAGTCATTGTGTGATTTTATAACAGTACCAGCAATTTCTGGTTATAGAAGAGCTAGGGCCTGGTTTCTAGACGTGTTTTTCTGTAGTAATAAACATTTGTAAACATATCCTGGGCTTATGCAACATCTACCCCTTTCACTCCAGAGACCAGCCATGCTTCTATGTACACTGCTGGTCCACAGTGCACCTCATCTGCTCCACATGCAGCATGGGACAGACGGCCTGATGGAAGGGGGAATCATGCTGAGCTGGTGACCAGCTTTGTGAGCCCTTTTCAGCTTACAGTCATCGACATCCTCCATATTCAGATCTTAGGAGCTTATTTTGCTCATTATGTTTAACAGTGAAAATCAGCTGCCAAGCAGAAGGTGTGGAATGGCTAAACAGGGAGGACTTCAATTTTCAAGTACAGTTATTTTGAGAATCCACTAAATGAACCAGGCAAAATATACAAGGAATTTCAGAAGGAAAATGACAACCTTTGTTCTTACTATGGTCACATTAGGTATTTGATTATGTGTTATGTGATTATCTATTTATGACCTTTTGGTCATATTATGTATTAGAATGTCTGTCAAAACCACCTCTAGCTTAGTGCAAGGCCTCCGTTCTGAAAGTATTTGTAGAAAATACAAATATACTAAAAAGTTACAACATTGCTTTTGAAGCTCACGTATCATAAATACTCTGCTACGGTAATACTCCACACATGTAGATTTATAGGACCTAGAAATTGCATACAGTTTCCAGAACTTTATCCCCCATACAAATCACATCTGGCAGTTTTTATGAAAGTACACATTTTGTGCCATCATAATAGTACCAAGATAAACTACTTCAAATCTCTTACTCCTTCTAGAAATCTTGGTTTTATTTTGCGTGTTCTCCTACAAGTGAAAAATATACGTTTGTTTTTCTACAGACCAGAGGTTTAAATTTTTCTCTAGTTCAAGCTGATCCAGTCACAAGATCAGTTTCTACCTTCCCTCTACTTGTGCTATTTCGAGGGTGAACTTCCCTTGTATTCACACTAGAACTGTGTGACAATTACAGAAAATAGTTTCATGGGAAAACAATACTAAGAAAACAGTGAAATTAGTTGTGTAATTAAATTTTATAATGAGCCGTGTAATTAAATTTAATATCTAAAAGTATAAAATGCATGATCTGTATTATCTGTATGCTGTCTCTTTTCTGCTTAACATCTAATTGCTGTTCAGATCCCTAATGCCACAACACAGACTCTTTTTCACACCATACTAATAGGATCAATGAGGCATACTTCTCTTGCTTACGTACGTAGTTAGAGTTTAATTCCATGATGGAAAATACACAATGGAACTAATTTTCTTTATTTTGCTGAAGCTTCTGAGCAAATCACTGGATATGACGTTCCAGTGATTTACTATGCTTAGATCCCGACAAGGGACTCATAGCTTCCCATTCATTTCTGTCACTGGATGGAAAGCAAAAGACAATTGTTTTGTGTAATTTTCACTTTCATTACTCCATGTAATTCTGTATTCTTATGTTTGTAAAGATGGATTTGAGATTTGTCTCTAAATAGAAACATAATCCCCAAATCCTAAAACTGAGACTTACAGATGTCTGCTGTGTTTGAGAGTCTCTAAAAGAATGAGTGCATAGTCTGAATCAAACAATCCTGCCTTAGTCCTTTGCTAGATATTCCATATAGATGATGATATCTAGTGAAGAATTGTATTGTTATATCGTTCCTTAGGAGAAGATCACACCCTGAGTTATCTGATTAGCTAGTCAAGCTGTAATGGTCAATCAATACCTACCTAGACAATATGGAACATGTTTTTATTTAGACAGAAACGTCCAGAAAGCCGTTAGACTGTTAAAGCTATGAAGCCTGAAGACCAAATCAACCTTTTTGATTACATTTGAATGAACTTCCCCCAGAAGTTCATTTTTCTTAATTTCACCATTCCTGCATGCATGAAATTGATACAATTTATAGAGTGCAGGTTAGAGGCAGTGCTCACTATAATTTCTCTCAAATAATAGGTGAGATGCTTGAAATTCAGCACAGCAGGATTGTAGTGCGTGAGTTTAAAAACAGCTGTCACCAGCTATCTGTCTGTGTTTCAAAGGATCAAAGCAAAAATCAAAGCAAAAAATATCTTTCAAATTGCTTATTTTGCTTAGGGAGACTCTACCTAACGAAGAATATGTGTATTTTGTATGTGGATGGTTTGCTTAAATTTCCTGTGATATGACACTGTAAAATAAACGTGCCTTACTAAAACGTATGAATGAGTTTGCGGGGGCCTTGTACACTACCTTACATCTGCAATGTTAAAATGAACTTCTGCAGGAATATAGAAATGATGAGACTGCACCAAAATTATTTGAAAAACGGTGCTATAATTTGTAAAAAACAATATTGCAAAGTCTGAAAAGCTGTGACATTTTTTCATTTCATTGTAAAACCATGGAACATCAAAAGTCCTGTCTGCACAGAAACTTTGCAGAACTACTGGAGGGGAAAAGAAGTTTAACTCCCTCTTAAAAAAAGAAAATAAGCAGAAATTTAGGTTGGAATATAAAAAATAGGAAATTTGACATGAATAATGTTCATAACAAAGCATGGAAATTTGAAGTCTGAATTGTGCTAGTGGGAAAATCTTTGGGGAATTTTTACATCCTCTATTAATGATTTCAATGTCAATTTAGGACCTGGCTCAATCACTGTGTTTTCAAAGAACAGGGTATCAAATCCACCTACTTTTTTCTGTTCTTATTCATTTCATGGGCTTTACCTTTTTCATGACTGGAAAACAATTTAAAAGTAAAGTGGTGTTACCTTTTTTTATTCAAGTGAGCAGTTGTAGCTCTGAATGCATGAAGCATGGTGGAGAATCCAGCTTAGCTTTGAAAAGGAATAGTAAAAATGTTAGTGTTAATACGTTAATTCGTAGGAGAGCGAGCTACATGAAATACAGTGCTCGCTGCAGTATTCCACCACAGATCTCAGGTAGCGTTTACTCAAAGAGACTAAGGTCTTGCCAGCCTTTCCTTGTATTTCCTTATAGCATTGCAAAAAATAAGGTTTCTTTCTACTTCAAAAATATTACCTCCTATTCCTACGACTGGAAAAAAAAAATAATAGTTTATAAAGCCTACTACGGTTTCTTTCAGCTGACTTGCTTCATGTGACTCTAACCATTTCCAGGGATACTTTTAACCTAGATAGGATACAAACTGATGCTTTGTTCCTCGAGTAAAAGCTTGCGGTCTGCAATTATTTCTCGTGCCAGTGGGAAACCCACACTTTCTCAGTGGATTATCATAAATACAGTCTAAACTGCTCTAATGCTTGATCCAAAGAATACCTGGATATTTTCCATCTTTTATAAACAACACAGATGCCCATATTTAGAGCAGTGCTGTTCCCACATTTAAAGCGTTTTTGGCATTTTCTACTGTAAGAAATTCTTCAATTAAAGCATAGACAGGCTTGAGGTTTAAGATGTGCTTTGCTATTTCAGAAAAACAAATTAAATTGTTCGTTAACTTTGGTTTGCAAACAGACTTCTGGCCAGTTTTCTTTTAAATAACTGGCTAGTGGAGAAATTATGTTACTTTGCTTTAAAGAAGGTACATAAATTTCAGTTTGCTTAGTTTATCAAAATTTTGATTATACAGATCTCAAAATATGTTGTATTCTCTGAAGAATTAGCCTACAGATGTGTTAAAGTGCGATTCCTGAAGTATCCGAAGTACTGGTGGTTTTGCATTCAGTTACCAATAGGAATGTTTGTTGATGTTGTCATGATTAGTTTTGTGGGTGTAATACCCCTTTACCTTCCTTGTGAAGTAATAACATCGTAACAACAGTAAAGTCCTCACTTAAGTTGGTATCTCTGACTTTATAAGAGTGTTCTAATTGTGGGCTACAAACTAAGCTTGCAAAATCAAGTGTAAGCAAAATACTGCATAGCTGCCCAGGTAAACACAGCTCATCCAGGCAATAAATGAGGCAGACCCCTGAAATAACTTGTGGTTGTGTAAATAAAGCTTCTTTATTTTAATACAAACAAGAAAATTTTTGTTTTCTTGATTACTCACATTTGCTAACATTTAAGTGTCTGATATCTCAAATGTAATTTCATGTAATAAAATTTGGCTTTGTATTTTATATAATTTGTACATAATATATATTGTAGTTAATAGCACAGAATTACATTTATATAAGAAATATTTTTCATATATTATTATTCCTGCGCTATATGCTGTTCCATAAAGTGTTCTCGTTGTATCTCAGAACCATATGCCAGTAATTAGTATTTTACCTAAGCAAGCTTGCAACTTTTCTTTGGATTTTGTGAGTTTAAAAAACCAAAGTAGTAGAAGTAGTAGTAGTAGTTACGCTAGGATTTTATACAATTGAGTCTGTCTGAATGGGGACACAATATACTGCTTTTTCAGAAAACACATGCTTTCAAAAGCTTGTGTTTCTGAATTTGGGAAAAAGAAGCAGCTCCTGTCATTCTGTCTCAACTTCTATAGGAAAAAGACAGTTCATAGGTCAGATCCTCAGCTCATCTAACTCTGTTGACATCTACATTGGTACAGTAATTAGGCCAGCTGAGGATCCAGCCCTTGTGAATGGATGAAAGGAAACACAGCTGAATATAACCTATTTAACAAAGGGAAAATAAACAGTGTGTTCAAGTAGGTGTAATATCATGCGAAAGTAAGTGGTTTTGTTTCATTGCAGAATATTCTAAATGGTTTAAATCTAATTTACATGATTCCGAACCCTGTTCTTCAAGACTATGAAATTTCCATTTAACAATGGATTGTACTATTATTATTTCTAGGTTTTGCTACCATTTTTACTTTAATAGCTTCTTTTTTTTTTCCTGCTTAGTGCATCTTGTCTCTTGCTGTGCTCTGATCCTTCTACAAGTGTCCACATAGAGTCGATTAGTTCTGTTCTGTGTGGTCTGATCTGAAGTCCACTGAATTGAGCTGAAATGCTACTGTTAATTTAATAGGGTACTGACTCAGCCAGTCAAGAGACTAAGAATGTTCAAATGTGCGAGTAAGTGTGCTTGAATATTTGTAGGGTTTTGGAAAATGTTTAAGCAGAAGTCCAAGACCAAGCGGATCAGCTGAATGTTGAAAAACAGTTGAAGTTTAGCTCCACCAGATATAGTGTTGTGCTTTTTCAAAACTAGTTCAAAAAGAAATCACATTACAGTGTCAGACCATAGCCTTTCAAGTGACAAGCTGGGCTGTTTTTGAAAGTGTATTAACAAATAATATGAGAATAAATGACAGCTGGCTCTACTGAATCCATCCGCCATCTACAGATATACATGTCTGTAATAAAACACTCCAAAGATAGTAGGCCTCTTGTAAAACCTGGAATGAAATGTTTACATATGTATTCTTTGTTCTATTCACTGGTGTGGATTTCAGGAAATTAACTCTAAGGGAAGCATTTGGTTTAGGGCCTGCTGTGATTAGAACTGATCTTCTTCAGGCCGTCTCTGAGTGAAGTGGTAGAGGATTTCTCACCTGCTTCAGATTGCAACTCACTTGATAAATTTTGTCTGTGTTTTTCTGATAACTTTCCTGTCTTCAATTTCAAATGGCACTGATGAATCACAGTTTTATTTAAAGATCATATAAAAACACAGAACAGTGCTTTTTCTGTTCTACATCTTTGAGTCTAACCGCAAATAAATGCGGTTGGTTTGGTTTTGACACCTTCAGTACCTTTTCTCCTCCTGGGATCTCTCACCTTGGTGTTTCTGTTGCTGCCACACTGTTCTTAGAAGTACCACCTTAGAGATGCTCTTTATTTCTTCTAGAAAAAAGAAAAATGCATGCAGTACCTGCTACTCATTCTTAGTGAGGGCATCCCAGCTAGCTGTGCAGTTTCTTGATCTGTGTGCCTCATCCCACTCTAGTACAGTCTGATGACTGTGGAGACAGGCCAGCCTTTCCTCTGCCAAAGGAAGGATTTTCAGGAAGACTAAGGTATTTTCTCTAGCCACACCTCTGTTTAAGGAGCCTTGGTGCTTTGCAGAACTCATATCAACTGAGTTAGTCGCTGAGGTTCATGGGAGACTAGTGAGTGAGGAGGCCAAAGAGCTAGTCTATAGAAAAGGCTGAGAAAGGTTGGAACCCTGTTTCTTTCAGCAGCTTGGAAAGCACAGTTTTGGAACTTCATGAAAAACTCAGGATGTGTAGTCTGACTTGAGCTTTCTCAGTCCTTCCTATCTATTTGACAGACACTGAAAGAGCCCAGATTTTTCAGGCAGCAGTGAAATTTAGATCCAGATTTGCACTTCTCTGAAGCAAAGAGCAAAAGAATTCTGGCAGAGAACTTCACCTGCACTCAGTGGAAGTATGGTTTCTGAATCCCATTGAGAATTTCAGGGTTTGGTGTTCCCTTGTCTCTATGTTGCTCTGAACATTAATTTTGTTTTGGCCTCCTCTAAGATGACTGTTTTTATACAAACACAACCAAATAAGAGCATGTGAGTAACTGATACCACTTCTGCTTTTATTTAACTTCTCCTAAGTATTCTACTTCACTACCTAAATTTCTCCCTCCACCAGAAAATCCTAAAATAAAAAAACCCAAGAGCATTCGCTATGCCTCTTGACATTTCTCTTATAAATCAAAATTTAGAGTTATTTGTTCTTCAGACTGTTAAGTAACTGTTCTTGAACCTATTCCAGATCTGAAGGGCTATTCTTAGGAATGTGTTCAATATTTACTTGAATAAAAAGATCTTAACCTCGGCTCTATTTAAAAATGTTTTTTCATATCCTCATTCCAAAGAAAATAAGTCACTATCATATACCACAAAGGCTTGTTATATAAACTGCTTTGGCCAGGTGAGCCAAATGATCTCTTGGACAGAAAAAAGAGTCTGAAATATTTGTTTGATCTTTGTTTTAGTATTGAAAAGGTGGGGCACAGAAAACAGTGTGTGTGTCAGTTTCTGTTGTTTTTCAATACTCTCAAACATGTTTTTCAGCTTAAAGCAGAGCTGGAAAATGAGAAAATGACCTGAATTCAGAGCAAAATGCATGCACTGCTCAGGTACTTCAGGTGAAGTTGTGACTGTCTATCTAACTGATGACTTGAGGTCAGGAACCCTTTAAAATGGATCATTTACCTTTTGGTATTAGAAATGCATTTTTGCTGGAGAGAACACCACTGTAAAGTCTAGAATATATTAATAATCTTTATTTCTTTTCAATGTTTCCCAGCTTTCTGTATGAGTGTACTAACGTATGAGTGAAGGAATGGGTCCTCTGTGCAGTGTAAACATCCTCCAAGACAATAATTTTTGCTTAAACATAGTGAGAGATTGTGCCCAAAAGAGAGACATAGACAAAGCAAAGGATTTCTGTGTAAAGGATTGTGAATTGTGAAGTAAAGCAATTCTATGTCATCTCTCAAAATAACAGCTAAATGTAATCAGTTTTATTCAGCACTGCAATTTTTCAGTTGTAGGACCATGTCAGATTTGGACTTGTCATCGATTTGAATTTCACTCCAATAAAATGATATTTGAATAAAATCTCCTAGGTTATGTAAAACCTCACATAATGCTAACTCTTTTAGTGCCTAGATACCCTCATGTAATATATGAAAATATGTAATATAAAATCTGCATTACTTGTGAACTGCTTAAATGAGTTATATGTTTTTTATAAGTGCAGAAAAACCCAAGCTGGTTCCAGGCAGACAAAGGTTAAGTTTAAGTAGGCTTATTAATTTAGGCATGGTCCTGCACAGAATTGGCTATATTGTTTCCAGGACCAGCAAATCCAAAAGCAGCTTAGGTGGTATTGCATAGTACAAAGCTGAAGCTTAGTAAGTCCTGTTAAATCAAAGTTAGCTGGCTGAGAATTTCTGAATTGTGCCTCAAGAGTTAGGAACGTTGTGGAGGGTGTGGGCATTAGAAAGTTGTCCTTTTTAAGGTAGAAAAATAACCAACCAAGCAAAAACCTACCCCCTCTGCCATTTCCAGTAAGATACCTTCTCAGACATCTCTGTAATGTATCTGTGAAGATCTGCCTTCTATGAAATTTATCTAGCATATAATCACAGTTGGATGGATGCACTGATGTTTTCTTTATAATAAATTTCTAAGAGGTAGTCATGGGACTGATTATGAACAAGAGAAATCTGGATTTTTTTTTCTTGCTGCTGACTGGCATAGACTAGGACAAGACTATAGGGCACAAATACATACTATATCTCTTAGATACAATAGGTATTTACCGACAGTGGCTTTAATGGTGTACATGATCCAGCAATATGCATAGCTTTTCGGGTCCTGCCGTGCTGAAGTATAATCTTGATCTAAACATAAGTTAATAGAAATTGATCAGAAAATTTGAAAAAAGCCTTTTGATAGCATCCCTCAGGATAAACCTGTGGAGCCTTCAGGATTCAGCAATAAGCATAGGTCATTGTTCCTTAGTATATGAACCCTAACTCTCAATATAGCCTAATGACATCTGCCTGCTGCAGAACCACTTGCTTCTGCTTCCTACCAGTAACTCTTGTTCTGCTTGCCTTTAACATCTTGCTATTCACAGCGAAGCGAGGGGCTAAAGGGTAGTAAGGGAGGATTTTGTAGAAGTTGTAACAGCTAAACATCACATGAATAAAATGTAAATCAACCAGATCTTCCTTTCACAGAATCACAGAATGGTAGGGGTTGGAAGGGACCTCTATGGGTCATCTAGTCCAACCCTCTCGCCGAAGCAGGGTCACCTACAGCAGGCTGCACGGGACCTTGTCCAGGCAGGTCTTGAATATCTCCAGAGAAGGAGACTCCACAACCTCCCTGGGCAGCCTGTTCCAGTGCTCCGTCACCCTCAGAGGGAAGAAGTTCTTCCTCATGTTCAGACGGAGCTTCCTGTGCCTCAGTTTG
>Ga0065711_1026854_pt1 | contig 58281 bp, 21 predicted proteins | sample Hoacrofraction12_FD_59098 | JGI IMG/M metagenome (GOLD analysis project Ga0065711, IMG submission 59098) | Hoatzin crop microbial communities from Cojedes, Venezuela - Epithelial fraction 12 v2 (version 2) | ecosystem: Host-associated > Birds > Digestive system > Esophagus > Crop | place... | reverse complement strand
ACTTCTCCCAGTTTGGTGTCATCAGCAAACTTGCTGAGGGTACATTCTAACTCTTCATCCAGGTCATTGATGAAGAAGTTAAGCAAGACTGGGCCCAGTACTGACCCTTGGGGGACACTGCTAGTTACCAGCCTCCAACTAGACTCAGCGCCGCTGATGACAACCCTCTGAGTTCTGCCATTTAGCCAGTTCTCAGTCCACCTCACTGACCACTCATCCAGCCCACACTTCCTGAGCTTCCCTAGGAGGATTTTATGTCCACAGTGTCGAAAGCCTTGCTGAAGTCTAGGTAGACAACATTTATATTAGCATTATTTATATTTATTATTGTTATTTCAGTGATATCCAGTGAATGCATGAATGGCAGTGGGCACAAACTGAAACACAAGAAATTCCGTTTAAACATAAGAAAAAACTTTTTTACAGTGAGGGTGGTCAAACACCGAAAGAGGTTGCCCAGAGAATCCGTAGAGTCTCCATCTTTGGAGATATTCAAAACCCACCTGGACATGCCTCTGAGCAACCTGCTGTAGTTGTCCTTGCTTTGAGTAGGGTAGTGTACTACATGGTCTCTAGTTGGTATTAGCATTATATTATGAGGAAGTTTTAGTTATAAATCTGCTTAGAATTAATTGAAAGAAAGGTGGAAGCTCAGGATAATGCAATTTTACATTAGACTCCAGAAATATCCCATATTGCAGTACACACAGTAAGTCACTCTGAATTTGAATGCATTACAGATGTATACATTAATGAGGCTCAGTTTATTTCGTACTTTGATGAGAAACCCCTCCCTTGTACTGATGTGCCAGACAGCACAATCAAATTTCACATGTAAGTAGGGATGGTCACACAATGAAAGTGCAGTATGTGCTTGCATCAAAAAATACTGTAGAACAAAAGGGACAGGAAGCACATAGTCTAGAGCAAGTATGGTCTTGGCATAGCTGCTATCTGGATAATGTACGCAAGTGATTTTTCTCAAGACAGATTTCCAGACTAATTAGTCCCATTTCCAGCATTTGTACCTGAGGTGAGCATTTCTAATTTTTCAAGAATGCTCAGTTCTGGGTAGGATGGCAGGGTGCAGTACAATCTTGACAGCCTCCCGGTCGGAAGCCGCTGCGGTGTCTGAGAGCTTGTCAGTTCCTGTCGTGCTCTTCCACCACAGCTCGTGGCTGTCCAAGATTCAAATGTTTCCTGCCCAGCGGCCGGATGGAAAGGAAGTCCCATCTGCTTCCTGCTGCTGGAGGTGGCATGGAGAGCGGGGCCGCCAGTAAAAGCAAATGTACGAAGTGAGATAGGGTTTGGTGACCTCTCAGAGTGAAGTTTTGAATCGTCCGGCTTGAAAGCAGTCACTGTTCCTGTGTAGAATTAACTATATGACTAAAGCCATATCCACAGCCCCAAAAGAAAGAGGGTTAGAGGGTTTAAAGGTTTAGAGATTCTTGGTTCTAGTTTCCTCTTACTTTCTTGAACGTATCTTCTGATGTGTTTCTAGTCTTGGATCAGTCAGGGTTGTATCATTTGCATATCACCTCAGAAAACAAGGCTTTTGCTGATTGTTTCAGATAATATACTGCTTATGAAAAGTGCCAGACAAGTTGATAGCCTTAAAGCCTTCCTCTTCTGGAATGATCCTCCTCTGAATTATATGCAGTGCATCCAGACACTGCTTGAAACCTGTGTCCTGCATCTTTAATCTTTTTGTTTTTCTCTGTTTTCTGGCTGGTCTTGGACCCTATACCAGTTGGTATAAATCATCATAGTATCCTAAAATTAATTCATACTGTGCTGGCTTGCAGGATGTAAGGCTTTTGCCCAGAAAGTGTAGGAATGTGGAATGTCTCTCTGTACTGAGTATAGAAACAGCAGGTCTGTTTAAACTAACTTGGAGGTGGTGCATTCAACAAGAGCAGTTTCTACTATTTAAGTACTTCCTAAGCACTTTATGTTGTCGGAAGACAGCTTTTCAATTAGTCCAGGTAGCTTAGCAAAGAGCTGTGTCAAGCCAGATCCACATGACCACATCCATACGGGCGCTGTACTGGTCTGCATCCTGCATTGGAAGAACATCCCATGGTCAGTCATGCAGTGATTCTCTCTCTGACTGCGGGACATGCACTAAGGACCTTTAATTTTCTTATGAGTCTGCCAACCTTGGCACCAGTGTCTGTGTCGAAGACATGTAAATATTATTTTTTATATAAACAATTTCCAAGTGGAATTACTCGCTAATGGAGGCAGATCTGACAATAAAATAAAAAAAAAACCAACTAAATTGACAGCAAGAAGTTTTAAAGCAACTTTTCTTAAGGAGCAGAGGTTATAAACTATGGATTGATCTGTAGTGCAAATGATAAATATATCTGCTTTTCCATTGTTTTGTTTTTACTTTCTGTGTTAGCCCAAATTTTATGACTTTGCTGATACTGTACTACTGAATTTATGAGAGACTGGTAGCAATGTCGGTATCTGCATATCTGAAAAACATGAACATGGAGATTTTTTTGGATTATGTCTTGGTTTACATATTATGAAAGAGCAGTAGAAGTAGATTGATTTTTGGCAGTCTTCAGGTAGGTCATCTGCTTTAATGCACTGCATTCACTGTAAACTTCAGTTAATTTCTTTTAAATGCTAGGGATTTGGGGGCTTCCCCCCCCCCCTTTTTTTTTGGTTTCTTTATCACTCCTTTTTGTATTTGGAGAGAATTTTTCACCATTATCTTTTGCTTCACTATTATTCTGCTCAGCAGTACAGTCAATAAAGCATACAGAATACAATGGCAAATTATCTTATGGCTATATTAGGAAGCTCTTTTTTCCTTTTCCCAGAAAAAAGAAACATCTGAATTGGTACTATGAATAGTTTTTAAACTAGAAATTTTAGGGGTTCAGTGTTTTTACTCTCTTTCTCATAAAACAGAGATCACATACAAAATCATTACTCTCAGCCAGTTAAAATCTAGATCACCCAAACACTATTATAGCCATTATTTTTCCATAACAATCAGTTTATCTTAATATAACATTTATTTTATCTGGTACCACTGCACCAGATGCCGTCTCCACTCAACCCCTGGACACTACCGTATTTTGCAAATGGCACTTGTATGATCATCCACTTTGGTAACCAGCACTGATACCAGGCATGGTGTCTCTGATTCAGGCTAACCATGGTTTTGCAGACATACGAAGGAATGAAGAGAGTGGTCACAAGATTGTGTCACTAGCTCCTGGTTACTCACTGCTTTTATATTTTCTTCAAATGCTGCTGAGTTTCAGTTAAAAAATACTGAAAAGCCAGATTATTTGCTTTTCTTTGTCCTCCAGTTGACTTTTTTGATACATGTTTGGAAGAGAAATAAATCAAACAATTTCAGTTTAGTAAACTAGTTTATTAGTACATTTATTTCCATAGAATTTTTCTGTTTAACATCTGATTCATCGACCTCTCCAAAAGGGGACACAGCAAGACATGGTGGGATAATTGTCTGGCCCAACACCAGAGACCATCTCATAGAGAAAAAAGAAGGTATGAGACATGCAAATTTCAGCTCCCATTGTTATTTGAAATTGAAATAAATCTGCTTTTCCTTTGAAATTTTTCAGTATTTGAAATTCTGCCATTAGTTTCATCAGAATTGCCTGTAGAAGATAAAAATATAGTTTTACCAGCTCTACTGAAGACACAATAATCTAAGTCCAGAAGAAAATATCTCATTTCAGTATGCCTGATCCTTTTTCTCCAGTGATTCACCTCCTAAAAGAGCAACAGTTCATCTGGTAGGACACTAGCAGTAGTAATAGGAAAGAGTTTGGGAGAGGACAAGGCGGGGGAGAAAGTTATGTGACCCAGATGTTTTGCACTGCAGTATTTAACAATGCAAGACATAAGCAGTGGGGAAGAAATATGGATTCTAGCTGCAAAGTTCTGTATTTGTGCGAATATGGGAAGCAGGACAGCTTAGTAGAAAAGAAAACGTCCACCAGTAAGGCACAGGCTATGATAAGCAATGTTCTAAAGGGATAAGACACCGTATAATTCCTATAATTTAGGGAGGACTTAGAGTGGAAGACACATTTCAATACCACTTAACTCTTCAGTTTGCATAATAATATGATGTCCTTCAAGGACATGCCCTGGGCCTCCACAAGATATTCAGGAGGTGAGGGATGTTAAGAAGAGAAGGAAGACATTTACATTCTTCTGGAATTCTAGCAGCCACTTTATTAACAACATTTAATAATATCAATATACTCAGCGGTATCATACTTTGTTGGTATCAGTGTTGTGAAAGATTGAAATGATACTGCCCATCATTTGATGAGGCAATCACTGAACATGTCCAACAGCAGTTTCTGAAGCTCTGTGTGGGATGGTACAATCACGGTAAAATTGCTTAGCAGGTCACACTCAGATGGTCTCCAAAAGCTGATCTTGATGACATCAAGGTCAGAAAAGAGAAATGATTAGAAAGACAGGATTTAAAGATGGCTCTGAGAACAGAAGGGGTGATTGACACTGGACTGACTGATAGATACTGTTGTCCTCAGAGCTGGAGCCAATTTGAACATCTGAACCTGTTTTGTCAGAGACTTCTCTGTAGTGGGTAACCGAAGACCAAACCGCCATGGAGATTTTAAATCGGGGCTATGCACTTCCTTTTTAGTGAAGTATGGGGTATTTCTTGATGAGGTCATTGTCTGAACCTGAATCCATTTGAACTGTGCTGCCCTAAGCTTCTTGATCTGAAATGGCTTACAAAGCACTGAAGTGTTTCCATTCTTTAAACCTAAAGTGCTGAGGTTTAAAAGTCATTTATATTATTCACAGCACTTTCTCATTTGCAAGGATTGAAATAGTTTGCAATGATTTTGAGTGTTTGGACATTTGTTTACAAAATAACATTTCTTGTAGCTTCTGAGAGAGAAATTTCTCTATGAAGTTAACTGGAACCTATTCATATTTTCTTATCAACATTTGCTTCGGCAGATAATTAGAGGTTTAGGATGAAGGAGAGTGAAACAGAGCTATATGTCATACTGTCTCATCTCTACAAGCAATTACATACAACAAAGATATATTAAAAAGAGAAAGCTATGAGATGAGGCTATGAAATGTTAAAGATGCCAGTTAATCTTATCTGAAATCTCTCAAGCTCCTTGTCCAAGCCTGTCTTTACTTCATCAGTTACGATTACACTGATAATCCTTATCCTTCTCCTCTGTACCCTGCTTTCACATCCCATCTATCCCATCTGCTGTTTCCATCCCACTCAGTAGTACTCCATGACTTACTCCTATCACAATCTACTCCTTTCCCTCTACCCAAGTTCTTTTCCCCTCTCCTTTTAACTCCCTAAGTCAAATGTACCACAGGGAGACATGAAGAAGTGTTTACTGACCTCAGTTTAACTGCTCAGACTCAGTACCCAGAGCACAAGTCCTAAGAACGTCATGTTCAGTCCCCTGGGGGTTAAATCTTTGGGGAATTAAACTGTTAAAATGTTAATCTGTTGAACATGTGTCAACTTCCTTCCCCACCCCCCCAACAGTATGAAATTTAATCAGCTAGGGTCAGATTTCAGAGGGTTGGCAAAAGGGACATCCTTGATACAAAGTGTGCTTACTCCTCCCTCTCTCCCTTCCTCTCTCCCTCTCTCCATCCCGGGTTTTAATCTGAAACTTGGAACACTCAGTTTAAGGTCATTGGAGTTAGTTCACATGGACAGAACTTATTTTTCCATAGCTTTGTCCTTGAAAGTAGCTGAGCTATTTTTGCTGTAATATTCCCAAAACAAACAAACGAAACAAAACTGATCCAATGGAGACACCTAAGATGGAAAATTTTATCTCAAGTAACTGAAGCTTGTCAACGCTACAAGTACCTGAAAAAAGGCCATTAAACGAGAGGTGTCAGGGAATCTAAATAGGTTTTACTATTAACTTTGTCTTTAAAGTATGTATTAAAACTATTATTTTAGTTCCAAAGGTGTTAATTAAATGTGTTAATTTTCCTATGTAGCCGGTAATGTTGATTAAATATAGGTGCTAAAGCACAGCCTGTGCTTTGATCTTCTAGTTCTCTGTAAGAAGCCCAGCACTTCTCATATGCTTTGATGACCTGCATGATTCATACGAGTCTTGGAAAGTATATGGTGAACTGATTCCCGTTCAAATGCTTAGCTTGTTAAGTTGGCCAGATGATGGAGAAGTGGAAGACACAGGCAGAGCAATCAAAAGTGCCTGTTGTTGTCACTAAGAAGAGATCCTATGTGCTATTGATAATGATCTTGAACAGATGCCTGTTTCTGGAGATGGGTTTTTCAAACATCCCTTCATCCAACATATGGCATGCAGAGTTAAATTCCAGTAAGATCAGTGGAACTAGTCAGTGCTGAGTGTAAACCACTGAGTTTTAGCTTAGCATTGCCCGTGTTCAATGTTACAGTTCTGCAGCTGTTGCCTGAACTGAAAAGGCTTTAAACACCTTTTGAATCGTTCTTTCCAAAATGTTTCCAAAAACATTGAAAGGATCATTTTTCATTCCAAAGTTTAAAAAAAAAAAAAGAGAAAAAAAGAGATAAACAAAACCATTATTTCCAAGGGAACAAAAAATCAAATTCTGGTCTAAGTTACTTTGGTGGAAGGGAAGCTGCACCAGTGTATTAGGAGCACAATGTGATTTGTCCTTTGAAATAGAATTACAGTATTTTTGTAGTGCACAATTTTTTTTTTTTATTTGAGAAACTCAGGGACGTGGGAAATCATCATTTGCTCATGGGACCCCAACATGTGCTATTCCAATTAAACCAGAGTATCCAAATGTAAATGAACTGTTCCTTCAAAGTTCACAGGATGTTCACATTGGCTCAGTTTCCTCAAGACAGGATCCATACCATTTTTAGTTTTGTCTTAGTTAGCACAGTTGGTATCTCAAAAGTATTGCACAGGATTAATTTTTGTTTGTTTTTGTCATTTATAGTTTTTTTCCCTGTAGAATGGCCATCTGTACATATATCATGGTTACATTCTTTTTTTTGGGGAAATGAAACAAAGATACTGAAGTTTATACACTACTCTGTTTCCTTTGTCAGCAAAACAAACGAAAGCGGCCCAAGTAAAAGATTTTCTTAACTCTGAAGGAACATTGTCTGCCTCTGCAAAAAAAGTATTGAAAAACCAGCTGCTGCGGCTCAGTATTGCCATTTCCTGTGTCACCTCTCCCCACGAAGCACTGGACAGAAATCCTTTGTAAATACAGGCAAAGTGTGTAAATACAGACAAAGATTCCTGATGGTTTATTGTGGACATCAGCACAGAATTTATTTTCATCCCAAGATAATTTGCTAGAAATTGCACAAAAATGAGCATACTACCCAAATTATGCCATTCTTCAGCCATTTAAAGCCAGTATGGCTATTGGCTAAATTAGTGTTAGTAACAACAAGGAGCTTGTATACTTTGTGTACTAAAGCTTTAGGCCCTGATGGTGTCAGGAGGTTGGGAAGGTCCTAACTGTTTGCCTGATGCTTGTGGTTTTGGTCTCGATCAATATTCCATCACAGGGATCCGAAAAACATTTGAGTAGTGTACATTCAATGCTAATGCGGACAGTGCCTCATGATCTCACTTACCACATGATCACTGTGACCATTTCATATACCCTGTCATCATAAAACACTCCTCTGGCAGGAATGAAATTGTGTACATGGGAAACATCTCATGTATTTCAGGATTTTTTTTGATGCGATATAGCAGGGGAAAACAAAGATAACAGTAAATTTGTAAAGAGGAATACGAATTTTCACCAAGTAGCCCTTTAGAAACAGTTTTCCTAGCTTCAATACCATCAGAAATGTTTACTTTGGATTTTGGAACATTTGAAAACAGATCTCCCCTTTGCAGCAAGAAATCTGAGAGTGGCATATACAACCATGCCAACAGCCGGTAGTTCAGTGTGCTGTTTCTGACAGGGACCTCTATCAGCTGCTTCAGAAAATGTTGCAGAATCAACTGGCCACAGAAATGTTCTTCTTAACCCATGTTAGTTGGATGTTGGTATCTGCCTTGAAGCCTAACTCCCTCCACAAATTCCTGTGGGCTTTCAGAAATGCTTATTTTGGATGTTCTTATTATCCACACACATCTAAGACTTTTTCTGAGTCCTGCTGGACTCTTGACCTAAATGATACTTCGTGGCATGAATCCCAGGCTGATTGCATGTTCTGGGTAATTATTTCATTCATATTCCTTTCCCCACACCACAATTTGGAAGCAAAGTTTAGGTTAAGCAGCTAGCTACATATGCCAGCTCTGCACTGATTCATATTTTTTTTAATGTAAAAAAGAACCACCAAGGTCAGCAGTACAAAGGAGATTAACCTAATAAAGAAGAGATCTCATTCAAGGGTGAATAAAACTAGCAGTATTTCTTTTATGAGTGAAAGCATGCCTTGGACAACGTTCTAGCATTAAGACTGAAGGCAGCAAAAGAAAGATCATGCTAAATACAGAAAGTGACATGTTTTGGTTATGAATATGATAGAGAATCAAAATTTGGTGTCTCTTTTTGCTTGTTTTGCACTAGCAGTGCAAGTATCTAATGTTTGTTTTATGTCACTGGATTTACAAGAAATAAGGTCCTTGCTTTGTGCCATCAGTGTACAAACCCCTTCTGTTCTGGAAGCTTTGACACTTCTTGCACAAGTCTGAGGTTTTACACCCACACTGAGCCTCTTAAAGTCTTAGAACTGCAGTATTGTAGCAAGCTGTAAATTAAATATCTAGTGGTAAGTATGTATATCGTAGTTAACCAATATAAATATGATTTTATTGTGCCTTTAGCCTGAGGATTTTTGTAAATGTTGGTTCTGGGTCTTTCTGCTTAGCAAGTGTGGAGTATCACTGAATGATAGCAATTTACACTACATCTGCATTCCTTAGTGTAATACAAGTATGAAGCAGAGCACAGGAGAACTGTGCTTACTATAGTGATCTTCTGTATCCACATATTTGTTTCCTGTTTGATTTGGAGACTGGTGCTATCTCAACATCTGCAGAATGAAAACTGCTTATATGGTTACTGCTGTACTAAGGCTAGGGGCTGGGGCCGGGGTATTTGCACTAGAGACATTAAGGCCTGTGTGGCATTTCCTCAGTGTTGCACAAAGAGGTAGATTTTTCATGGGGAAAAAATGCAGTTGGAACCTACCGGCGACTTGGTGTGACCAAGCAGCTGCAGAAAATACGCCTTTTTGGAAGATTCATCTGACAGTGCCTGTCTGCTCTGATGCCTGACAGCTTGTTCCAGCTCCTGCACCTGCTTATCCACTACTCCCACCTTTCCTGGCTCTCCTTTCCCCAATGTTTTTCAAACTTATCCCCTTCTAGAGTAACCCCATTAAAAGCATTTTGTAAAGCCAGAGATGGCTGAGCTAACCTGAATTTTGCAAGGTACCGAACATTCTCTCTCTTATTTTATTGTGTTCCTTTTTTCTGTTTTTAATTTTTCATAAGGGCTTCAGGGTAAGGACTGTGTTATTTCAATGTTTGCAAATTATCTAGCATAACATGATACAGTCCACATTTTTGTCACACTTAGAAAGCAAGATTTGTTCAGACACCACAATTCACCATCATTGTCTGTGGCTGCTGAAACATGGGACAGAACACGTTAGCTGCTCAAAAATGCAGAAAAGCAGCGTGTACCCCTAAGTTTTTATTAATTACTCATCTGAATTGTAATTCCATTAAAAATTGCATATTAAAATGTTGTATCTTCACTACGTAGTGTTACTCAGGGTACTGCTTTAGTATTTCTTATACTGCCTTACTTTGTTGGCTGGATGTTATAACATTCATCCAAGGCAGTGCAGAATATCCTTCCTTGGTTCTCAGCTGCACCAACATGAGGAGGCTGACTGCACAACCAAGGATTTCCACTCTGCGAGTGTGAATTCTCACTTTGTGCTCTGAAGCATTTCAGAGAGACAAGGAAAAGACCATATCAGGAAATTATGCTGGTCACACAGCATTGACCTAGAGCATCCCAAAGAAATGTTCCTCAAACAGAGAGGGCACCTTCAGAGTAAAATGGAACAATGAATGTCCTGGCAGAGAGAAGGGACCACTGTGTTCACAGCAGCACAAAGCCCATCCTCTCTTTCAAATGACGGGGACTGAAAGCAGGCTATGAATCATAGTGGATGCTGCCTCCAGCCATATCCAGAGTTGACCTGGCAAGAAGGAATGGGAGCCGCGAGCGTGACCAGACAGCTAAGGGTGTAGCCACACATCGCCTTGTAAGACTAATGGCTGACTCATGTGCTGCCAGCCTGTCTGGAAAACCATGGCTGCATGTGGAGGGAGTGAAAGGGGTTGGCATCAGCATTACTGTGTAAAAGAATGAGGGAAAGTAGGAGCAGAGACCTCTTCCTTCACTGTGTTGGGACAGGAGCCTGTGATCCAGGTGGGAAGGAGCAAGGAGGGTGGTAATGCGACTACAAAATTAAAAGGGAATAGTGTCCTAATAAGAAAAAAGATGGAGTACTCCAGGGCTGTGATTCTTAAGGTACACGTTGAAGGGAAGTAATGGGCATCTAAGATATTAGGTGTGATCTTTCAGGTAGCGGAAGCTAAAAGTGCTCAAAGAAAATGTTAATGCTGCCTGAGTTTCTGCCCTTGTTCAGTTTTGCATTGCTCACCACTGGAATGCAGACAGTTAAATCAAAAAAGGCTCAGTAAAGGCTATTGCAAAGAACCAAGTTTGAAAAAAAGTGATGATGTATCTCAAACAGTTTCAGATAATTTGGTTTCAATGCAACTATGTTAACAGTGAGCAAGTGTATCCACACTAGGATAATAGTGTAGGTCTGGGCAATAGAGAAGGAAGAGAGTTAACTTAGGGTAAACTAAATGCTAGGCTAAATAAATAGTAGGAGAGTGAAAGTCTGATTCAAATCACTGGACATTTTTTTCCAGTGATTTCAGTAGGACCAACATTTCACATAATTTGTGTTGTTCAATTAGCTAATTTTTCTCGAAAGTGGTTGTATCAGTATAGAATTCTGGAAATATGCTGGTTTGACCTCCAGTGCACTGAAGAGGTCTACTCCCAGCACAGATACCTCAGGGCAGCAAGCGATCAAAATGCTTCATAGTGCCCTACTTACGGTCTACAGAGTGACAATCTGTTGTCCTTCCTTTGACAAATATTCTGTTTTTCACTTAGTGCTTTTGAAGTCATGGGACTACCCATTGTTTGAGAGATTCGAAATCTGTCAACGGAGGAGTCCTTTCTAAGGGGGATAAAGCTGATTCTTTTTTCCACCCTTGGTATTTTGGATAGCATACCTCACAGCCATGCTGCGAAGCCTGTTGTTTTCATGATGTTGAAACTGTTGGCTAAAGCCTTCATCTGCGTAATTCAGTATTTTGATTTTTCATCTGGAGAAAGGAGAGGAAGGAAAAAGGGTCAGTCTGATCTTTTTCTTCAGCTGAAGATTTTTTTCACAAATAATAACAAGCACATTAGCCAAAGAACTAAAAGAAATAATAGGAGTTAAAGGCTACTTGCAGAGTTCTTTAATAGTGTGGTGTCATTAAAAGCAAGGAAGACTTGATATAGTCAATGCACAAAATTATCACAGATTCATGGAATCATAGAATGATTTGGGTTTGCAGAATGATTTGATTTCTTAAAATTATTTGGGTTGGAAGGGGCCTTAAAGATCACCTTGTTCCACTCCCCCTGCCGTGGGCAGGGACACCTTCCACTAGATCAGGCTGCTCAAAGCCCCATCCAACCTGTCCTTGAACACTTCCAGGGAGGGGACATCCACAGCTTCTCTGGGCAACCTGTTGCTGTGCCTCACCACCCTCGTAGTAAAGGATTTCTTCCTTATATCCAGTCTAAATCTACCCTCTTTTAGTTTAAAGCCATTAACCCTTGTCCTATCACTACATGCCCTTGTAAAAAGTCCCTCTCCAGCTTTCTTGTAGGCCCCGTTCAGGTACTGGGAGGCTGCTATAGGGTGTCCCCACAGCCTTCTCTTCTCCAGGCTGAACAACCCCAACTCCTTCTGCTTGTCTTCTTAGGAGAGGTGTTCCAGCCCTCTGACCATCTTCATGGCCCTCCTCTGGACTCACTCCAACAGGTCTATGCCCTTCTTATGTTGGGGGCCCCAGAGCTGAATGCAGTATTCCAGGTGGGGTCTCACCAAAGCAGAGCAGAGGGGCAGAATCACCTCCCTCACCCTGCTGGCCATGCTGTTTTTGATGCAGCCCAGGATACGGTTGGCTTTCTGGGCTGCAAGTGCACACTGCCAGGTCATGTTGAGCTTCTCAACCAGCACCCTCAAGTCCTTCTTCCTAGGGCTACTCTCAATCTGTTCTCCACCCAGCCTGTATTTGTTCTTGGGATTTCCCCAACCCATGTGCAGGACCTTGCACTTGGCCTTGTTGAACTTCATGAGGTTCGCAGAGGCCCACGTCTCAAGCCTGTCAAGGTCCCTCTGGATGGCATTCCTTCCCACTAGCATGTCAACTGCACCACACAGTTTGGTGTCATTGGCCAACTTTCTGAGGGTGCCTGCAATCCCACTGTCCATGTTGCACACAAAGATGTTAAACAGTGCTGGTCCCAATACTGACTCCTGAGGAACGCCACTTGTCACTGGTCTCCACTTGGACACTGAGCCATTGACCACAACTGTTTTGAGTGCAACCATCCAGCCATTTCTTTACCCACCAAGTGGTCCATCCATCAAATCCATGTCTCTCCAATTTAGAGACAAGGGTGTCATGCAGGGCAGTGTCAAATGCTTTGCACAGGTTGAGGTAGATGATGTCAGTTGCTCTTCCCTTGTCCACTAACAGTGTAACCCTGTCATAGAAGGCCACCAAATATGTCAGACAAGATGTGCCCTAGGTGAAGCCATGTTGGCTGTCACCAATCACATCCTTATTTTCCATGTCCTTAGCGTAGCTTCAAGAAGGATCTGCTCTATGATCTTGCTGGGCACAGAGGTCAGACTGACTGGTCTGTAGTTCCCCAGGTCTTCCTTTTTTCCTTTTTCAAAAATGGGGGCTATGTTTGCCCTTTTCCAATCAGTGTGAACTTCACCAGACTACCGCAACTTCTAAAATATGATGGATAGCGGCTTAGCAACTTCATACACCAGTTCCCTCAGGACCTGTGGATGCAACTCATCAGGTCCCATGGACTCGTGCACCTTCAGGTTCCTTAGATGGTCTCAAACCTGGTCTTCTTCTACAGTGGGCAGTTCTTCATTGTCCCGGTCCCTGCCTTTGCCTTCTGTGAAAATTAGTCTAGTCTGTGCTTGATATAAACATACCTGATATCAGTAGGAATTATTTTTATATACAGAAGGAAAAGCAAATTGCTCAGTTTATATATACTAGGAAAATATTTGTTTGCTGAGTACATACTGAGCACCTTTCCTGCCTTTTCTGAGAATAGGGCCTTGTCTCTCTGTGGTTAGCCAAACTGGATACATGGTTCATGTAGTTTAAGGATTGCTTAAATTAACAAACCTCTGTCCTTTGTATTTTTCTGCTGCTGGCACATCATGCCAATGGCCAGATGTGCATTACTAATACAGTGTTTTTCATTTTGATTTTGCCAGCTTCGTCTGAATCATATGTGCAGCACTGGATTGTTACCAAGCCTGTAGAGTTAGGACATTTAGAAGGAAAGCTTCTTCCTTCAATTCCTTTTAGTGAAGAGAGTAGTGGTGAAAACAGAGCCAAAGTAGTTTAGCAGAGACAGAAACATGGGAGAGTATGGTCATCGCCCCCAAGTCAAGTGGCTGAAGTTATTTCTTGTTTACTCTGGCCATTTCCATGATGCAGTTTACGAACTGACACCAAAGCAAGTTGTGTATCAGTACTACTGCAGTAGTTATGAATTGCTATGCAAAGGAAGGAATTAGCAAGCTGGGATAATAACAGTAGATAACCTCTTAAAATAGCTTCATTATCAGAAAAAATGTACCTGGAACCACACCCTAAGTCTTACAAATTCATCTTCCTGCTCATGCTTGAGTCCCTTCCCCCCAACTACTAAATTCTGTATGTACTGGGACTTTGACACAGAAAAAAATGTTTATAATACAGCTGTTTAAGTTACCTCTCTTGCATATGTGCTGTATACCCATCCAGTCCACTTTGCTATCTCTACTCATGTTTCATTTGATCTCACCCAGCAAATTCTTAATCCACAGCCTAGGCACCTGAGGAGCCATTCCTTATAATTTACAGACCCAGTTCAGCAGTGCACACAAATTGAAAGTGAGATTCATTTAGGAAGAAAAACAAAGGCTCATCCATCGATATAAAAGCCACAGGGCTTCCATTTATTCAGCTCTTAGCTTTCTTGTAAGCCAGGTAGGGAATGAGCCAAGAAGCAGACATAATAGAAAAATTATTTACTCAGAGCAACTGGAATTTGATTAGCTGTTGGGAGACATTAAACTGGGACAACAGCAGGTTTAATGAAAGGAACATAAGTATATTGATAGGGGCATTTGGAGGAAGTAAGAAAAGACTTTTAAAAGGCTGTGAAAGTGGTTAGATAAACAGGAAAGATTGTTGCAGGCATTCAGAGGGTGGATTGTTCTGCTTATTGGGTTTGACAGTAGCAGCCATGTTTTCATACCCCACTGTTTTGAAAGGCAGTTACGGGAGAAGGCTGCCAGGTCCCCAAGCTGGATGTATTCTACCCATGAACTGGCTTTATACTGCTCATTTGTGAAGTCTTTCTAAGCAACACTTCTTCCATAAAGGGACTCACCACATAACATTTTGGCAAGTTCTCCCTCAAGTGTGTCATGCCGGTGATCATATCCTGTGGCCAACCTACTGAATTCAGGGCAGTTTCACAATGAGTCAGAGCCTTCACAGGCAGTTGCCAGCCCTTGGCCTCCAGAAACCCGAGGAAGTTACTGGGGATGTGCTGCGTATCCACGTCTTGGGTTATCGAGTTGCTCAAGGGCACAAGGGTTCAGTGGAGGACTATACATGGACCAGCATTCTTGGGACACTAGGGAACAAGAAGAGAATATTAATATCAGGAAACCCAATACTGATTTGCAGATCATCAGCTGCCATGTACCTATGCATGAACTCACATGATGGCATCTGTGATGCTAATCCTGAAAGTTACAGATATCTGACCTAATTTCCTAAGACCGGTCTTCATTACCACTGTCTGACTAAATCTCTGGAGAATGCTATAACCTTCAGGAAAGATAAACCACGGGGATGGGAAGGGGAATGGAAAAGTGAGAGCTGCCTGCAGTGAAAGATGAAGGGAATGATTAAGAGGCCTTCTCCACTCAGGGGGCAGGATACAGCTGAGACTAGTCATGATCAGTCTAAGGAAACCAATCCAAGAACACGCTGTACAGGATACATTGTGGTTGAATAGGAGGAACAGCCTCCATGTGCTGGCCGCCTGCTGTACAAGAAGTTGATGTGAACAACTTTCCAAGGAAGTGGGAGAAAGATTTATCAGGCGAACAAAAGACCAACAAACTGGTAAGTATGTTTAAAAAAGAAACACTGTCTTATTATGAAAACTAATATTTAAATGGGATGAAGATTAAGATTAATAAGAATATTTTGGTTGCCCTAAAACTGTCTGAAAGGAAGCTCTGATCATCAGACTGGATTGTTAATACTTGCTACTTTCGCTACCTTCAGCGCTGACCAATTTACTTTGAAATTACACGCGTTGCACCAGATTTTTACGGTAGCGGAACTCAAGAGGAAACGTTAGCTTTCTTCATTACTAGAGTCAAAGCTCTCGTGGTATTAGCATTGCAGTAGCCAAGATGGCGCAGGGGCATGTGAGAGGCCAAGATAATAGGGAAAGACGCATAGTTTCCTTGGATAGCTGAGAAAAACAGACAAGCTTTACAGTTCGCATGCCTTTCCCAGTCAGCGCTCCAATAATCAAGCTGGGTGAGGGTGGCTCAGGCATTCGGTTCATATCAATGCCTGAAATTGCAAAGCAGAATTCGAGAGTCTGGTTGCCTGCAGCGCTGGCTCCCTCCACCTGCTGTTTGCTCTGTCTCCTGCAATGACAAGATAAGCCACCAATGAAGTGTACACGCACATGAGCAGGGGGCAAACTTGGCAGCCAGGCCTTGTCTTTCATTCCAGGATGCTTTCAAATCCGTGAAAGAAGATCACTGTAGAAGATGTTGGTATTTATTTTATGGTATTACTAGTACAGCAGCTGCTAGATGGTATGTGGCATCATTTGAAATGTTCTTGGTGAAATTTGCTGTTTGTTCTAGGCACTGGTTGCTTGGATAAACCATGTGAAAAGTTGGTGTATGCAGTATGATACCAGGCAAAAATACTTGTTATATCAAAAATGACATTAGTTTGAATAGAGCTATAAAGTATGTTAAAAATATTTTCTTAAAGATTTCAGCTCTAATAAACTGGCTGGGCTGTTAGCCTTGAAATCAAACCCAAGTGAATAATACATTTTGAATAATTTGAATGTTGGTTCTTTTATTCCTCACAGGAAAACCAAAATATATCCTGCTTTCCTCAGTTGCTTTTCAGAAGTATTCAAACATTCTATGGTACAGTTCAACTCTAAATTATATGTGAGCCATGTGGTATTTATTTCACTGTATTGTTTCATTGTTATTGTCAGATGTCATATAGATTTGTTTTCACTTTCAAACAAGTTAAGCACAAAAACAATTTTATTGCAAAAAATATTGTTCTATGTGATAGTAAAACCCAACTGCTGTCAACACTAGCATGTTTAATGTAATATTTTGTTTTCAATTAGTGTTTAAACCACATGATTCTTACTGATATCCATTGATAACATCAAAAACAATGGGCATAAATATGAATAAACATTGTAATGGGAATTATTGCAGAACCAGTGTCAGTGAATTATTGCAGTCTTTGTTTTAGTGTTCAGTTTTCTCTTCTGGAATGTTTGATTTAATCTTTTGCCCGTCATTTTAGCAAAAAATGTTACTACATCTGTGTTTTCTGTGAAAACATCCTTGATAGTAGGAATTTAGATTTTGTGCCCTTGCTGCCCTACCTTCTTTTCTCCCAGAAGCTTCTACAATTGTTGACAACTCAGAAAAACAGATCCTACCCTGAAGTTAGCAGATTTTCCCAGTTAGTGTCTCTTGCATACTTTCGGACAGCAATCTGTTATCCTGCAAGACATTTCATTTGAGTCCTCTGGAGTATCCTTTCTTAGGTCTCATGAAATTGCAGGTCTGTAAAATGCTCCATTTCTAGAGGTGACTTGATGAATTTTATTTTTCCAGTGCTTCATGAGGGTATTTTGTACACATACTGTCAGATCCTGCAACCATTCACTTTGCCATTAACCAAAGGCTGTGTTAGAGCAATGATTGCAAATCCCATTCACTACAAATTGCAAAGTTAAATTCTGCATAGCTGCATGCTTGTGGGGCAAGATTTGCCGTGGCCCATATTGTCCACAGGGAGCAAAACTGTGTGCATGTTTTGATTCTTATGCATTTCCCTGGACTGCAATCGACTGAAGGAGGGGGCTAGCCATTAAAAGTTAAATACTGCAGAGTTGAGCAACCTGCTCGCAGATGGTACATACAAAGTGCAGCTTTCAAATTTCTCATAAGATTGGATGGGTCAGCATTGACTTTCTGCTGGTTTGTACCCATTTGCCGTAATACACTTAGAGTGGAGCACAGTTCGTAGTGGAGCAGATGTATGCAAACTGTACACTACATAAACTGAGGTGAAATAAGGTAAAATAATGGCATCTCTACTTTGAGTTATTGTCTGTGCTTAGTACCCATTTTAGGAAGGTGCTTTTCAGAAATTAGGACCTGAAAAAATTTGCTAATTTTATACATGTATTGTACAAGCTCATTTGTATATTTACAAATCTACTCCAGGCACAGATTTATACAAGAGCTCCAGCAGGCTCTCTGCATTGCCTGTTACAGGCATATGGTTGCTTTCTGAGCTCCCAAGCTAGGCAGAGCGTACCTGAGGGCGGGGGCCTTGGGAGCTACTGTAGATCACTCTGCTGTCAGCTCAGAAATGCATATCAGGGCTACAGCCTCTTCAGTTTTCCAATAAATCTGTGACTGCTTAGGGAAAGATAGAGAGTTTTAAATGGTGTCCATTAATGCTGTCTAATTCTAGAGCTGGCTTTACGCAGGAGCCTCTGCTGTTTAAGGGGTTGCTGTCTTTTACAGCTGGCCTTATAGCGGCTGAGCTGAGGTGTGCGGAGGTTCTAACAAGTGAACCATGGGAGAGAGAAGTTGTGGGACAGCAAACCTGGTCGGAAGAGCAGGGGTGATAGGTCTGTGGGTGAGGTCAGAAAGTGGCCTTCAGAAAAGAAGTATAAATGTAGCTATTGAATAAACTGTGCTAGTATTTATTCCTGCTCCTTGAGAAGGAAGGATGGCCTTAGATTCAGGGTTGCCTGAATCACAATCCTGGACAAAAATCACAGTTTCTAAATTTCTATAAAGACTGTAGAATATTGCCAAAATATGTGGAAGGTAGAGATGGTAATAGATGTTGATAATTCATCAGACAAAGTGTGTAAATCCCTCCTGTAGTGTAAGAGGTCTCTTTAGGCAATCACAAAAACTTGCGGAAAGATGCTGACTAACTTCTGCATGTTCATTCTGGCAGATATGGATTTTCAGTTCCTACAGGACCCAGGAGAGGTTGGTAGCTTTTCTCTAGAGTGAGGAAGTTAATCGTGAATACACTCTTCAGGGATATTACAGGAAGAGCCTGAATTAGGCAGGCAGCTTTCACTAGTACGTCTTGTAGTCTACCCACTGTGATTTCAGTGAAATAAAAAAGTTAGATTTAGGTTTTGTGATGAGGGTCCAAGTGCTTTTTTGGAGAAGGCAATTTCCATTTGTCATGAGCTGACACAACAAGTGGAGCAGTGCCTTTGTAAGCCCTGCTCAAAGCCTGGCGGAAACGCCACAAGCCCAAAGTATGTGACCCTGAACTCAATAGGTGCTCTGCCGGTGGGAGGGCTTACTGCACTGGACTCCAGCCATCACCATCAGTCGGTGGGTGTCATCATTAATTGCTAACCTTAATAAAACCGAAAATATATCCTCACTCTCCTTTTCTTAGAAACCCAGATACAAGAGGGACTGACTTTCATAAAGTTCTTTGGCAATGCGCACTCCCTAGTTTATCCCCTCAGATTGGACTACAGCTGTGCAGGACATGCTGTACTTCCTCAAGGGCACTCTTTTAAACGAGCCAACAATATCAAAACCTTGTGGACAATGTGAGCCAGGCCTGCACATACTTTTAGACTTCACTTCCATCTAACCAGCAGTTGCTGCACTATCTCCCATTAAAAATGTCAAATACAAAGCGTCTTCTGAATTTTTTTTTATGTAGAAGCTTTGATTTCATGAACTTCTTGTCAGGGCACGAAGGCCCTGACAAGCTGCACAGAGGACTCCATTCCACCCCTGCCCATGGTCCCAGGAACCTTTCAGGTCACTCCAGGCTTGCAGTCCTACTGCTGCTGTGCTGTAGGACCAGCCTCTAGCAAAGCCATGGACCCTGTCAATCTGGTCCCTGACCTGTGGACTGGCCTCAGACCCATTTTGTCACTATTGACCTGCCCAGTGATTGGAGGGCTGTGTTGCATCCAGTCTACCCTCACCAGACGTGGCCCTGACCAGCAGGACTGTCTGTCCAGCTTGACCTTGGACCAGTCCCACCACCATGAACTGGGCTGGTGAGTGGCAGTCCCAGCTGGAGCTGGCCCAGGTGTGTCACTCAGGCACCATGGGGTTGGTGAGGCCCCGTAGCTGCTGGCCATCTTAGTGTGCTCATCTCCTGCCTCCCCATCACCTCGACAGCCTTGGCCCTCACTGTGCCATGGCGTTTCACTGAAACACACTTCTACATAACTTCAGGGTTTTTTGGTCTAGATAAATAGAGTATCAAAATTGCAAGCCAGAATCTCAAAAGTGAAGATCTAGTAGGATCAAGTTCACTAGAATGGGGTCCCCTTGTGAAACGCAGATTGTCTCCCATGGGCACATACCAATACCTCCCATGGGGGTATTAGCAGTGGCTCTGAACTAGCATTAGTACCTAAAGTGGTGTAACTGTGATGTCATGATGCACCCTAACAAGTTAATTTATTTTTCTGAAGGATAATATGAAAATAGCTTAAATGACTTGCTGAAATACCATAGTGGGAAATATGAGACACAAATAATGACAGAATTCTCTTTTCCAAAGTAGTGTTCATTCGTTGCAGCTGCGTTTTCTTCTTGCACTAACTCATTTATTTTGCATTCTCTCCGTTAGCAATGAATACAAGGGAGATGATACTTCATACAACTTTTTAAGGGCACAAGACCTTTTTATTCCCACAGGACAACTCATGTTCTAATACTATATGGTGATGACAATAAACTGTTGTATTTGTACCCACAGAAATGCCAAAAGCCGTCTAAGTTGCAAGTGCTATACTTTGTGACCTATATTAGAAGAACGTTCATATAATGCAGGAGTCCAAATGTAAGTACATACTCACAGTGTTTGCAATAGTCATATATAGGCATGTATATGCATACCTCTGTGTGTGAGTGCATGTGTGTGTGTATCAGCAGTGAATGCATATGTGCACTGCATCAGCAGTACAAAGAAGTCATTACTCAGAGCTGTGAAATCAGATGGCTGTAATATCTCACCAAGACATTTTAAGGTGCATTTTATATGTGTAAGTTACAGGTAACTAGCTACCATATTAAAAAAAGGCAAGCCAACCTAATGGCACTAAAGCACACTTAGCTGGAGGCCTTAGGGTTGGAGACAGTAGAGTGGGGGAGAGGGAGGGGAGAGAGAGAGAGAGACAAGTTGACCAGCAAAAGTCAGCATACATGGAAATGTCTACAAACCCTTATATCACATTCCTAAACAGAGTTGTTATTCATGAATGCTGGGGTTGATTGCATGGCCTGCAGGTGATACATTAAAATGACTTAGAGGCTTTTTTATGTGTTTATTTTACCCTTTGTCACTGCTTTCCCTTACTATTTCATGATTTTCAGTCATTATACTCTTCCTGCTTTTTTCCTCATCTCTGTACAGGCTTTTTTTCTTCTGCTTGAAGCCTGGACACTAGCAGGAAGGAGATCAGCACCTAACTCCACACAGTTCTTCATTAACTAGAAAGACCAGTTACAGGATCAGCCCGAATCATGAAAGAATCTTTAGATATCTTTTTCTTCTGAAGTTTAGAAGTGTTCTGCTGAGCATTTTCTGGCTAGAAGATTTCACTGAATTACAGTTTGGATAATTTTGATGGTGGAAGCAATATATGACTACCTGGCTCGTGGAAGAAGCTTCTGCCAAATTTTATGTTTGTGCTCCAAAGTCTGGAGACACTAGAATTCATCAGTGAAACATTTGCAAGAGTTTAGTAAGGGAAGAAAAGTTATATTTCTTCAACCGTGCTGAAAGAAAGAGCTAAACTTTTTTTCTTTTTTTTTCAAATGGGAAAAAATCCTAAGGCTGATGCAGTCAGCAAAAGAAAACCAACTTGAATAAGATCAGTAAGGTCATCAATTCTGTCTAAATTTATAAGCAACTTGATCTGTTCTGTTGTGGCAATTAACTGGTGCTTTGTTAGTGTCAGTTTATATATCAAAAACCAGAAAATTCCTCCCGCATTTGACATGGACACTGTGCTTAAGCAAACCAGGTAACTGTCTCCAGGCAGTTACCATGAATCTGTCTATCAGCAGTAATAACCTCTGTGTAATCTCACATACAAGATCCCGATTTACCTGATTTCTGCCAGATGCTGTTGTCTGGAAAGAGTATCTTCCTTGTTTAAGCAGCAGTCCTGAAATCTGAACAGCCTGAGGAAAATCAGTATTACCAGTTAATCTGCTAATCTTCCTCCCTGAAGGCACCTTCTAGACAGATTCAGGAAGCACAGGTATTTCAGAACAAGGGCAGTAAATAATAAACTAGCATCCTTGAGATTATTGCAAGGAAGTTATTCTGTATTCTGTATGATAGACAAACCTAAGAAGTGTTCAGAACTTTCAGCTCTTGAGCACTCTTGGTGGACTGGCTACTGACCTCAGAGTGACAGTACCCCTTTGGGCTCCTGAATTTTACACATCTACATGTACTTTTATCTCACTGTCCCAGCCCTCTACTTCATTTATTTGGTAAATATAACATTAAAAGAAAGCAGTCTTGGCACTAGAGACACGTTAATAAATTGCTTCTTTTAAAAAAAATACCAGAAACTTTTAATTCAGACTTCACAGCTGTTTAAAAAATGCACAATGACTTGTTTGCCAAAAGGCTATTTACATTGCCTTTAGATGGAAAGCTGATGAAATGCATTCACAGTAGAGAAAGAAAGTGGCAAGCTACAGATTAACATGCTGTAGGATGCGTAACATATTGCAAGTTACACAAGCAGTAAGTGGGAAAATACCAAGCTTTTATACAATATGTTCCAAGAAGAGTATAACTCATAAAGAAACAGATTAAACATATAACTGAGTTGACATAATACACTGAATAAATTTACCACATGGTATCATATGCAGTAGAATAAAGAAAACAGAATATAACGGATGCCAAGCATAATGAACAGGGTAAAATTTTTCATGAAACTGACACATAACTCACTGTACGGATCAAAGCTAATGAGTCGATAAGCAAAGCAATGGAGTGACACGTGTAACAAGCACATGAAAGGTACTGAATCAGAGGGACCACAGGAACCGATGAACTGTGCAGTAATAGATTTTGCTTTGCAAACTCTATAGGTACCAACACATCAGCAGAGGTATACGTATCAAACAGAAGCAGAAGTACCAACATATCGGCAGAGGAATGTATTAGATTCCTTTGCCATAGAATGTAAAGAGATGGGAAAATATAACAGTAAAATTATATCATAACACATTATCATTATCGCATTTCAACTGCTAAATACTTTTCCTTAATTACTTATTGATTCTTTTGCTTTATGTATGAGTTGCAATTTTCTGTACCTTTTATAAATACAAAGAGACTAAGAGATGAAGTGAAGTTCTAATTTTGATTCATCATTGTCACAAGAATACGCTAGATTCCTTTGCCATAGAATGTAAAGAGATGGGAAACCATAACAGTAAAGTTATAGATGGTTTGGTTTATGCAATTTTTTGTACCTGTTACAAATGCAAAGAGCTGAAGAGATGAAATAAAGTTCTGATTTAGATCCTGAAATTTAAATACTATCTTTTTTGAGCGGGGTAAAGGGTGGTGATGTGGTACCAAAGAGGACAGAGGTCAGATTTTGAACTCTAAATAATTTTGTCATTTCTAAAATTAGCATATTTGAATATATTTACAATGGGGTGGCACTATACAGTAGGTTTGGATGGGATTTACAGTGCTTTTGCTACTTTTGTTCACTCTTCTTGAAAGCTTACTCTGTGATCAGGAGGAAACTATCTTATCTTTAGTGAGTAGCAAAGTTGAGAATAATGTCACTTTATGAGAAATATCTGAATGTTAATCACCTAGCCTAAACTAGGTTCCTTTCATAATCAATTAGCAATGAGCTCTTCCAAAGGGCACTTCTGCCTGTTCTAAAGATGAATAAGTGGAACCTTGTTGAGTCAGATGAGAATCCTAATAATAAGTGAAGTGAAGATGAATCAAGCCCTAAGTCTCTTCAACTGAGAAATTAATTCAAATAAGCTCATGTGCTGTAAATTCACAACCTAACTCACTATGCAGGAATTTCCCCACATAGATGAGTTACAAATAGTCCTTTTGACTTCCATGTGAGTTTAATGGATTATATTCCTTTCAAGGAATACTGCTGTCCTCTATATCCTTACAGCACAAGACATAACCAAGAAAGCAGACTGCAGTTATTTTATGTTAAAATTTATCGATTATTTTTATTCAATAGTTTCCATAATCTGGATAGTTTTCCCTTGCCTAAAATTTCTATGACTGCAGTTTCTTCACTCCTTTCTTCACAGCCTCCACTCCTCTGTCACACTTTTGTTACTCTGCTATGGCAATAAATGATGTGGCTTTTGCTACAGTTCTAGATGACGATTCTTACAAGCTAGGGTGGTGACAGCTTTGAAGAGGAGTTAATCCCCTACACAATCTTGCCTGAGAAGGATCTGAAGGGAGGTGTAGATTAAAAGTTCACAGAAATTAAAAGTAATTAAATGACCATTTTTCTTTCAGTCTTGTTATGCTGTTAATCTTGCAGAAATTTCTTTTTGTTTTCCTTACCCTCAGGATTCCCTTTCCATTCCCAGTTAGTTTATATTTTTACTCCTTTTAGTCTATTTCTCATTACAACATTCTAATAAGAATATCTGACAGAAAAAGACCTGGTCAAGGCTCGTAATCATTTCCTGAAGACAGTCAAAAGATGTGCCTCAGTTTTAGACAAGCAATTTTTTCCCCTTTTATTTTAGAGCGATTGTTACAATACTTATTTTGTCTATCTAGATCTTTCAAACAATGTTGAACAAACCTTATAATATCCAGCCTTTGGTAACAAGGTGGGGTTCCAGAGGGTAGAAACTGGCCCTGGGAAACAGACTGTATCTCCACCTTCAGCACTGAGTCTTGTGAACCTGGGGAAAAGGTTCAATTGTTTTGTGCCTTAGTTTCCCCACCTTTAAAATGGAAAAGTCAAACTATGAACAGTTGTCTTTACAGTTGAGATAACACAGATAAAAAATACTGGAGACAGAGATGGAGTTGTTCAATTCTAATGCAACAGTATAATTCCAGTATGTTCGCGAGACTGGATTTTTTAAACATCCTTAAAAATTCTGAATAATTTTCCAGAGGGAGGCTGTGTGACACATGGAAATGGATTCTTCAAATTAATTTTATTTTTTCTTTCCCTGCTTACCATTTCTGTACTTTCATTCTTTGTCGACAGTTCATTGTATTTGGTGTGAAAAATTCACTTCATTGTCAATACTGTACTGTATAACATATAGTGTCCTGGTATATAATCATGATTGAAAATAATCTAGAGGAAAGGTTTTGCTACTTTCATGGTTTGTTTCATACCTTGGTGTGCATTTTAACAAGGTTCAATCATGAAAAATTTCTGAAGCTAGAAAAAAAATTTCCTAAGGACACTATACTACAATGTAGACTCCTGAAGGAGAATTAAACTTCTGAAATGGCCCAGAGTTAATATATTCCATAAATCATTAGGGCAAGGGCCACTACCAAAATCAGAACACTTTCATATCAGTGATATATGACTGTTATCTTCTTTACTGCAGAAGAATCTTAGAGTGAGAAGATTGGCTGAATGAGTGAGAAGTGCTTTTGCTACAGTTATACAATTAAATTTCAGATCACAGCAGACCTAGATCTAGAATTTCTGGCACAGCGTCTTACAGGCTAGAAAGCTGCTAAAAACTTAAGACCTCCTACCATGATCTGATTTCTGCAAGCTGTGTTAGTTTAGCACTTCAATATTTTTTGTGGTGGAATGTGATAAAAGAGAGGTGGTGTTTTGAATTTTCTCCTTACAAGAACTTTGTACCACAGAAAAATGACTCAAGTTTAGGTATTTGCAGGTAAAACCAATATATGTGAAAAATCGGTTACATATTTAAGCATTGGTCTCTTGATTTTTGTCCAGGCAGATTTGCACATAATCTTTGCTCTAGAATGTTTAAATCTTATAGAGTGTTCATCTTCGCTAGGATTCATGTTTGACGTCATTAATAAATATATGAACATTCATAACAGCAAGAACTCTCTCTTGATAGAAGATTTTTATTTTGTCTCATGATTAAATCCATGAGAGAACTCCATATGACAGAGAAATTAAACAAAAGAAAACTTACTGTTAAAAAAAAATAATTTCTCTTCGCCCACAGAGAGCCCAAGACTAATGTGTTTGTCAGGTTTAAAACTCAGGGTCTGGAGCAGATTAGGAAGAGTGTCAAAGAGGAACAAAACCAAACACAATTGCTTCTTGTTTGAAGAATGGTAGCTCTTTAGCTGAAGTTTCTGTGTAGTTCCTGACAGTTTGTTTATGAGGAAATATTCTGTGAATAAACAAATTATACCAAGAAATTACTTATGATTTCTCATAAGTGATTTCTTCTGTGAATGCAAAATGGGTGTGTTTCTTTTTCAAAATAGCCATGATATTATTGCATGCTTTCTTGCTTCCTTATTCATTACTGCTTGCTTTCTCTCCTCATTAGAGTCATGTACTTTCAAGTGATCATCCACTGTAAAAGTACGAGCTTGGTCTTCCTTGTAACTTCCTCTTGCAAAGCACTAAAAGATGAGTTGTCTTTCCTTCTCCTTTTAATCTCAGTTGTTAATTCACCTATGGAGGAAGCAAAAGGAAAAAGAATAACATCTTAGCCCTGTTGATGAGACAGAAAAATAGATTTTAACTGATAATTTCAAATATATAATGCACTACAATTCATGGATTGAATTTTTACTAGATTTAACTGAGGTTACATCTCTACTTTCTAAAGGAGCTGAAGTAACTTTGGAATAAAAAGTGTAATCTGTGAAGTTAAATAAAAACTGGTCTGATAATAACTTTTAAATAGTTTCTCATGTCATAACGTTCTTTCTAGTGACAAAGCCTCCTGTCTGCTTTCATCTGCAATGAGAAAGCCAAAAAGAGAGAGCACGTGGTAGGCTCTGCTGCAGCCCCTGTTGGCATGTGTTATGAATCTGTCCACTGACAGGCATGAGAAAGGGCGGCGTGGGGAGCTGCAGCTTTTGAGGCTCCTCCCGAAGCTTAGCAAATAAGATTGTCTTGTGGAGGCTCATGTTAAACAACACTGATTTCTTAAAAGTGAAACAGTGAATGAGACATAGCCTTGGCCGTGTCTTTGCCTTGAAGTCCCTGCCTTCCTGTCATCTCTTGACTGCATAGACTAGAGTGCAAGGCAGATACAAAGTTCTGTGGAAATGTAGAGGACAGCTAGAGAAAATATAAGTATCACTTCACTCTTCATATGGGAAACATTAAAAAATTAAAACAGTAATAGAATAGTCTTACTTTGTATACTCATTCAGCCACTCAAGGGGGAAACCTGGGGACTACTGCACTTCATCAGCTTGAAACACGCGAATACTTCTTTCATAACATGAGCACTGGTGAAAGAAGGAAGAGTTTCATCTAATGGGAAAAAGTCATGTGCAATATTGCTATTATGAAAAGTCATAAGTTAACTTATAACACATGAAAGTAAACATTCTATTGGACTGGTAGATATCAATGAGAATAATTACTGGTGAATTCTCAACAAAAAAAGACAGAAATATGCTTAGGTAAAGAAGTCATCACATTTGGAATAAAAGTGACTGAAGACTAAACATGATGGATAGTGCCTGATGTGTTACAGAAAATGCAAAATACCACGAGTACAGAGTACTTGGTGAGAATGACACAGCGAGCTCCATGTCCCAGCCCACAAGATGTATGTATTTTCTGCAGGCCAAAACTAGTCTGGTTACCACAGGAACTGTTCCAGTGGTCAATGGCCAACATTGAAGCAGAAGATGAATAAGTTATCAGCCTAAACAACCAGGAATCATTAATTTTAAACTTGACACTGGGGCATGAGCCAGCATCATACATGAAACAATGATTTATCAAGGAAAGTAAAGCAACAAGTTGTAGAAGCTAAATGGTTAAAATCAAGGGCACACAAATATAGCAGTTAAGCATTAAGGGATTATTTGAATTAAATCTATAGATAAATAACAAATTGGAATAGATTCAGCAGAACCAGGGGAAAATACAGATTTTTATCAGGTTAAAATGTCTTATTTACATGAAGACTTAACTGTCCCAAATTCATGCCCCTGGAAAGTTCTTGTTCTATAGGAGAAAGTGCTGGAAATGCTGAACTTTATGTGAACAAAAATTATTTAAGTTGCTTTGTAAAGAATTTTCTCCATCTACAAACAGAGAAATTTTTATACAAATAGGTAAGTATTTTACAGTTTATCCTTAAAGGTAACAAACAAACAAAATGCACATTTATGTACAGCTAAAAACCTTTCTAGGGAGATAATATTTCCTCTTACTAGCATTTAAGTTTTTTTCTGAGCCCAAGGGCTTTCACGGGAAAATACAACAAATTTAAGAAGTTGTTATTCGTACTTCCTGGAATTTTATTAAAGACTCTCATACAATTCTTCATGCTCTACAAAAAACATAAGAAAAGCACATGTGAGGATTTTTCTGAGAGTTAAGAATCCATGATAGGGAAAAGAAATACTTTCTGGAGGGCTCAAATAGCAATATTGCAGAAGCTAGATTTGTCACACATGCAGAATGAATAATTGGGACACATCTCCTGTTGGTGGCACAGGAAAAAGTGGCCCTCTTGCAAATTAGACACAGATTTGTTTATGCTTACTAAAAATATAAGATAGAGAGAAGAAACGTCCTATGTGTTCAACATTATCCACATTCCCTTGTGGAAGTTCTAACATGTACATTGGATTGTGCTGAAAAAAAACCATTTCTTTTTGATATCCACACCTGGCGTAGTAAACACTGACAGACATCTGTATAGTATGCCATGACATTAAGCGGTCTGTAGTGAAGTAGAGGCTTCTACATGTAACCACTGGGTTCTGCTGTCCCTGTGTCTAAACAATAGAAATAAACTATCAAAGTAACAGAGCTTTCAGAAAAAGGATGCAATATTTTATATCAATCTGTATTTAGCATGATTATTTTATAGAATAGCATCAATGAATCACGAATTGTAAGCAGACATGATTTTCAGTTCAGAATAATACCTTCACTTACAGAAAATATTATCAGAGTCACCAGTGCAAGGTGTTGACATAAACTCCTCATCCAGTGTGGTTTGTGCTATGTATTTCATGCTCAATGATATGAACAAAAGCCTTTCTGCAATATCCAGTAAACATAAAAGTAGGAAAGAAAAAAAGAGATGAAAATAGGAACATTAAAGATGTTCCTTTTCTCCAAACTTTAATTCCTTCAATCAGTCTTCTTACTAAGATACACCAACATGCTGATCAACATTCTTTTCAGATCTCGCAACTAGAAGTGCAGTAACTCATTAGAGAATAATGTCCTAAGACATCTTGCAGCAATTCTTAGTCACTAACTACTTTGGTACTTGAAGCCATTTAACTTCCATGGGTTTTGGGTTATACACATATTTACGTGGGAGTAGAAAGGAAGGAAAAAATTGTGGAGACTTCCACATTTTAATGTAGGAACTAGACAAATGAGACCACAATTGACCCTCATGTCCAACTTTATGAACAATATTCTCTGTCAGTTCAAGTAATTTAAAAATATTAATATATGAAAAATACAAAAATAATATTATTTAAGGACAAGAAACAGCAAGTTTTAAATCCTCAGTGATGTTTCTAATACTGTCTTTGATGCCGAGTTACTCCCCTACTTCGATTTCTCTATAAACAGTCTTTTTTAACAATACAGCATTTTTGAGGAACAATTGAGGAAGTGTTTAGTTAATTTAAAATAGAATGAAATTTAGCAGTAGAAAGTATTAATCTTGTTAAGATTTTCTCTGTAAGATCGATATGCAATATCTGGTAATAAGAAAGGAGATAAAAAAACCAGCATAGGTTAGTTAATTGGAAAATGACCGCAAGTCCCCTACTTGTGGCCGTGAAGAAAAGGCAAACACAATCCCAAGATGTATCCAAAGAAGTATTTTCTAGAAAAGATCAGATAGCTCATGACAGCCTTCATCTGGAAAATTGTATGCAGTTCTACTCTCTTATTCTTTAGGTGATTTTTTTGAAATGAAATACAGATCTAAAGGAGGCCTGCAGTGGCAATCAAGGAGATGAAGAGACTGTTATACTAAATCAGAAAAAGTTCTTGGTTTGTTTACCCTAGCAAAGTGAAGGCTGAGAAGAAATAACAGTTGTTCTCTATAACAAGAAAAAGATAATAACTATTAAATTTGTCACAAATAAACTTAGGCAGGAGATTAGAGTAACATTTCTAACCACCAGAGGTACAAGACTCTAAAAGAGTATCCCAGTAGGAGTAGTGTAGGTAGGGATCTTAGCCACTTTTTGATTGCTTCACGGAAAGGACTATATGACATGGAACAGCAAGAGATTGATAGGCTTTTATGTTGTCAGTTATGTAAATTCAACATTATAATTCCACCTAAGTTTCAGTTATAAAAATGACTTTTTAGTGACAGACAAGAATATCCGTGCTTGGGTAATGGAGGAAAAGTTGAGAATGCACATGGTTTTAAGGGGGAAATGTGCAGCTTGTTGCTTTTGTATATTTTCAGTGAGAAAGACATTATGAAATAAGGAACTGGCTGAAGACCATAAACTAGGATTTGTCTGGAACTGGATTTAAGGTCGCAAGAAATTAGCTCAATGCCACTTTTTGTTTGTAATATTTGAGAGTGACAATGTCCATCCTTGAAAACAAATTGTGCACGGATATTAGCTAATTGACTAGCATTCAGTCCAGTAAACCAGACGTAATCTTGGTAAGCTATAGGAGGCAGTTGGATCTATGCAGAGACTATACCTGTTCCTCTGATTGAAGGCTTCTGCTTTTCATAACTCATATTTAGCAAATACTGCAGTGTTGATACCAGGCTGCTGTAAAATAATCACATTCCAGTATTGCTGAGGAAAGCTATTCCCCGTCTTTGGTTTGCAAACAGCTTCGGTCTGCTTTGAACAGAGACCAGGGATTTTTCCGTTTTGAGATTAGATCGTTTGCACGTATCATGAGGGACTGAACTTTAAATCAATCCAGAAATCATAGCTGGTACAGAATGTGACACCTGACACTTAAACACTGTGTTTTGGCGGCATACAGTCCAAACTGAATTCTCACAAATGTCCGTGTGAGTTTCCAGATGCAGTTGAAGACACAGACTATTTTGCAAGAATGATTTAGAATCTACATGTTTCAGAAACAGTTTTACTGCCTATATTGTTCTGCCACAGCTCTGCTCAATGGAGGTATTTGAGATGGATCAAGAAATCAGAAGAAGAAATGAGTATAAAAGTAAAAAAATAAGAGAAAGAGCAACCAAAGATAGGGATTTTTTCTTTTAGGGAACTTCAGCTTTGAATCTAGTTTCTTCTGTCTCTTGTTTGGTCTTATATTTCCAAAATCTAATCTTCCTGTGTTCTCAAGAGACCATTAACCTCTTTACCCAAACTGTGAAAAAAAGCACAGAAGAAAACGGTATTTGTAAGAGGAGAACGTTGTTGGATTTTATTTTTATTGTAGACTTGTTTTGTAGGTATGAGAGTATAGAAGCAGACTTTAAAGATCAAGTTAAAGACTGGAACACGTACTCTCCTTTTACATGTTATATTTTACAACATAGAAACATGTAGTTGCTTGCATTTCATTAGGTAATGCATGGCTGAACCCCTAGAGACACCAACTATTACTTCTGTTCTCCAGAAGACATTACTTCAGTCATGACTCCTTTTCCTTAAGATTCCAGCCATCAGTACTTAAAACATCTATTTATTACACTCAGGATATGAAAGATATGTATAAAAATCGAATGTCAAGGTTTCTTCTGTTTGTTTTTAATTCCAAAGAAAGGCTCTCATTCTTTCTTGCGTGGGGATTTTGAGGAAGATGACAAATAAATTACAAAGCTTGAGAAAATTGCTTCCAGACAACACAAGAAAAGAACAAAAAGCCACTGAAACCATTTGACTCAGCCTTGGTTTCTTCCAGTGAAGAAAAAAAAAAAGATCCAGCTGGTCTCAGAAGCAGAAGGATTAAACTTTAGAATGAACGGAGATTGTGATGAGTAAAATACAGGTTACATGAAAAAGCTTTGTTTGTGTGCATACCTGTAAAAAATAGAGGTGTTCTAATGGAATATTTCCACCTTGGAAAGCAAAAAAGTTGTGCTGGGTTTTTTTTTTAAAGTTTTTACAATCAGGTCTTATAAGAAAAATACATAGAGAAAATATAAAAATACCATGGTCATACACTCTTCTGTATGTGGAGAGCTCTGTTAATGTCTCCTACAATTGTCTCTTCGTATGATGTGTGTTGGCAGCTCTGTGTTGCAAAACATATGAAGTGCATCAGGGCATCATGAGATCATGTAATGAATGTACCAAAACAAGTAATAGGGGAAGGGCTGCGCATCTTCCTGCTGCGTTACTGTCCATTGGCTTCTTCCTGCCGTGGTCTGAAATAGTAGATTCCTCTGGTTATCAGGTTGCTTGGCCAACTGCTTCCAGAAGATGTGAGTCAGAACACTCCAGAGATGCTTCAGAACTGCACAGCGTTATGGTAATACTTAGATCTAGTTGGAAGAGTATTTGTGGGAGACCGTTGTGAGAGTCTCGCACTCCGTGCACAAGATCGGACATGAGGATTCTACTAAATGGACTTCTTTGTGAGAGGGTGATCACATCAAGAAAGGTATTAGTATGTTCAATATTTCAGTGATAGCCTCTTCAGAGAAATGATACCGTCATTTAGTGCAAAAATATTGATACATTTTAACTATAACCATGCGGAACACAGTACAAAATGCAGACGTAAGAGAAAGTCCACGCCCTGCCCAAGCCACAGCATGACTTCGGAGACAAATGCATACTTCTTGGAAGAAGGATGCACAATGAAGTGAAAGGACTTGCCCAAGCAGCTGGTCAGTGATACATCAGGAATACAACTGCCTAATGCCACTCTGTAATGCTCCAGCAACTGAAATACTGGATCGATGGTAGAGATAAAATGTGTTCTTTCTTATTAATGAAATTGTAAAAAGCTATCTTATGCAAAACATGTTCCAGTTTATGAAAGCATTGATTTGGCTTTGGGGATTTAACTGCTATTTTCAAGCATAAAATTGAAACTATTGCTATATTTTAAAAAAATGAAGTTGCAAACGAAATATTCATATTCTCTCCTTACTAAGCTCCAAAGGCAACTGAAAAGTGGAAGGCTTTCCTTTTAGCCAAGTCTTCTCAAACCAAAAATAAGTCCTAAAGAAAAACAGCAGGGTTGGCTCCTTCAAAAGCAAGGGCCTGAGGCAAAGCAAGAGCCTGGTACTGCTGCTTTCATCTGGTTCAGCTCAAGCAGACAGACGCACTTCTCAGCTGAGGAATGCGAGGCCGTCGTCACCGGGTCAAGTCCTGGGAGGGGAGCGTGGGCAGTGCCCTTTCGCTCCACTTACACAATGCGGTGGAAAAAAAAGACATCCACCCACGTGCTTGCACGCGCGTGCCCACTCATACACGTGCACAAACAGTATGTGCGTGCACAAGTTCTTTTCAGTGTTTGCCAAGCTATTTACCTCGCTTGGCTTTCCTCTTCTTTTTTTTCGTAATATAGCTGAGGCAGACTTCTCTGAGCTGGAAAGGAAATTTCAACAAGAGTTTCTGTCTCTCTGGAACAACACCTGACTTCTTTGTACGCATTGCCTGTGCTGCTGGGTAGCCATTCCTACTTCACAAACACATTCTTCTAGCATTATTTCCATTGTTATGAATTTTTACCATCCTTCATCACTATCTGAAATAATGAACCGACACTAGAAAAAAGAAGGCAGAAAAAAGCAGTTCAAATAAACCTATCCGAGCCTTCAAAAAAATTTGATGCATTATCAAAATAGAAAAACAGCTGTAAGAACATGTTTGATAGTTTACTGTGTAATCATAGAGACACACATTCTATAAATCACGGAAACTACAATGGGAATGTGGCAAGGGCAGTGCCAAATGACACTGGGACGCTGTTAATCACAATTCTCATCTAAGTCTATGGCTATTTCTGAGCTGTGTGATCTACCCTGAAACAGTCCTTAAATCAGGTTATATATCTAAATTCCCTGAGGTGAGCTACTGCAATGGGACACTTAGAAACAGGGTCCCATGTTTTTCTGCAAAGTCTAATGGCTTTCTGACCAAGAATTCTTAGGGGGAAAACCCCGAAGCTGCAGATGAGGACTCTATTTCTGGTTATCTGTGGAAGTAAATCAGCAAATGAAAGGTCAGGATTTCTCAGTGAAGAAGACATTTCAATTGGGTGAGTTCAATAGTTGATTCTGTGAAATCTTCTTGTTTCCCAAACCAAATACACACACTTATTTCCTTAGGCAGAAGAGTTATACCCTCTCAGCCTGTATCTCCTTTATTTCACCAGCTGTTCTCCCTGTGCTTATGTGGTCTGAGCAATGCATACTATATCCCTTTGTTACTTTGACTTTCTCTAAACCATGAAATTTTTTCCTTATCTCAGTTATTAAACTCCTGAAAGGCAGCAGAGTACAGAACTGATGCTATCTGACAGTGCTTTGGTTTACCACTCCATTCAGATGCTGCACCAGACCAGCAGTGCTAGAACACAATGCTCAGTCCCACCACAGCTCCCTAGAGCTGGAAGCAAACTGTCCATCACACTTTCCCTTGCCCTCCCTTTGTCACTTGAAGTACAGTTTGGTATCAGCACAGCAGCCATTTTGACTGAAGGAGAGATGGATTCACCATTAATGATATTCTCAAAAAGGTATTGCTGTGGGCTTCCTGGGTCTCCTCGTGTTTGGCATTAATGTACATTTCTGTAGCCCTCACTTCCCCTTTGGCTGTGTTTGTGCCATTCTCATTGATTTCAAGTGAATGGAAAATCACATCTGAAAAGCAGTGATATGTCCAGGAGAAAGTGCATACCACTGCAAAACAAAGAGACATGTAGCTGTAAAAAATTTTGTTAGGATGATGAAGTGTTTAGATTTTTAGAAGTAGCTGAATTTAGGTTTTGCATATAATCACTAGTTTATCAAAAGACTCTCACAAAGCATGAGAACATTTTCCAGGATCTGAACAAAGCTATTTTTCATGTCATCACATTATAGCAGCCAGCACAGTGACTACTACCTTCTAACAAAATGTAGCCCATAGCTATCTTTTACTTCTGACTTGCATTTAACAAATTTTTAAACCAGCTAGTGCCATTAAATCATCTTGCTTGACTTCCTACATAAGCTGTACAACTTCATTCTCTAACTCCAGTACTAAATCGGTGTATGGTAAAACATATGTTCTTAAAAAGACACTCAGATGTGATTTGAAGACATCAAGAGAGCTATTCACTTACCTTCAGTTGTAGTTTGTCACAGAATGATTCAGTAATTTTAAATGTTCATGGTTTGGATTACTGTAATACCTACAAGTTTTCGGCCTGGGCTCAGAACTCATTATTGCAAGTTTGACAAGCACGTAGGACAACAAGAGAGGATGAGTTGCCAGTCTATGCGATTATTCAAAGAAGTGCCAATCCCTTTCTTTTGGCCAGACTCCTATCCAAATCGATTCTGAATTCTCTTGCAGGCTGTCTTGCTGGGCTAACTTATTTCTGTTGATTTACTCAACAAATTCAAGTTTTAGTACTTTGTTATTTTGTTGCCAAATTGCTGTGGAAGAGCTCTGATTAGCCGCACCGGTACACTAAGTTTTATCCAGATTTACGGATTACATTTTGGGTAAACCAAACTGTAATATGGGAATAGCTTTCTGTAGATGTACCTACACACCTGGGCCTGCGGAGCCTGATATTTTAAAGGATTTGGAAAAATGGATACAGATGATTGTGTTGCTGATGAATAAAGACTAATGAGTTGAGCGTGCAGTTCAGCCAGCCGGTGCCAATAGTAACTCTTCAAAATCACTTTCAAGTTCTTTGGGATAGAATGTGTCTGTGGAAGGGGGGGTGGGGGGTATAAGTGGAAAAAAGGAGAAAATCAAACAAAGCAGCAACATGCAAATCCTTTGATCACATTTCGACACCCGTACATTGTACACAACAAGCACTTTTACCTCTTCTCCTCAACAGACTCTGTATTTTGAATATCTAGTCAGTGACAGCCCACTCATCTGCTGTTGATATTTCTCAGGTCTGACTTTATTGCTATGTATGCGAGTTATTTCATGACAGTAGTATTAGCTTTTGCAAATGGAGATAAGACTGCAGTGAAAAGTGGAGTCTGTAGAAATGATAGATGTCCTTTATAACTTTAAAAAATACTGGAAAGATTTTCTCAGGCAAAAAATGTTGGCATCATTTTGAATGTGGCAAAAAATTTGCTCTTGGGAGGATTAATAAATTAAATACTTAGACTACAATTAATTACTAATTTTTTAAAGAGAAATGTATGTATTATGCAAGTAAATGAGAGCAGATTTTTAGCAGATTTTCACAAGTTCAGTGTTTTCCACTACAAAACAGAATTGAATAAGTGAAATTCAGAATTTCCTCTGAAGGAAAATTATAAAACATATTTGATTGCTTAGGCCATTTCCTTCAGATAAAACTGAAATTTTCTGATTTCTGTTTATGTGGTTTTGTATAAAGACTGCTAAAATTAAAACAAGAGAACTTGAAAAGATTTCTGAAAAGGTGCAAACATTTTATTTTTCTTCTTTTGGGATTCTTATCTTTGCATGAAACATCTTGCTTGTGATAGATTTGCCAAACAGAAAAAAAAATCCTTATAAGATTTCTAGTGAGCTTGAGATACTAGAAAAATATGTTAGAAGTGAAGCCTATGAAATGCTAAGTTTTAGAAGAATATCAACCTCCAGACCAGCTCTAACTGAAGGTATAGGTCAGCAACAACTGACCAAAGAACAGCAGCAGCTTTGTGAGAAACTTCTAGTGACAGACATAAGATAAATTTATTTGATCAATAATGTGTCCTGGCACAAACATAAGAACAGTGTTTTGAAATATCTCCTACCTCCTTAATGGGACTGTAGGAAGCGAGTAGTTTCCAGGACTATCAGTGGCACAGAGAGGAGTTTTATTGTGCTGTCAAATGACTAAATAGGGTTTATTACTGAGTAACCTCACACTGAAATGATATGACATCATGCGTTTGCCAGAAAAACAGTGTGGACCAGTTTGCTCTCCAGATGATTTCCTTAAGATACAGTGACGGGGTTTTAGTTAAACATTTTCAGATAGCCAGGTGTGTAATGAGAGTATTTAATTGTAGCTGAATTCTTGTAAACAGTTCAAAGTAAAACTGTCTGTCATAGTCATTCCATAATCATGGAGCCACGAAAAAATACAGCTGGACAGGACATCAAGAGGTCATCCACTCCAACATCCTGCACTGAGCAGCATCCAGTATTCATAAGGAAACACACAAATACAAGCATCTATAGACAAGCAAGACCAGGATATTTCATGTACTCTCTTGAGTTACTGTTCGACTTCGTGTGCATGCCAAACTTGCATATCTGCAGAACTTCCAGCATCTGGGTCCTCTCCTGCTATATACAATCAAAGAAAATGACATTTTAGGTACAGTGAAGGGCAATTGCAATGGAAATCTCTAAACAAAAGAGGGTTTGCTCTTTCATCTTGTATCTGGAATTTGGAGGTCTTCCAGCTTTGCCTTTCAGCATCGGTTCTATTAAATATCATCCCAGAATGGTTGAACAATCTAGTTTAAAGACTTGTTTCTAGTTTAAAACCTAGATTTTCAAACCTCTGAATGTTTGGTGTGTTTGGTGTAAAAATGAAATCAAGTTTCTGTGTGGGTTATTGTGAAATAAAAATTTTGCCAAATGCCTCCTCTTTTTCTCATTAAGTTACTTAATTTGTCTTTTTTGATCTGTGCCGTGGGCTGCCCTCACCCTTCTCTTTGGTTTGAATTTTCAAAAGCAGAATGGATTTAGTTGTGTCGTAATGCCTGCTGAGTGGGCAGCAATTACTGCTGGAGATCTGAATTAGCAAAGCTTTAAATCCTATTGGAGCATGACTATAGCCAACAACATTTGCATTAAGAAATAGTTAATAATACTCTTTTTCAAGTCCAAGTGTCATTTTTAGAACAGTCTTCAGCACTCAAAAGTCTAAGTCGTGCTGAAAGTTAGGCTTAGATGGACATATTTTGTCAGTCAAACTGGGAATGTTCCATAGGCCTTCTCAGCTGAAACCTGCGAAGTAAAGCACTTCTCTTTTGAGTGTTCTTTACATGAATATTCACATTACAATGTGTTTTTATGTTGCAGGTGCTCTAGTCAGATGTTTTGCCTTAGATACACCTGGAGGCTGTTCTTCCTCCATATGCCCACGTCCTTTACACTGTCTCAGCTACTCAGCTGAATCAGAACACTTAACCAGTGAAATGAAACATTTTTTGCCAAAATAAACCTCTTTGTATATTATTTTATTCACAGTTTTTGGGGAGAGTTGCTTTGTTTTGTTCTGTTTCATATTCGTTTCTACAGCTGTGTAAAACAATGTGAAGGTGACACTCAGCTCTGACCACACAGTACCTTTTGTGCTCTTTCTCCTCCTGTTACCTTGGAATTTCTGTTCCAGTTAACTAATATTTTACCTTAATATTTCTATCATGACCTTGCCATTTTCTTCAGGTAGTTTCATAGCCTGCCTATCTTTCAGCAAGCATATTTTTGTCATAGACACCTATGGTTAGGTTTTATCCATATCAATAGATATTGAAGTTGCTGTTCTTTTAATTTTTTGGCACAAGCAGAGCACGAATAGTACCTGTATGAGTATTTCTTGGCTAGACAGTGGCTTCCTTTTGAATCCAGGTAGTCAAGAGGCTTTCAAACAGTCAAGAGACATTGGCACACGTACTGACTAGTAACCCAGCTTTATTGTTAATTCTGGCGGAAACTGATGACCCCGACTCTTAGGGGGTGAGTTCTTCTAAACAGACATTGAAAATACTCTTGGACCTTCACTATATTTGAAGTTGGAAATGTTGAGATCTTTGGTCCCTGGTAGTCACTATCAAGGGTAAATAAAGCAATGATTCTCAATTTTTAGTTTGGTTTAATCATAGAACAAGTCCAGTTTGGTATTTTCTAGTGTCTGTGTGTTTCAACTGCCAGGCAATTAAATGGCAATAGTCACCTCAATTAAGCGATTGCCTAGATGTTTAATATGTTACGTTAGGAACATTTATGAGACCACCAAAGTGGTTTCTCTCTGTAGGAGATAAAGATGTGCACCACCAGAGTTTAAGTAACAACTGCAATATCAATTGCCGTTTCAACATCTACAGTGCATGTACAGTAAAGCTGTCTAGAAACTGTAAGCTTATATTAGTGTTGTAGCACATATGCTGAAATAAGAACATAAGAGAGAAAAGTTTTATAGTGAGGGATAATATCTTTATTGAAGCAGCACATACTTTTTGTCCTCAAGGTGCTGGGAGGGCACACAAATACTCTCTCCTTCTGTTTGTAGGGTAGATAAGAGAGCAGCTCCTTTTGACTACAGGAGCTCCAGCTGGAGACGCTTGGGTGGAGTGCAGAAGAAGAATGCAGAAGAACTGGAGTCATTGGAAGAAACTTTTCTTTCTCCTTCAATACTCATCCATATGCATTATCACTGTGGATGATCCCATACACTTCATGTACTCACCAATTACCTAAAGTTAAAACTCCTGTTATATCTTCTTCTGAAAGACAGGGTGGGAGGAGTGGAGTCAACACAGTCATTATTGTGTAGATCCAGAAGTGATTCCTACGCAATAACAATGCCAGAGAAGAGAAAGAGGGGCAAGATTCTGTTCTGAGTAAAGGGAGAAAATAAATCACAAAAGTCTTCGATGAACGCTAGCAGTCTGGGAACTGTTCAGCTCTTCAAATTAGTGCTAAACCATGCGATGAGCAGTGGTATGGATGGGCGTGGAGTGGTACGGGCTGAAGTTCCTTCAGCAAGAATACTTGACATCACCCCTCAAGGCACGAAGTGTAGTACTGCCAAGTATAATTTATAATTATATTTTGTTGGTTTCCTTCACTTTTGTAACTTTTCCAGTCTTGAAATCAAGAACTCAAGCTTTTGTTTTCCTTGATTAAACTTTTGTTTTCACTTTTAAACTTGTATTGGCTAAAGAAGATTCGAAACAAAGGACTTGTCTGGGAAGTAACTAATCCAATAAAACTGTTTGTGCAATTCTTCCTGCTGGAAGCAGAGGTATGTCTTTTGCCAGGTATAAGGAGTAGTTTGAAAGTGTTATGAGCAAGTATTAGGTTTTAGTGGCAGAAAGATTGTTTATGGCTACATGTACACCTCAGACTACCAACACACTAATTTTTTGAAAGGAAATAACTTAGATGCAGTTGAAAAATTGACCCCAAGTCTTCGTTAATTCTGAAAGAAAAAAATCTGTTAAATCTCATGATTTTGGAAAACAGAAATGAACTTCAGAATCAGAATGATTTACCAGAAAGATTATGCAGTTATTCTTCTGAAAAATGCCCTGGTAACAAGCTCTGGTCTAGTTTATTAATTGTTGAATGGTTTGCTTTCCTTCACAACTTCAGTATCATCTCACTACCACTCTTCCTAAGATCATCTGCCATCAGGAATGCAAATGAGCTGAATCATTAATTTTAATCTCTTCAAGACAGAAACATTTTGCCAGACTGAGGCCACAAGTGATCTGATTCCTGTGACCACCAAATTAAAGGTCAGCTTGAAGAGCAGGGATCAAGTCTCTTTCCTCATAGGCTACTTCAGAAATCTATGAAAGTGTTGTGCATGTTCATTAATGTCTGCTGCACAGGATTTTTTAATTGGCTTTATAATTCAGACCTAATATCTAACTTTGTTCTCTCAGTTGACACAAACAGATTAGTTTAAATTCAGCAAATAATACTGAAAATCCTTAATTTAGTAGTTTTGTCTGTGGCCTGATTGGAACAAAAAAATGGAGTAGTTGTCGGTGAAAATAAAAAAGAGCTAATAAAAAATAATCAATCTTTTCTCTTTTACTTCTTTCCCCAGGAAGCAAATGTAAATCTGGCATCTTTTAAAATTTAGGCTAATGATCCAATAGAATGGAATGCCTGTAAACCTAATGGCTTGATCATGCACAGATTCTAAACACTGGGCAACTCATAAATTCTAGTGGAAAATACTCTGTTTTCAAGAACTCTTTCCAAGGTCCAATCATCCATTACAACATTGTTATTTGTGACACTGAATATAATAAAAATCACTTTGAGCACTGTACAGATGAGTTAGTTGTAAGAATTCCAGATTTCAAGCCTTTCGATGACAAGCAGTCTCCAACAGAGTCTGTGATACCTGCTGTTTGATGCAGCTGACCTTCAAACTGCTTAGTCATCATTTCCTATGCTTCTAATCCTATAATCTTTGTCAGGTGACGAGCAGCTTAATAACAAGTGTGTTAGCAGAACACAGTGGCTATCTGGGTCCTGACATTCTAGCCTGGGGTTACTTGTGTCTCTCTGCTCTTGGCACTCTGAATTTGTCAAAATCCTGAGGCAGAACCACTCCGCTATCTTCCTGTCACACTTTTATGTAAATTATGAAAGACTCCAAACCCTAATGCTACTTGTGACATCAGCACAAAAGCAAACACAGTTGAAGCAGGTGGCTGAAAAATTAGGGAACATCAAACCTACTGGATGAGGGAAGCATGAAATAATCAGTCCCAACTAATGTTTCTTGCAGGATCAGTGTCCTTCCTCCATGTCCTACCAAGGTTAGCAGCTGGCAGTGACTTTGTGGGTTTAAATAACCAACGAAGTCTTCTCTGCATTCTTAGGAATGGTTCTCTCTTCTGTTTCCTCCAGAGCTCAGCTTTGAGTCAGCACCATACTGTAGGCAAGCAGCTTGGTCCTCTCAGGAATAGCCCAGTCTGTACTCATGCTGCTTACTGTTTCTCTTACTGTCTTTTCCACTCTGCATTCAAAAAGTTCTGCAGAGCTGAGCTTGCCCTTGAGGAAAGGAGCAATTACCCCCTTCCTTCTCCTTTCCAGAAGTTTCAATCTGACTCAGAGTACAGCAGCCAGAGCGAGGTAGAGCATACAGCCTTCTTCCTGGTTGCCACCCATGCAACCTCTTTAACATCACAGGAAATATACACTGAATTTATCCAATAAACTGGAAACAATCTGTCATTTGTAACCACTACAGTATAAAAGCAAAGTGTTCCAAAGTAAAGCACTTTTTTGGTAATGACATGGATTTCAGAAGACTTTATTGCATTATATAGAAGCTGAGTTTTGACCACTGTAACTTCACCTGTTCTGGGAAAGATTGATTTGCGCCTTTCAGCATGCAGGACACCTGTTCTCATATGTAAACACTTTCTTCTGGGGTTTCACAATGAACAGAGCTTACTATCAAATAAAAGCCCTTCCTTTTAGATTCCCTACAGCACCACTGGTCTTCAACAAGGTGCTATGGGTCGTATGAGCTTATTTCATAGGGGTTGGGCTAAATCTGTTTTCTGATGTGGGCAACTCCTTGAACAGAGAACTAGCAACATACATCAGAACAAGTTCTCTTTAATAATACTTCTCTTATTATTTTAAAACAATTTGGGCTTATAAAGCCTAAGGAAGTCCAATTCCTGCCATTGGACAAATAAGATATTAGGGAAATTGTTCTACCAGTCTTTGTCTGTGATACTCTCCACTAGTCTATAGGTTCTTTGACATATTCTGTCACTTTGCATGTGCTGATACAGTATCTGGCTCCTGCTTTCATTAAGGTGTTTAAATACCATGATGATGCAATAAAAATGAGTATAGTTTGAAGTATCTTATTCTGCAACTGCAGAATCTTGACAGAAGGACTTTGATTTCTTTTGTTTCCAAATCTGGATTTTAGGGAGCAGAAAATAACGTTTGTTTTTTCCCTACCAACATGTGAAGCAAGAAAGTGCAGCTGCTGTTATTAATTTTAACTTTAGTAGCCAGTTGCAAGAAATTTGTGTCTCCCATACTTAGACAGAATCTTATGTATCTCTGTGAAGAAGTTAATAAATTGAACTATTCACACCTATTTCTGTAGTGGATGTATTAATACAACTGCTGGTACATTCCAATATGAAATAAGTGCTCACAAGAGCTCTTTATAATGTATAACTGTCATAATGTAAAGCTGAAATGGACAAAGCTAGACAAAATTGAACCAGGGCGAAAGAGAGAGAATGCTTTTGAAAAATTGTTCTATCTTGAACACCCTTGGTCATCCAATGTACCTGAAAACTAAGGATAGGCAAGAAAATTGTTCAGCTAGTCAACTCTAGGTTGCAGCTATTCTGTCCCAGTCAGCCCTACCTGTCTTTACATGCTGGGTGAGGAAGAAGGCATGTTCATGGATCAGAGCTGTGAATCCTCACTGGACAGCTGGTTGCTGCCTGCCAGCTGATGGCTGGCCACACAGATGAGGCTGGAGCAGTGTACCACCATCAGGCAGTGTTTCGTAAGGGCCTGGCTGTTCTTATCTTCAGAATCTTTTGACTCCTCCGATGCTATTAATTACCCAAATAGCATAAGAGTAAGAATAAACAAGTATAAATAAATGAAAAGTGCCCTTAAAGTTGTCTCAAATATTTGTCCATCTGTTCTCCCAGATATGTTTGGGGGTGAAAAAACCTCACCCTCTCAAATATATCCAATACATGTTACTGGAGAAAGCTCTACAGTTGCGGCACTGAAACCTAGAACTCCTTGTTATATAAATGTACTTACACTGCTCTCCAAAATCAGTTCCTGGTCTCCTTAGCAACACAGACTGCAAAGATCTCACCAGCCTGGTGTTCTACTGCAGGTACAAGTTTCCAAATCAACCGGAAGATTTTTGGGTTAGGATTCAGAACTTCCCTTAGACCACTTCAAGCTACCAGTGAGGGAGATTCTTCTTTTGCAGACAGTCTCATTAAAGCTATAGTTCACTGAAATATATAAGCAATGAACCAACAGGTGCTTCTGAGAAAAAGACAATTTTCATGGCAGAAGAATGAGCAATTTATTCCTTTCCTCCTCCCCATCCCATGCCTCAGGACCATAAACAAAAATATTTTAATACTGTAGCTCATTTCTTTAACATAGCTCCCCTTCATAATTTATTCACATAACGATGTAAGTATGTACACAAGAATAATCCCATGTCTTTCCCTAAGCTTCTAGAAATTAATGCACTTTTCTTGTATTATAAGACAGAAATATGAGAAATCTTATTTATTATTACACCTGTCAGTGCTTATGAGGTGCTATTATAAGACTAACGGTTACCTAATACTATCATGCCTGGCTTTAGCCATTGAAGATTTAAATTTGTTCTGGAGATGAAAATCTCCTTTTAAATCATTCCTTCCCCAGTCTCTTCTAGTTACCTTGAGTTTTTTTTCTCATTTTTTTGTCTTGTTTTCAAACTTAATTTTCATGCTAGTTCTGTACATACACATAAGAGTAACTTCAACTAGATTTAAGACCGAGATTGTTCCATTTCGTCAGTTGTCACTGAACTCCAATGCATTCCCTGATGTCACCAAATTGACAAGGAGATCACTAATTAAGGCAAAATTGCATGTGTTAACATTCAAATAAGTTTGCACTCTGCTGGGAAGGAAGAGAGGGAAGGCAAGGATGATCAGTCTCTTAGGTCAGGTGGCTTTGAGCTGCAAGCCCCCGGATCCTGCCTATGCATCCAAAATTGGCTGGTGGGATAAGTGTTACAGCAATGAGATCACCCCGTACTTCTAGACAATTTCCTTTTTCCTACGTGTTTAAATTCAAAGGGAATAATCCCTCTATTAAAGTGAGGTCCACTACATGAAGATGGGCAAAGGTTCAACTGAAGGGAAAGAAAAATACCTTCTGGTGCCAGGAGATTTCCCTGCCTGACCAAGCAGGGAATAGCTTTGTATCTCTTTTGCTGCAAAGCTCTGGGACCTGGAAGAACGGGTGAGTGGATGTCCAATGAACGAACCCAAATCACAAATTTCCCTCAGCAAAGGACCCAAATCACAAATTTCCCTCAGCAAAGGAAGTCAGGATGGTTTTATTTTCCTTCATGGGTTTAAACTATAGGAACAAATCTTAAAGGTCTGTGATTGAAGCCTGCGAGTGGAGAAGTTACACTGCCCGGCTGTGCTGGTAAGGCCAGGTTACACATCTCCCCGCCCGGGGTCCGGGAGCATCTTGTGTTTGTAGTCTCTGTACCCCGACTCCTCAGCAGCAAAACACGGCAGGGTCTATCACTGCTCTGTTAGCATTTGTGCTCCAGAGCAATGCAAAGCCACAGGCCCCAGGAAAAAAAATACATTTAATTAGATTTTCCCACCAAATCCACTTGGATCCGAGGGACTTGCTGAACATTGTGCTGCCTCCAGGTAATATAGGAGAAGGGCTTCTCCAGTCTGTAACAAACTCCTCCCAGGAGGGGTTTACTCATGTTACTGTAATGCTCTGTAAAATGAAATTTAGTCTGACAAAAAGCAGCTGCAAGTGAACAAGAATAATGGTTTCTGACGAAAACTTGAAAGACTGGATTGTATGCTGGGTATGATTTTAAACAAAAATATTTCTTGCATGTAGCTTGTGGCTAACTTCAGCTGTCTTATAGCAAAACTGTAGATGAAACAAACGCAAATGATTTTACAAATAAATTTTATAGCTGTGTCACTTGCAGTATATGTACTACCTTGAACCTAGCAGCACACATACCATTTTTTGTTGTTCATTTCCACATAAATCTTAATTAGCAAAAACGTCTCAAATGAAACGAGTAAGCTTGTTGATTCTCGTTTTCTCCTCTGTTTGTCAAAATGAATTCAGAACAGGAGAAGTGGTTTCTAGATCTGTCGTTGCAAGCTAAATCAAAACCAGAAGTAAGAAATACAGGAAGACTTTCCTTTCTGCATACTGTTTGTTTCCCAGTCTGTTTTCCCAGCCTCTTTTTTATATATCGATGCTCTTCTTGACCTGAAAGTGGTTTAGTATCCAGTGAGAAGCTGCAGCAGTCAAAAACATGGAGAAATTTTGAAATGCAGAAAGACAAATGTTTAATCAGCATTGCCTTATTGATTATTTTTTGACAATGACAGTACATTAGAGAGATCTGCTCATTTTCATTTAATGTTTTGTGTTTGTACTAGTGTTTGTAACTCATCCTTCATTCACTTCAGGCAGTTATGTGGTTATGGAGTGAGGCGAGTCCTGATTTAATTGTCCTTTGCTTATGCAAAATACTAATTATGAATAGTTATTTGACTTGGTAGTAAGTGGTGGCTAAATGTATTATTCCACAAAATAATTTATTAATTAAAGACCAGAGTATTCAAACAATTCAAATTGACTTGTGTATTCAGTCTGTTTATGAATTAATTTAATTTGCATCTTATGTTTATAGATGGGCTCGTTTCAATAACAAAAAACAGAAAAGCACCTGAAATTATTTTGGGGACTCTAATATAGAGAATATATAAATCAAAATCAAACACATCCTCTTCGATGGCTAACCATACTGAAAACTACCTGAATATGAGAGCCCCCCTAAACCGTGTAGAATAACAGTTCGGTTTTCCTCCATATAATTAAAATTTGCACTGTAACTGTGTATGCACATGAGATCAGAGACACATTTCCATGTGAAACTTTACCTCTGGCATTTCCTGACTTTTGGGTACTTAACTGTGCAGTCTTCATGTTTTCTTAACTTGATATTTTTATTTTTTTGAATGGGATGTTTATTTGTGCTGGAGACAGACAATGATGAAACATCTGCCTGTGGATACACACAGCATGTACCAGCCAACTGCTTGCAGGCTTCATCAGGGAAGCAAGACCCAGTTTTGGGATCCAGAAAGCACCAGCCCCTGCTCAAACCGCACTGTCCACTTTTTCATAAATAAGCTACAGGATATACTCCCCCCAGCAGAGGGCAGTGCAAGGGCAGATGTTCACGCATAAAACAGGGTTTTAATGTAATTTAAGCGAGGAAAATTCAAGTATTAACCAAAAAAATTGAAATCAAATAGATGATAAGCAAGAGATATCATTTGCATTGCCCTTCAGGCATAATGTGATGTTGTTTTGGCTTTATTCCAAGAAATACAGAGGAGACCTTTTGATTAACAATGGTGTGCCATTATGAAAAACACTCTAATGCTTAAGCATTAATAAAATGTGAATTTATGAACTAGGAAAAAATATATTCTGAATGCCTTAATCACAAAAAGTCTCATTTTTGCACGGCCCAGTTTAAGGTGCACATTTTTGACAATTATTTCTTCTCTTCAGGGTAAGATTAAATAAGTGTTTTCTGTCAAAAGAATAGAACTTGGCCACTGTATTGTTTCTAACAAAAGACTATGCAGACACATACAGGAGGCATGTCTTTAAATACTTATTGTGAGATACAATGTTCCATTTCAGATTTCTGACCTTTGCAAAGCTGAAAATGCTCTCAAAATTTTAAAACCCTATGGCAGGTTGGGAATCACATGCCTTGAGACTGCAATTGCATGGTTGTGAGTAAGTAAGACTCAAAGCCTTTATTGATAGCTATGAACTAGTTTTTTTTGTTGCATTTTTGTGTGGAATATCCACTCTGAGAGTTTGATGCTCGACATCTGAAGCTTAGCAGCTTTGGTGCTATATGCCTAAAGCCAGAGGCAAATGCTAAATGAACATGATTCTTACTCTCATGCAGGTTGAGCTTCTGTTCTTTTAGAGTTTTGTCTAAAAATCTGTTATATGAAACTGCTTCTTCTTATAGCTACCTTCATTTAAAGCAAAAGAACAGCAGATTTTTCAATGCAAATGAGAGCAGCATGCAAGTAAAGCAGTGCCACAGCCAATACAAATATTTGATGGGAATGCTTCAAAAGAAAACAAGTGTGGTAGCTGACTGAATCCTCATTTTCTGGTCTTTCTTCCAGATTACAGGTCTTGGATTTAACGTCCATTTAACATGGTTTCTAAATCCAGAATCTGCTTTTCTTAAATACTTTTCATTGACTAAATTCTATCCAGGCAGTTTGTGCAGTAAAATCTTCTAGATAATATAGTCATCCTGAAAAAAAAAAAAACAACTGAAGGAGAAAGAGGGGTAGCAAAAAATGAGAACCTTTCATCTGAAGTAAAAAGATACATTGGCATGACATTGAGTTGTCTGGTTTTTCCCTAGGTCAGTAACATACAGTAAAACTGTATTCCACACCCTCATTACTACTCAGCTGAATTGATTGCTAGTTTAGAGTGATAGACAGTTATACCATTCCTAAAAGGGTATAACTCCAAAGACAAATATGCTCTGATATCATTTCGTACTATAATTGCCTCTGGAATTAACGAACATGAGACTGTTTTTCATGGGTTTGCATGCTTGTCTTTTCCACTTTTTTAAAGTGTGTGAATGCATTTTACATTTTCATAATATTTTATAACCTTTTTCTATTTCCTCTGCATTTGTGCAAAGAAGATGGATGGCAATAAATAATCAGCGTCAGGAGAAAGATGTCAAGTGAGTTCTAGATGTGAATGTAAAATTCTAGTTGTGTATAAGCCAGGTTCTGCACTAAACTCATGAAATGCATTTCAGATTTGAGATATTACTGGTAAGCAAAGAGTCAAAGTTCCGATTCCAGCTGTTTACTTTATATAAACATCCTGGCTTCAAATTAACCACAAAAATGTTGGATTAAATCATGTTCTTCATCTAAATCTACGGTGAATATCTAGCCAAAAGAAGTACGTTGTTCTTTACCGGTACGTCTCAAAACGCTCAATGAGTTTTCAATCTGTTTTGTTCTGCTTGCCTTATATTTTCAGCTATCCATGAACATCAGCCTTTAATGTATATCAGCTTTTCTGCTAAGGTAGCTCTGGAGCAATAGATTGAGCCTCCTGTTAAGTAAATAAATCTGCTCTTAACTTCCAGAATTATAAATAACATGAGGAATGTCAGGGCAACCTTGGGGATAAGCCAAATCTCAGCACAGCTGCTATGACCTTGCATGTGAGCATCTTAGCCTGTATCAGTGTTTGATTTGTGTACAATGTGGAATTTCTTGGGTTTTACATTAATTTATTTTTTTTTTATTTTGTTGCGTATTAGGAAAATTTTTAAAATGGCAAGTATTTCCAGGCTGCACAAGATTTACTAGGAGGTTTTCTTGCTAGGTCTCTGCCAGATAATTTATAATGAAGAGAGTTACACCAATTTACTCTAGTACAAGTAAACACTGTTGCCATGTTGTAAGCTACTGAGAGCTGAAGCCACTCTGCTTGCTGTAAAAGTTTATCTTCTCTGACCTACCACGTAGGACACAGAGCCAGAAGAGAAGCTCTGCCTATATGCAGAGCAGTGAATAATGACAGTTTTGTAGGAACTAATCCTCTTCCTACTGCAGTTCTGTACTTCAATTAAATGTTCTTTAATGAATGTCTAATTTTAAACTTGCAATTAGTCAGAGTGAGAACAATAGACCTACCTGTGCTTAATTTCCTTGACATGTCAAAGCTTCTGACTTCAACAAAAGTATAATCAAGTTTCTACAGTTCAGTAGTTACTGGATAAAAACTAACTTTGGTCCTCAATGAAAGACTGAATTCAACTCCACTTCTACAGTTCACGAAGGTTTTCTGAATACCTTTTATTAGGTGTGTATTCACTCACGTTTCTGTTGGACTTCCTTAGAAACTGGGCCAGCAGCACCAAGATGCTTCTCCCAATGTCTCTGCTGCGTTCAATTATATTTCAGTAGAAATAACACTTCTTTGATTTTACTGCTCTTGAGGTTTTTCTGAACCAAGGCACTAATTTTTGAGAGAAGTGTATCAGTAGTATTTAAAAAAACCACAACTAAGACGTATATAACATCATTCTGCCTTTGATTTTTATCATTGTTTATCTAATTTCCATCACTTCTGATAGTCTATAAGCTTTTTTTACCTGCTGTGTCCACTTTATGATTACAACACAGGTATTCTTGCTGGGAATAAATATCTAGCTGTTACATAAGGACTGGAAATACTGCCCAGTCATCAAATTCTTGTGTCAACACCAATATGAATTCAAGGTGACATCCAGAGAAGTTCAAGAAGCTATTCAGAGAATGTTTTGGTTTCCATGTCAAAACTCTGTCTTGTGAAGAGGAATATTTTTTATTCAGTTACTTTAAGTAGCAATACCTGCTTCACATACTGCATTTCAGTGTAGACCTCTGGCTGTACCATGTTTGCCAAAATTCACAATCTGTGTCTCAAGTTCAGATTTCTAAATCCTAATAAGGGTACTTAAATAATTAACCTATGCATGCCAAGAACTTACGGACACGTAGAAACCTGTTTTTTAATAAACTTCTCTCTCACGGCTGTTGAAGGACTCATTAAAGAAAGAAGAGTCTTAATTCAATGGTTGACAAGCCTAGAACGTGATCGATCCTAAAGCAAGATAAATAGAATCAATTTCTGTAGACTGGTGTGTAAACATGCACTAACCTCTGAAAATTCAGCCATGCAATGGCTCTGCTGTTGTTTCCTGGGAGCACTGTGATGATATTTACCATAGTACTTTCTGACACCATGTGCATAATCTAAAGAATCTGCTCTTAGATTTTGAATTATACACATGTGGTTTAGCTTTACCTTTGGTTTTCTGATCGTCCTAGGTCCAATTAACAGAAGGAAAAATGCTGCTCGTATTCTTTTCGATATATTACACTTTCTACCACTTTAGCTCAAATGGGGACCAGAGGAAATACTATGTTCTGTTATCTTTTAATTTTATGGAAATTCGCTGAAACTGAAATTGTAGGAGACTTCATTACTCCGATACTTTCACTGTGTTGTCTTTTCTCAGGCTCTGCCTGAAGGCGAATTTGCGTAGAATCCATTCAGCTACGCACATTCTGAGTTATCAAAATGCAAAAAGCATGCTTCCTTCAATCAGGGAAGTTTTCCTTTGCTTTGCTTTCTGTAACTCGTTCCCCCATCCCTTATTCCTTCAAGGTGCATGTTCAGTGAGTCACTTGAAATGTATGTGTGTCCCCTACAAAATATTTACTGAGAAATATGTTTTCAGCTGTGTGAAAGGGAAAAGGTGGAAAACCTTGGAAGTTATCAAGAGTAAGAATGTATCAAATTGTATTCATATCTGAGTGGCCAAGCAACCAAGATAACATGTATTTTCTGTGAATATTTGTACTAGTAAAACTTAAATGCACAAATGTTTGCCTAAAGGTATGCTTAAAAAGCGCATTACTATGAATGAAGTAAATGTACTTAACATTTCAGGCTGTTCTTTTAGGCTCTTCCCCAAAGAGTAAGTAGCTCTCTCTTAGTTTGCGCTTGGCTCCCAGCAATAGGAAGATGCCAAAATAGACACTAGACTGAGCGGCAAATATTTTTACAGGTTGTCTTAGGGTCTTGCTCCCATTCAAATCCAGATGCCTGAGTCTTCCTCCTGCAGAAAACAATACTGCTAAAGGCAGCTGCTGAGCACCTTACTGTTGTACTGCTCTGGGACCAGGACGCGGCTATGGCATACACCATAGACCTGAGATCTTCTCAGCTGTGCACTACAGACTATGCTCAGGCCTCCAATCACATTTCTGCCTTGGCTCTGGCACCTGCTCTCTGATAGCACACATCCAGTAAAGCACAGGTTCCCAAATGTACCTCAGCATGTTTGGCTTCCCAGTGCAGCACAAGGCTATCCAAGTGCAGTAAAAGGCTTTCCCAGTCTCCAACAAGAAGTACATGAATGAAGAAAGCGCACTGCTTTGCGTTGCAGATGGTTGCTCAGGTATGAGTAAAGCAAGGGTGAGATTCGGTCAGATCAGAAATACAGCGTTTCACGCTAGTTTTACATATACTTGTCTGACTACACCTGGGCATGCCAGGCAGCCATTTATTCACTTAATCTGGTTATTTTTTCCCCATGTTTTGATTTAGCTCAGTAGAAAGGAGGTATTTGACCATAGGGTGGCCCATGCAAAGAGAAAAATTGAAAAAAATAAAGGGAAAACAAACCAGCATAGTATTGCTTTGCAACATGCCCTTTCCCGGGAAGATGAGAAGCTGCATTTCAGCCATTGTTTGCTGTGGAGAAAGCACAACAGGGTGCAGAGGTTCAGTGCCGGCACATCGACTAACGAGCCAAAACGTGTGCGCAATAGGTGTCAAACCCCATAAGTGCAATCGCTAGTGTGTGCTGTTGCTGCACGCGCTGAAGAGGTGATGAGGTTCGTTCTCTTTGAGCTGGATGCTTCAAACAGTGGAGCTAATTCAGCACAGGCAGAGCAGCTGAACATGAAGCAACATCCTCAGTGCATTGTGGCCTAATTAATTAATTGTACTGCAAACTAGGTTGTTTGCCCACCTACTTTTCCTGCATATTAAATGAGTGATAATGAGTAATTAGTTATGGTCTGTTTGGAGAATATCAGTTGTTTGTTAAGCACTTTGAAATCACAAATCAGTATATGCTGCAAACATGATGTGTCACCTACAGCTTCATTCAACAGAGCGCATCATTGGACAGAAAAAAAAGGTGTCTCCCTTGCTCTCACATGCTGCCCTCTGCAGAGCATGGTAATGGGGGCGATTCCTTGGTCCTTTGTTCTGGGCAAAATATGATGCAAGGGTGTTCATTCACCATCTTCTGTGGACAAAGTGAGCAAAAACTACATGAAGCAAGAGGAAGACAGAAACTATGGTTGCCTAGATCTCTTTGATTTCTGTGGAGATGACTATTCAGCTAGTAATCAAGTGACACAAGCATTTCCTTCGGTACTGCAAGGTTCTGTCCAGGCACATCAAGCTGATGTTTTCAGACAAGCCTTTAAAAACAAAATTTGTCTCTTTACGGAGCTCTTAGGTTTTCTTCAGATCCTGGCTTTAGAATCTGACGCTGAGGACTCAAAGTGAGATTTGTTTCTCTAGCTTGCACTGGTGGACCAAACAAGCCAGTGTGATCCCCAAGGCAGCTTATAGCAGCTTTCAGGACTCCCTGATTCAGTGGTTTCCTTGAGCCTTTTCAGAGGTGCAGCAGTTCTGAGCTCTGTTCAGCACTTCTCCCTGTTTCTAGCAGTCTCCTTTTCCTCCACCCCAGGGATCTTCCCAGGGATGCTCTGGGAACGAGGAAGATTTACTGCTTGTAGGATTGCAGCTGCTTCCAAGAGCCTGCAGAAAAAAGAGGTGAATTAACTTCCCTGCTTTCACTAATTGCCAGCACTGTCTAACTGTTTACACTGGTGTAAAAAATTCTGTTCGACAGCTGATAAATCCTAACGAAGCCATTCATCAGTATTTTTAAGATATAGTCACAAGAAGCAGTGGTTAGGTTTCCATTTTCAGGATTAACTTTGCATTTTTGCTTTCTGCCTATGGCATAAGCATAACACTCCAACTCAAGGAGTTAAACCAGTCTTTACAGTGAATCTAGAGCATATACTGATCTGCGTGATTTAGTAATTATAATTCTGACTTTTTTTCCTCTCTTTGGCTTGCAATAAAGTATGTGCTTGGAGGGAGGGTGACTGAGATGGAAATTCACTTACATTCAGTCCACCACACCTTGCCCAAAATACATGGATGACTGTTACAATACTGTAGCTACCCATAATGGAGAAGGAAAAAGGGAGAAAGACAGGGAGTGCTTTTTACTTGTAAAGAATATTAGACATTTTATTTCCAGAAATTCCTTGTGAGTTCAGCAGACGCAGTTTTATTTATAGCTTATTTTAGCTTAATCTTCTATACCATGTGACCTACACTAAGGGGACACCAGCAATCTTCACAGTGAAATGGAAGGAATAAGGAGAGACTGGTTATGCAGGAACAGCTGCTTGTTTTCAGCAGCATCACTTGAGAGTTTTTCACATTCTCCTTCTCCGCCTCTCCCCAAATGTTCAGCCTGCTGTGTGCAAGCTGGGTGTTTACAGTTCAGGACTATGGAGGAGGAGGAAATATTTTGCCTATTGTTCAGTGACGTCAATGGCTTCGCTCCCAGTCGCTTGAGGGACGCTGGTGCTTAGCAAATGTCAGCACGCTGCTGCTACTGCATGTGCCTCACAGTCTGCTCGCAGGAATTTAAGGTCTCTCCTTCAAGATAGATCCAGCTGGTAGATGAGGTGGGTGTGAAAGGCAGAGAGAAACAGCCATGGAAAGCTGGCCTGCTGCTTTTCGCATGGGAAAGCATTGCATGCTAGTTTTTTATTGTGGCACTAATATGACATATTTGTTAGCATTAAATGCTGAATTTAGTGTAAAACTGTCTTCTATCCTGCACCAAGTTTTTCCCTTTCACACGCTTTTCCTCTGTATTAAATCAAGGTTTTAAAAATAACACAGAAGACACTGACAATTTTACAATTAATCAGGACAAATAAATTCAACATCTGAACATATTCAGTATTTTTCTGATGTGGTCTCATCATGTATTTTGTTACCAGATATCAATCACGGAACTGCAAATGTATTTTGCTGAAGAATTTTTAAGGTCATGACTGATTTGTTTTTTAATGCATGTTTTGTGAAACTATGCCACATTTGACGTTCTTAAAATGCTGCAATTGGAAAGCCACACTTCAACCACTTTATTTTCATTAAAACATGTTTGAAATGGTTTTTGGCAAACTTTGCTGCCTCTTTTTGTGGTTGAAAAAATAGATATCTGCAGCCTTTGTGTACGTGTGCAGGAAAATGGGTTTTTAGAAAACAATGAGAAATTGTTCCATGGTGTCCGTGCTTTATGTTAAGTTTTTGTAGCTGCAGTTGCAGAGGTTTGTTGCAAAGAAATTATGCATAATATGTCTGAACAGAACTGTAACTCTGAACAGGACCGAAAGTTCAGCCTACTAATTATCTTCATGTGAGACTTGTTTCATGTTAATGAAATAAGCACTGTGAAAACTTCAAGTCTTTCAGGGGTTTATTAAAGCTTATAATATAGTGTAGCACTATACCGATTCTTTCAGATAAATGGAGAACTTAAATAGATGCTGCCATTTTGTAAGGCAAAAATGGGAAAGCTAAGAGCAAACAACAGTGAATACAGACACTAGCACTAGGGTTGCAGGGGCAAATAAAAGGGTGAGACAAACCAGTATCAGTGCCTTCTAGGTCTTGACTTAGCCACCAGTCACCATTCGTTGTCTGCAGGTACATACAGAGTCACAGAAAAGACGCCATAGGTAGCCTGGCTTTCTGTACTGAGAAATAGTTTGTAGATGGCTTGAAGTGATATGCGCTTAAATCTATATACTTTTTAAGTTGCTCATATATATGAATCATTCACCGATCGAGAGAAGACAGCCTTACTCCGTAATGCTTCTCGCGCTGAAACTGGTAAGAATTTTGCTGCTACAAGACTGAAGAGTGAAAATAAATCTGAGCAATAATGTCTATTCCAAAAATGTGAAAAGAACATAAAATTTCAGAAAAGATGCTCAAAGCTAAAGAACAACACTGAGGTAGAGATTTCCTATAAGTTGGCTTACTTCTGCATATGATTTGCAGTATGTCTTTAACTATAGGATCATGAGATTCTTTTTTTTAATTCTCCTCCAAAGTGGTTAATTTTTCCTCTAACCAGCCTGGACCTCAGTAAGGGGAAGAGGTTAAGAATGCAGCTATTTTCCTTGATCTCAGTCTTGGAATCTGGTCCTACAAGAGTTTGCAGAAATTCAGGATAAGTCTGTGTTGCTCTGAGTATGCTCAATGCAGGCAGAAATTTTAGAAACTTAAGCTAAAGAGCTCTGTCAAGTCTGTTTTAAACATACATGAACTGTATTTTTTCAGATGTTTACAGCTTGTCCAGTTGAAGGAGTCTTTTCTGAGGAGTAAAAAGACACCAAGAGAGTTACTCTGCCATCTTCATTTCAAAACATGGAGGCCAAGATTCTGAACAAAGTTGCGGTAAGAAATTTTAAATACAGGAAAGAGACCGTGTGGTTTCCCACATAATTTTATTACTCAAAAACTTAGCCCAGAGATAGTACTCAGCAGGGAAAATGTCAGCTCAAACACTTAAAGCTGGAGAGATTATGACAAACAAAGTGTTAAAACGCCAGATCGTATTACTGAAGTTAGGATTTAAGAGACTGAGATACGAGCCCAGATGATGTAAGGTAGGGGAGGAGAGTTTAGAGTCACTCTTCAGAGCTTAGATATAAATCAGGATGGAATGTAAGGAAGGGTTTCTTCCTATCCTCTTGGTTAAAATAATACTTTCAGAATGGTAAATGATAGAATAACTAAGAGCAAGTGTTTGGACAAGTTTTCTTCTCAGTTTCCAGATGTGCAAATATTGCCCAAAGCATCACTTATAAAAAAAAAACAGTCTCTTGAGGTCTTTATTATCTGGGTACAGAGTTTAACTGTATTTTTGTTCAGCTTTAGATGTCATATTTTGTTTATACAACAATTTTGTGCTCAAGATAGGGGAAAAGAAGGCAGAGGGAGGGGGCAGGGTTGTTTCATTTTTATGCCAGAATCCTTGTAAAAGATCAGAATCACAATATTTTTTTCTTTTGTCAAACAACATCTTTTCCCATAAGATTTACTTCTGCAGTTACGTGTAGTGGATAGTATGAATGGGGCTTTTTATACACATGAACTTATAAAGGAAAATATAAAAGACTAGAAAAAAAAGAAAAAATATATATATACCTGCTTTATTTGCTTGCTTGCACAATCTAAATTACCACACTTCTGACTTTCTCAGATCCCAGGTGTTTTCGTTTGCTTCATTGACATATGCTGTGTTTTTAAGTAGCACACAAATGAAGAATATGGCGCAACAGACAAGTGACAGAAAAGGAGGTGTCAAGCCACTCGGACTAGAATCCTTCTTCAAGAGGAGCATAATCAAAAGATCAAATACAATTTATTTTTTCTGATTTACTGTACTGGGTGTGGTCAACATGATAAATACCTGGCAAGATTTCCAAATATTCTGGGAAATCTGTTTCAATTCAGTGTTGAATGTGGGCTCCACCATCCAAATACAGAGTAAGGGAAGCCTGTTGTAGTTTCACTGCTGTTATTTCAATCATTATGTAACCTTTCAAAATTAAAACAGGTTTTAAAGGCAGTTTGTCAGCATCTGTCAATGTCATGACCACCTCTCTTTCAAGGGGGAAGTTACTGAATTAGATGAGTAGAGTATTTCTGATGAAGAATCTTTGGTATATCTTCTGTAAAGTATTGCCAGTTTATTCATGACTCCTTCATCAGCTTTTGTAGCAAAGGCAGTAAGCGCTAGATTTTTGCTTTATCTGTTAATTACACAACACCCTGGCACTTCACTTAAGAAGCAGCTTTTATAATACTAACTCAAAACAATCTTTTTGTAGACATAAGGCTCACCTTTCTTTTTTTCTATATAGTCATCTTGCCTCAGGGGCAGTTCTCAGTTTTGAACAGAAAGAAGATATTAAAAGGTGTCCTGAATTTGAATCACAACTGATTTAACATTACCAGAGTCTCACAGTAATTGTTTCCTGATTTTTCAAGTTTACAGGAACAGCTTATCATCTAATGAGAAGGAATGTGGTGTTAAGGATTATGAAACATAATATAGACCATTAAATGTAAAGTTTAGTCTTCCCTAGAGGCTTTTACATAGATGCACATATATATAAATATCAAATTAATGTAAAAGGTACCATATTAAATTAACATATAATACTGCTATGACATGGGTAGCTATAATTATCTTCTTCTTACAGGTAGGAACTGTAAGACCCAAGAGACAAAAGCCCAAACTATGTTTTTCATTTAGAAATCTCTTCATAACAAACGTGTACAAAGGCATGTCCAAAATTATTATTATAAATAGGAAACAGGTGAATGTTCAAATACTCTTCATTTAACCTTGATTTTTTGTCCCCGGCCAACCTGCAGACATCTTTCTGCCTTGCACCTTCTAAAGTGATTTCTAAATCAGGCTTACATATCCTTTACTTGTCTTAAAAGTTTTTATTCCAACAGCATCAAATAGCTCTTTGCCAGATCTCAGCTGTAACAGGGAGGAGACCTGTCATCACCCATAGGAAAACAATGAATTGTGTCTAGCCAGAAAATAAAGTGAGCACTTTCTTCACAAAATAATCTAGTTCTTGGCAGAGCTAGTTTTTCAAACAGACAATATAGAAAGAAGAGTATGTCATTAATTCTATTGTTATGATAACACTGTCCCCTGTATACCAGGTATACCAGTTTTTGAAAAAAAAATCTGTTGCAATCTTTTGGAAAAAGAAAGACGAAAAAATGTATTACATCACTTTCTGCTTCAGTGGGGGCTAGGCAGGGGCAGAAATTAAGAGAGGGAGTTTTGTCTTCACCCTCCTTCCCTCCCTCCCTCTGCCCCTTCCCTTCCCTTCCCTTCCCTTCCCTTCCCTTCCCTTCCCTT
>Ga0065711_1000669_pt1 | contig 58284 bp, 24 predicted proteins | sample Hoacrofraction12_FD_59098 | JGI IMG/M metagenome (GOLD analysis project Ga0065711, IMG submission 59098) | Hoatzin crop microbial communities from Cojedes, Venezuela - Epithelial fraction 12 v2 (version 2) | ecosystem: Host-associated > Birds > Digestive system > Esophagus > Crop | place... | reverse complement strand
TTAGATAAGCTTTGTAATAAATAGGTGCATGCTTCGTGACTCGGTGTGCAAGTTAGGAGGAGCGATCCCCCTTGCACCCGGCGCCGCAATAAACATACCTGCTTGATAATTCTCTGAGCTGTGAAGTTTGATTCTGAGTTGTGAAGTTTGATTCCGCACGTCAGTTTGCCTTCACTATCTTGTTTAAAAGGTTTAGTCTCTCCAGCAGAAGCAGTTTCAGCATCCATATCTTCTAAGCCATGTTTTCTCTTTTTCTTTTCCCTTCATGCTTATGCCACTGCTACAGCTTTCTGGCTCACAGCTATCAGATTTTCAGCACTAAGGGTTATGTTCCCCTCTAGTTGACACCAAACTGTAATTTATCTACAGTCAAAAACTGCAAGCTCTTGTCGTCCTGTTACCACTGGTACCCTAAGTAATGGCAGTCATATAAATATAAATACTTCTAAACTGTAATAGCACAGTGTAGGCCAGAAGTCCTCAGACATATAATGTGAATGCAAATGAAAGAGAGTAGTCCTCAGCGCAAGTGATGCCCACACTGATTGTGAAGCTCTTGTCAAAAGATAAAACCAGTGTCTGAAATTCTGATGTTGCCTCCAAGACATGCCCAAGAACTCATGTAGTCTAAGTATTTCAGCTAAGCACATGTAATATAAAAATACAAGCTGTCAGGTGCGTAAGTGAACTTTGGCCCTTTTTCAAGCCGTTTAGCTGGAGTTCCCTCCAAACAAAGAGAACAAAGAGCATTCTTACACTTTTTCCTCTTAAAAGAAAAAAAAAAGTTGCCACGGAAGCAAACAAATAAACAAAAAAGGCAGTTTAGAAGATTTCTAATAGTCCTCATAGCCAAAAATTATGATGCCTTTCCTCCACTGGATAAGCAGGAAACCCATGAGAGTTTGTCTTAAGAGCATGAGGAAAAGAAGCTGAAAACAGAACTAGGAGCCTAAATGTATCATTGCTGTAATATCACTGGCACTGCTTCAGCACTATGCTGAAGAAAAAGCCTTCAACAGAAGGAAAATTAATACCTTCCAATACAAGCTTTGTGGAATTATCTTAACAGTTTGTAATTTATGAGCTGAAAAACCAGTAACAACCCAGCTAAGGAAGCCTCAAATGCAGCTTGCTCTCAAGGCATTAGAAGATACAAATATAAGCAGAAACAGATTTGATTGAGTTTTGCTTAAGGAATTAATGGATAGCTGGAGCAGGTACAAAAGGGAGGTTTCGTTGATCAGAAAGAATGCAACTCTATGCAGCAAGAACTGAGAAATTAAAGATGAATTTTAAAGGGACAAGTTGATGGTTTGAGCAGTTTTCAGGCCAGACCTCCTCCCTCAAGGAAATTGGTTGGCAAAATCAAAAGAATGCTGGATACATTTGTAAGACAACTAATCCTTGAAGAAATGAGGCTCAATAAACAGAAACTAAAATAGAAGATTTAATGAAAATGCCACTATAGCAAAATAACTCTTCCGGCAGCTATGAGACAGATACTCATGAAAGCTGTAATGAGTTTGATGAGTAACTTGCGTTTAATCAGCCAGCTTTTGCATGATGACTTTTAAAAATATGCAATTTGGTAATAACACAAGCAAAATTTTTTAAGTAGCAGCTGGAGAATATGGCAGGAAACCTGAGGTAACAGAGAATTCAAAAATACTACTTGTTTGCATATTAGTCAGTTACTAGGTGGTTTGGTTTATCCATGTCTTGATTACATATTAACTGATGTGTTAAATGCCACATTTGTTCAGATCACCAAAAGAAGCTGATTAACATTGTGCCAGTAATTTAGCACTTTTAACAAAAAAAACAAAGAGTTTGCTAGGATGCAGTTCCTCCTGGGTCCAGAGGCACAGTACTCATGACACTAAATGCCTTCACAATCCATTCTTCCTTTGCTGTTAGAGATATCAGACTCAGAATTAATATTCTTATGTGGTCACTCAAATTTTAGGTATTTTGAAAAAATTTCTCATCAGTGAGTGCAATATCTCTGGCAAGAAGTGTCCATTTTTCTCTCTGTTCAGACTGAATTTCTGGGCAGCTCTGGGTAGAAACAACAACAGGACAGCTCTCATGTATGTTACTTCCTCCATCAAAGGTAATCATGTTTGGGCACTGATCTGTGCAGGAGAAGTGTGTTCTCAGACATCCCTGGGACCAGGATCTCAGGAGGCTTAGGCACACTGGTTCATTCAAAAATCCAGAACAGTTGTAGGTACGAGCTGGGCACCAAGTTCCTCTGCCCTGAAATATTTGAGGTTTCTGTGTACCTGTAGAGATGCAAACTGTTGTGATGGGGATAACTCCAAGGTGGCAGACTACAGTAGCTACAGCAGTTAGAGACCAGCAGAGGAGGGCTTACAGAAATGCAGTTTTGGACTTGAGTGCCTACATTTTTCCCTAGCTGCACTACAGCCACCTGGTCTTCTGCAGGATTTTTGGACTGAAGAACCATTATTAAAGACTCATGATAAGTTCTGATGAATAAACAAACTGAATAGTCTTGTTACAGTTCCATCTGGCCTTCCCACCACGAAGCTGTAACAAGTAGCTTTTGTGGTACCAAGTCTTGAGACTTAGAAGCTTTCAAGCTTCCTGACTCTGACCAGATCCTTGCCTGACCTCCGTCACCTCTCCTGTGAATGTCTCTAAATGACCTGTCAGGGTCTTCTACTTCCTTTGGTCTTGGCCTCTAGACTCTGACAGGTGATATCTAAAGAGGTCATCTTCTCTTAGACTGCAGACTGCACTCTGGAAATCCAGATTTGGAAACTTAATTATGTGCACTACAGCCAGCTCAAGGTTCCATTGCCCATCCATGGTAACGAGAGACCTCCAGGGCTGAAAAGGCATGATGCCATCCTCGCTTAACACTTAGATGAAACAAGTACTTTTCCTGATGTTTTTTCCTTCCTGTTCAAGAATAAAGATACAGTGACAAAAAGAGTTTATTCTGGACAATCTTAATGTTTTAGAGGCAAGGAAATACTCACAAAATATAAACGTGTGTACAAATCACCAGAGAAGTATGCAGATGTATATTAATCCCTCACCAGTTTGTTAGCCAAATCCTACTTTGCAATATAGCAGTTTATAATTTGACCAGGTCCTGTCTCAAACCACATATCCTACAAACTAATGCAGTCTTGTTGGCCATGGCATATTGTTTTGCCTGACTTCTTACACGGAAGCTCCTTGCTTTATAATCAACTTTCTCTCTTTAGTTTACTAGTAGCATCCCAGTGGTGACCTGCATCCCAAATCAAGACTGAACCATATTGCACTAGATAATGAAATAATGCAGAACACCAGGCAGTCTTTGTCCAAAGGTGCTTGTCACGTACTTCAAGCAAGTCATAAGCAGGGAGAACTGGGAGGGAAGACAAGAAAGCCGTGGGTAGGATTGTGCGGTTGCAGTGACTCAGCCTGTGTAATTAGGACTAGATGGTGGCTTTCATGTCATTACTCTATGTAAGGGGGAGTAAGGAGAAGCACCAAGGAAAGTTTGCTTCAAGAAACTGTAGTCTTTCACGGGACTCTTTGTGCCCACAGGAATGAGTAATTCAGTCATGCACTCTGCCCAGTTTATTGATCAGGACACAGCTTTCAGCACCCTTCCCACAGTACTGACTCAAAGCAAGAAGGGCTGGCACTCCTGTGCTACAGAGATTGCGGGCTGCACGAGGAGCAAGGAATTACCAGTCTAAATTCTGGCTCTGAGTAGAAGTCTCTCTTTTATTTATACACACACTCAAATATTAGATTGCTTCAGTAAATGAAAGAATACAACCTGTATTGGTGTGCATGTGATAGAGACAACAATTAACTGCAATATTTCAATGCAGTGAAGGGTAAATAGCAGTGAAAAGAGTTCATCTGCTTCTAATTTCAGTGAGAACAAGTTTATCTAGTTCTTATAATTACTTCTTCAACACTAATATAATGCCAGCTAAATAATCTATCTCAATAGCAAAAGAAATTCACAGAGATAGCTGACAGTACAGCCAAGTTTTTGGAAATGTGATTTTGAGAGTTTAATTTAAAAGATTTGCTGTTTTCAAATAGACACTGAAAAGAAACTATCATTTTGGTGATAATAGTTTTCTAAATGTGTTCCTACTAATGAATATGCCTTGAACAGGAAGATCTCTGATATTTTAAAGAATTCAAGTTACTCCTTAACATCAGGGGTTTTTAAAAAGCACACTTTGTATTTGATAAAATCCCAACTAGCTTAGTGACAGGTCATAATAAATCAGGGCACATTAAATCCTGAAACACAGCTGGTTAAATACAGTACTTTCTGCAAAGGAGAGGTCTTCTATTCATTCATTAACAAGACTCCAAATCCAGGATTATATTCAGAAAACAAAAATAAGTCATACCTATGGAGATATAATGGCTTAGATTTGGGAACTGGGTAACCAGTAGCAACTGGCTTATCTTTTCTTTCAGTGGTGATGTAGCAATATTTGTTCCTTGAAATGACTGCTTGCAAAGGAATCAAAGAATACAAGTATTGCCAAAGAAATCAAACATGGTAGAACAAAATCAGACATTAGGAATTAGATTAGACAAGTGCATTTCCCTACATGTCATTCTTACTGCAGTAGTATAAACATCCCTAGTTCAACAATAAAAGGTTTCTTTGTGACACAATACCTGTACTTGCAGTGATCTAAGTTCTCAAGTCATGATCTTATAAAGCAGCTTTAATACTGTCAGCAAGAAGATTAATAAATGGAGCTTTATTTTGTGTTATGGTTGGCATAGTAATATTTAAGGCAGTGAAGGATACTCCAGTATTGTAATTCATAACTTACCCTTGATATCTGGCAGCCTTTTAGCCCCTACTGAAGAAAAATCCTTGGAAATAAAACAACAACTTGCTTACCTTCTTTACAAATAGGGCACTACTACAGCAAATTGTATTTTCCTTCAAAGTGTAACAGCAATGTTCATCTCAACTAGGTCAAGAGAACTATTTGTTTATATATTTTGATAAAATCATGATTTTATCAAAAAACAGAACTACTGTTAAATGTAATACTGAAATGGACATCAAAATGAGAAGTGTTAGACAATATTTTTTGTTGAGAGATTCTTCTGCTATGTTGATAGTTACCGAAATGAAAGCAGTCTTGATTCCTACCACTACATACAAATCAGTGATTTTGGACATTTCACGGTACTTCACAGTACTTAATAAAAGAACACAGCCCTAAATTTGTTGACATACGCAATTTGTTGCTGTGGAAAGGATGAGGAATACAAGCTGGGGAGATGGTAACAAAGGTACAGGTTACATGCACAGATGGGGATCTAGGAGATGAGGGAAACAGGGAGCTCCCTTTAGGCAGACAGAAGTTGAGGAGAACATGGGACAAGAGGTGAGAGATGGAAATTGAGCTACATGGGGGACAGGCAAAAAAAGGCTGGAACTGAAAACCAGATCTGTTAAACTAGGACTCCAAAATACAGGTGCCCATCTCCAAAGGACAGAGAAGAACACGCCTGCCTGTTGGTTATCATATGCCCGGTTCTGGAGGGGACTATGTAACATGGAATATTGTACTCCTTCCTGTGCCTAGGCTATGCTGTTTTCCTTGACTTTTCTTATCGCCTCAATTTCCTAGCTCAGACCTCTCTTTCTCCCTCTCTTTCTCCTCTGATCTATTATTCTTTCTGTCAATGTACTCTTTTCCCCTGCTTTCGATTACCTCCTCTAGACTTTATGCTCCCTTCCCCGCATCACTCATTTCCTCTTCCTTCCCTCTCCTGCCATCCCGGTGCCTGCTCTGTGCCTACAGGCAGAGTGCCCTGTGCCCAGTGCAGGCAGGGTGTCTTCCACGCTCAAAAGCCAAACTCTGACAGGTCCCCACTGTGCTCCTGAGAACTGACTTCTTTTTTTAGATTTATCATTTCTCTAGAATACATTTTGCAGTGATGGCAAAGGCACATTTTGGTCGTAAGCACCCACCCTTCCTGCCAAATTTCACAGCCTTGCTTCAAAGCATGGGCATGCGGAGCTTCAATTGAATGACTGTATTGCTTATATTAATATGGAGGGGAACATGAGTATTTTTGCCTCATGCAGTTCTCAGATACGGCTGAACTTTCCAAAATGTTTAAGTCTGAAGATTAAATGATACACTAATGAACACAGGGTTTTATAAGGCAGCGTGCCAGGCAAAAATAAAGATAGGTTTCAACGACTTGCCCTGTTTAAAATACCATGATCTGATAGGAGCAAAGATACAGCTGAAGAGCTTAAATACAAAAGCTGTGAGGAAGTGTTTAGTAGAGATAAGCAAGTGTAATGAAATTAAATTAAAAAATGGGATATCTATAGCAGGAAAAATTTTCCCAGCATTGAAATTTGGTTAGCCATAGAATATTATTCCTCTGGGGATGATGTAAGCCCCATGACTCATCACTTAGCCTATAAAAATAGGTTAGACAAAATATTAGAAACATATGTCCTGCTGAATAACCCTGTGGTCTCAGAAGGATGAACCAGATGACCGAATATGACTTTTCCATCTGTAACATCCACGAATCCAAGAGAATTTCTGTATTACTCTGCCATGGAGTTTAAGACTCGAAGTTTGAACAAACCAGAAACCTCACTGGAAGACCCAGATCTGTCACCAGTGCTCATGCCACCTAGCACTTTACCCTTCTCTCCTCTGAATTCCCCTCAAAATTGTATTCCAAGGGAAGAAGCTCATGGAAGAGAAGAAAATAAATGTGAAACTCCTTGCGTAGCAATCCAGAAAATGCCTGAATTTCTTCCCTGGACAGGGAGGATGGAAATGCTAGAAAAGGGAAGGAAGGAGCAAGCACATGTTCTGATACAAACCAGACCTGAAAATGATGGCTAGTCAGCCAGGTCAGCATCTCATCCTGCAAAACTACGTCTCCTTCCTGTGAGCAGTGCTGCTGGCTCAGAGGCCTTATCATGCTGCTTACTCACTAGCAAACGTACACCCCCTCTCTCATCAGTGGAGGAATCTTTGTAAGATACTTCAACGATGATTCAGGAAGCAGAATTAATTTACAGTTTAAATGGCCACACAAAGTGCCGTCCTTAGAAGCACTCCTAATTGGCATGAGTAACCGGCACTACACGAAAGGTCAAACACAAAGTTGCTGCTACGAAGAGTTCCCTGCAGCAGCAGAAGCAGATTGCTCAGTAAGACAAAAGTAAGGCAAAAGAGAAGGTGATAAGACTTTTCAAATTCAGCCATAAAAGTGCAACTGCTATACTTTCTACAATGAGGGCTGCATGTCTCACTGCAATGGAATTGAAATGAGAGAATTTTCAAAGCATTAAACTGCACGAGGTTCAGTAAAGCAGTGCAAAAATTTGTATTTGTTGGTAGGCAGAATACAATTTAACAAATGGATCTGTTGCAAATGCTGATTTTATTATGCATTTGTAGAATTGATCATTTGAGACGAATCATGCAGGTGAATTCTAATACTTAACAGGAGAAAAGAGATATTTCAGTTGCTTTCTAAGTTTGATGATTTTGGATTATCTTTAAACAAGTTTAGGATCAGCATTATGAGGACCAACTCTTGAAATTACCATTCTGAGGTTACTTTCAAATCACAGGGACTGTGTGAAAATCTGGACCTTTGGTTTTCACCAAACCAGACATAGATATATAAGGTTGTGGTGAGAGCATCATCTCCAGAAGACCAGTTTCTCTCTGGCCTGATACACATCCTGTGTCATTCAGATTCAGCAGGGACTAAGCAGTGTCCTGCAACTGAGAGTTATGGCTGGCTGTCGGACGCTAAGCATGGATATGCCTCCCCAAAATCTAAAAAATATTTGGTGCTTGAATGGCAGAAGCTGGAACTTCTTGAAAATTGTAGACTATCCAGTTCATACTCTTCCAAGTCTTGTTGATTCAATGGATACAGGTGTTTGCATTTGACAACATTTAGGTATTGCTGAGGACCAAAGCTACTGTTTCTCAAAAAATCTTTCCAATTCTAATGGCAATGTCCTGAATAGAGGAAAATGTCCCTAGCAATGGAGTTGTATTAATCAGTACTAGTTAGCTGAGGATCTTCCTGAATCCGTCCTTCTCCTTTTGTTCCCCTACAGTCTAATATGGAATCAGACGCTAGTAACCGATATTTGCATACAATTGCATACATTTGCTTTTAATTTTGCAGAAGTTGACAACTAATTATACAGCTTGAGTTTCCAGAGTAAACATAGAGTCAAATTTCGCATTTAAAGTAGGAATTCAGCCACTTTTGTTATGCATGAGGAAAGAAGCATAACTTTCATGATTATGACGCTCATTCTCTATTTTATGAAATGTGGCTAGTAAAGCAAAGAGCATTAAAAAAAGGTTGGGGGGTATTGTTCTTTCTTTTGTAAGGCCAATGAAAAGGAAGAAGTTGGCAGCTATAAAACAAAGACAGAGAGAAGTGGAGACGACCTGAGGCTTGGCATGACAAAAAGGAGAGGCTGCAGAGGCAGAGCAATATCCATTGTATCTGCAGGAGTCTCTGGCAGAAATAGTTACTGTGAACTGTCTGGCCTAACTAAGGTAACAAATGATGAGACCCAAGACTCAAATGCAGATGAAGAGAATAACAGAGTTCAATGGAGATTTGTCTTTTTGACAGAGCAGAAAATGGGTAGGTAACCCAGGACAGAGAGGTACCTGCTAGAGAAGAGGAGCAGAAGAATACTCTGGCTTAGATGGATTATCTCTGGAAGAATGTAAGGACAGAAGGAAGAGAGGAAGAAAGCTTCCAGAGAAAAGGTATCCCTGAGGAGGAGATTGGTTGCACTAAGGAGAAACACAAAATGAAAACTATGAAGCAGCTCTTCCCAGAAGAGAGTGTAGAAGAAGAAATAACGAAAATAGGCAAGGGATGAAACAGAAGGTGGCATAAGGATGATAGACAGAAAATCACGAGAAAGAGGGCCAAATACAGAATGATATGCAAACACAAGGAAGAACATGCAGGGGAGGAATTTCATATGAACAGCTACAGAAGCAGGTTTACATGACTCCTTAGTAGAAATTGATGGGCCGTCCCCAGAACAGAGTCAGAGAATGGGAGAGTGAGCTGCCTGCCAGGATGAAAAATGTGGGTTTGTCTCTGAAAGGAATCATCACAGGAGTGGAAGAGAAAGCAATGGGATGCATGACACTGTCAGACTTCTACTGGAATGACTCAAAGATACTTATGCACAACTGGAGAGGAATGATAAAGAGATGGGGGGACTCAGTCTCCAGTGCAATTCTTCTGATCCCAGAAGAGACAAAAAGGTAAGCAAAATGTCAAAAAAAGGTACAAAAAGGTATTCAGAGAGGGAAAAAAAACCCACAGACTCCTAAGAATAAATGCTACTTCACGGAAAAAATTTTCTGATTTCCTTCTGTTTCTCCTATAGTCAGAAACACAAAACTTGAACACCTTGTTCTAACAAAAAATGTATCTCAAAGTGTGTAACTTACTGAAGGCACCTATTTTGTTACCAGCAGTCCTAAGGATTCCACCTACCAGCTAAACACCTGGGTTGAAATGGGAGCAGCAAACTAACACTAGCTATGGGGACTCCTCAAAAATAGCTTACTCCACTTAGGCAGTTCCCGCTGATGAATGCTGACCTGAGTGCAAATAAAATAAAGGTCTGTGAGTCCACATCTGTTTTTCAGGCCGCTGTCTGAAGTCAGCTCTCCCAAGCCTCAGTTTTAAGACAGTCATTCTTCTCAAGTATGCTGAATTTTGGTATTGTTTGAAGTAAATATTAAAAATGCCATATTTATTTTGCAAAAAAATAAGGAATCCATGTATGCTTCTGAGGTATGTTTTCTGGGTTCTTTCTCCATCTTTAGAAAACACAAGATCTGTTCTCAGTTTCCAGAATAGACTGAGAAAATTAAGATCATGGTTTTGATTAATGTTTCTGATTAATTTCTAAATTGGCAAATGAGAGACTTCATCTTGTGATAAGTTTAATCACTTACCATTTTTAATCACTACTAAATGCCAGTACCAGGCACTGGCATTAAAATATCCACTCTAAACTTACCTTACCTGCGGGGAGGAGAAACTTTTTTTGGAACTCAAAGTATTTTTATCTGATCCTACACAAAATATGTTAGATTTGGCAGTGGAAGAAAGGGATTGTTTTCAGTGCTGATGATAAATGAAGGAAGACAACTCATTTATAAAAGAAATCTATTGTGTGTTGTTGAAATGGAAGTAATCTTCTCAAATAATCTACCAATACCATTTGAAAGCTCTTTGGGAAAATATCATCTCTGCAATAGACCTCAAGTTGAAATCCTAATTATTTTAATGTATTTGTCTTCCAGCATTCACTTCCCCTGCTCCTGTTAGCATAACCCACATTTTGGGAAACCTACGTTTTCACTCAAAAATGAAAAGGTTGTGTCCAAAGGCTAAGTCGTGATCCTCTATATCCCGCTAATTCTAAAAAGTAAGGAATATAGATAGCAAAACAAAAAGATACAGAACGATTCTTTTGACTATCAGACATATTCATAGATGCTTAGTATTTACTCCACTCATGCACAAGAGGATTATTAACACTGTTAGTTCTATTAACTTCCCTCTAAATAAGTCAGCATTCTATGTAGGTGAAAATAGTTCTCAGAAAGACAAGATACGTTTCTGTGTTGTTCATATTATACATGCAGAGAGGGAGACACACACACAAAGAGATTTCCATTCTGAAATGCTTAGCCTCAGAGATGGACATCTGCTACCATGATGTTTTAGATCTTACTAATTTAAAACAGAAGAGTGACTTACATCTATGTGCAAAAATCACTTCAGATGTTCCCTCTTCAGCTGTTCCAGCCCATCTGCAGTTGCTAGTTACCAACATCCAAGGAGGTATCTTGCCAAAGCACAGAACCACTGGGAAAGAATTATAATCCTACTAATCCAAGTATGTACTTCTCCTTGGAGACTGTATTTTTAAATCATATTATTTGCTGTTTGCAAATGTCAGTCATGCTCTTAGACAATTTGAGTTTCCTAGAGTAAAGAATTAAGGATTTGTAGAAGAATTCACAGAGTGCAAACCAAGTCCAAATGTTCATTTCAACTTTCAAACACTATCAGAATAATTAATAAAATTTAATTGTGACATTAATTATTTCAGTGCTTTTCCCTTCAACCTTTGTGACCTCCATGTACAGCAACACATATCAATAAATAAAAATGTCATCTTTTCTGAGCTGAATTTCATGATTTTACATTTTTTTTTCTAAAATTTATTTACAAAATAGAATATATTTACATGGAAGATTTTGTTATTACATTCAGACTTTACAGCAATTTCTTTCTCCTGAAGAGGTACTGAAAACTCCTAGAATATTAGAAAAGGCTGCAATGTAAAATATGCAATATAAAAGATCTTTGCTCCTATCTTCCCTAGACAAACCTGGTACTGACTATCTCTGTACTGCTATATAAATTGGTGCAAAGCTCTTCTTCTCCCTTTGTCCTCCTCTTCCCCTTTAAAAAGGCTGGTCTCAACCATGCTGTGCACTTGGAACAATTCGTAGACTGCACTCCTGCACTGCTCCCATAAGTCATCAAGGAAAGCCAACATTTACCAAAGTTGTGTCAAGGAGTCTCCGAATAGTTAGGCAGCATGGGCAACTGCAGTACAGCACTTGAGACCTGGCCCCATTTGCTAGTATAAAAAGAGCATCTTGCCTTGGCTATATCAGGGCCTTGGGTATGATGTCCTCTGCACAAAGCTCTCAATTCTACCGTTCTTCAGAGGTTTGCCGAAGAGCTTTGTTTCAGCTCCCATCCCGGATTTCTCCTTCCCTGTAGCATGCCATGGTGCAGAACTCAGCACACAGGTAAAGTTTCACATAAATGTCATGGCTAAGTGGTGAGACAGACTATTGGAAACAGCCAAGGCTGCGTTCTAGCAGGCAATTGTAGAGTAGCCGATGCAATAGCGAACAAATGATGAATCACATTATATTGATGAAATATTGTAGGCAGCTCCTTTTCACAGTATGATCTAACCTATGGCAGGAATCTTCTAGAAAATTTGGAATTGACTAGATGAAGGTACTAAGAAGATTAATCAGCTTGAATAAAACACTTCAGAAGGCAACTTGAGCCAAAAGGTCATACCCAAGGATGGGTACTTGCTAGAAAACCAGGACGAAGTTTGTCCCAGGCAGGTGTGACATGAGTAAATGACCTCCAAGTGTAGGTATTACAAGTGAAAATCCAATACTCATCTATGTTTACACTACAAGGAATTTGCTTGGGAAGATTATGAAGGCATGAAGAGTATGAAGCCCTACCCAACACAGCTATACTGACAAAAGACCTTACAGGTAAAACAACATTTTTGCTAAAGAATAGCTTGTTTTGCCTGGGGGCAGGCGAATGGGAGGCCACAGTGGCTTAGCTATATGTATAAATTGCAAATCTCTGCCTCTGTAGCTCTAGTGCTGATATAAAACATCTGTGTCTTTTCATTCTGGTAAAGCACTCCTTACACAAACACAGGTGAAAGAGTAACATTTTCTTGTTAAATTCTCAGAGTCTTATGTCTGAACTTTCAGAAAAAGTGGATAGTCTATGTGCATTTCTGAAGCTGCCATCCAAACAAAATTCTTCTGGCATGGCAAAGGCATGACCCCTTGAAGGCAATATTACAGAATAAGCGTATTTGTTTCATTCTCCTTCAGATGGATATATACTATTTAATGCTAACATATAAGCAACAAGAACATGTTGCTTGTTCAGGTTTGTAAGCTTCAGAGTAAAAATTAATAAATCAAAACTGCAAGAAATTAATTGACCATGTTCTCTGATAATTAACAAGACTCATTCACATCTCTTGGAAGGATTTGATAGTTGCCATATATCTGCGTACAAAAATAGTCTTAGTGCTGGCATACCCCACTGCTGTCTGTAACTGCTGGTTCAGCATTTTCTCTCTCTGGTAAGTGTGCTAGCCTACCTGCACAAGCCCGCCCTTTGAGCTAAAACAAATTACTCCCTAGGTTCTTGGTCAAGGTACTTCTAGCATGTTATTTAAAATGCAAAAATCTTTTTTTTTTAATCAAAAATGTACCATACAAAAGATTAGGCTTAACCAGACCAAGATATATTCCGGCCAAGTTATTTAAAATGCAAAAATCTTTTTTTTTTAATCAAAAATGTACCATACAAAAGATTAGGCTTAACCAGACCAAGATATATTCTGGCCAAGTTTTTGGCTTGGCATCATGCAGAAGGCTGGGTAGTTGTTGTCTTATAGAGCCCCTGAATGGCGACCAAGTTTTATCTAGCAATTGCCTTCAATCATCTGCCAAACATGAAGCCAGACAGAAAAGTCTTCACAGTCTTGAAACAAAACTGGAGGGGAAAGGGTTGAAAGAGAACTGCAATGAGGAAGCAATTAGGCAGAACTGCAAGGGTTGTGCATTTCAGCCAGGCATGTGTTCTTTTATTTATCTGGGTTTATAAGTGAAGATTACAAGAGAAGCCAAATTGTAAAGAACAAATTGTACATCTTTAGTACTTAAGTTCCACAAATATGTAATTCTGGATGTACTAGAAACACTGATCCTGGGCCAAGACAGAGTCAGTTAAGAACACTATAACAAAAAAGGAGAAAACCAAAAAGGAAGTATAAATAATATGTTTCCATATCACAAAAGACCTGTAGATCATCTTAAGCTATTGTGATCACATGGGCTTTTCACAGCAGATTTCGGTTTTTTCCACTATATTACTTCTGGGACAGAAAAAAACCTCTCCAGGATTTTAAGTATCCTCCACGAAGAATATGCTAGCTTCAAATGAAATCCTGCCTATATTTATACATTTATATAAAATACAGCTGTCCAAAAAGCAGACCACTGCTGCTCTGTGGCAAAGGTCCTTCCCTTTCATCTACAGGCACAACTGACCCATCTGTCTTGCATTTGTAAAGGATGCCCCAAGGCATGGTTCAAGACCAAATGCACAGTTCACAGAGAGAGAAAGCACAGCCCCAGGTGCAGCCAGAGGCCACTTTAGGAAGTACATGACATGCTCAGGCATGTCCAAGAGCTTGGTGAGTTACTGGACATCTTAATATGCACCTTCTAGCAGACAGGCTCCCTGTGGGCTGCCTGTTGACAACCAGTGCAGCAGCCATGTGGATTAGGAAGAGAAAGCAATCCTAATGGTGATGTTCACTTTTTTCCTGACACCACTTGCAAAGCATGATGTGGATGAAGCCATAGGATTAAAGATCCACGTGACTACAATTCAGCTGAGCAAGATGTAGAAAGTTTCACCTGTTCCTTCCACTTTGGCTCCTTCTACCCAAAGGAGTTCACATTAGTTCAGAGCAACGGACTACACAAGGAGTGGGTCTTGCAAATGAATCAACAAGTGACTCAACCACTATAAAGATGAAAGGAAGCTACTAGCTAGTGCTCACAGGCATGACCGCAGACAGAATACCCTACACTGCCGTGGGCATAGGAGATAGTGGATAAAGGAGTCCCCTTCTTTCTGACCAGCCCAGAAGGGCCTTGTGAACATTCTGTCTTGTACAGACTGTGCTAGATTTAGATATAAGAGTTTTTTCTCTTTATTCTGTGTCATTCCATCACATGTGTACATGCTATAGCCTGAGCTGCAGCCCACTTGCTAGGTCTATGGTGTTATACAGCAATTCCAAAATAGTAGATGTTCTGTGATGTGTGTTTCTCCACATGTATCTTTTCCCATATTTGCTTAATTAGGTTCTGCATTATCACTTTCCCTATTATCACTTGTTCAAAGACAAGTAAAATCATCTAGCTTGGCTAGTCCGTTTTCTTACCTGAAGATAGGTGTCAAGAAGCATTAGGTTTTCACTCCTAACTCCACATTAAGATCAATGACTCATGAATGCCATGTTTCCATTTGTGTAAACTTGTGAGTAAACGTCACCGCCTAAACAACAACAAGAAAAAGAATGGCAGAATACAGAGTGGGTCACAAATCTCTGACTAATTTTTCCACATTCCTTGTTTTAAATGTATCTAATTCTTGCCATTTTTTAATTACTATTTATTTGATTTATACTCATGGCATTTGATTCATTCTCAGATTCACTAGAAATAGCCTTCTCTCCTTGTTTAACACAGGACAGACGTTGGTCTTAGCTCACATTAGAAAATGAGTAATGCCAGTGCTCAGTCTCTCAGTCCTTGTGAGTTCCCACGGCCTGTGGGTGAAATTCATCTTCATGGGTGGAAAGGAGGGGAGAGAAGGATCTGCCCCAGACTTATGCATCATTTTTGTCCACAGAATAGGGTCTACAGGGAGCTAGCACAAAGCTGATATTTAACCCTTCCCATCAGAGACTGACAACTCATCTACTAGTTTAAAGCCATGAATCTGACAGTGACTGTCATCCGAAACCCTCATCCCCATAAAGATGCAGCAGTCTGCTCACAGTTTTCAAGTTACAGATCCAAGTCTATGACTCAGACTCATAAAAGGATTTAGATCTCTGAAGTAAGGCATAAGCAGAACTTTAGCCAAAACATGCAAGCCTCATGACCTCTGTCTAAACACACTGCTAAGCAAATCTTAGAGACACCTAAGATTTGAGGCAGGTAGTTTAAGCGATGCTTCTGGTTCAGCTCAGCATCTGTGCAGGTATGACTCAGAAATGTTGCTGCTGAATTTGTTGCCTGGCCCCCTCCAATCATGTCCATCAAGGCCCACAGATGCTCCCCACTTCAGTCCCAAGGTGCTGAGTTTAGCAGGCAAACTCAAATCACACCCAGCACACCTCAACAGCATCAGGCTCCACATCAAGCACAAGAGCAACAATCATGACTGCATTCAAAACTACAGTCAGCAAAGAGAAAGTTGGTAATGGCGTGTCTATCTAACAACTGCATACTCACTATGTGTCTTCTGGCATATTTTGATACCACTTGCCATGATTAGGATACTCAGCTCCTAATATGGGTAGTTTACAACACTCATGCAATACACTACATTATTTTGGTTGGCACCAGAAGGGGTAAAAAGTGCATTGATGCCTTGAGGACCAGCCAGAAGTTTTTTGTTTCAAAATTAAATTCTGAAAGAAATCACAGATCTGGTTCTCCAAAAATCAGACTTTGGTTTTCTCACCTGTACACTGCTTATTACAGCTTCTCACCAACTGAATCCTTGCTCCTGTCTCTCAAATTTCCATCAACCACCACAGTTTTTCATGGAAAAATGTTTTTTCCCCCTGACCTGAAGTACAAATTACACATAAATTAGTGAACTGAAGAGTGAGATGAGGACTATTCATTGATAATCAAGAACAGATTTACAGAAAAATATCTCAAAGACATTGGAATAAAGAGCATTAGAAAAAAAGAATCCCATATATGTAGTGATACACTCAACACCTGCTTCAAGGCTAGTAAAGACGGAAGTGTTATTATGTAAAGAATTTTTTAAAATAATTTTTGTAAGTATTTTGCTGACATTAATTACAATTTTATTCTACCTAGAATCATTTCTTGCACATCATAAAAATGCTGCCTGACTGATGCAAAAAAAACCCCTATTATTTTCAAAAATCTTCAACAAATTTTAATCTGTTTCTTAGTTAAGTACATGGCATACTGGAGTGTGCATGGAATACTGCATCCAGCTCTGGAAGCCCTCAGCACAGGAAAGACATGGACCTGTTGGAGCGGGTCCAGAGGAGGCCACAAAAGTGATCAGAGGGCTGAAACACCTCTCCTGTCAGAAAAGGCTGAGAGAGTTGGGTCTGTTCAGCCAGGAGAAGAGAAGGCTGCAGGGAGACCTTAGAGCAGCCTTCCAGTACCTGAAGGGGGCTTACGTGAAAGATGTGGACAAGCTCTTTTTCAAAGGCGTGTAGTGACTGGACAAGGTGTAACGGTTTCAAACTAAAAGAGGGGAGATTTAGATTGGACATAAGGAAGAAATTCTTTACTATGAGGGCAGTGAGGCACTGGCACAGGTTGCCCAGAGAAGCTGTGGCTGCCCCCTCCCTGGCAGTGTTCAAGGCCAGGTTGGATGGGGCTCTGAGCAACCTGGTCTAGTGGAAGGTGTTCCTGCCCATGGCAGGGGGGTTGGAACTAGGGGATCTGTAATTCTACGATTCTACATACAAAATAAATAATGATGGGGTGTATATTACTGGCTGGAGTGACATACTTGTGATCTTATTATCATATTATTCTTGATGCTATCCCAGGCTAACACAAGTTTTCATCATGTAGCATGCAATACCTCATACAGCCTGTACCTGAAATTATCCACTTTTCACAGCAACAATGAAAAAAGTGATCAGCATTTCAAATATCACAGGAATCATCGACGTAATTAGTCATTAAGGAATGACTAGCACACATAACAGAGTGTACCGAATAAATAGTATTCTACAGCGCTAATGAAAAGCACATCTATAGCTTATCTCATGACTAATATAACAATTAATTCAGACCCCTAGCCTTCACTCATATGAAAAACAGGACTGTTAAATCAGAAACTACAGGTCAGTTCTCCATCACATCAGCTGATCTGAGGAGCTGTATAATTATGATCAGGAACTGCATAATTATAACTCATGGTATAATTTAATCCAAATACTTTTTGTATTCAGTTAATTGGTATGCTCCCAAGAAAAGCACAAAACATGAGATCATTTACCTGTTACTATTAGTCTTTTCCAAGAACTCTTGTATCTTTATGTACTGACCTGAGGTCCCCTACTGAAGTCACTGATTTCGTATACTAGAAGATAGTGTCTCTTTGCAACAGGATTTTCTTTCCTAGCTTCAGAAGCATCCTATATCACATTTATATGTTAATGGCCATGTATCCTGTGTATTGTAAATTTGTATGAAGTTAGTAATATAATTTAGAATTATTTTTCTCTTTAATGAAATATTTTGCCAATTCACTTGTGTACTGCTCCACTAAATGAAGTGGTACAGATTTTCAAATTTGACTAGCTTTTTAGTGCAGCAAGTTTAGATGCATTAAGCAGACCTCAATCTCCAAAAATATCTCTTTAACAGTATCCAAGTTTCGACTCTCAAAGTTTGCATCCACAACTCAGACTCACCAGTCGCCTCTGGAAAACAAAATTCTCTTCTTTTTATAACCATGTCTGCTATTTTATTTGATGTTCAATATGGTTTAAAGTCAATTTGTCTTTCACCATTTTTCATTGGATGAAAACTGGACAATCTGTTAGTGTTATCTATCCAGTTCTATATTTCCAATAGCCAGCAATACCTGCCCCAAGTTTTTTGCTTTCGTGACAACTGTTAAAGTTAGACCTTTAGCTTCTAAGCCCTGTCCCAGTGAAGATTTCACCACAATCTTGAAGCTGATCATCCCCCAATACAGAAGTCAGATCACCTTTTTCAACAGAATATTACTGTTCTTCCTTGGAACGAAGAAATGTATACATTTATTGGAAAAAGGCTATTAATCACAGTTTAAACTAGCATACAGGAGTAGGCACATACAGAGTTATGAATGGTTTATATGGACATTTCTGATGCAGTAATGCAAAACAGGTCTCCAGAAGCACATCCAAGGTTAATTTAAACGAAGCACTTGGATGCAAAGCACCCCTGTAGGCAGAGAACAAGGCAGTACATCGCATAACTGTGTTAAAAAGTCATCCCACATCTGAAATGCGCAATGTGACCTATTCGGAAACCTTTCCAAAGCTTAGAGTTCTAACTGAGAGGTTTTTCCACATGCTCAAGGCTAGACTGAGAGGACAGGGCAAGAGTTCTTCAGTTTCTCATTGTATTGTTAAGGAGATCTATAACCCTCTTATGATTTCATGTTCAATTACGAGCTGAGTTTAAGAACTAAAATAAGGGACAAATTTTGAAAACTTTTTAGCTTTCATAGTTGAGGCCAGATTTTCAGAAAAGCCATGTATATCGAGCATAAAGTTCTTGGAAGTCCAGTCATTAGTGTCACAATGGGACAGCAATGAGCATTAAAAAAAAAAAAAATCTTAAACTGGTAATTGCAATAGCAATTGAATGCACTTAGCATTACATACTTCTCACTTTCTTCAAAAGATCAGGCACACAATACTCAGGAGCTAACATTTTCTCTTGCTTTAGCAAGGCTTATGATGCTTTCACTCACAATCCTTCAGGTGATAAATCAGGAATGGGGTGGAAATGAATTTGTATCAAATTTCAAGATGCAGGATGGTGTCTGAATCACTTCCTCAAAACTGTAGTGCTTAGAAGATGGATAGTGTGGAGGAAGAGTATATTTCTGATCAATCTTTTAAAATATTTGCTTGATGTCAATATTCCATTTATTCCATATTTATTCTACTTAAACAAATCCACAGATGCAGTTACATTCTAAATTATTAGTTGGCTTAAAAATTGTACTTAAAAATGTTATTTTAAAACTGTTTTTCCTCTACAACTTCCCAGTGGTCTCTGGGTACTGCTATATACAGTTCTGGCAAGCACTGGCTTCACAGCTGCTGTGAGTTATTTATTTATTTATGCACCATCCTACTTGGCACAATGGGTTTGATTTCGTTAAAGGCACAGTGAATGGGCACAAATCACAATTTTCAGATGAATTCATTACTATCAACTGTTAATGTTAGTGGCTGAAAGCCATTGCTCAGACCTAGAGGGGTAAAAGTCATAGAGGTTCCTCAGCCTTCCCCTTTCAAATGTAACTTGGCCCTCGAGCTGCAAGGGCAATCTCCAGCATCTCAGGCTCTGGGCCAACACATGACTGACCAGAAAAACCTCACAGAAATTACTTGAGCAGGAATATTTGGATCAGGAAGCATTTTCAGGAGCAGGGCCTTAATTTTTGATCTCACATCTATCACTTCCAACCAGGCAGCTGACAAAGCGCTGAAGGTGGATCTTACAGCATGAAACGCTTCTCACTGTGAAGGGGCTGAAACTCAGCTTTCTTCAGATTACCCAGACGCTGCCAGATTCTGTGGGGCTTTCGTAACCTCAACTGTATTTGAAGCTGTAATTTCAATCCTATCAAGTTATCTCACAGCATGCTCCTGGGCTGCACTGGGGTAAATGTGGTATCGTTCAGCGGTCGGCGATGGGGGAACTAGGTAAAGCCTCTTGCTGATGCCAGGTAAGTGGGGTATCCCAACATTGCCTGATGGAGCACATTATGATACCAGTCTGTACTTCGTGCCAGTCAGCTCTTTGGGACTTGGTGTCTGTATCAGAAAAATTTACCCATCGGATGACACACCTTTGCAGCCCATCCTGGTGGCAAATACTGACTGCTTCTGAGGACTCTTCGGAGAAGTGCCTGGAATGTATGGCAGGACACTTTCTGCTGGAACTGGCATTTGCTGTGAAAAGTGGGATGAATTATCCATCTCTTCATGCTGTAATCAAGCTGGCATGTTGTCCAACACTGATTATCACTACAGTTGCAGGGTCTGATCTATCTTGGGTCTAAAATGACCAAGAAATTTAGAATTTCATCCATTTGTAGGCTGGCCAGATACTACAGTCACACAAGCATTAAAAATGTGTGTGATAAATCAAGTAACTAAACAGAGGCAGGCAGACAGCTATGTGGATTTTGAAATGCAAAACATTACGCCTATCTGTTTTGGTTGAATGACACATCCTTCAGCATAGGATCTGGCATGCTCATCTGTAAAGCACCATGTGCATTTACGGTACTGTGTAAGTAATACACTTCAGGCAATAACCACTAACTTAAAGAAAAATCAGACAAAAATTATGGCATGAGTACTGTTTTATTTCTTTAAAAAAAAAAGATTAAAATCTGGGAAACAGAACATCCTATAAAAATTGTGGAATAAACCCTCTGTTCATTACTCTTTTTTTTTTTTATTAGCAGTACACACTGTACTATAGTGTACTGATTGGAATTCTTAACAAATGCAATCCATCTGATCACATTAAATGGGAAGGTTCCTGTAAAAACTGTCTTGCCTCTGAAATGGAAAACTATGCCGTTAATAATTTAAATATCATCTACCAATACTGCGGTATCCCACTGAATAATTCAGAAGTATATTAGGTTCATGTTATGAGATTTCAAAATTCATATTTGCATTTTGCAGCCACCCTTTCTAATCAAGTTTCCGTAAACATCCTGATGAAGTTAAACGAATCCCTAATTTGATGTTTTGTGCTGATAAGTAAGTGCAACTAGTCTGCAGGCTAATTTAAAGCTGGGGTTATATCTAAATAACCACTGCTTCAGTCAAATCTTCTTTTGAATCCGCTGCTCATGTCACACTCTTACTGAAATCTAAACCATTTTTGAGACCAGAAATGTGGGATCTCTACACAAGAAAAATACTGAGAAAGCTGCCCTCATCAAGAAGACAAAGACTCTTATTCCTTAGAGAATCAAAGTGGGACTCACTTTGGGCTCTTAGTTTCCAGCAGAGGGGCCTGGCAAACAAGGACAAGAGAGCACAGCTGAGCAATGCTGTCTTCTAGTGATTGTGGATAGCAGAATAGTCCTCAAGGAGCCTCTGCTACCAATCTACCCACCTCGCACACCAGGTGCTTCCAACACTAGGGACCCAGAAACTGCTGAAAAGACAGCTCTCCCTTCTCCTTCCTTGATTTTCCCAACAGTGCCAGACAGGCCAGCATTCTGGTCCATACATCACTCACTCCTAACATCAAAACTAGATCAGTTTAGCCCACATCCTCATAAGTATCTACACACAGCCGCACTGTCTTGTTCATAGAAGCACTGACAAGAGGCTTGCTGGCACCCCACTTTTCTGCTGGCCCCTGTCAGACTCACAGGGACAACCACGGACAACGCAGCCTGGCTGTTCCTCTGCTCAGTCCTGTTCACGAACCTCATGCTCTGCACCTCAGTGACTCACTCATGAGCTGTGTGCCCAGGCTTCCTACTAGCAGACTTTACCACCTGTTTTCAGTGATTTTTCCCCTGTGCTAGTGATTCTTCCCCAAGTGATTCAGTGCTTGTTTGGCGTCACTTCTCCACTGTCTCACCATACTTGTGCCACTTTGTCTTCTTCTTCTTCCTCCTAATGGCTTGCATTTTTGTCTTCTGTCTTTTCCCTTCTTCCTCCTCACCTGTTCTAATTCCTTGTTCTCTTTCTCACAGTGCTGTGTCCACCACATCTCCTGCTTTTCCTGTCTATTTGGAGAAAGCTTTTCTTGCTTCCTCCTTGCCATTTGTCTTGCTCAATCTTGGCACTGTTTCCTAGCTCATTATCACCTCTGCTCTTCCACGATGTCCTACTCAAGCCTCACTTTTATCTTCCTGCTTCTCTTCCTCCTCCACGTAATATTTCATCCATTTTCAGAAGTCACCTACAGTGTCTAGATGTCTCCCTTGGACCTAGATCCCTCCAATTAATACAAGCACATTTTTACATTGGCCTTTCCTCTTCTCCTTCAGTCTGCCCATTGACATTCCTAAGAAAAAGCAGCTGGGGCATCAGGTTTCTCTCTTCCTGTTCCCATCACTTCTAGCTGTCCCTTCATGCTCTTATACATCATATGCAACTCATGACCTCCTCAAATCCAGCTCTTCTAAGTCAAAAACCTTGTACTGTGCATCTCTCAAACAGTTATTAGAACATTCTTTCTGTTAAGACTTTCCCCTCTTCTTTTTATTTCCAGTTGGATACATCTGATGCGAGTAGATTGAATTTGATTGTAAAGTCCTGAGGGATGTTCCTGACATGCTCTGGTTTTATTTACTGTCTTGTATACTTAGGTTTCAGTATTGCTTGGGAGTTACATGTGCTTCTAAATGACAAAGAATAAATACAAGTAATAAACTTCAGTTCCACCGTAGTCTGCAAGCATATTGCTAGTTTATCTAATACTGATTGGAAATTAAAAGACAAGCCTAACTGTGGATAGTCCTATTCTACTCTTTCTCTGGTTAAAACTACCTCTTCCAGTCGCAAGTTTCAGAAATTAAAAAAGCAGAATGATAGGGAGAATACAAAGACAGAGCTGGAGAATCCCAAACAGGAATAAATTAATAAATTGAGAAAGCAAACACGGCAGGGAAAGCATCAGGTGCACTTGCCAGTTGGTGGCCATATGCAAAATTTCCTGTGATCAAAGACTCATGCTTAGTCTGAACAAGCATGTTGCTCAAAGCAAAGCCCTGGGCCCATTACAGTGGCTTAAGCTGAGCTGTTGAAATGTTAACCAGTTTCTGAAACTTTGTCCTCACTGTCAAAAAGACAACATTTGACTCAGTGAGACCGGTGTAAGCCTCTGTTCTAGTTAAAATACAAAAAAATCTGCAAAAGTCTGAGTCCCGCAATGCCATAATAATTCCTGCCCATCTCCTGAGGCCTTCGGACAAATGAAACAAAACTTAAGGACCATTTCTGATTAGATTTTGCGAATTACAGAAAATAAACCTTATTTTTTCCACATTATGTGTTAGCTGACCTAGGGGAAAGAGTGTCTTTTCTCTGAAGACACTTACTTTGGTGCAAAGGGAACCAACATATTTGAAAAAATCCTTTAGAAAATTAATGAAGTACCTGGAACACTTGTTTCACAAGGTTTCCTAAAAGCTGTGGTTTCCTTACCCCTTAACTGGGCCATAGAAAATGACAATTCATCTCCTCCTGGTTTACCTTTTTCCGATTTGCAGTTCACCATTGTACTGGGACTAGACCATGAGATGTTCTTATGACATACACTGGCTGTTCTTGGACCTTATTGTACACAGTAAATTCATAGCTGTGTAAGATGATCTTGCTTGGGGATCATCATTTAGGTAATCAGAATAGCAGAGGATAAAATTTAATCTAGGACGGAAATTAATGTGGAGAGAATACAGGAAGGTTTATCCTGTTACTTACCACTGCAGCCAATATAAAATTAGTGGTTTCTACCTTGCCATTTGTGGTTTTGCTGAGGCAGCCTAGATTGTCACAGGCTATTGCTTCAACAAAGTCTCTAATCTACACCTGCATTAATCATTTGTTCTCGCTGGCTGTACAGAAGTTTATTTCACACACACTTAAAAATGTGGCCAAATGTGCCCCTGCATTACCATTGTAATATTGATCAGAAGGCATTTTAAGCACCACTCAGCATGTACTCCACTAAGCTGGCAGCAGCAATCTGTGCATAAAGTGCATCTCACAGCCTACTTTCAGCAGTCACACTCTTGCCAACAGCTTTCTTAGTGGAGAGTAAACATCTGCAGGCATATTTGCGTACCTATACAACTGTAACTGCAGGCATGGATATGATCTGTCTCTGTCCCTCTTGCAAATGTAGCCAGCCGTGACTGCCACTCTTCTCAAACTGGTGGGGCTTGGAAACACTGCTGCTCTTAGAGGTTTTTTTTAATGTGCATCTGTCACCTTGAGACCCTCTACAATCCTTGTCGCAGCCCAAGTGTGGAAACAGGAGTGAAGCCACGTTCATGTTTGCAGGTCACTGAAGTATCAGAACAGCCCACACCCTGGCCCCAGGCTGATCGCACCTGCAGCTTTCCATAATGTGCAAATAATTTTCCTAAGGAATAATGAGTAAATTAATTTTGCGTTTTATTTTGTCTTCATTGCAACTCAGTTGTTTTTTAGTCTGCATTTTATCTGCAGTACCTGCAACACCATTTTGAAAGATAAAAGGCATTTACCACCAAGGAAGGAAACAGTTACAGGTTTGTGGCAGACTGAAGTATGTGATTAGCTGCAAGTGAAGTAAGTATGCTTCAGTGTTGCTTGAGACGGAAGCAGGTAGAATTACAGAAACTACAGGGCAAAAAGGCTATTGTGATCTTTTGAGAACCATGTGTAATGTTACACTATCAGGCAGGAATATAATGTTTATAAACAAACGGAAGAAGAATCCTACCATGGCCTTTTGCTGAGACAGTTGCCAAACAGGCTGAGTAAAATCTGCCCACAGCAAAGCATGAGCTAATGCAGCCGTAGGTTAGCCTGAATGACTGTATCACAATTAAATCATAACTATCTGAGGGGCATTACAGCAAAAGCAATATACTAAGAACTGCCTCGGTATAGCACGAGCTTGTTGCTAATACAGATCACATTCCAAATCCACTTCAGCTTGTGGCACACAGCCAAGTGGAAGAGTATCCGCTGTGAGCTCATCGTCCTGGGGGAAAGGGAGTGGGCTGCAGGAAGCAAGTTATATCGAACAGTGAGTACTGGCCGGGTGAGCCTTCCTCTCCCTCAGCCGGTGGGTCGCAGTGGTTTAAGATCTGATGCCATCTCCAGTGACTTCTAGACAGAGGTGTTCCTGAAAATGTTTGCAACCACGTTCTGGCCTCTATCTTGCTTTCACTCATCTCTCTTTTTTCTTTCTGGAGCTAACTGTTCTGAGGCTACTTACACTTCACACTACTGTCTTGCAGTGGCCATGATCATGGATTGTTTATTAATCTCTGAATATCTAGAAGTGCTTCCAAGGCACCTAATGCTTAATTGCCCAAAGGCTTATCTCTTTCCTCCCTTCTCAGTGCCTTCTGAATTTGAGAAACGTACACCTTTCTGTACCTCAGCACATACACTCCACTGAGACAAATGAGAGATCTGTTTGTTGATACTAGTCAGCTGCAAAGGAGTCTGTGTACGGCTTCAGTTTTCAGGGAGCTGCAACTGAGAAAGCCTTTCCATTTGTACAGTTGTCTCCTGTTTTCTTCCACCTTGTTCAACTCATCTGTCACTGACTACATAGGTAATCTCAAACAAAGCTTATTTCTTTCAGCTTAAAGTGAAATCCACTTCACCTTAAAGGTTTTTTATTTTAATTTTTGTGATGCGCTGCAGAATTGCACCACTGCTTACTGTAAGTAAGCTTGTAAGACTTGTAAGGCTTACAAGTAAACCTTGTTCCAAGGCAGCACATCCTGAACAATCTGTCCCAGGCCACATGGTTGCTGAGGCCACTGCAGTTACTTCAACGTGCAAAGTGTGGCACCTAGTTCCAGGAGCCTATCCAGAGGGTTGGCTCCTACTGAATCCCCTGGGAGTCCTGAGTAAACCTCTTAAAAGTTGTGATTATGGAATAAGTGAGGTGATACCTTGTGTTTGTACAATCTGAAATACAGACAAATTCTCATACTGTTCCTGTATGTTTGCATTTTGCGGCTTTTGATAAAAACTTTGGGTTTAGGCAAGTCCTTCCTTCGTCTGTTTTTATGAAAGTAAACACGCCTTCAGCTACTGCCTGAACTTTTGTGAATAACAACCTGTTTTATCAACTGGTAAAATTCCTCCTTTGCTTTATCTGTCGTTTTTGCTGTTAGGTCCTGTGTGGGACACCTGTGTATGTCATTCTTCTTCTCCCACACATGCACAGACCTATGATAACAGCAGGAGCCAATAACACTGTGGACTTAAATTTCTTGGCTAGGGCATAAAAGTTGGACTCATTGCTAGATAATGAAAACAAATATCTATATCCTCAAATGGCTACCATTATCTCTGGATCCTTGGGTTTACTCATGCTCTTTATGTCACAGGACTTGAGTTAGAGGAGGGACCACCTAACCCTGGAGCCATACTAGTTCTTTGTCCAAGTCAGATCGGCATCACTGCTGACCTTAGATTATACCCAGCTTTCCAAGCAGCAAGGAACTGCCACAATGCTGCAGCCATGCGCATTTCCCATGGTGTGCCTTCCATTCTGAAGCAGTCAGGAGACAGGACCCAGGGGAAACTATGTACTACTGGCCAAGCAGAAAACTGAGTTGTCAGGGACAGAACAGGTACCTAAAATATAATTTGTACTGGACCACCTACAAAAATTTCTGGTCTATTAAGCTATACAATTAATTTTGTTTTGCCATGATTACTTACAAGAAACCTCACTGACCAGGAGTTCTGGGTCAGCTGCAATTCTGCTCTGTTACTATATTTTATGCATCATTACTGTCTCTGTTTTTTGTAATATATATAATTTTTTTCAACATGAATCACCATGAGAAGCAGTAAAGAGAAAGACAATACCAAACTGTGCTAGCACAGATCCTGTCAACCTCATAATCCATCCCTGAGAAGTGAAACACCCGCCCTCAGTACAGCACTGAAATACTTTGTTTTCATTATAGCTGATTGTGTTTGTTCAATTAAATTAAGGCACACAATAGTTCTGTCTAAATCAGAGCTTTCAGCTTTGTTTGCACAGGCAAAGGGAACCCTTTCAACACAACCAAGAACTACCTATTCAAGCAGAATGTCCCAAAAGCAAACATTCCCAGAAGGGAAACCAGAATTTAAAACCTGTTAAAACCTTCAAGTTTCAATGCAATCGTTTTGTGGTCCCATTGTTTCTGCAGAAATTTCTTCAATACACAGTCTAGACAGTAGCCTTGACAGGCTTATCTTTTATTCATGGAAGACAAGGGGAGAGCAGGAAAGAGAGATGATCTGGCTGTTGCAGATTTCATTGCACACCCACTCACTTCTTGTTTCTGTTTTGCTGACATCAGTGTGTTTTGTCCTTTTGCATCTATATCCATCACCATATGTCCTCAGTTCACACACACGATCCTCAGAGACTCAAGCAGCAAAGTATTCCAAATATCAGGTACTCAAGATTTCCAAATGGTCCGTTCTTTCCACCATACACACGCTCATTAGGTGCATGTCCCCACAACTGAGCTGATGCAAGTTTTCACTCAAGTTTTAGACCTCTCTTCCACAAACCATGGGAACAAGGGGCTTTGGGTCAGTCTATCTGTGTCTAATTTAAGCTTATGTTGTCAGTCCTGCACAGTGTTGTTGCAGGCAGTGCCCAGCCTTTGTAATTCAGAAGCTAAAAGACTTCCACTGCCCTCTCCTCATTACTGGGGGGCAGAAGGGAAGCATTTTTATGCCCTGCAAAAAACTTTCTTTTTTCTGCTACAGAAGCAAGTTGAGACCAAGCCATCTCCTCAAATCCTTCTGTCGTCCCCCTCGCTCCTTCACTGACCAAGGACTAACTCCTCCGCAGAGCAAATCTGAGGAGCAGCAAGAACAGGGATCTAGACTGAGCAGCAGGAACACACCAGCAGCCTGCAATTGTCCGAGTGCCATGTCCCCTGGTCTACCCTTCCACCGAGCAGAAGGAAATGGAGGAAAAGCATTCTTCTGTGACTGCGGGCATGCTTCCCACATTAATGAGGGTCTCGAGCTCCACCTCGGGAACGATTTCAAGTCTCTGTTGCTCTAATGAAACACCAACTGAATGCATCATGCACCCAGAATCTTCTCATTGGTCTGGTTCCTAGGCTTAAAAAACCCCAGCTCTGCTGGTAGCTGTGACTTCTAGCAGAGAAATGATATTTTTGAAATAGAAGGCAAGGAGATTCCAAGGGAAAAACAGGATGCCTGATTGTGCACCTCAGGGAGAGACTGAGTAATGCCCGGCGGCAGTAAACCTCCGCTCACTGCTGAGAGAGACAACTGTGGACACGGGTGGAAGGTGGGGAAATGACTGGAAACACCAGAGAGAGGGAAATATAAATAATTCTGTATTCTTCCACTGTATGCCACACTAGAAATTATTTTCCAGTTGTCACATTCTCAGGCATCAGAGAATCGGGAAATTCAACCTTCTCTCCCTTTTAACATGTTACACTTTGGCAGCTCACAGCAGTTCATTTGGCAGGCGTGCGCACCAAATGTTCCTTTCAGTCTTGTAACAGATGGAGTACATTACACACAGGACTGCATGCCTCACGTACAATATCTAATACTAGAACTAGGAAAGGACATCCAACAGATCCCACTGACCACAAAACTGCTTCCATATCACTGGAGGGGAAGAAGTCTATAAATGAGTTAGAAGTAAATATTTTCTCTGCGTGGTAAATAAAGGTACATACCTCACTGCAGTCTTTGTCTTCATAGAAGCAAGCAATTTATTTCTGCATTGATATTTTACTTTATGTATGTTCCACCTGAAATCTGAACCTAAATAATTGAAAGTCTTCTGATTTACTTACATTTATCATATAATTCTTGCACGAAGAATGAGTACAATATCTTTTTGCTAGCTGTTCAGTTTTAGCGGCTTTCTTGTTATGTTGTTATATATCGCAAAATAGAATACTAGCCACACAAAATTGTCAGGGACCATAGGCTTTTGATTAAATTACAGATTAAAAAGTTTTACTCAACTCATAGATCAAAGCTAAAGTTACTGGTGGTTTTAAGTACAACCTGGAGAAGAATTTCGGAAACGCTCCTAGCACACTGCTGGTTTCTGAGTGCCCACAACAGATTAGCTGACAGAGCAAAAGAAAGCACCTCTTAAAACATGGCAGCTACCAGGTGCATGTCTACTGCCAACCAGAAAAGGACAGAAAGAGAGTAGGATGAGAAAAAAACATAACAGAAGGGCAAGTTTCCAACTTGCTGTGTGATCTAAGGTGAGATATTCACTCCCTCTTTCAATATCAGAATCTGTCAGATGGGGATAAAAATATTTGTTGATATCACTGGTCCAGTCTGAGAACACCCTAGTATTTGAACAGCAGCCATTCATGTGTACAGTGTTACAGTTTTTATCGCTGAATTATAGACATTGCTGTGAGTACTTCACCTACTCAAACATCCATACAAGCCATGGACGGAAAATCCTATCCTGTTCACTGTGGAGCTGTACTTTAAAAACAGATTATGGGTCCACTTTCTGCTCTCTTATCAACACTGTCTCATCTGGAGCAGAGTGGACTGCAGCGACAAAGAAATTTATTGTAACATGTATGCTGCAGTGTTAGCTGCGGCTCAACATGGCTTGTCAGAGATCACGGGAGAACTCCTCCCCTGATATATCTGGAAAAGAGTTAATTTTTGCATTTTTTATACATGTATATATGATTAGCTTCTTACTGATATACATCCTGACATGAAGCAAGTCTAGTATACAGCAAAAGATAATGCTTCATACGTGAGCATAACAATCCATTGCCTGACCTGTCTGACCCCAATTGTCTGGTGGACAAGCGCTTATCTAATTAGACAGTAAATATGCATACATGAACAGGCTTACAGCACAGAAAGATTCAACACAGTAGTTGGCTCTATTTGTTTTCCTCTTATCAAAGATAACAATATTAGATCTACAAGAAAACTTCCAGAGCCAAATACTTTTCTTCAAAAAGTTCATTTCCTGCTGCCAGAGGAACAGTCTTATTGAGCAAAGCAGAGGTACAAAGTTAGTATTCACTGCATTCTTACATTCCAACAACTTATCCAGGCCACAGAGACAAGATAGTAGGCAAGGGCAAATAGCAACTCTTAATTCCTGGAAAGAGAATAAGACTTTACAAACAGGAATACTTCTGTGTTCAGCCAAGCCTTATTTCTTTGCTCCAAGTGCAGATGGATTTTATTGTAGAGAAAACAAGTGCCAATAAAGCAAGTAAATTCACACATTTCTGTAAGATATGAAAAATGCTGTTTCACAACAACATCAGTATGTAGATGTATTATTTCAGTATTAATGTATAACAAATCATTTGAGGCATGAAAATTTAATCCTGCCTGAGAACTCAGTTGCACCTATGAAACAAGCTAAAACAGATCAGGCAAAAAAGAGGAGTAAAAAGCATAGCAGACTGGCTGTGACCAGTGCCAGTCTTCTCCTCTCCCATATACAGACACATGTGAATCTCTTTGGTTCTGCTGTGCTGTTGAAGCTAGACAGGGGAAGTATTGTACCCCACAGCCCCGGACCGCTTTTCAGGACAGGGCTCTTGACTGTGGAGTGGCATTCGTAGAGTGCTGAGGACTGTGGAGCCCTAAGCACAACTGTGGCCTCACGGGGCTTTTACAATGTTAATAATGATGATAGGGACAAAGGCGTTGATGACAATGCACCTCTAGCAAACACAGACAGTGCTGTGTTAGCAACAAAAGCACTGCAACAGAGAAATTATCAAGTCTGGGTTTCCTGAGCTCTTTGCTTTCGCTGGGGCGTTTTTACGCACACTGACACTTTATCTGGTCTGCTTCATCCACTATTTATGCGCAAGACCTCAGTCCAAGCAATGCCATGCTGTTGTGCTCTGAGGTGAACTAAGCATATTGATTTCCTTGTGCATTAGATCTAACTCCAGAAATAAAAGGATAAACACGTGCAATATACATAGAATGTGTAGGACTTGTCCACATAGTTCAGTGACTGTAGTCCAGGGCTTGCTCTTCCTACAACCATGACTTGGCAAGCCGTTAAGGCAAGTGCCCCCTAGAAGCTGTAGGAACATATTGACACTGTGCTGTGCCTGTGCCCTGCTGAATACTCTGACTCATGGTTACTGTTGAAGTTTGATGAAGTATGTCACAGATTAAAAAGTGATCACTCTCTGCTTATCTCTCCCCTCCAAAGCAGCAGCAGCAAGAAAGGCAGCATGTCCCCCCTCAGCAGTGGCAGTTCACAGCCAGATCATCAACTTGACCTGACCTGAGTATGGGGGAGCCAGAAGCTGGGGTACAGCACAGTCTCTTGTAAGACTTCTGGTAGAAACCGCTGCATCTAGCCCAGCTAAGACCAAAAGGGAACCTGAGCAAGAGCTCAGATAGCCATATTCCTCTTGTTTGAGCTATTTTAGAGCTTTGCAGGGTCTGGTTTGCAGGCACACATATAAGTATCCCTTTAAAATATCTGGAAGAAATGTACACATCATTAAGCTCATCTTTCCAATATGTATGCTCCTGGCTTCTGTTTCTAGTGCACTGAACACAAACCTACAGTGTGGATTTGCTGTGGGATTATTACTGTACGTAGACTGAAATCTGACCCTTGAAACAGTGAGCTTCTTAAAAAAAAAACCAAAACCGCAGACAAACCCCAACAAACAAAAAACCAAACACAATATCAACAAAACAGCAGTGGTTTTTGACAAACTTCGCTCACAGTTACCAAAGCTGTGCCTAAATAGTAATTAGATACCTGTACTTACATCTACAGGCACGAACAAAATGTAAACATTTTTGTTTATGTACGCTGAGGGTCTCAACCATCACTTAGAAAGAAGATTATTATCACAATAAAAATATGTCTGCCTCTGGGTTGGTATTAGTCCTGAAGGCCTCTGCTAAAACTCTGAACAGAGGTGCAGCAACTACAAGCTTGAACTAGATCGTATCAGATGCAGATGCCATCTGCTTTCCTTACAGTCTGTATTTCGCTCTTTTTGGTCTCCCTTCCTCTTGATTTAAAACACATTTTTAATCCTGGTACCATCAGTGCAGCATTCTCAAAGAACATTTCTCATGATATAGAAGGTTTCCATATGGATGAAGGTAATGAAGAAGTCATTCACTTCCAGCTTTGGGGCAATCCACAGAAACCTGCCTAGGGACTATGCGGGTTTGTAAAAACAAATCATTTAAGTTCTCCAGGCACTAGGGTTCTTGACAGGTTATGTCTTGGCAGACATCTATTTCATCTTTCCAAATATTTGATAGAATTTGCATGGCTTTTTGACAGCTAAACTCAGTGTTGCTGATTATTCCACGGCATCCCTGCTTCATGCTCCTCTATCTGCTCAGCCATCCTCTGTCTGATGTGGGTAAGGATTTTAAGACCAAATGCAGCTGCTTCAACAGGAATTCTGCACCGTTTCCAAATCTGATACCATTCTTTTCAGCCCACACAATGAACAGTTTTGGCTCAACAGCTTTATGGTGTTGACTCTCGAAGAGAGGATACTGCTGTTAGGTGGCTACAGCAGGTTTTTTTCCAGTTGTCTGCCCTACACTCCTGGAGGTCGTCAACATGCAACGGTGACATCTGAACTCCAGGTGAAACAGTTCCTAGATCATTGCGGTTCACAAACTGGAATACTAGTTGAGCCTGGACCAAGTGTTATATTGCCACTGTAATGGGCTGGAAACACCAGCGGCCCAAGTGGCTTCAGTGGTCACCATCCAGATGTTCTTTGCCATAGAGGTGGTGATCTCTGGGAAGGGGTTGGGAGACAGCTGGGGGCAGTATGCCTTCAGCACTGGAACTGTAACCCACTGCTTCCATCACCCATGAAAAACTAGGATTGTCCACAAAAGTCAACTGTTCATTTGCCCTGTTCATTTACTCTTACTTGCCTTCTTGTACTGCAGTGTAGTCTTAATGTTTCCTCTTACAAACTTGAAAAAGTGACAATGGATTTGCTTTTTAATCACTACCACTTCCTAAGAGTGCATGGTACTGGCATTCTTTGACTTTAATTAGGCATCTGTTGGATTCTAGATGACATTTAACAGCATAATCTCTGACCTGAATAGCATGAGAACTGCCTATTTGGAGAAAAATGCTCTTTTCTCATGGGATACTGTTACTCTTTCTGCCAAAGGTGCTGCTCCAGCTGGAGCCCTGAAAAATAAAAGAAAGGGAATTATGACAGATGTTTTCTTCTAAGGCCTAAGGTCCAGCACGTCTTCATCTTTCGACTAAGACTGCCTGGGATTTTTTTAGACCACTGCAATGGGTATTGTAAGACACTGAATTATGTCTTGTCAAACCTGGGAGGTTCATCCATTTCCCTTCACTGAGGATAGTTGCAGCAAATGTTAAGTACATTTTCCTGCTGAAAACAAAGGCAAAGGAATGCTGTTGCTATAGGTAAAAGGGATTAGGTATGTTTTAATTTGAAGCTTGAAAGGATGCTGGGCACTTCAGGTAGAATAGGAGTGAGATAATGATAGAGGAAGACGGAAAAACATGCAATTTTCTTGGAGCCCAGAAAGAGGTACAAAGACAGGCTTGGTCCCAATCTAAAAGATTATGAGGAGGAAATTATTGGATTCCTCCTCTGCTCAAAAAATCCCAGTATTCTGTGTCACTGCAAATAAACAAAACCCAGCTCGATGCTCGCTCTTTTCTCCTTACCGGAATATCCTAAAAAACCCCAAATGTTTTCTAGGTACTTGGACCAAAGGAAAGGCAATTATCTGTGTTACGCCTTTCAGGAAGCAGGAGAATTTGTGTGGGTAGATCCATCCCCTGCTGTTCTACATTTGTTCATGTTTCCGATGGGTGTATTCTGGTTAATTAAACTTTACATAATTTGTTATTTAAATAATTGCTAAATTATTTAATTGTTAAGTAATTGTAGGGTCTAGATCTGGAAACAGGTGGAAAAAAAGAAACAGCATAGTTGCCTATGGAACACTTTCATTCACATACTTTACTTTTCTACCCTTTCTCCTTCTTTTTTCCCCATCTCTCAGGAGGATGGATGGTATTCCATAACTTGACCCCAATTATACCTTTGCTCCAGTTATCTGACTTTTCCTTCTTTCTTACTATAACCAACATCTAATCATTACTTAGGGACAGCTGGAAGCTTTTCCTAAAAGAAAAGCAGGGGAAAAATTAGAAAGACAGACCATGTTTTGTAGCCCACCCAGAAGACCAAAAGCTTTCTCTCTTCAGTACAATTTCCCATGAGCCTATTTTGTAAATAAGGTCAGGGTCCAAATTCAAAGAAAAAATAAATCAACCATAATTCAGAGAGCTTTAGAGAAAAAGCTTGGAAGTCGTTTTAGCTTTCTAAGCTGTCCATTACTGACTTGTACATGACCTGTATCAAACTAAACATCTTTCTTTAAAAATAAATATAATTTTCATTATTAAAATGATCTTTGATTCCTCTCTATCCATCATTCTTTTCTCCACACACGGTGGGTTGGCCACATATTTAGAGCTCACTGAAGTGGGATGCTTACAGAAGAGAAGGGAGCTTTTCCACCAAGTAAGTGTCAGAAGAACCACGTGTTAAAGAGCCTCTTCTTTTCTTACAGAAGGGAAGAGCCAAGAGTATAATTACTACGTGCATGGAACACAATAGTCTAATACTTTCCAGTTTTTATTTTTCATGCTAGACTTTCTGTATCTTATTCTTCTGGGTAATTTCATGGTTTGCAGATTTGAAGGGGGAAATGAAACTCAAATTCCATCACAGGTGTTGTTGACTGACAAAGTCTATTTTTAGAGCTAACTAGCTAGCTAACAAGAAGTTTAATTGTTTATCACTAATGTTCCAAGACTCAGATGTTGTGAAAATTGCAATGGATGGTCTGTAGCTCAAGAAACAGATGCCATAAATGACAAGACATGAAAATGTTACACTAATGCACTTCAAAGTTCTACTTCAATATGTCCTATCTACCTTAAAAAAGAGTTAAAATCTCAAAATTAAAGCTTTTCTTCAAAAAGATCTATTACAGACAGAATTAAGATTCATCCAAAATACCACTTACATCACTTGATTTTTACCATTTAATAAATGCCAGAAAAAGATTTTGAAAAGACAAAGCCCTTAGAAAGTGAGCAGTGCTTGGGGAACTTTCACCAGGAATTTTTAGATTTGTCTGTTTCCTCATCTTGTTCACATTCACTCTTTACTCAATTTGAACCACTTCAGTTGTCCCTGGATGTCATCCGGTCCAACCTCTTACCCAAGGCAGAGCTAGCCTCAGGTTGGATTAAGTTGCTCAGGGTCTGGCCTAGGACATGCAGTCTCCATGTAATGTTTAATGGATAAACATTACATATCTTCTTGGGGCACCGGCACAAGTGTTTAATCACTCCCACAGTGAACAGGTTTTTTCCCCTACATCCAGTTAGAATCTCTTTTGCTGCAAGTTGGGACTGCTGTCTTTTGTCCTTCAAGCACACAACCCTGAGAGCGGTATGGTTTCACCTTCTAAACAGCCCTCATTTTGCAGCTGAAGACTGCAATGAGATCCCCATTAGTCTTCTGAAAATTAAGCCAGACCAACCCATCTCCCTCAGTCACAGAGTATGTTTTGTGCTCCAGGCATCTTCTGCTAACCTCTCTTGAGGTTCGCAGTATCTTTCCTGTAGTGGGGTCCCAAAACTGGACCCATTACTTCAGATGTGGCCTCATAAGTGCATAAACAGAAAGGAATAATCACTGGTGGCTGCATTCTTGCAAATGAAGCCCATCTTTCATACACAGTGTCCATCTTATTCACAGTGCTGCTGGTACTCAGCATTTGTCTCTACAGATACTCAGGATCCAAACACGTCAAAAAATTATGTTTGTGTAAAGCCCAGCTGAAATAAAATCTATGCTATCACTTCTTTAAGGAATTATTAAACATCTAAATTTATTCTGCTCATCAGACAATCTCTTCTAGATAAATCTAGGTGTCCGAATCTAAGCTCACAAAACCTTAAACCATGTAACTGGAAGTCCTGTTTTTTCAAAAGCTCTTCCAACCTCAAGTCTCCAGTCACTAACAGTATGTAGAAAGCAATGGTTAGTACAGTTCCAAAACTGCCTGGGGTTAGAAACTAAACCAAGCATTCAGCTTGAAACTGTTTTGATGATGATGGTGTCATTACTGTTATTCTGAAATGGTAATATACTCTGAACACCACCAGTAACTGGAGACTGACTTTTGCTGACAATCTGAAAGGTGTAGTGCACCATGGAACATTTCTTCTGTTCTGTACTTATTGGTCAGTATGGCAATTTCCTCTCTTTCTAAGAAGAGCTGGTGTCATTTTGAGTACTCCTGTGTACATAAACTTGAAGATAGTTCCTAAAGGTATTCACTTATTTGCACAAATAGGTTCTACAAGTAACTGAGAAGCAGTGGGGAACTAATTCTTCTTTTCTTCTCTTACGTGTGCACTGGATTCTTCCTACTAAACAGAGCTTGACAGAATGTTTTATGTACAGTCTATTTAAGCATGTAGTTACTAGTCTTTTAAACAAGTGATGGCCTTGGATATGATAATATTCTTTTATTTGCTTTACACTATCTCTTCCTAAGCATAAACTACTTGTCTGCTAAGCAAAGTCTGTCAAACATAAGGTATAGAAAAAGGAAGACGATTTATTTTGTTTGCTATGACAGTTTTCAGGAAGTATCTAAAATGCTATCTGAATTAGATCTTTTCAAGGCAATGTTTTTTCAAAGCATATGTAGGCACAAGCAGTAATTTTGATAAAGTAATTTTGATGTAGGGATTGAACTAATAATTTCTCAGGTCACCTGTCAAAAGATTAGAGACAATCAATAAGCAATTACCTATATGATTCTTAAGCCAAAACAGATCTTGCTGTTGTGACAAAGAATGACAAAATGAAAGATAGATAAGATTTTTACATAAGAAAGCAAATGCTATTCACTTATATATCACTGAAACTACAGGATTAATTGTCTCAACCTTGGGGTAGAAAAAGTGAAGAAACAGCTGTTCATGTAGGACACAAAGCCTGTATCATTGAAACGCACATCAGGGAGAGCAAAGACAGTCTCCACCATTCACTTCCATTGTTAATCAATCAGCATCTCCATTTCCATCTCTTGAAGTTTAACTCTTCAGCTCCTGTGCTGCTAGCACACTGCAGCCACCTGTCTAGAAATGTTGGCCGGTGTCCTGGTGTCAAAAAAAGTTACAGATATATTTCACCCAGGAAAAAGAAAAAAGGCTTTTGCAGGTATATGTTAGTAAATTTGCATATAAATTGCAGCTATGTTAGGAAAACCTGATGGTTCAGCTAAACTCATGAACACTACATTGGCAAAATCTTTCTGTTGGACTTGAGTCCTTTTTCCAGCATACCTTATACAGGAATGGAAACTACTAAAGCCAACCCGTCTCCCAGGAGTTTGAAACTGCTGACAAGTCAGTCAGGCTACTGGTGGCCAAAAGCCACCCGGCCACAGCGCCAGCCACACTTCTTCAGATCAGAACTAAATTACACCACTCTTAACATCAGTGGCTGGGTACACTCAGTGTCAACACTCTGGGAACAACCCTGCTGGAAAAATGTTTTAAAAATTCATGTAGATTAGAACAGCAGACATACGGGAAGAAAAAGCAGTAAGACTGAGGGGAAGAAAGAGCATGAAGTTACACAAAAAGTCAGAACACAGAAATTACTGCAGAGCCCTATGGAGCAGAAACAGGCATTTTCCACTCTGAAACATAACTTGCCCATGACAACAGTTCAGTTACAAAAAAATCACTTGGAGCAACTGTGCAGCCTAGACTGAAACTGTGAATTCACAGAGGAATATAGTGGAATATAGCCATGGAATATTTCCATGGCTGTCAGTCCAGCATATTTAATGCTCACTAACCATTAGGAAAAACCCTAAAATTTTAAAATAAAATATTAAGCAAAAGACTATGGTCGTCATGAAGAAAACAGATGTTTATGAGAGACTAGAATACAAAGTCAAGCAGCCTGAATTGTCCACTTTTGATTAATTCACAGAAAAATATCCATCTGTATTTCAGTTTCAGCCTTTATAAAACCAGCCATTAGCACAGCTACTTCTTCATCTACCAGAGAAATTTTTGCACCCACCTGACAAGAAATCAATCAACAAAATATACTGTAAAAATTGCTTACAATTCCTTAAAAGGCTATGGAAAACACAAATCCTAACTTAATGACTCTTGCCAAATTTACTGTGTTCTACTCATGACAGAAATGCATTTCACTGAATACATCCTCTTTGAAACACTAAGATCATATATTGTCAAATAAATTGCTTCCTAATTAATCAGTCAGCTTGGTGAAAGAATCTTCCAAGAAATCCTCTTACAGTATGCTCAAGTTGCAAATTTCATTCATTTTTTCTTCTTATATTCAATAAATATTATACCAAATGAGTGTGCAGACAGGAATGTCCCTCAAAACATGGCCTGTTAAGTGAATACCCCAAAACTAGAAGTGTTCACATCAAGACCATGAACCTAAGAAAGCAGGAAATTTCTTAAGGGAAGAGAAACATACCTGATGCACAGGGAAAAGCAACACACCGTATCATGTGACCACTCTTTTCAACCAAAACTAATAAGCCTTTTCAATGTCACATATTAAATACGTGCAAAGAAGTACTCAGAAATTATATTAATAGAAATTGCTTAGCAACTTATTTCATATAACAGACAAATACAAGTAAACCACAAAACCTTCACAACTAATTAACAGAAAGAGAACATATTCATTGAATAAAGGATTTGAATCAAATTATTGTCTTGTATCTCCCAGTTCAAGTTTCCATGACAACTTTTTTTTGCTCATGAATAGCAGGTTATGAAGTAGTACCAAAGTATGATTCAGATGTACTCTACATTTTATTTGAGTTTATAAAGTAAGAGCCTCAGTAAAGAGAATAGAAAATACATGCTTATGACATTCATTTTATAAAGTACATCAACGTAGATTACAAAAGAAACCACAACTCTGATGTGACAGTAATTATTTCAATTTAAACTCCTGACTGCTAGCAACAGTGGCAAATACTGAAAAAAAAAATAATTTGGATTAGCTCAGTTTCATCATTCCAAATCAAGCCTATGTTTACAAAATATTTAATTGCTGTAAATGAGGCTAGTCAGATTTATTTCAAATCTGAACAAGTTTTGCTTGCAAGTGAAATATGTCCGTATGTATTAATCTTGAAAGCTGCAAAGGAACTAAAACTCCTGTGAAATTCAAAGTATCAGTATACGAATGACCAGCAGTAGAAAGTACAGCAGGCTATTCCATTCTCATTAAGTGAGATCAGTGTTAAAGGAAAAGCAAAAAGTTTATGGTACAAGTAGCTTTTTTGTCCTTCCACTAACTGTGGTATCATCACATGGAAACTATTTTAAATAAACGTATGATTTGGAGGCCTTTAGTACATTTGTATCCAAAAACACACAAACTTTTGAGGATGACAGGATTAAAAGAGATGAAGTTGATACAGCACGAGGCAAGGAGCTTAGCAATACAAATAAATGAGTTTGACTTCTTTTTCAAGATAAATTCTTCTTACAGAAGCTCCATTCTCTAACTCAGTTCATGAATTCGAAAAACCCCTAGAATTAATAGGGTAGATTTAAAAGAAAGCGTTTGCAATTATCACAGAAGAAATGTTCAGCTTTCCCCAAACGACACAACTTTTTTTTCTGTCTCCTGAAGTAGCTCTGCAGACAGGTGCAGAGACACATGAGCTTGCTCAGCACAGCTTATTAACTCGGGCTCAGAGCCATGGTAATGAAGCTATATGATCTGCAGGCCAAAGCTGGCCCATTTGCAGGCCACTTTAAATGCACTCAGAGCAAACGTATTCACTTTTTGTATCTGTCCATAAAAACGTACCCACGGCCAACATTTCAGCTTCAGGTATTCACTCTGATTGTCTCCATTTTCAGAAGCTCAGGATGGGATACACCAGGAGTAAATTTTTGAGCCGTGAAGCACTGTGCACATTCAGGCATCAGATATGGTAGACCCCAGCAACAGAGCTAAAGCTGTTCGTCTGAGTTCACTGGCCGCATCTGAAAAGACTGCCGTGGTCAGTGGTTTTCGACCTGAGGACTCATGAATTATTTCTAACTACGAAAATCAGGCCTATTCTCAACAGGTTAAGATTAAGAATAAAAGACACATCTACCAAAGTGCTTTTTAGAGAATCTGCAAGGTGAAAAACACTGGCAGCTCTGCACAGGAGGGTGCTCTGTTCACTGCCACAGAGCATCACTCCCCATCTCGCACGGACTCTACTAAGACCTCTGATCCCTCTGAGTCACTGAAAACACAGATTATGCGCAGAAATTTCTCTGCTTTCTATTTGTCCGTAACATTTTCCTCTACGAAAAGTCTTGTGCCTAGCATTGTTACTTGGCTTTCTGTATCTGCACAGGGCATCTGTTTTCTGTCGCCTTGTGCTAATGAATATTTACTCACAAAAGGCTGTCACCAAGCACTACTTCAACCTGTTGCAGAGAAATGCTGATTTCAAGTGTTTCAGAGTGTTTGCCTGAGGCATTCATTTGACCATTGCCTTTTGCTTACTTGTGAAAGAACACATTTTTAGGCAGTCTTCGCCAGCTTCTGTTGTTATCTTTTGCCCTTCTCCCAGAGATGCTGAGACACTAGAATCAAATTCTGTAAATAGAAAAGTACATTTATCCCATCACATTTGTACCACATAAACTTTTCCCGCAATAGACTATACACAGGCTTTCTCACGTGGTGTTTAGAATGGCTGATTTACTAACACCAGTCAAAGTCACAAGTAAAAGGTAGATAATAACCCAACTGACAACTGTGCTGATTGACCTCAACACAGGAAAACAATATGAAGAAATCATGCAGCACAGTTGAGTCCCAAATAGCCAATCCCAGTATTTTAAAGGCAAGCTCAGTTGCTTTTTTATCACATATATAGTTACTTTATCCGTATTTTCTGCCAAAAAAAAGGTATTAGCAATACTACTGAATATTACTGAAAAACACCAAGTGCATTGTTATATAAGTCCTCATTGTGCCTATACCATGCCGCCCCATTTCTATACACAACACACACCATATGTATAAAAAGAGAATACATGAACACTAAAATATGACAATATTATATAGGATGTGCAATTTTTTTCCTCTGCTTACAGCATTTTTTTTTTACATATCATGTATCCAAATTACTGTGCTACAGAGGAATCATAAAGCCATCAATAAATTATTTAAGCTGGCTTTTTTTAAAAAAATAAATGGATTTTATTTGTTAAGTCTTTTAAAACATTATAGTTTTCAAACATACTAAACATTGCAGTTCTAAAGCATATTTTCTCTTAAAATTCCAAAGCTATAACAAATACTTGATTAATTTATATTAATAATGGCTCATGAATAAAGATTATTTTGGAGAAAAAAACCTACATAACTATATATTTTGAGAAAGAAAAGGAAACATTTCTTTGTCGTGCTTTTATTCCCCTAATCATTTGTTGTGGTTAGGGGTTTCAAAAGTTGGAATAAATCTCATAGGTGATAAATTAACGGGAACTGCACATTACTATGATCAAAGTCACTAGATCAATTGTAGGGGGTTAGCCTATTTATCAGGTGAATAATCCTACATTCATATAAACTTATAGGTAGGCCAGGCAGCATGTGTAAGTATCTCTATTGAGGTTTTATGTGGAAAATACCTCAGTATTGCAGCACCACACAAAACATGACAGGTCCAAGATAAAGAATGATATTCTCTTTTGCACCATGTATTGGCCAATTTATATTTAATGACATTACACATCATTATAAAAAAAATGAAGGGTGTGCTTACAAATATGAAAAATCCAGAGAATATTCCTAGTATTCATAACCCGTATGTGGCATCCTTCAGAGTTAAACATCCTGCCAGTGACCTTTTCTGTCAAGACCATAATGATATAAACACATGATGACTGTTTTTCTTTAAACAAAGGCTTGATTGTGGTGTGTTAGGTTATCCATACAGCAAAGCACACAAAAAAACCTAAACTTCAGTAAAAAGTCGTAAGTGCTCCATTAGTTCCATTTTGTGGAAATCATGTGCTGAACCATACCGAACTGTAGCAATGAATTAGCAAATATTTTCAGCACAATGCATAATGAGTGCCTTGATTTGGAAGTTAATTCCCAGAACGCATCAAACGCTATTACCTGTATTCACTTCACAATGAATTTGTGTGTGTATATATGTCTGCAAAAGGGGGTTAGCAAAACTCTGTGGAAACAAGGAGTTCACATTTTCATGGCAGCCATGTGAAGTACAGTTGTGACTCCTGAACAGATCAAGGGCCTCACATAATCGTGTTGAACTGCCATTCTCTGCAAGACCACACATACTAGAAAGTCTTACTCCTGCCAGGAGGAAAAATCTGCTCACTCTCCTCTCCATCTGCTTCCAGTCTCCCAGGGCCACAGTGAGGACACACGGGGATCCTCCACAGCCCCTACTCACTGCGCAGCACTCCAGGCACTGCAGCTGATGGACAGCTTTGTGCCACACACTCGTACAGGTTTATGTGCTGAGCTGCGCACGCTGCACAAGCTGCGTGAGCCACCAATCCTGATCTTTGGAAGGTAACTATGTCTAGGGATGAGAAGGGCTCAGTCTCTGCACAGAGCATGTTCTCTCAGGCTGAGGTACTGCACCTCACTCTGACTCAGAGGGAATTAACTCTGAAGGTGTTCAGCAACTCCCAGCATCAGGCTCAAATTTAGAAAAACAAAGATTGGGTTCTGCAGTGGTGGAACCAATGAGAGCTTTCTCATACCCTCAGAAGAAGATACAGCATTTAAACTGGTCAGAAACAGCTGACTTAATACGGCTGCAAATTATAGTCAACAAGACTTGGCATCATGACTGCTTGGAAATTCTGCCTAAATAGAGACTATCTTCAGTATGAGAGTGAAAAGGCCTGGCTCTGCACATCTTTAACATCTTATGCTCTAGATGCAGTAAGTGTTATATTAAAAAACAAAACAAAACACTTCACAAGCTACTTTAAAAATATATTCAAAGGTGTTGGTATTTGCATAGAGCTAAAAACAAAAAAGGGCTAGAATCATAATTACTAAGGATTCCATGAGTTATGGAAGAAACTCCACCATGCCCCACACTCTTAACTTGTTCAAAGTCATATCAAGCCCTCAGTATGATCTTCAGCATCTCCATCACCTGTTAGCATATATGACCTAGCAGCTACTTGTCCTGTAAAATGAAGTTCATGGAGTTGTGTCTTTTTCTTCTTAGAAGAGGGTCCACTTGCAAAGTTGTGTAATGCATCACTTAAATCCCAGCATACCATGATGGAAATACTTTGCACAAAAAAGCACATGCAATGACTTGATTTTGTCATGCAAAAATACAATTTGGTTTATGATGCAGCAAAGTGGACATTTCTGAACTTCTCTCGGATCATGTCAAGGCAAGCATAAAGATATGGCCAAATTTTCAATTCACTTGAACCTACACATCTAAGTCCTCCTCATCTTCCTGATGGTATATATGAGCTTCTGTTTAGTATTATAGCACTGGAATCAAGATGATTTTCCTTAATAGTGTAGTATCTTGCTGCCAAGAGTGAGTCATCTTAATCACGTAGCTTTTTAAGTGGCTAGTCCTTGCTTTTTGAGTTGAATCAATTAAGCTTTCTGCAATTCTGACCTGCTCTGGCCTCTTTTTAACATAACTGTTTATCTTTCCAAGATCAAATAATGATAATAGACAAACGTCTAGTTTCTGAGATCACTTACATTTGTGTAAATCTGTAGCTTTGCATCTGACTTCAGTGGAGTTATTCCAGCGGCAAAGCAACATAAGTTTGTGAGTATCCATTGACTAGAAAAGGTGCTTTCTCTGACTGTTTTTTAACCTGGGCCTAAAATACAGCTATCCTGCTAAAATCCTCTAAGTTATGGCTTCCATGCTAGGTCAGATACACTGTGTGTATAGTGCCTTACAAAAAAAAGAGAGGAAAGACTCCCAAAGGACTATTAAAACAATGTCCTGGTCCAATCTGCTTTCAAGTGCATTTTTCTAGAGGTGGTGAGAAAACAGCTGGGTCATGTGGTGCGCAATGCAATTACTCTAGCAGCCAAGTGCATTATATTGCTTCTTTAGGAGCTACAGTACTCTTTACTTTAAAAAATCCACATAAGTATTTCACTTTTTCTTCAGTAACAAACTTGTCTTTTACCTAAATGCGTTCCACACCTAAGCTAACTGGTATCTGCTTTTACTTTCAATTTTTTAGAACTGTGTAATAGCAGTGTAAAGAATGTAAAAGAATGTGGACATGTTTTCAGATTATCTTTAAAATTCAGATTTAATTGTATCCGACTTCTCTTTATTTTCAAACCACTTACTTTCTTAGGCCCAGATTTTGTATTTATGCACATTTTACCTTCAGCACACAACTAACAGCACTTTTACCCTGCAGGAATGCAGGTAATCTAATGATACTGTCTTCACTAGCTCTTCACTACAGATCAGGCCTTCAGATAACAAGTTCTTAGGGCTGGAAACAGCATTTTTAAGGATTTTATTCACATCTAGGACAGCAGGGCTCGATTCTTATCTCAGACATCTGAGTGTTACTGAAAATGGAGAGAAAATGGGCAGAGATATGTGAAAAATCAGCCTAGATTTAACAAGTGATTTCAATTTGGACCTTGCATGTTTCTTTATCTGTAAAGAAAGAAAAAGGGAGAGATTAGCTCCAAAAATAGAAAAATATTTCTATGAGCAGTTTAGGATTTGGAGAAGCATCCAGAATGAGCATTAGGCTGTGCTAGAGTACATGTGCAGCAAGGCTTCAGCATCAATGCTGATCAGTTATCAGGGCTCCCACACACACTCTCTGATTCACCGACTTCAAGGGCAAGTGAATGATCTGATACTCATGGTCAGGGCTGTGTGCAGTGGGCAATGATGTACCCACCCTGCAGTCAGAGGTCTTCCTGGAGATAATCCAGGCTGGCTTCATAGAGGTAACTGCAATTGCAGCAGTGTGGGGTTCTGTAGAATCTGTCCGCACCGAGAAATACTTGCACAGCAAGCTACCTTCTGCAGTGCTGCACACTGCTAAAACTACGTTATTGTTAATGCCTGAAGGGCCCAATTTAACAGCACCTTGCAGGTATCTGCATAAGTGAAGGTCATAGGTTACTCCACATGTGCAGCAAATAAGAAAGTCAAGACTGAGACCCAACATCCTATCCCCCTACAACACTAAAGGATGTTCTTGTTTGTTTTGATCAAATGTTATTAATTGTTCTGATTTAATATTCTCTAATGTTCCCCATGTAGATGTGGCCAGCCCAATATATCAGCAGTCCTGAACAAAGATATTTTACATTTCACATCGGATCGATTCCTGCTTTGAAAATATTGATTTTCTCATCATCTAAAAGTGCAAGTATTACAGGATGTTCTGCAGGCAGCAGAACTAACAAGAGGGCTTCCTATGGGGCTGTGTCCTCTGCTCTCTGCACCCTCAGACAACACTCTCACAAGGCAAGAAACAGAACATGCAGCTGCTAAGTTGCAACTGCATGTGTGACTCTTGGCTGGCTAATGGGCTTCCAAACAGAACATCTAACAGCTGAGTTGTCTGTCTTTTTTTCTCAGTGAGGGCTTGTGCTCCTACAAAGCCACGAGTTTTCATTAGATCTGTAGGAGTATATCTCATTCTAAGGGTTTTTTTCTCCCCCTTGAAATCAGTTGAAAATGTCCAAAAGGCTTTAATAACTATGGGAAGGCCTGGCAACCAGAAAGTCTGATCACAAATGTTTAGTTTCCTTAGGAAAACTGGCTAACAAAACCCCCACTATAATAATAATAAAAAGGGAACTTCTAACGTGTTCTTCCTTCTGAAAAATCCTTCTGGACAAAAACTGGAGAAGTGATTAGATCTTTCACTTAAGCAAAGGTATAAACCAGACTTTTGTACGCTCTACTTCCATTGAGTGGAACAGCTGTGAGGCTTAAAGAACTTCTGGCAAGGGAAAAGTTCTAAAAAAATTCGTTGAAATACAGAATCTCTAATACTCACCATGTTAAAAGAAATCATATTACTATATACATTCATGATAGCCAGTCTCTGTGTTATTAACTGTGCCTGTGTTCCAGCTGTTCGATTGCTTCAGCACCAGCTATCTTTTGTCTGCTTCCGGGATGTAAACACTCCATAGCATACGGGACTATCAACTACCATTTACCACATATTAGCGCACCGCATGGAGCTTTCAAACCTTTTTGGTCCTCAGAAGTATTACTAGCTTTAAATATCAAACAAAAATGAAAAAGCAGTCCTGATGAAATAAATCTATCATTCTTTTAAGCTACTCAGCTGCAATTCAGGCATGGCACACTACTCGTCTTTAGCTTTTCATGGCAGTTTCTCCTTCACATAAAAACACAAAACCAAAGATTTTTCATCAACTCCAGATGTTCTGCCTCCTATTCATTAGAGGAAAAACCCGAGCAACTTTACTGTCCTCTACTCTTGATAGCTTGTTTTTTGGAAGTAATTGAGTGATAATGTACTATCTCCCTCCTAGACATATGCCAAGGAAGTTCCCTATGAAGAACTACAGTGACAGCTCTTTCTGAAAATCAGACCATCACACATTTAGGACATACACAGATCTATTCTCTTGGCTACTTATGTTCCTGCCCATCTGCTGGAGTGGCAAGATGCCTGCTTGCAGACTGACGTGTCTGTTTCAATAAAGCAAAAATAACAATTAAAGAAAAAAAAACCAACAAGGTTCCAGCTGACGTAATTCTTCCAGCACTCATACTTCCACAAGGAATCTCTCCTTAGTCACAGCAATACTATATACCTCTTTCACACAACACCTAGTGACACTTGTGCCAAAATTCAGTGCTAGGAGAAAAGAAGACCATGAGTTCACAGCTGCCAGGATGACAGACTGTATATAGCAGTGGAAACCTGAGAAGTACACTAAGGCAACATGTGGTGTCCAATCATGTCACAAAGAAGTACAACAGGTATCTGTGGCTGGCAAAAGCATTCATCTCTGAAGTGTATCAATTGTAACTGATATATTCTAATTTGTCTCCTCTAACTCCATATAAAAACAATAATGTAAAATAATTTTTCAAACTTGTGTCTCTTAGGCAGGTGTTTTGGACATTGTGTATTTATTATTCTTTGGGAACCTTCACATCAGTATACCCACATTAAAATGAAGTCATTTCTGACAAGCCCAAATTTAGCATGGGATTTGAAAGGCAAGCTGAGTTAATTCCTGTTTGCATATGATCATGATAACAAACATTCAGTGAGAGAGATTTTGCCTTTGTGCAGGAACAGGGAAACTCATTGTTTTCAAAGGACTTACACAAGTTGGCATTCAGTAAGCAACTTCATGAAGAATGTACAAAAAGAGGATTCAATACATTCCTCTTAGACAAGCTGACTCTAAGGTTAACAGGTGGAAAAGTCAGTTAACTCTTGTTTATCCTTTCCTCCCTGAACACACTGAATAGATCTGCTGAGAAACAAAAACCTTTCCTGTAGTCACTTCCTGGGACAGTGCAGAGTTTTTAAAAAAGTCTGAAGTAAATGTAATTTTGGGCAAAATACTATCTCAAAATGCCATATCTGGTTGCCAGTTTAGAGGCAAACTTCCAGAGTAGCTGCACATACTCGAAATTTCAACCAGTTGAGATAGTTAATACACCACCACTAGGGAATTACATGTCAAGTTTGGAAATCTGCATTTATTCCAAACATTTAAATGACAAATTTGAACCTGACCAGGTAACAGCAGAGTCCTCCATTGAGAAGTCTGAGTGAAACGGCAAGTACACATTGGTAAGCAAAGCCCGCACTAAACAGTGACAAATAGGCCAAAGAACATAGTGAAATAGTGACATCTATGTTTGAAAACTGTTTTCATATGGATACCAGGGTGCTCTGAAAGACTTCCAACCTCATGCCCATATTGAGTCATACACGCAGGTCTTAGTGCACCCCAGTGCACAATCAGGACTTGGCTGACCCAGTGTCAGATCCACAGAGGAATACAGGCTCCACAAGGCTGGCTGTACTACAGTGATACCATGTAGCCCCTGGCTTTGAAACCTATTTACCTGCAAAAGAAGAGTTAAATGTTTCAGAATGAGCACCAGAAAAAAAACACAGTATTTTGAGCAAGTATTACTTATAATGGTCAATAAAAAGGCAACGACAAAAGTCTTACACATCACTCTCCAGAGTTTTGGCATGGTATTCACCCCATCGAGAAGGTGTATCTGCAAGGAGGCGTGGGTGTTTGAGGGATCAACCCCTCAGTTGGCTCAGCCTGGTATGCAACCAATGTGCCTGCCTGCATTGCAGCTGGGTATGTCCTCAACGGTCCCTGAACAAAAACATCTTCTACAGAGTGGACACTTGTGACCAGTGGCTGTTCTAGTCTAAGTTAATGCCAATATCTCTGGAGGGCAAGTGAAAACTTGTATCCCATCTTCCCAGTGAATAAAGCTATGGAGATTTTCACATACACAGGACAAGAAATGAAAACCTGTTTGTGTTGGAGTACAGATGAATACCACAGTGTATAATTTATCATTTATAATTTATAGTTTATAATTGCTCTTAGTGAAAGGAGCAAATGTTCTAGATTAATATTGACATTTTTCTTATTGCAGCTGAAAGGATCTTCTAGTCTGCAGTTTCCTAATTAAACAGGATGTGCAATCACTGAATGAAAGAAAAGCTCTTATTATCTTAGCCTGTGTCAGGCCAACACATTTTTCCAGTGAAACTACAATGGTGAGGGTTAATGAGCAGTGTTAGTGTAAAATAATGTTAATGCTGCATTTTACCACCAGCAGATAGCACTGTTTCTCAAATATTGCATGGTCTCACAACTGAGTATTTAATTCTCTGAATCACATGGTGCTGCCGTTTAAAGAGAAAAATCTCTTGGGATTTTACATCCTGCTCAGAAAGAATATATTAAAACAGACTGAAACACGTAAAAGATCAATGGTCATCAAAGAATATTATAGATGTGCATGGCAGAAGAAGATGAGGGAGAAAGAAGGAAGAAAAATGCATGGATTAAACTGATTTCCAGTCCTGTGGGCTATGCAGCCAGCCAAGGCAATTTCTCCAGCCTGTAGTTTCCTTTCAGCCGCCCTCTTTACTGAGGGCTCAGTGGAATCGGGTCACAAGATACACAAATTGATACGGCAGCTGCAGCCTGCTCCTAGCTGCCTTCTTTCAAAGGTTCCCTCAAGAACTGCCATGGATTTACTACAGATTTCTAGGAAGCATAAGATCTACCATATAAGCATTAAAGAATTGTACTATATGCATAACTGCTTTTTGTGGTCAGGGGCTAAGAAGTAGGGCTCACTGCTACCATTAGGAAAAACAACACTTCTCACTGAGCAGAAAAATTGGCCATCAGGCAAACATAGGTATGTGTCAAAATTTTCTGGATTTAAAAGGTCACCACCTCTTTCCTTATTAGTCCAAATTAGGCAATTCCCAAGCACATCAGGAGTAGGAACGTCTAGCAGGGACACATGAGGACCAGAAATGGAAATGTCAGAACACTACTGAAAAGGCAAGATGCAAGACTTAAAGTGTCATTTTTCAACATTTTTGAGGTGGCGATTTTTAAATACGCCTCTCATCAAGAACCTTGTGTGTCTGTTCTGCACATCCCTGTGCTTCCACTTCCCTTGCTTAGCAGTGACGCAGAGACACAGTGCCTTACCAAATAAGTCATGTATGTAGGCAGCAGCTCTTACAGTAACGGCATGCCAGCACACTTGTCAGGGTGAGAAATGCTGTGAGTGCAGAAGGAATTGTGACAACCTCTTAAACCTGTCGAGAACCAAAAGCCAGAAGACTGATGCACTGCTCTGCGACACAAGCACAGGTTCCATTCCGACAAAGCCAGGGGAGAAACGATCATGGAACACATTTGCCGAGAAAACCTACTGGTAATTGGAGTACCCAGATGCCCTCTCCTGATTATCCAGACAAGAATAAGCAAATCTTTTTCTGTACCACAAACCCGGATCTCTTCCACCTCTTGTCACTAGAAAGTGAAGAACAGGGAAGAAACAAGCAGGTAGCCCTGGACCTGTCCAAGGAACTCTGCAAACAGAGGATACCCTGAAGAAAAGTCAGCATATTGTAATCTTTCTCACTCTTGTCCTGCCCATTTCCACAGGGCAAGGAGAAGAACCTCATTCCAAGAATACAGAAAAAAAGGAATCAAGCAAAACCTAGAAGCCATACTTCAAATGTGCGCAGTGCCAAATGAACAACCTACTCCTGGCTAGCATGCAAAGTGCCATAATAAGACCAAAATTCTGTGGGAAGAAGAAAACTACTTTCACAAACCACCCCGAAAAGCTGCCAGCACTACCACTACTACACAGTGGTAATTTAAAGAAACGAATAGTTATTATATTTACTCAGTACTCACCTTGACTGAGCTTTTCAACAACAAATAAACAGTTCAAAGCCATAACAATGCTGGCAAGGATGAGTGGGTGTATGTTCATGTTCACTACTGTTTTGAAAATAAAAGCTATTTCTAGAATGTGTGAATGTATCAGGAATTAAGAGTTAACTCTTCCAAAACAAGTCTATCGTACATACCACATACAGAGCAAAAGAGTGCCAATATACAGACAAAACGTCTTGCTCTGAAATGAATTGGTCCTCCTACACAAAAATTAACTGTCCTTCGGCTTCACAAAGGCTGCATTCTCACAAGCAGAAGCTTGGGCAGGTTCTTCTACCAGCTCCACAGAGCAGCTGAGAAGCTCACACCCGGCTGCTGAGCAGAACTGTGGACACTCCACACCAGGGACTAACGCATCATTTTCCCACACCAGTTTCAAGTTTTCTTCTTAAATAAAGAGTAAACAGATAAAGGCTGCTGTGGAGATCTCTGCACCAAGCAACCACCATACTGACTTTCTGTGGCTTTTTCAGTAAGTGTAAAAATTATTTACATCTACCTGTGGAAACATGTTAGCCTAAAAGTATATTTAAGGGGGCAGTCTGGAAGGCAAAACCCTTCACCCTGATGAAAAAGCTCCAGATGCAACCCACCAGGTGAAGACTTGTGATACAGAGTGGATACAGAAATTTCTCTACGAAGAAAAGTATCACACTTTTAACAGAATTCTTAAAGGGACAGCATTTTACTTGGTTTTATAATTAAACATACTTAGTTATTCAGGCTACCAACAGAAACTGAGAGGAACTTCAGAAGACCCCGCAGAAGTCAGCTGAATAGGTAAATACAATGGCAAACAAATTCAGTAGCAACAAATAAGAATTAAAGTACACTGGAGAAAAACCTTTATGGCTAGGAGTCCTAAAATGTTTCAAATTAATATTATCAGTTTTAAAGGAAACTGACATGCCACTGTAGCCCAGTGAAAGCCGTTATTCAATGAACATGTGCTGTGAGGAACAGAAGGGGAAACACTGAAGTCCATTAACGAAAAGGAGATGGGACAATAATAAAAATAATACAATGCTTCTGTAGAAGTAGTAGTGCAGACTCTGCTGGAATTTTGTATGCTGTTACCAGGCATTCTACCCCAACACAGGTGGAATTATTTCTTAACAAGCTCAGGAAAACATAATACAAATAATGAAAAAGAGAGCCTGAAAGACTGGAGTGCCTCTCTTCTGTGGAAAACTGGTAAAACTGGTAATAACATGTAAAATAATACAGGCACAAATCCTGGCAATTTGTTCATCCTTCCTCATAATGCAAGAACACACAACTGAGTAAAAGGTAAGAAACTGAATATCAAACTATTTTCTCACTCAAACTGCAAATATGTTGTGACCTGTATCAGCACAAGGAGCCACTGAGACAAGAAATTAGCAAGATTTGGCTGTTTCTTTGGCTCTCTGGAACATATGGAATGCTGTAATTGATGTTAACACTCTTTGAAAGACACATTACTCCATGCTTCTGGAGTTTAGTCAGCCTCTAACAGTCTCACCATCTACAGCTGACTTTGCATTGACCTACTGCCAGCTTCACAGCCTTCCTCTAATTCAGCTGGTACTGACAAAAGACAAAGTACGCTGCTAGACAGATCACTGCTGCACTCAATTCCTACCATCCCAGCAACTAGCGGGAAGCCTGGCATCATTGTCCTGGACCTATTCCTTGGCATTCTTGGCATTACACTGACCTCTGGTGGGTTGCAGAAAAGGAAATCGTAGAGAAATGAAGCGGACAAAAAGCCAAGCAAATCACTCCTGCAATTTTGGTGGGAATTCAGCGAGGGCATGCAGAAAGCCTGGCACTGGAAGTGCTCCAAACCACTAGACAACAGGACAGCAGCAATATCATGCTAACGACTCACTGCTCACAAAGCACTCTAAAGATATTTCAGCTTCTACTCACGATGCTCCTCAAGATACTCTCTTTACCAGCTTGTGCTACGATTTCCTATAACATCACTAAAATATTGTGTACACAGCATCTCCTTATTCTATATGAGGAAAACAAAGAAAAGAATAGGTGGATCTGCAAGCTTTCTACACAACACACATCCCAAGCTAAAGTGCGTATGTTAAATGCTAACCTTTCTTGCCTCTACTAAGGTTATATTTAACTATTTTTGTTTATTTTCTTCTGTTGCACATTTTAACTGTGCCTGAAGCCAAATCACATGTTTTTAGGAGTTCTGATAGTTTCAGTGAGCTGTTTTGTGGCATGTTGCCACAACTACTGGCACTGGCAAAACTCACGGAGCAGTTAACTGATGCTTGGAACAGGAACAAGAGGCCACAAGCCAGGGAGGGCAGGAACTGGTTTTCCTGCTCAAGAAAGCACAATAGGGAATTATACCATTACAGGTTAGTGCTGGAATTCACTCAGGAAGACTAAGGACACACCCAGACAGAGTAGAACAAAACAAGACGTTTATTATACATTCAGATTTTAACTGTGTATTAGTGTCCCAGGAAATCGATGACTGCTGAAAGGGATGAGGAGCCAAAACTGTTTCTACTGCACTGTCCTTGCAGAGTGAGACAATACTGAATTGCGTCAGGTAAACTTCACTCTCCCTGCATATAGTGGTAAATTTATAAGAAAGTAATGTAATTTGACATGACATTTTCGGGGCTGGGGGGGGAATGATGTGTGTGTGGAAACAAAGCCCTCATCCGAGGATGTCAGTTGCCAACTGTTGTATTATACTTTGAAAACAGAATACAAGTGTGAATGAAGAGCTCATTGCCTCTGTGCAGTACTTTCTAGAACTAAAGTCAATGCTATCAAAAGCCATAGGCTCTTTCAGTGCTAACTTGTCAGAAATATTCTCAGGTCTGACAAGACACTCGGTGATAAGAAGAGGCCTTTTGGGCATGATCAGGTAGTGCTTGACAGTATTTAAACAGAAAGGGAAAACCTAGGTTTAGATAGCTGGTAAGACTCACTTCTGTGCTGGGTTCTAAGCAGCTCAGTGGAGCTGGGAAACGTAACTCCTGTCCGCACCTACTTAGAGACACTGGCACCTCGCCACTGGAACATTTGCAGTGCCACTCACAAGCTGGCTTTATGGATTTAAAAGCAAATTGTGGAGAAGTATACATAAGTGAGTGCAGACGTTACCACCGCTCCCTTCCATGTCTTCTCCATTTGGCAGGACGACAAGTAGTGCACGCAACACTCTGTGGGTCTTTTGGCTAGCCAGGTGACAATTTTTCACAAAACCTTCAAGAACTTTATATTTCTTTAGCCCTTTGACAAATTTCGCTGAAACCAAATTAAAAAATATCAACCACTCACTCAAAGCAAAATCATCCCAGTGATTAAGTCATTAACCACATCTTTAGGAAACCAAACAGAAAATAATATCTCACTATTAACTTCAAAGCCAAAAAGGCTGAATGTCTCAAGTCTCAAGTCTTTCACTAGGTAGGCAAGCTTTTCTGTCTTTATCACCGCAGGGTCAAATTCTCCCCTTGTGCCCCGTGGCTAAGCTGACAGACTGGAGTACCTCAGCCACCCCATGCAGCAGGTCAGATCTCCCATAAAGGGCCACAAAAGCTATAACAACAAAGCTTTGTATCAGCGGAGCTAATTCACTTCTGCTAACCATGCACCATGTAGAGTAACCTGTGGCAGAACAACAAGGCAGTCTGCTGGGACAGCAATCTCTTAACCTGCCAAAGCACAATTCACGAGCACCTTCTGTTAAAGCTCCTGGCTACTTAAATGTGGCAGCAAGGTGTCTGTTTCCACCTCAACAGGACACTTTTATCCACTAGTTAACTAAGAACTGTTGTTAATTATGCCCTCAATTTAGCATGTCCTGGTTTCATAAGAACCATTGTAACAAAATGTTCACAGATTCAGGATTGGGAATTCAGATTCACTGTGATCATTCAGAATAGAGGCCACAGAAACACCTGACATGAAGTCATTCCTTTTTGAATTATATTGCCAATTTCAGAAAAATCCTATCCCTGGACTAAATCAATCAGATTTAAAAAAAAAAAATCCAGCAATGCAGAATCACTTCTTGTCCTTTGTAAATTGTTCCACTGATTATTTTCACTGTCTTGCAAGTTGTTCAGTAAGAAGAGTAACCACAGGATTTGTGACCAATGTCCCTTAGCTGTGTTTGTCATATCAACATCACTTTGGTCACTGTTTTCTTATGGTATCTGATTGTTTCAGGAAGTTTCTGGATGACACCTGGCCGATAGGCTGGAGGGAAGGGATGCCATCCAGAGGGACCTGGACAGGCTTGAGGGGTTGGCCGATGTGAACCTCATGAGGTTCAACAAAGCCAAGTGCAACGTCCTGCATCTGAGTCCAGGCAAACCCCGGTATCAATAGAGACTGGGGGATGAAGGCATTGAGAGCAGCCCTGCCAGGAAGGACTTGAGGACTCTGGTCCTCTGGATGAAAACTTGGACATGAGCCTGCAACATGCTCTTGCAGCCCAGAAGCCAATCATATCCCAGCCTGGATAAAAAGGAGGGTGGCCAGCAGGTTGAGTGAGGGGATTCTGCCCCTCTGCTCTGCCCTCATGAGACCTCACCTGGAGTCCTGCATCCAGCTCTGGAGCCCTCAGCACAGGAAAGACATGGACCTGTTGGAGCGGGTCCAGAGGAGACCACAAAAGTGATCACAGGGCTGGAGCACCTCTCCTATGAGGAAAGGCTGGGAGAGCTGGGGCTGTTCAGCCTGGAGAAGGCTCCAGGGAGACCTTATTGCAGCCTTCCAGCACCTGAAGGGGGCTTTTAAGACAGATGCGGACAGCCTTTTTACCAGGGCCTGTAGTGACCAGACAAGGGGTAATAGTTTTAAACTAAAAGAGGGGAGATTTAGATCGGACATAAGGAAGAAATTCTTTACTGTGAGGGTAGTGAGGCGCTGGCACAGGTTGCCCAGAGAAGCTGTGGATGTCCCCTCCCTGGCAGTGTTCAAGGCCAGGCTGGATGGGGCTCTGAGCAACCTGGTCTAGTGGAAGGTGTCCCCGCTCATGGCAGGGGGGGTTGGACTAGAAGGTTCCTTCCAACCCAAACCAGTCTGTGATTCTCTGATTCAGGAACAACTTCTGGGGACACCTGACATGACCAAGTTTTTCATATAATCAGTTAGATTACAGATAGAATACACAGAAATAGAAAATATCTACCTAATTCTATCTATAGATACATAGAATGTTTTCTCATGTAGCTATTTGAGCTCTCCTGTATCCCCAGGCACAAATAAAAAATGTCACAAACATTAAAGGTTTTTCTTCACTATACTGTTGACTTATGTAATCAAAATCTGGGCTAGTTCCATTTGACTTAAACTTCTGTCCAGGCAGCTGTCCCTGAGCTGCAAACCAACATTTGATGGTATCAGCAAAATAGCGTAACAGATCTCCGCTGATTTACTAGCTTGACTGTCGGCAACGATCTGATCAGTGTCCTCTGCAAGACCAACTACTTCTGTATTTCAAGTATCACGTTACTCAAACGGCTGACCTTTATGCATGTGTAAGTTAGGCTTGAGGCAATGCTTTAGACAATCTTCTTTATGCAGAAAACATAATTTTGAATGACAAGCCAAAGCTACTGAAGATGAATCTGCCTAAAAATAAATGTTAACAATATTTGGTAGTTTTGCTATGAACTTAAGCAGAGCACTAATACATCCTGTTTCAGAGATATGCCTAAGCCTAGTGACACAAAACTTGATTTATGTAAAGCACATTGAGCCTAATATACCAAAGGAAGAATCCTGCACTCCCGCAAGTCTGTACACTGTTCCAGAAACTGCGAGTGGTGACATATGCTCGTCCCTTAGCTTTTTCTTATATTTATCTTTTTTTCCCCCAGCTATCAATGCTGCAATGAATCACACCTCTTTGTAACACCTGGGCATTTGGCAGCCCTTTTATGACCTCCTGTAATTCAGCTAAGGTGTCACACATCAGGCTGTCCTGCAGAAGCGACTTTGCAGCTGTGCCTTCGGGACACCAGAGGTAACCACTCTTCTGTTCCCAGGTAAGGAGCTACAACCAACAAGCAGGCCACAGCAGCTGGAAGAAGCAGAGCCAGAATGGCAGAGAAAACAGCTCCACAGGCCCCAGCTTTCTCTACAGCTGGTACTAGCCTTACTCTGCTTTCTCATAGAATACAATCACAGAATGCTTTGGGTTGGAGGGGACCTTTAGAGGTCATCCAGCCCAACCCCCCTGCAGTGAGTAGGGACATCTTTGACCAGACGAGGTCACGCAGAGCCCCGTCCAACCTGGCCTTGAATGTTTCCAGGGACGGGGCCTCCACTGCCTCTCTGGGCAACCTGTGCCAGTGTTTCACCACCCTCACGGCAAAAAATTTCTTCCTTTTATCCAGTCTAAACCTACCCTCCCTTAGTTTGAAGCCTTTGCTCCTGGAGTAATTCTCCAGGCACGGTGCCAGTGTACCCCGCTGGTGTGTGTGACTGCCCCGCTCCCCCATCCTCACAGCCTTACAAACTCCACAGGCAAGGTCAGCAAACCTGGAAACGGCACGCTCGGGGCCCAGCCCGGGCCGCGATCCGAGCGTCAAACGCCCAGGGCCCCTCCGCCCTCCTGCGCTGGGCCTGGCTGCCGGCGGGCCCTGCTCCAGCCGCCCGCACGACCACCACCGGGATGTCTGTGCGCGGCGGGCTCGCCACGACCCTCAGGCCCACGGCAGCCACGGCCGACGCGCAGAGGGGGAGCCGAACGTGGCCGCCCGGAGCGCCAGGATCCTCTCCCACCGCGCTCGCCCTCCGGGGCGCTGCCCTGCGGGGCCCGGGCCTGCAGCAGGGAAGCTTAACGGAGCGAGGGGTTCAGCCTGCGGCGGCACCGCGGCCCCCACCCTCCGTCACCTGCGCCCGGGGGAGCGCTGCCCTCACCCGGACACCCCGGCCCGCGGCCTGCCGGTCGGCAGTACCGCGCATGCGCAGGCGGAGAGCGCCCCGCCCCTTTCCTCAGGATGCCTCCATCGCTGCGTTCGCGGGGGTGGAGCGGGGCGATGTTGCCGCGACCTCGCCGCTTTGCTCCCGGCCGTTTCTCCCGGTCGGGGCTCCGTCTGCTGAACCGACCGTGGCTGCGGCCGCACGGCTCTGGGAGACGCGGTACTCGGTCTCCGCACCGCGGGAGGAGCGGCCGTCCGGCGTGTCGTCCCCCCCGGGTGGGAGCATTGGTTCGCCCCTTTCAAAGCGTGCTGGGAGCTGCAGGGGCCGCTGGTCTCTTCCTCGGCGCGGGCGGCGGCCGTCCGGTGGGTGCAGGCGGGCGGGACCGTTGCCGGGAGGGGAGGGGAGGGATCGCGGCCCGTTAGCGGTCTGAGCCTGACCGGTCTCTGCTGGCAGCGGCCGAAGAGGTAGGGCGCGGGCTGGGCCCGGTTCCGGGGGGGGGGCGGCGGCGTC
>Ga0065711_1000667_pt1 | contig 58293 bp, 22 predicted proteins | sample Hoacrofraction12_FD_59098 | JGI IMG/M metagenome (GOLD analysis project Ga0065711, IMG submission 59098) | Hoatzin crop microbial communities from Cojedes, Venezuela - Epithelial fraction 12 v2 (version 2) | ecosystem: Host-associated > Birds > Digestive system > Esophagus > Crop | place... | reverse complement strand
CTAGCCAATAATGAGCTCTAACTTTGCAATATGTAGTAGCTAATTAATCACTCTATAAATTGTGTAACCAAACTGTAATAAACGAAGCTTGCTTATCACTCACATTGAGTCGGCTGCATTCTTCCTCCGCTTCTCCAGGTTCGCGACCCTCGGGGCAGGACTTAGCCGATCGCCCCGACAGTTGACAGCTTATTTTAAGTAGCACTTCAGTAATTTATCTCTGTGAATAATTGCTAATCAAAATTTTCACAGGTTTCATGGGCTGATGAAATTGCAAAAGAAGGTTTGGATTTTTTTTTTCTTTTTCTCTCTTACCTCCAAATAACAGCAGATACTGACAGATGTTTCAATTCACTGATATGAAGCAAGTTTTAAAAATTATTTCAAAGATTCATCTATCAGTAGATACTTACACACCAATTCTTGCAGACTTCACCTTAGTGATACATTCTTTTGGACCTTGAATGCAACACAAGTAGATAGGAGTCAATTTAGAAACTTGTATTAAAATAACATACTATGAACATATGGTTTGGGCTTTCACTGTCATAAACACGCGGGTGGAACATCAAACCTGAAATCTTTTTGCTAAGAAATTCCAACATTGCAGTTTACTATTTATAGCTATAACACAAAATGAATGTTACTCACTTCACACAAAACTATTTGATACAGTAAGATTTATGGAAAGAGGCACTGTTACATTTTGTGATTTTTAGTTTACCTTCCACTTCTTAATCAAGATTAACTAAAACATAATAAAGCCATATTCATAAACAAATAGTGGTGTATAATCTGTGTGTAATGATTGAAGTGTATACTGGGACAAAGGCTTTATACCCCAGAAGTAAGAGAATCAGTACTGTGCAGAGTAAGTTGCCTGATTAATTGTGGATGATCAACTACACAAACTGTGCCCACTAGAAATAATGCTCTGTTTTGGGTACAGGTGAAAAATTCAGGTACTAAGTTATACTCCACAAGCAGAAACATCAGTCCCAACACTAAATATTTTGGGTTGCATCTTGGCCTTTCTTGCACTTCACACATGCATTTCTGTTCTATTACAAAATTCAAAAGTTACAATCCAGTTTTGTGATAATTCGGGTTTTTTCAGTTTTGGTTGACAATCCAGTGTATGCAAGTGTTGCCAATTAGGTAAAAAGGTGTTTGTCAACCTTGAACTGCACATTCCTTCAGGCAGGAACCTTTCCTTATGCTCTACATACAGCACCTAGCACAACCGAGCTTGAACTGAAGTTGAGACTTCAATGCTTATGCGTTAGGGTGCAGACTAATGTGAGTAGGAGATGAATAATGCTGTTAAGATATACATGAGTGTAGAAAAACAATTTTATTTTCAAATAGCTTGCAGTGTATCAGAACTTTTTTCTGTGTCACTTTTAAGTTAAAATAAACTCTTTCTGCGGAACTGCTTCAGCAAAGGAGAGAGTATTGGTAGGAGATGAGTAAACCCCAGGTTCCAAAGGTAATTTGGTTGTTATTTTTTCCACATTTTAAGCCTGAATTCAACATTATGGATATAGATTAAAGGGTCAAGGGCATCTATTAATGCAAGATACATCTGCCACAGATAAAATATGATTTTCTCAAAATACAAATATAAGAAATGTTTAGTAGTTGGTAAAATCTGATATCAAAAGATATTTTGCGTAGGAACTTCAATAGTATGTAGCTAATGGCCATGATACCTTCTCTGCAAGACTTCTTGTCAATAGTGAACATGAAATCACTTCTTATAATCTTCCCTTGTCTTGAAAAGCTCATAGAGCTTAGGAATACATGAACATAGATTGACAAATACATTCAAGATCTCAGAAGTTAGATACCAGATAAAGTGAATGCACTGTTATCTTTGTGTCAGAAACAAAGTTTGATAGTCCAGGACATGAATGAAAATATTAAATAGTGAGAAACCTTGTATCAGTAGCTGTGAAATCTCTGTAGAAGCTCTCCTGTCATTCCCCACTGAAAACAACATTTGTGAATTAGTCAATCATTAGATGATTTGTAATCTGTGCATTATATTGATGCTGCATCCTTCTGTATTTTTGATTGGAATGCTACATGGTACTACATCAAATGTAGTTCATACACACATATATATATAAAGCTTTAAAGAGTAACTTTCTCCAAACATCAGAGGATGAAATCAGAATTATTTTACAGGAAGTATTTTCTTTTGAAAACTAATCAGCCTATACTGATCAATTGCTTTAGCTCATTTGTTAATGGCACAATATTAACACTCATTCAGTGTTTTGGGTTTCAACAGCTTCTCAAGATTTAGTTTAAAATCCTCATAACATCGGGTAATCCTCCTTTTATGACTGTTGGAGGTATTCCCCATTTGATTTCTTAATATTTATCCATATCATAAATTTTATACCTATTTTCAATTGGAAATAGTTTATGAACTTAGGAAAAGAGGTCATGACATACCTACATCAAAATACAGAAAGTATTTGCTCAACATGAGTTTCTCCTGAGTTATTGTTGGCTGTTTTATTATTTTCATTGTGTTGCAAGCTTACATCTTTACCATGTTTACGTTATACTTAAACCCCTTATTGTCCAAACCCAAAAAGGGAAAGATTTTTTTCCTTGATATTTTTAATTTCCTTTATTAACTTGTATGTGTTGCTCATAGTTTATATGAATGAGTAAATTTTTCCCATTAGCTAAGTGTCTGCTAATTTTGCGTTTCCAGTTGCTGTTTGATGAGTTAGGGCAAATGTCTAGGCAAAGATGACTTAGAAAGAAGCTTCTTACATTACTAGTAAGAACTGATTACAAAGGTAAAAGCCCCATCCAACACAGACAATAAAGTTAAAAATTCAACCAAACAAAAAAAAATCTAGATAAATTAGTTCATTACTAATTCAATACCAACAGAGACATGTGTTCTTTTTAATCCTTGAGTAGTGACATGCAATTACAGATATATGAATTGTGTTGCATATAATTTATCCAGTGAATTTTGGCATTTTTGCATCAAATAAAATATTAACAAGTCAAGTTTGTTATTTATAAATTAGCTGAACCAATGAGTAAAATATGTATACAAAATTATTCTACCATCAGGCTTTCCTCATAAACAATTGAATAAATTATATATGAATATGTGTTTTAAATCTTTCCAATATTACTTACTGAAATTCTGCCTGTATTAGGAGTAATGTAATATTAGCATAAATTCATATATTGGTATTCAAATTTGTCAAAGTGCTTTGAATTTCCATAAACATGCTAAGTTAAGACAGGGAGTAGTCTTCATTCTCTGTCATACACGTTGATGATATTAACATTTAGTGACTTAAAATTTCTGTCCTGATGTAGAATAGATTAAAAATGTGGGGGAAAAAAAAAGGCAGTAGATCCTCCAAGATAACTAGATATGTAGTAACACTCACAGAAGATACAGAAACAGTAATTTTGCTCCTTGATTTTAGCCAGAAATTCTTATTTCTGCTGAAAGCTTGGTCAAAACTGACACACTCATGGAAATTTAAATTTTTAACAAATTATTTTTTGTCTACTTTTATTGAAATAGTACTGTCTACATTAGGTTACAGTGATTTATAAATAACAAGAGTCAACTTTGTCAACATTTTGATAGGTATGCAACCATGCAGAGCCAATGACAACAGAATGGTATAGTAGAAAAGATTTTGGAGGAAATAGTCGTTATAATGCCAAAATGATATGCTGACAGTGGAGGTGCAGTAAAAATCATTCACTAGTTATGTTGGTAGAGATTATATCTGCTGCTCCTTCTGGAGCTGCATTGCCTTTTTGAAAGTTATTAGTAGAAGTTGTTGTTATTGGTTTGTTTTGCTTTTCTGTCCTTTTTCTTTTTTTTGTTACAAAGTAATTGAACTACTTGCTGAAATAAAAAGCCCAACACCCTTCCCCCCCCTCCCCCCAAACAAGAAATCATAACCCAACTTACTGTGAGGATGAAGGATGAAGAAGATACTTAAGGTTTTACTCTGCTCTACTGTGTACTAGTCCAGCAGATACAGTTACAGTTTCCTATCTAAAGCAAAAAGACACATTTCCGTATTATCACTACACATATATTTGTTTGTCTGTGTGACTAAACAAGATAATTTAGACAATTCCTATTTCAAAATGTTGGCAACTTATTCATTCAGAATGGATTGTCCTAAAAACAAAGGTCCAGATTTTTACAGATCAAAGTGTACTGACTCATATAAACCCCTTTTAAGCCATGCCACCGATGATTAATACTAAACCCATCCTACCCACAGGCACTTCCCAAATGTCAGCTAATCACAGGCATCCATACCATGAACATGTCGATGCCCACTGCCCACACTCAGTGAATGATAAAGACGTCCACAGTCTTGTTTGGATTTGTGCCTCTTCAGATCTAATATGTGATTAGAATCCACAGAAACATAAATTGGAAGGAGCTGCAGGAATTCTCCAGGATGCTGTTGATATGCAGAAGAAATTATTTTGCAGTTCCTGGGAAAGGCAGATCTAGAAAGACGTAGAAACAGAACATAAAGTGATCCTTATTAAAAGGACTTCTGCACACTAACGTTTTCTTTTACTTATGCAGTGCTGAGTGTGGGAATCCTCAGAAATCTTTTATCACATTCTTTATGGTGGAATCCTTGAGCTGAAAGCGAGAGTCTACTGCCCAGTATCTGGGTGGATCTAGTTTTTCAGTTTTGCTGACTGAAAGATCAGTTATTTGCAGAGCCCCTGGAGATTATCTAGATGGAGCTGACTGGCGGTGGTGTTGAGTATAGACTTAGGCATATCTGGCAGCTCTCCACAGTCTACTGTGTTATGATGGTTATCTATATCCCTTTAATGCTAAAAATTTAAGTGATTTTGATCAAATTGTTAGATAAAATGTGTAGTTGTAATTGTTTTAATGTAGAAAATTACTTTTTTCTTCCCCTGACATGAGAAATGCAAGCTGTTACATGCAATCTTGCATTGCAGTTGCCATGCAGGAGAACTTGAATATTTGAATAATCCCTTCATTTATAAGAGCACAAAGTGAAATTAAAAGATATTTGCATTAGAAAGCCATTTATATTCTCAGGTTTCTTTGCAATTTTCTGTACTTGACACAAGGAAGCTTTCACCTTTCCAGGCAATTAGACTGTCCAAAAACCACAATCATCAGAGATGGAATGTATTTTTTTGAGATGAATCTATTTAGACCAAACACTTTTTGTCATAGCATCACTATTATTATAAATGATTTATGGAATCTTTATTCTGATAAACAACAATTTTATGTGAAATGTTTGTGCAGCTGCAGTGGACCCCAGGTAAAATGTATGAAGAGTATAGTTGATCAAAAATAAAAATATAAATCAGAATACATTTGGAAACCCCTTGGAATACAGCCAGATTTCATTTTTTTTCATTTTTTTTCCTAGTGCTGAGCAGAAAATGCCAATAAAATATTGATTATGGCACAATCTTATGAAATTCAAATACGTATTAGAAGATTATCCTAAGACATGTTCAACTTAACCCTAGTGGTCATAAGTTAATGTTAAATTATTAATATTTCGTCTTCTAGTCATTGTCAGAAATATTTGCCTAAGTAATTGAATGCTTCATAAGCAAAAGGAATCAATATAGTGACTAAGGAACATGCATGTTTTCCAAGTCTGTGTTCAGTAGGCTGTGCTTAGTTGTTCCTTTTTTAAGCACTGAAGCTAACATAAAACATTCTTCAGCTTTTCTCTCTTCGGTGATCTGCTCTCAGAAGGAAATGAAAGACTGCATTTCTGCAACATTTTCTGTTTGATTCTTTCTTTAAACAGCTGTATGTACGACATGCAACCTCTCTTTGTACCAATATTTTTACTCTAATTCCTATTTGAAAATGCCTTAATAATAGTCCCTTCTTTAGTAGCTTTGTGCTCAGCAATGAAGAAAAGAAAGCATGAGCTAAAAAGATCTATTCTTAATGTATCCAGTTGTTTCTAGTTGTTACAGGCTGATTCAAATCAAGACTTTGATTCGTGTTACTTTGTCAGTAGTTGTGGACACGGTCTACCTTCACTGTCAAGGTTTTCTGAAGCTAAGATGTCTGTCCTTGACATAATCTTTGCTTGTACTTGATTCTTCCTGCTGTCACAAAGATGTGTTGATGTGACTTTGCTGTGGTTGTTGTTCTTACTTGAGACTGGAAAGATTCAGCTATGTCTTGGGCATTTTTATGCTGCGTGGTCTCCTTTTAGAGCAGAAAGGAATAGTTACAGCCCTTAGAGACGGATTTTCAGAAGACAGTCGGCTGAACAGAGACAGCAAATACTCAGACAGTGCACTTAAACCTCGTGCTTGAGTACTATTGACTACAGTGCTTTAATGGGCTGTTTCCTGTGTTGAAACACAATTAACAGCTTGGTCCATGCAGGGAAAACTGAAACTGAAGAGGAACTGACGAAAAGACTTGCAAAAACAGACTTATAAAAATGAAAGTGATTTAACCTATCATATTTTTGCTTTACTTTCTTTACTGTGTACACCTACTTCTAATACCTAATACTTTGATATTAAAAGCACATCTTATGCAGAATTTGGCAAATGCTGATTTTATTGATCAAGGTTAGTTTTCAAATAACTGTTCAAAGAACTGTTATTTGACCTAGATAAGGCACCTGTATATATAATAATAAAGTAGCTGGGGATGTAAAAAAGTAATAAAAAGCTCATGTTGAAGTAGCAGTGTCTTATTTTCATGTTTATGTATTTCCAGGCCATAATGTCCATACTGTATATTTTATCTGTATCATCTGAGGGTTTTTTTTACAAATACAAACTGGCAATAGAAGTTAATTGTTTAATGTGTGTGATCTTTTCAAAAGCTGGTAATGAAGTAAGTTTTTAAATCAGTCATGTGTAAGTATTGTGCTTTTTATTAAAGTCCCCAGAAGTCATGAATTGCTGTATTAAAGAAGGTGTGACAGCATTAACTTTCCGTAATCCTCGTCAAGCAGCTACCGTATTTGTGGAAAAAAATTGTATATATGCCGGGTTTTAAAACAGAAATTGATATTTATGTTACTGGAAAAGGGTTACTTTCACAATTAGTTGTAAATCAAAACCACGATTATAATGTTTCACAGACAAGAGGTGAAAATGAGACAATCAAGCAAACCTCCATGTGAATTCTCTGCCAAAACATGTTTTCCTCTTATGTTAGCATGTATTTTCTTTCTTAATAAAGTTTCTTTAGACAGAAAATGTGAGTTTTTACACATAAATTTATTTTCTTCACAGGGAGGAAAAGAGTCCAAACTTCTCAATCTTAAAAATATGTTATTATATTATTACTGGAGTAACTAATGAGTCATAAGTATAAAAATCTGTACCTTAATGCTAAAGATCTGAAAGACAAGGGCACTTCAAAACTGCCAGTACTTCTTTGAGGGTATCTATTAAAGATCTGCTCCTTTTTGAACTGTTGTGACAGACTCTTGTTTTTCAGCTTGACTTTGTTCCCAAAGGAGTTATGTTATTTAAAGAAAAACAGGTAGGGGAGATCCCATTGAGGGATCGGGCACTAAAGAGAGGTGCCCTGAGGGATCTCAGGGGGTGAAGGTCTGATCTACAGCACAGAACTGCGAAACAGAAAACCAGAAAATTTTAGAAACATGAAATAAAGCTATATCTATGTTAGCTATATACCTAGAGTAGTTTTGAAGCAGAACCCATGTTTATCTGTTTGTTTTGTGTTGGTTTCAGTGCACAGGAAATGTAAACCAAAGTATCTGCTATGTAGACATAGCCTAAAAGACTGCGGAGAGTACCAAGGAGGCAGCAAGGCTGGCCTCTTGGGGAAAGGAAGAAACTTCAGGAGGCCTATGCAGGGCTTGCTGCCACTCAGAGGCATTGACTGAACTGTAACCAAGCCTGGCAGCAAGGAACTGGGTCTGCAAAGGAATAAACCACATTTTTTTCTAGTCACTTTGACTTTTCTCTATTTAAAAAGCATTTTTGTGACTATTTTGTCAATGCATGGGTTATGTGATCTTAGAAGCCTTAAGTTTCCTTTGGGAAGCTCTCTTGAAACTGGACAAGTCTTCTTCAAAGCCGTCATTGACTTTTAGTTTTTCCTAGTACCTCTGTCTGTGACAGTCTTGTGAAAAAGAAAGGAACACTTCTGTCCCTTTATGATGTTTCTCTAATTTTCCTCTTAATGGGTCATTCCGTGTACTATTGACGTCTATGAGCAATTGATTATGCATTTGCAGGGTACTCCTTGGGAAAGTCCAGTCCTCTTCAGTAAGTCTTATGTTTTATTTTTAAGCAGAAATACACTATTGCTTATAGTATATATTAACAGTTGGACAGTTCATGAACCTCTTTGACCTTTTCATATGATCTGATCACAAATCTTGTTTAAGTTATAGGACTTCAGATATCTTATGACTTGTTGTGATTGGTAATATGAGTTTACACTTACCTGCTAATTAATTGTGTGCAGTGCACTTACATGTGTATTTCTCCATAATGGACATTTATTTTAAATTACGTATTTACATGCCTGCTTGATGTTAAGCTCAGTTTAGAATGTGCCTTTCCCCATACTGGCTAAAGAGTGGTAAAGTTTCACTCTATATATGTATTTTAAAATTTTAATTCCCAGAGAATGCATTAGTATCCTAAAATCATTACTAATGCATCTATTAGCAGACGTCATTACTGATTCATCTTTTACTGTTTAATAATGGGAAATTCCTATTTCCAACCTTCAGCAGTGCTAACACTAATGTCGTTTTCTGTTGTCATCTCCTGGTTATCTTGCTCCAATATATTAGACATACAGTTCCTGACATCTCACTTCTAGTAAGTTGTCTGAATTGCTTCAGAGTAGAGAGGATAATTCATTACTAGAACAGTCCTAAAACCAACTATTTTGTCTTTTATTTTTTCCTTTTTTAATAGGAGAGAGAAAAATCTTCCTGTAGCATATAGATGCTGAAAAAATCTAGTTTTTCTCATGGCAAACCCCAAACTTTGAAGAAATGATGCCTCCAGCCCCCAGGTTCCAACACTTTTAGGCTAATTCTCAGTATCTTTCTGCTTAAAATGACATGGAAATTTAGATAAACTATACTTTTCACATTCTGAAAGCTACACTGTAAGGTGTCGACATTTAAAAGTGAAAGTGTTATTTCCAGAGCAAAACTGTTAAGTGTGGAAAAGAGAAATAGAGAGAGAGAAAAAAACCAAGCTAGCTGAAGATAGATCTTTCCAAGTTTGTGAATAATAGTATGTGACAGGATTTCTTGCAACAGAATAGGACAGATGCACATGATCCAGACAGTTCCTTTATGTCTATGAGTGTTACTTTGGTATTTCCTAACGATCTTACAATCAAATGTTGAAGAAAAGTTCTTATTCTTTCTCCTTATGCTGCTTTCCCTTCAGACTATTTTTTGCCAGCTCATAAATTGTCTGAACAAAATATCTCTGCAAGTTCCAACTGAAAAAAGGTTTAAAAAGTACACTTAAAAACTTTCTTCTTCTTCCCCTGTTATTCTTATAAAATCAATTTACATTTTTTTGGTTTCAGAAAAGGGAAACATTTATATGCCATTCGTTACCAGACATTTGAAATGAACAATATTTAACTGCCTTATTTGGCACGATAAGAAGGAAGTTTGTTTCTTCTGCTGTCACCAACTTAAAGGGGGTAGGTGCCGTTCTAGAGAGGTCTTCAATTTTGTCTTTTAGTGACTAAATGTAGACTTTTGGATTAGTGTTAAAACCTTCTTTGTTGGATTCAGCCTGATGGAAAATGACAATGAAGTGTTAACAATCCTCTTCTTTGCCCTCTTCTGTCTTCTTTTTATTACAGAACTTGTATTCACTTTAGTGTCAAATTGTACTATTTACATGCAAGTTCACTCAAGGGCTGTGCTTATCCTGGAATTGGATGTTTCTCCATATGGGGTAGGAGAAATGTGTCATTTGAAAGCCCATTAGCTTGGCAGTGGGGTTGAGCAGCAGCTATTTTCTGTGCAATTTTCCTATGATCGATGACTCTGCACATGTATCTTGGTGATTTTGTTCAGTCATATGTCCCTGTGTGGAGCTGGGTCACTCTGCTTGTGCACTGGTCCACTATCCCTGGAAGTTCAGAGATGAAGAGCCAAATTAAGATTTGAGGCTTCTGTATTCAGATGCCTGGCTATTTAAAAAACTCCTTGGAGAATGGGTGCTATATGTAGGTATAGCTAGATCCTTAATGTCCTGAAGGAATGGATGGGAATGTTTATAGTTGCAAAATTATTCAGAATAATGAGAATCTAAATGTCCTCAAGGAAGTTTTGGGGAAGAATCATAAACAGAAGGCAGGCACAGGGGGAAGTCTTATGGCACTTGGAGTTCTTTTTTAAAAAATATAAATTAGTACACACTGAGAAAAATTAATTTGCTACATATACACACTGAATTATATATTAAGTAACTCAGGAAAGCTGTGAGGATTAATGCAATGAAAACATCTGTTTCTGAAAACTGTGGACAAAGTGCTGGACTAAGAACTAGAAAAATTATTCTACAATAAAAAAAGATCTAATCCTGTTTGATCATTTGATCCTAAAAATGTTACCTGTTTGGTTTTTTTTTGCTTACATGACACATTGCTTGTACACTAGGGAAACAAACGGAACTCCAAGCCTGTGTTCACCTGTCGGTTGTGTCATCACTGAGACTGCAGTGGCATGGTGCATGTTTTGCAGCTTACATGGCCAAAGTGCTGTGAGGAACGGTACAGGCTCCACAGGGAAATGAGGTGGGATGTATGCACTGGCCCAAGTGCACAGATCCCTGCTGTGCAATGGCTTCAAGGCCCAGTGGGAGATCCTGCATAAAGTCATAGGGGATTGATGGGTTACCCCTCAAGACCAATAAAATGAGGGGGTTGAACAACTGGAAGACAAAATAATTACAATGAAGAGCAGTCTTGAACAGCTTAGGAATCAAAATTTTGAAAAAATGCAGATGAGGGGAAATTACGTTTGAGAAAAGGGGCTGAATCAAAATGGAGACTCTGGTTCATACACCAAACAGCTTTTTAATGGGCTATATAGGTGAAAGACAGTCTTTGGGAAAGACAATTCTAGTTCTTGAATTTGTAGTATCAGAAAATTTTGAATCGAATCTTTTAGCTGTTTTCCATTGAAAGATGCTGACATTCTCCATACGACTTTTGTCCATTCAAAGTACAGGCTTACTTTAGTAAAATACCAGATTGATACATGTACAATGACAGTGTATTTAACTCAAAGATGAGCCCCAAATTAGAGTTGGAAACCAGAAATACAGAATTTCTAGAGTAGAATACCTTTTGTACCTGTTGTTATATTTCATCTATGAAATGGGCTCAGCTGGAAAGTCAGATGAGAAATGCTTCATATTTGAGAACCGCAAGGGAAAGAAAAGCTTGAAAGGCAGTAGCCACATTTCACTGCATCTTATTTTTGTTTGGTTTTACACAGTATTAATTACATTTTTGCTAAATTAAACATGAGTACACAGCTGTTACTTCTAGTGTAACATTGCTAGAGTGAACAGTCAATGATAACTTGTCTTCGGAACGAGGGATGTCAAGAGCCATTTTATTCCTATTCTGTGTAGAAAAAAGAACCCTAATTTCCATTGGTATAAGATATTGCCTCTCTGAGGAATGCATATCTATCTTTGCAGGCAGTGACTTCTGATCATTAAAATTCAAGAAGTTTGGAAAAATTAGTAAGGTGTATGTGCTTCAAGGACAGAAATAGAAATCAAAAAAAGGGGTAAGCAATTTTCGCACTATGCACAAGAACACTTCACATGTACCTGAATATATTGTTAGTTAAGAGGAACACTCATTTTCTCTTCTCTGTTTTTTCCAGGAAGGGTGAAAATGACAATTCATATAACAAATAGTTCCATAGCGTGAGATGATCTTTTTTTTCAAAGCTGGAATTGTTTTCTTTCTATGTTATTACCTTGTAGCATAATCATTGTCTTCACTATTTCCATTTTGCACATGGCAAAATTATTAATTCTTTTGAAAATGCTGATGCTTGTGCAATAAATGGTGTATCTGTGAAGACTGAGTAGGTATAATAGTTTAAAAGATTGTCAATATATAATTCATTATCAGCAAGCTACTGTTTTGAATTTGGTCGTTATGCAGATATTGTGAAGTAGACAAAAGTGATTGCCATTTGCTAATGTATGTACAATTAACTGTCTTGGTTTGGACTCTAATGAACCTGCAGCGCTAACTCAGTGCATAAACGTGGAATAAAATTTTGCACTGCTGTCGTCAGCGTAGCCTCTTGCTCCTATTTTCCTTGCATGAGCTCCTATTGTTCCATATTGCTGGTGCATTATGCCACATAGGCACTACAAGATAACACAATTGGACATCTCCTTTTCTTTTTTTTTTTATGTACGTGGTTTTCACCCTACTCTACCTCCCTATTTCTGTGATAGTTTCCATTCTGAATCTCTTTGACTTAGACTAAAAGTACTAAAAACCCATATAGCCAAGAACATAGGTCAACACAAAGTGATTTTTCTCCATGGACAGCAGACTTGCTTTGTGAGAGACTTTTTATGTCAAAAATCCCAGTTATTTTCAAAGTGATTTAGAATAGCAAATTAACAGATCTACTTCTGAAAGTAGCTCTTCATTATATCATAGCAAAGAATTGTGATGCCTCACGTGACTGCTATCATGGCTCTTAAAGACACACTTTGTCATAACTGTATCACATTTTAATAATTCTATCTGACTTGCAATCTGGATTTTGTTTTTAAGTCATAAATGTGTAATGAGTGATAGGTAATCCTGATGCTTTAAATAGCAACCATTGCACCAGCTTGATGTGCAAGATTTTTGAAACATTTCTTACATGTTTATATGTAGTATGTAAAAGATATTTGTGGGGTGGGACTGGAATGGAGTGTTGCAAGGCATACATCTTCAAATACCTTGATCTTCTCTGTACTTTGCATTAAGAAAGTACCAATGTAATATGTTTCCCTCCCCCCCCCCTTAAAACTATAGTTTTTGTCCTCATTTTTCATGTTTTTGTGCATTAGCTGCTACTAATTAATAATTAAATTCAGAAGCTTATTAGTTGAAAATATTATTTCTGATATGTCAAGGAAGTCTTTTGTAGTAAACATTAAAACTGTGTATCTATCTTCAGCTATTTGAAAAGTGTTCTCCAGAAATTTGTGGCCAGAATTGTGCAAACAGAAGAGTAGATTAGCTAGGACAAGTGCAGAGAAACAGCAGCATGAACATCTGCCTTTTAGATTTTTCTCCTCCAGCTCATCTTTGTAATCCATGATGGGAGGAGAAAAAGGACCAGATTTCCTCCTTTACGTATTTTCTTCTTTATGGACAGCCCAATGTGCAGTCAATTTTTGTTTTAAGATCAACACCTGCACTTTTCTATGCAATAGCTGACATATTTCATAATTTTTAACATAAGATGGAACAGGGAAGACACTGGAAAGATATGTCAAAGTCAATTGCTTTCCTGGCCACAGCCTTTATACCTTGGCAGTTAGATTTTGTCCCTATTTATTTTCTTGGTATATGGAACACAGAAATCTTACATCTTGTAATTGAAGTAATAGGAAGCCTTACTAAGTAGCTCTCGTGTAGTTTTCAAATACCATTTTCTAAATCCTTGGATCTGTTACCTTCCATTGATTTTGTGGTTGGATATCTAGTTTCAATGAACACCAGAGAAATAATTATCCATTCTATTCATGGTCTGGTTTTCCTGATAATAATCTTTATACCAATTCATAAATCAGAAGTTATGAAACTCTTGAACAATTACTGTCAATTGTTGCTCTCTTACCTCAGTGAGCCTTTTCTTACAAAAGTAGTATCTTTGAGATCTGTTAGTTGCAAATTTCTTTCTCAAACTGATATTTGGCTTGTAGATTAAAAATCAAGAGTCATCCATGTATATAAGCAGATACAGATCAACACAATATAAATAAATTGCTATTACTATTTAACAAAAGTAGATCTGCTAAAAACTTGACAAAAACATCCTCAGTTTTAATATTTCTTTGAAGCAATAGTCGCTGATAATGCTAATTAACACAATGTAGCATCTAAGATTACAACGTATTTCTTCATAGTTTTTCATGTAAAGTAGCTACAGATATTTTTCTAGATGAATTACTAATAAGTGTGTACTATTAATACATGGAGAAGCAAATATATGTCTAGCAATTTCCATTAATTTCCTGTATAAACCAGGAGTTTTTCCTATTTTATTATGCAATTCCTATGACATCACTATCTGTAATATTATGCTGTGGTATTAACAGGTTAATGTCTAGGTGAAATTACTTTATGTAAAACAAAGACAGATAAAATCATTCAAAATGTATATTAGCTGCATTTAATCACTTGTTTAAGATGTATTTTAATTATATAAATGCAGATAAATGCAGCCAATATAAACTGTGCCCTATAAGAATGATTAGGAAAGCATTTATAATGTATCTTTCTAAGGCAATATGCTTCACTTTAAAGGACTGGTATTTCCTACAAAAAAACTTTATGTTGTCTGGAGAAGCTGATAAGGAAAAATTTGAATTCTGATCAGATGCTTGAGGTGAGGACCAGCAGTAAATACTCTTTGTTTAGAGTAATGATGGGAAATAAAAGTCTAAATACAGCTTCATCGGTTGAAGAGTGCATGTACTGATTTAACTGAAAACATATATTTTTTTCTCCTTTCTAGTTTAGATAAAAGTATGTTTGGGAATCATATTCGGAGTTTGTACTTTGGTGGGGTGCAAGTAATATTTTGCTGCATGGTAAAAAGAGGAGAAAATTATAATAAAGATAATTCAAATGGGAACAGCAGGAAATAAAATATTCTGTGGTGTCAGTGCAAGAAAAGACTCGGTGATACTTGTGAAGAAGGGTGACTGTACAGCATGAGAGATGTTTAGTAATTTCAGGTGACTACATCTGGCCTACACCTACCCAGCTTTCTGACTGCAGCACTTGACTGGCAGCTGGACAACCTGTCTTTCCATTTGTGACTGAATAAATTGTATTTGTGAATGACTAAAATATTCATCACATAGTCAATATTCGTATTCTGGAGCATTATAACCTCTGAGAAATAATCAGATACAATAGCTCTCTGTTTTACTTTGAAAGATTGTAATTCTAGTAGTCTAGAAAATGGAGTTCCTTGAGGTGAAGTAGTACTTGTATATGTAGATCACACGTATGAGGGACTATTTTTTTTCCCCCCAGAATATAAAATGTGATTCAGTTTTAGTAATACCCAGACGTCATCTCCTAATGGGTCAAAATTAGAAATATTTTATTATGATCGTGGGCTGCTGACCTTCAGTGCAATTGTTCACATGAGTGTTAATAGTTGGCTGCATCTACATTTGTGTTGTGCAATCCTAAGACTTCCAATGGGAGTTTATGACAATTTTTGTTACTTCTTTCCAGATTGTTTATTAGTTTACTGACATTTTACCCATTGTACATTTCAGAGGAAAATACAGCTCAATATATTTCTGAGAAATCAAAGAACAAACAGGCTTGAGAAATAGTTTTGACTGAAAACTTCAAAACAAATTTTAAAAGTCATTATGTTGCTATGACAATTAAAATTCCAAATTTTATATTTTATATTTTATAAAAACTGCACAATTTTAAAGTGTATATCTGTGTTATAAAAAATAGTAAAAGTTAGAAACAAAAGCAAAATTCTCTTTTTCTTTCTTCCAAAGTAATAGTCCATAGCCGTATTCAAAGCAATTCAATATGAATTTAGTAAGCAATAAATATTTCAACTTTTTTATTCTGGTTAGTTCTGCAGAACCAATGAAATAAAAGGGGAGTGAGTCTGAGTGCACATCACCATCGTCGAGAAAATCATTAACCCTTGTCTGATTGTCAGTGTCTCTAGACTAGTCATAAGACACTATAGTAACAATAAAGTCATAAAGCTGCAGTGGCGGAGCACTGATACAATGCGAAGGGAGCTAAGTTACCAGGCCAAATTCTGTATTTGCTTGTATACTTGCAGTCTGAAACTGTCCCTCTAAGGCTAAAAGGAGTGGAGCTGTTATTGGCTGACACGGGGCTCGCTACTCAGTTGTTTGCCTGTGTCCCAGAATGTAGTAGAACCATGGAGACCCACAAGTGAACTCTGTCTTAAATGTACTGAATGGCCTTCATTTCAAAAATGGTGGATATGGCTCTTTTGGGATAGTACCACCTATTGGATCTATTTTTTTGGAAGAGGAGTACCTGATAGAGCGTTGCTGTGCATGCAAGTCTGATAATAATAAAGGAAAAGTATCACCATTGTCTTGAAATTGCTGCATCCTCAGGCTTCCTAATTGCAGGCATAGTAGTAATGATGTTATGGTAAAGTTTTCAAACAATCTACTTCTTCAGTCAAATTTTATGAGCAAATATGTAGATATTCACATACACACACATATATTGCAAGTATATTTTTGTAATCATGAAAGCCTACAATTTAGTTATATTATCCAGCAAGTCACTGGTATAAAACTGGCAAAACAAGCAGCATTACAATGGAATTGTATGCAGAAGGAAGAAAAGGCAACGTCTATAGATTTATTTAAACTAAACTGGTAAGAATACTAACTTGCAGTTTTCAAGACACTTCCAGCAGAAAAGCTCCAAAAACCTTTTACATAGAAGATAAACAACAGAATGGTGCAAGTTTGACTTCATCTTCTGGCAGAGGAATTCATGAGAAAACATAGCCGGGCTTTACAAAGAAGTGAGGATGCATTTTGTTTTACTTTCTCCATTGACAGCCTAAGAGGCTTCTGAGCTTATTCACTGGTGCACTTCCTTTCGTAGGGAACAGTAGGGCTCTTTTCTGTGATGAGGTCAATTAATGCAGCCAGAACCTCTTACTATTCAGGAAAATAACCCAGAAGATGATCGTTCACGTGAACTTGTGCACCTGCGTAATTAACCTATTCTTAAAAAAAGCATGGTTAGAGTAGACAACTATGCGAATACCAGAGGGGATGGAGGTGACGAAAGAGAAGAGATACCTAAATCTTTTAAATTATCTTTATTTACTACAGATGGAAACAAAAGAGAGAGCCCACAGTAAGCACAGAGAATCAGTGGAAGAACATTAGAGGATAAAGTCACCACTGTCACTGCTAAAAGGTTTTCTGTTTTTTTTTCCCCGATAGGGCAAAAATTCTCATTGCAGTTGATCTTAAAGGGAAGATATAGAGAATGCATTCAATTTTTATTAAAAGCAGTTAAGTGTAATTTATGCAGTTGACAATTTGGGAAATGTGTATCATTTAGGATAAAGTCTGAAAAATGAACAAGAACAGATATGAAATATACATTGGGAGAATGAGGTTTAACAGTTCTGGTAAATGAATGTATTACTGCTACTGCAAGTCTCTGCAGTTTCTTGAGCTGAGTTGTTTGTGCCTAATTGCTTGGGTCAGATGAGAATGGTTAATGTAGCCACTTGCTTTATGAAGCAGCTTGTGGGTAGGAAGGTGTCTAAGATCGGTCTCTAGAAAAGCAAATTCTGTAGGGCTGTCTCCTGTTATGTGTGAAAGGATGGAGATTCAATAACGTTGTTTTCAGATTTTCACAGAGATGAGCATCTGGTTTGTGTGAATGCAAAAAGTTTAGATGGGTATGAGCCAGGAGTTTAACTTGTCCTCTGGAACAAGAGGGGAAGCAGAGGAAAAATTGCATCTTGGCTCCTTCATTTCTTGGCTTTTAATGGTGTGATACATGTGCACTCTGCCCTTGCTAGTATTTGGGGAGTTATGCCATACCAGACCAGAACAAATCAGGTACATTCAAATTGCATTTGCGTGGGGGAGGGCAGGGAAGGGCATAAAAAAGCCACCGGAGACGTCTCTTGCTCTGGTTCTGACTCTGGTAGTGGGAGATGTCATCTTCCTGCTGCTTATCAGAGCTTTCACAGCCCAGCCGGCCATAGTGTCAGCGTGCTACAGCTATCTGAGACATCCGAGTTTTTCCTGAATTCAGACCATCAGTGAAACAGGTATTTGCAGATCAGCTGCTGGGGTATACAAGCTGTTTAATGAGTGCTCACAAAACTTTTCTGTATGCTGTGTGTGAGGTGCTACTAAGCTTCAGCAAAACAGCAGCAATGAAGCAGCGTTTTCCCCTGCTGGCACTCAAAATAATCTCAGTCATTTCCAAACTGTTTATGCACTCACTATCAAGCTTTGATACTTAGAACTACACATTGAGTTATCATACCCTACACCCTTAAGAACTATTCATTGAGTTATCATACCCTAAATCCTTATTTTGATAAAGGTTTCAAAAATCATCTCTGTCTAAATTTTCAAAAGTTACTAAGAAACTTGAAGTTTTCACTGGATTTATGTCAAATTTTTTGAGTGTTTGCTGAAAAATACAGGATTCAGGGTTAAATAATTCACAAATTCCAGTTGAATTTAAAAAAAAATCCTGTCTGTGGAAAAAAAAAGCATAGAATAAGAAAAACATGCAATATTAAAATCCTTGAGATTCAATATGAATTTTGCAAGGAAGTCTTTTAATGTAGAAAATAACAGAAACTAATTATAGAAAGGTTAAAGAATATTAAACTGCAGTACAAAAATAAGATTCCTGTTCAATAGAACTCTGTTCTGACTTTTTTTGTCAAGAAAGAAAATGGAAAATTTAATCTAAAGCAAACTAAAGCCAAATTCCTTCAAATAACCTTCTTTCAATCGGAAGCTTGAAGGAAAAGTTATTCAATATACTTTACTCTGAAGTCCTAGTGACTTTTATTGCTTTAAGTTATTTATTAAGAAATCACTTAAGTGTTAAGTTTATTATTAAGAAATCACTTAAGTATTTTTGAACTTTTTATGGTTAAAAATTTGACTGAAGTGTATATGCTTATTGGTATTTACTTTGAACACTTTAAACATTTAATACACTTTGAAATATTTGATTATTTTCCTATGGTTGGTACCTACTATCTAGTAAGTAGCCATGTAATTAATCAATAAATTAAGGACTTTTTTAGGTTAATACTCTGCAAAAATATTTTCATTTCATTCAAAATTATTAAAATTATTTCAGTTTTCAAATCTAAGGCAGAGGTGATCCCATATCTGACTTTCTCTTTGTACTTTATATTTGGGCTTTTTACTTTCACCAGACATTTTGAAAGAAAAGTTCCTCACAGCATAATTTTTCATCTTTGGTGTATATCTCCAAGGTCACAGTCAGAACAAGCCCCATCAAGTGAAGAGTTGTTTTGCTGGCAAACAGTGACTGAGATTGGTGATGGAACACTGTAAGCAATATACCAATTAGAGTAAAGTGGAATTTAAATTTTAAAAAAAGCTCTGTTACAGTTCTGGCTCATTGTTTTCTAAAGCAAAGAAAATCAACAAATAAATACTATTGAAGCATTGCTAGCAGGTAAACTTCTTGTGTTTTCTTTTGGATTGCAGCGGATTTCCTTCAGTGGCTCAGCTGCCCATGGGAAAAAAAATAATAAAAAAAAAGCAACAGCTATATATTAGCATAATAGTTGAGCTTGAAAAGCATGTGGTTTTTCTAGACCGTTTTCATGTTTGACATCATTTGTCAACAGAATAATAAATGTTGGTGGAAAATGTTTTTACTACTTTGTGACCACCAATAATGTTAGTATGGCCAATATCAACAAACATAAAGCACACGAGCATAAAAGGAAGAAGAGAGTTCTGGGAGGGACCATCATGGGCAGCAATCCCATGCTGGGAGTAGCCCATGTATGAAATCATCATTACACAGACTGTCTGTGCCGGTATACAGCTGGAAGAAGCCCTTAATAATAGGACAGGGTGTCAGGACTAAGTAAAGGAGAGGGGGGAAGTTTAGCAGAGGAAAATTAGGAAGTGCAGCACAGTTTTTTTTTTCCATGGGAAAGACCAAAAAGCCTCCCATGCTTTTAGAAATTATGGTGCATTATATACTGTCTACAAGTCTTGCAGCTATTTGGCATGTGCATAAACAGTGTGATATGTGTGAATAATTATGCTCAAGCCAAGGTTGCCAATAAGTCTCCCAGATCCCACTAATCATTTTTGACTTTAAGTGAAATTTTGTATTTGGATTGTAATTTTTGTTATACTCTAGGAATGATACCAATTCCAAAAAGCTGACCGCAATAAAATAACCTTCAGTCTGGTGTCAGCTTAGATCTCTGTCCATGGCAGATATTGGTGAAATTGAGGTGTTAAGGGCACAGGACAGAGGACTAGATATGAAGAAAGAGGGAGGTGTCCCTCCTTAATGAGAAGGGTTGCAGGATTTTAGCTGAACTGTTTTTATTCACAGCGTATGCTTGCCCCAGGAAGGATGAATTTGTCAGACTTCAGGTGATTTAAGAGAGGTAGGCTTAGAAAAAGGACACACACACATCAGCAGAATTGCTATCCCCAACACATAAATAAACCTTTAGAAAAATAAGACTTCTTTTAAATGGAAAAGCAGGTCTCTCCACACATAAATAAACCTTTAGAAAAAATAAGACTTCTTTTAAATGGAAGAACATGTCTCTTCCTGTTCAGGAACTAGCTAACTAGGAAGAGCTCTGTTTTATAATTTATTTCAGTCTAACAAACTAACAGTAACCAACGCAATTAGGTAATCTGTGTGGAAACAAAAACAGTATATGCGTCGTTTCTTTGTGAGATTTCAATTAATTATGGGCACTGAAAATTTATGAATTTCTGAATACTGTTGGTTAGAAGGGAATCTATAATTCTACAAGTGATCCAATGGTTTTGAAAATGCTGACTTTGGAGTTTTTTCTGATGAATTCTCCAGTTTGAATATTGACTTATCTTTCTCCAGGAAAGTCTTTTTCTAAATAACAGTGTGGATGAATGCCTTTATTTCTAAGCCACTGAGCAAACTTTTACTATGAAAATTCAAGGTATAGCAACTGAAGTGAACAAGCTTGTGAGGAAAATTGCTAACCAAAACAAATAATTTTATTTCATTGAAACCTGGAAATAAAAATATTTGAAATACTTTAAGAACAGAGAAAGGGAAAGATCTAAATTACACATACTTTTTGTTGTGCCCAAGAAGTTAATACATTCAGAGCAATTTTTTTGTATCATTTATGAGAAGAGAAAAAGTTGAATATAACTTTATCCAAATCTGTAAATGCTTGAAGAAATACACTGCACAATATTTGTGCATAACCTGATAGAATAGTGATTTTTGACGTTTTGCAATATCTACATTGACCTAAATTTTAAATTTTAAGTAGGAAGAAATCTATACTGAAGTGCATACTTTTAGTTCTTGAGAAATGACTGTAGTGAGGGGAAAATGTTCACTTTTGCTTCGGATTTCTTTGCTAGTAAGTTTGCAGATTTGGCTGTTTTCTTTACTATGTAATTCCCATTTCCCATGGTCACAGTCAGATATTAACTTTTCCCTTGAAAATTTGACTAGCTCTGAGTCCTATATTAGCCCTATATGTTGTCTGGATTTACCATTTCAAGCTTCCTATAAATATTTTTTCTCTACCTTGACATTTGGAATACTAAGGTTTACCTTTCAAAAGTAAAGAAATACATAAAGAATAAATACAACATAAATATTTTTGGATGTGGAAATATCAAGTTTTTTAGTCCAAATTAGGACTGCAAATGGCAACCTCTAAAATCCTGTCTCACATTACTGTGGCCACGAGTGTGGATGGAGAAGACAGTCTGAATTATTGAGTACTGTGGTAAGCTCTGGCTTCATTTGAAAGTGCTAAGAGCTGTGGCAGCAGTACACACAGTTTCCAAAACAAGGTCTAATTAGATAGAGGCAGTTATGGCACCATCAGTAGGGATTTAAATACAAAGAAATTGTAGATGTGATTCTGAAAGCTCTTTTATTTATTACAATGCTGTTGCACACTTAATGCTTTGAGAAGAATTTTATTACCATCTAAAAGCAGTTGTACATTAAATCTTCAAATTAGCTTCTGTTCTGTTTGAATGTAAGTATCTTCTTACACTGGGCAAGAGTTCAACAGTAAAGGGGAAGAGAGCTTTGAAGCTTTAGATGATACAATGACAGACTGCTCCAAACTATCCTCAAGCCTGCACTTCTAGTACACAAATTTACAGTTCACAAATTTACCTTAAGAGCCCTGACGAGAATTCTTCATGAATGCTTAGGATTTTTCTCCCTTTTTCTTGTGCTGCTTTGTATTTTCCTGAATTCACTGCAGTACTTTATGCCCTAGCTTCCTTCATTTCAGCTTGCAAGCCAAAGTTAAGCAAGTTTTGTGCTAAATAGCAGTTGCCTTTCTCTACGGGAAGCAGAAAAGTGCCTTTGTAATGCGCCACTGGAAATGTTTCAAAGTAAGTTTGTATGAGTAATCATTAGCTGGCCAGAGCATATAGGGAGTTTAGCTTTGGTTAATTGTCTTCGAAAAGGAAGGAGGAGAAAAAAACCTGGAGATGGTTCTCACGGACAGGAAAAATACAGGCAGAAAGTACAGCCAAAAAAGTTGTCAGGACAAAAGAAAATACACCTTTCTCAGCTCTGCTAAAGCCACTTCTCCTTCAGTGGTTTGCCCCTACATATCTTTTAAATACTGTTGTCAGTTTTCTTCCCCCAAGAAAAATATCTGTGAAATATCTAAATCCAAAATATTTCACCTTGCAAAGCTACCTGGGTGCTTTCTGAGGCTGTAATTCAGTAATTGTGTTTCCATTCTCTTGTCTGTTACGGTCTTAGGTTAGGTTATATCTCCTGTGGTACCTATCTGTCAGTCCTCACTAGGAGTTGGTGATTATTGTGGGTCATGGGAAATATGTGCATGGGAGCTAAGCCTGCTGCAGGCATTGTAAATATTGAGAAGCAGAAAAATAGATCCCATGAGGTATCATAACTGTATGATATTTCTGTTGGGAAAATCTCTTAATGAATGAAAAATAAATCCTTGGAAAGTTAGCAATTTCTGTTTTAAAATGTTGTTTGGTTGGAACCTGATGTTTTTACTGAAGACCGATTTAGCAAGCTGATTGGAAATACCTGATCTCAAATTTATTTTGTCTCAGGAGATGTTACAAGATGTGTGTGCCAAGACATGATCAAGAAATTATCTGTATCTCTGTCAGGAAAGCATATGCAGTTGCTGAGACCTAGCCATGGCATTCATTTCTTTGCTGGTGGTTTCACAGAGCAATACAGAAGTGGTGGTGAAGTTTGCACGAAGAAAAACTGAAGAAGTAAATTCTGTTTCTTATTGCTCCTGCATAGAGCCTTTCTGAATGTTTGTGGGGGGTGTGTGTATGTATGTGAGTGGAGGGGACGAGATTCTCGGAAGGTAAAATGGAAACAAATAACCAAGAGATTTGCACTAACCTGCTTATGACATTAAGTTGCCCCTTTGTGAGAAATAAGAGCTACCTTTGCCTTTATCTGTGTCCCAGGTATGCTGTTTCTCCTAAGGTCTCAATCACTGAAAATAGTTTATATGAGAAGCAAAAAAATCACCAAAACTCAGAAGTCATTGATGCAAGTTTCCATCATATTTTTTGTGTCCCTCTGCTTGCCTGATACCTACACTGATTACATATAGATTGAGGATATACCACAACAGGAAGCTGTGATCTGTAGCTACTCAATGACTTTCAACCATGATTCCCAGTGCTGTTTCAGTTGCTTAGGCTGCCTTGGAAGAGAATACAGAACAGGCGTGTCCTACACAAGGCAAGAAAACCAGTGCCAGTTACTGCAGTGCAGAAGCAGCACAGCAAAAAGCTCCAGAGGGGCTGGACTGAGCACAAGCAGGTGAATGGAAGCAGATGCTGGTTTTCTCCCATGCTGCACTCCACCAGGCCTTACCAGAGCCTTCTTAGGGAAATATTTCCAGTGAAGTACCTCTTCCTGAAGAGCCAATTTTGAAAGCTGTGCTTATTAAAGTATTTGGGCCCTTAGAAAGCAAGAGAAAAGGAAGACTGTCCTCTATGCAAACTTAGGCAATTTCAGTGGAAAAATCCATAAATGCTTTGTGATTTCCAAGCGTTTCCATGAAGAATGTAACCATGTGTTGAAGGTCCATGTGGCAGAGTAATTTTTATGATGCAGTCATCTGAATAACTTTGACAAAGGACAGGAAAGCTGGAAATGACTTCAAGTTTTGGAATAGGCTTCTTATACTGTCCTAAAATAGGTTGTTGCCTGACTGGGATGCTTAAAGAAGCATTTGTCTGCTAGGATGCTGGGGAAGAATGCCTGCATGTGTTCTATGATGATGAAGACACAGAAAGGTTTGGGTTTTAATGGCTGTCTGGCTGATTTATTTTTTAATTGATTATTTTAATATTACTGAAATTTAATTGTATTATTTATGGCATATTAGGGTGCCTAGAGCCTTGCCAAAGTTATTCTTCAAAATGAAGTAGGGTTGAATAGAATAGACTAGACTATTTCAGTTGGAAGGGACCTACAACAATCATCCAGTCCAACTTCCTGACCACTTCAGAGATGACCAAAAGTTACAGCATGTTGTTAAGGGCATTGTCCAAATGCCTTTTAAACACTGACAGCCTTGGGGCATCAACCACCCCTCGAGAAAGCCCGCTCCAGTGTTTACCTCTTGGTAAAGAAATGCTTCCTAGTGTCCAGTCTAAACTCCCCCCTGGCACAGCTTTGAACCATTCCCACATGTCGTATCACTGGATCTCAGGGAGCAGAGCTCAGCCCCTCCCTCTCCACTTCCTCTCCTCAGAAAGTTGTAGAGAGCAATGAGGTCACCCCTCAGCCTCCTTTTCTCCAAACTAGACAAGCCCAAAGCCTTTAGCCACTCCTCACAGGACACTTCTTCCAGCCCTTTCACCAGCTTTGTGGCCTCCTCTGGAGGACCATTCAAGTACCTTGTCATGGTTCTCACAGACAGGACTTTCTAATAGTGCATTCAACTCCTGCATCCAGATTGTTGATAAATATATTGAACAGAAATGGCCCTAGAATTGAGTCTGGAGGAACACTGCTGGTGACCCGTTGCCAGCCAGGTGTAGCCCCATTAACCACAACCCTTTGAGCTCTGTCTTTCAGCCAGTTCTGCACCCAGCGCACCATAAACCCACTCATCTCACAGTTGGACGACTTGTCTAGAAGGATGTTGTGAGCAACAGTAGCAAAAGCCTTAGTAAAATCCAGAAAAACTGCATCCACACCTTCTCCTCATCCACAAGGCGGGTAACCTTATCACATTAGTTAAACTGGACTTTCCTTTTTTGAACCCATGTTGACTGTGTCTGATGATTGCATTTTTGTGTAAATGCCTTTCAATAGTACCCAGTACAATATTCTCCATAATTTTTCCAGGAACTGAGGTTAGACTAACAGGACTGTAGTTCCCTGGGTCTTCCCTCACACCCTTATTGTGGATTGGAATAATGTTGACTAGCTTCGAGTCAGCAGGGACCACCCCAGAGTCCCAAGACCTTTGGAAGATGATCAAGAGGGGTCCTGCCCTAACATCCACTAGCTCCTTCAGACCTCTGGGATGAGTTCCATCAGGCCCCATGGACTTGTGAACATTCAGCTGATACAGCTGGTCCTTTACGGTTTTAGTGTCCACAGATGGAAAGTCACTGTTCCCACACTCATCACTGTCTGACTCAGGGGACTGGACAGCCAAAGTTCTATCAGTATTATTAAAGTATTATCAAAATGCATTGAATGCCTCTATTTTTTCTTCATCCCTGTTAGTCAGATGACCATCTTCAACAAGTATTGGTCCAATGTTTTCTTTAGACCTTCTTTTGCTATTAACATACTTAAAAATGACCTTTATGTTATCTGAAACAACACTGGCTAGTTTCAGCTGTAATTGAGCTTTGGCCTTTCATGTCTTCTCCTGGCATAAATGAACCACAGCTCTGTACTCTTGCTGCGAAGCCTGACCTTGCTTCCAGAGACCATACTGCTTCTTTTTCCTCTTGAGCTCTATGAGGAGTTCCCTGTTTAGCAAAGCTGGTTGTCTGCCCCTCTTGCTTTACTTATGACACAGTGGAATTGCCTGTAATTGTAATATGTAAGGAAATAAACAGGAAAATTTATTTTTTGTACTTAGTTCTGGAGCCCTAATGGGCATAAGTTACTTACAGCTGATTGTCTATTCATATTATAGCTCTCATATTATAGCCATAAACAAAGAAAAAGCCCTCCCCAGGCCATCTGTAATGATCAGATACAAAGAACTACAGAAAGAAAATATTTTGTAATATGTGTAAAATTTTATTTAGCTAACCAAATCAAGGTGCTGTTCTATGTTTTTTGAGTGTCGTGCATATGCCCAAAATTTAAACTAGCAGGTATTCAGGTATGTAACAGCATTATAATAGCAAATTGTTCTCCCTCTTTTTTGAAAAATGACTTGCAGTTTTGCTCTTTAGTTGTGTCTGTGACAATCTTGTTTAGAAGGGGTGCCCACCAAAAACAGTACACCACTGCTGAAAATAAGTTGATGGATAATGTTGTTTAAGCATCACAGGCAATGAAAAGGACTATGAGCAAAGGGGTTCATTATTCTCAGTCAAGGCTATCATGTTTTCAAACAGTTATGTGGCTCTGTAAGAGATCCCTAGATAAGAGCTTTAAGGTTTCAGAGAGGATATTCTGGAAGGAGCAGATAATGACCTTAGTGTTAGAGAGGCTTAAGGATTTAGTGTTAGAGTAGATACAGAGACCACAAATAGAGGATTTTAATTTTGAAACATCAGAACAGATTTGAGTAATGTCAGAAAACGCCTTAAAAATCAAGACAGTATCACAAACTATGAAACTGAAAAAGGATTAACCTGCCTTTTTGGTTCACAATTGTACAATCCTTTGCAAATGTTGCTTGCCAGTAATAGTATTTGATTTTTAACCCGGTTAAATCTGGTCTGTTGCAAGCTGAATTCCACTTCAACCACATGGGAGCTATTTGTATTGCCTTGTAAGTGTTCTTTTTTCTTCTTGTTTTTTGTCTTCTGCAAAACCAAGTAGGTAATTCAAGATAGAAATTTATTTTGTTTCCCTGTTTCTCTGGGCTGTGAAAATGTCCTCCCAAAACTAGAGGTTTCATAAATACATGTATAGACTGTACTGTAACTATGGAAATCTATGGAAATCTAAACATAAACATGATAAAGTTTTTTTCTCATCTCACTTCTTCATTTTTTGTTAGATACCAGTTACTAAGGTGGTAACATAGGTGTTACCTAACTAAGGTGCCACATAGTGGCAGGGTTTCCAAGTTGCTACTAGCGTGAATTTGCTCAAATCTGCTGCATTTAATAGACCCATACAAGCTATCCCATATGAGGAAAAAGCTATTTCTATACAGTTTACCTGTTCAATGCTTTTGCTTTTATCTACATAGTATTTTTGTTGGGGTGAAAATCTATTGACTTTTAAATAAGGAAATAGCCATAATTCATATTCCTCCCTCTCCCTTTTAAAAAGTTGAAAACAGATCACCTGTTGAACACACTTTGAAATAACTATTCCCTTTTTTATACATTACGTAGAAGCTATACTGGGATCAGTTATCTATAGCTATTAGGCCTACATTCACGGTTTTTTGTTGGGGTTTTTTTTTTGCAGAATAGTGTAAATTTGACCAAACAGTATGAGTAATTTAACAGCACATGATCATTAGAATTTAGGGGCAAACCAGAGGTTGGATGCACTATATAACAGCAAATACTGACATCATGTGTCAGCAGTCTGAGCGGTGGTAGCTTATTGATCTTACTGTACATATGAGACCATGGCTTGATTTCCCAAATCACCACTTAAGCTGACAATTAAAACACATGGTAATGAGCAGCCAGTTTTCAGATCTCAGTGTATTGAGCAAGCAAGTTAGAATAGCTGTCTCCTGGGGAGGTGGAAAAACAAGTGAAGGAAATTAGGAAGACATTTCTGGATTGCATCTCAGGAGTAACTAGCAAGTCTGTGATTCACAGTACCCATGGCTGAATTTCTACAGTTTATGGCGCTAGGGAACCAGTAAAGATCTTTTATCAAGGTAGATCTGAAATATTTCTTTACATGTTGACTACAACAGTATTCCAGGATCCCTACCACCAAATATTCATGTGAATGTTTGGAGGCTGCTGCCAGGCAAAGTCCAACACAATGATTCATTTCTGCTTTGTTTTTCAGAGCTTCAGTGGGGCTTTAGTAAACCTGGAGCTTGCATGCCCAGGTTACACTTCACTGACTGTGCATCAGTTTAGTAGTGATGTTTTGGGGGTTTGGTTGGGTTTTTTTTCTTCCCCAAGGTGTATGTTGATAAATTATTTGGAAGGAACTGTAGCTTATAGGAGGAAATGCGTATTTTTTAAATGCTCTAACTTGATTTTCCCAAATTCAGAAATTTGTTGCACTGCCTGTTTGCTCATGCTGTCTCCTTGTGAAGCTCTGCATCTCTGGAAATGTAACCAATTATATTTTGATGCATAAACACTTGCCTGATTGCTCTGCATCCTTGTTTGCCTGTGTGATGGATTGAATATATGACAGCTGTCCCCAGAGGCCATCCTGAAAATAAGATGTTGCAACTCGAGTTTATCCAAGTGAATAAAACTGAAAATACCTCATAAGTACATAGAAACTGATTTTTTTTTTCTTTCATGCTAGTAAGAGAGATTAAGATGCAATAACATCAGTCACATTGGGGGAAACTTCTTTAAATACCTGAGCCCATTATAAAAATATGGAAGTTGGGACATGCATTGTGTACTGATAACAGGATGTCACCATGGACACCAACACAGAAAAGTCAAATATGATGAAGGAGAGAAAAGGGAAAGAGGAGAAGATGTAGTATCCATGACAACAAGTGGAAAGAATAAGACTCTAAAAAGTTGAAATCCCGGTGCTTGTCTGTATTATTAAAATGAAATTTGCAAAGTTAGATACACCTAAAATATTATTTCTGTGCAGCTGGATTTTGTGCAAGTTGTCAGTGTCAGAGATTCAAAGGAAGTTCAAATGGTGCATGAATCTTTTTTATTGTATTTGTATATCCCTGGAGTGATTTGTGTGAAACCAAACCACAGCTAGGTGAACAGTGGAGATCAGATCCAGTTATCTTTCTGTGTACATATGTATGTATGTAAACCTGTCCCTAGTCTGAGTGTCTGCATTGGCTAATGGTGTGACACAGTATATTGCGAATCTGTGTGACAGCCTGTAATTTGATACGGTTCAGTATGACCTGAAATAAAATAATGTGGTACGGGGAGATGAGTTGGATGGATTAAGAAATATTTTTTTCTTCTGACGTGACAGGAGCTCTCCTTTTGAAGCTTGAGTATGCAGTGCAAGTGCAATGGACAGAAAAAGAGTGACAGGATAAGTGCTTTCGTGCTGTGTGATGCCCAGAGGATACTCTACATTTCTGTCTCTATGAAATATTTTGGGCTACTCTATACGCATCTAGTTAAAACTGCTTTTCATTTGCTACATTGTATTTGATTTGACCTACTGGAGTTCTAGCATGTAGTCCATGTGATATTGTAATGCCTTCTTGCAAGGGAATGTGCTTTGGGACTTGATGTTGCAGTGAATATATAATTGTAGAATTTCTTTCCTAAAACACAATTCTTAAGCAGAAAGCATTCTTGTACAAAAAGAAATAATGAGATACTAATTTTTTTTAAAGTTACTCCTTTACATTGTAGAAGTATTTGTAAATACTATTTAGTAAAAGAAGTGAAATAAAAATACTGCTGTTTTAGAATTCAGAAATAGGAGGCAAAGCTCCTAAAAACATTGGTGAATATATGTTGTTTTCTTATATTTAGTGAGAGCTTGTATTCCCAAGCAGCATGGAACTCGAGAGCATTTTTATTCAAATGCCTAATTGTGTCCCTGCATGAGCCAGACCCAAAGCCCATTCAAATTAGTGGACAGAATCCACTGTCTTTGATTGGAATTTGGTTAAAGCCTTAAATGCAGAATAAAATGCACATTTGTGAAAGAGAGGTAGCTGGTCAGTGGAATCCAAATAGTCTACTCGAAAATAGTTTGAAACGAGATTTTTATGTTGACTGCATGCTGTAAATATGCTGCATAAGTTCTACCATAGAAATACGCCTGACCATACTTCTTTTTATTTATATGTACTTGTTACCTAAATGATAAAATTTTAGACATACCAAGTCAGAAGAAAAGCAGAGGAAGCAGCAAGATATTTAGTGCAAATATGCATTTTTTAAAATGTGATTACAAACCTGTATTTATTCTCTAATCGATGTATAATGCAATGAGTTACAGAAAAGAGCAGTTTCTAATCATGAACCTTAGTCCATTTGTACTACACAGGTTGAACTTGCTCATATCAGGTATTTACTTTGATGGAAGACCTCAGAAAAATAGCTGGGAATCATAAGAAGTGGGATTAGTAATTCAAGAGTTGCAGTTAGATACATATATATATATTGTTCACATATGATAAAGCTCTTATACTTTCCCTGAATAGCCAAAATTATGAGATCAGGGGAGATGTGGAAGTAAAATATTAAAGTAAATGCAGAAAGCTAAATGAAATGGGAGATTTATAGAGAGGATATGAAAAGGAAGAAAGATGAAAAACCAGAATAATAGCAATTAGTGGAATTCATTCCCAAAACAAGGAAAAAAGGAACTTTTTAGAAGTTGCAGTAATCATGTATTGCCACCTGCATGAGAAGATTGGAGAGATCGTAGTGAGGTCTTGGATATGATCTCCTTCATTTTGAGTTAAGACTTTGTATAATTGATTTAAAGTGATATACATTTTACAATTCACAGAGCTCAAAGCTAGGTTGCATGTTGAATTTTGATAGAATTACCGTGAATAAACTGAGAATTAAAACTCAAAAACTGTGTTATAAAATTAGACTTGATATTATAAAGTTAATTTCTGTACTAAATGCGAATGTGTTACTTCTCAAAAATATTTTGTATAGTGTTTGTATTGTTTGGTAGTGAAGGGAACAGGAAGAAATCTGGGTAGTATGTATTCAAGTCCTAATGCTGACACAGATTTATCCCTAATGAAGTCCACTGGGGTCCATAGAATCTTGGTCAGTTAAACTTCTTTTGGTCCACAGCAGATCCTTGTGGCCAGGATTTCACCTGCATTTATAAAGTATGCATATTTGTATACCCAGATCTAGGATAATCCGCCACTTCTAAGCAATATGCTTACAGGAAAAAAAACCCTCTACAACCAACACAATCAAATAATTCCAAGAAAAATCATTGGCAGGAAAAGGCAGTTAGTTGAAGGGAGAAGGAAAGGATAATGGGAGATAACCAGGAACCTGCAGAGGAAGCAACGTTAAGCTTTACTCTTACGTTCTCTCTCCCTTCTTCTTAATTTATACACATCACCATGCTATTCTAAGTTTTTTTTTATTACAACTATAAAATGAGTTACAGGCAAATATGGGGACGGTGTTGCTTTAATTTACATTTTGTTTATTTAAAGACTGTGACTGTGTTAAAATGCTTTTAAATCTTAGCTCGGTACCTCATTGTAGCTATGCCTAATATACATGTCTGAGTGTGATTCAGTTCTTTTAGCACTAATGTAATACTAAACACAAAAAATGAATGATTTTATTTGTTAGAGACAGCCAATAGATTTTATTTGTTAGAGACAGCCAAATAGATGTAAGGAACCTTTTGCATTTTTTTTTCAAATATTTTGGGCAATTAAGAAGATTACCGTGTAAGTCTAATTAGAATGTACAATTGCTGAGTACATTTACTATTACAGGAATAATGTAATTATATTTGAGATCTTTGTAAAATACTTACTTTTCACTTTTTCTGTTTATTTTTAACTGAAAAGGAAACAAAAGTATTAGTGTCAACCTCCAACCTCTTCATTTAAGGTGAAACCAGTATAACAACAAGTGGCTGGGAGGGTATCAACCTGAAAATATGGCAAGAAGGCTCTATATGAGTTTGTACGTGACTTGACTTCACTTATGCCTCAGGTATGGCCACCTTTGTACAGTGAATTCAAATCAATAGCACTCTTTTGAACAACTGCTGTTGCTCATTGTACTTTAAGGTTTGAAAACCAAAGATAGCAAATTAGCAGCATATACATAAGCTGGATACAATTGCATATGTTCAGTAACATTGTTCTTAGTATCTTTGGCTGATTTCTTGATAGCCTTCAGTTTTGTACAAAGAATTGTTACACAAAGCCTTCATAGTCTGATGAAAAGTTGTAGCTCTAAGAGGGTGCAAAGCCATACTGTAGAACAGAAGTTTGAAACATCTGTGTAAGTGAGTTTGAAAACTTAGCGGCAACTTGCAGTTACATGCATTTTGCTGTTATAAGCAGCTAGAAAAGAAATCTTTCTGAATCTACTTGAGTTTGCACATTGTGAGATTTACCATGAGAGGCTGTTTTTGACAATTCCCAGAATGAATCTGGCGTAAATGCTGAATTTCCCATTGTTTGCTAGGATTCATAAGAGGGAAAGCTCTTGTCACAAAATCAAAGTTGAATACAGAAAACTGTGTTTTTAATATTATCAATTTTCATACTGTAATGGAGATATAATCAAGTCCAGTTTTGTGTGCGTGTTCAGTTATCGTAGTAAATCGTCTTATGACATTAAATTTTAGGGAGGGAGAGAAAATATTTTTGAGAACTGGAATTTGGCTAAAATATCTCAGTGTAACACCAAAGCAAAAAGTCCACAACAGGTCATCTTTTACAAAAAGAGATAATTCAGGTAGCTTAATGATGCCTAACATTGTGGAGGTGTATTGCAAAGATACCTCCTTGTTCAATGCTAGTGTTGCTGAATAAGGTGCTGGCACAATTTTCACTTAATGATGTTGCAGTTTGGGATATAGGTTGTATATCTTATACATACAAAAAATATTATGTAGATCGTTTGAATGGCATTGAGGCAGGATCAGACCTTCTGCCTGAATGAGTGTACAACCATGTATATATCCCATTGTGAATACTGAGTTTGTTAAATAGCAGGGAATCGGTGATGGTTTTTTTGGTTTGTTGGTTTTTTTTTTTTAATGTACATTTAAGATACTGCTTAGTACAATTTTCAGACTTTAATGTATTTTGTAGTCTCTTGCCTACAATGTGTTCATGTGATCTTGCAAAAATACTGATGAAGGACCCTTTAGACCTCTCCTTATTACTATATACCAAGTGCCTACACTTCATCTGGGGCAAGAATCTGACAGTGTGATTTGAAAGGTCCTGTAGAAGAAGAGGGTTTTGTGAATGCATTTTGGATGGAGGTCATTTTGGTAAAAGAAAATGAACATTCAGAATAAGCAGCTAAGCACAGTACAGACAGAGGAGAATTGTACAGGGACAAGAAATAGAAGGAATCTTTCTTTCCAATAACAGACTTTTCCCTGTGTTTTGAATGCAGATGAGATTAACGTGCTGTATTTGTGGTCATGATCCAGCATTACTAATTAGATCAGTATAGTTCCCAGAGGAGAGTGATTTTGATTAACTGTTGAGGCAGAATGCAAACAGAGCATAAAGCTTTGTTCTGAAAAGCAATGGGAGAGCTGGTGCTTTCTGTTCTGTTTCTGTTTTCCATTTTGGACCTTAAGATCTGAAATGCATGGTAACACCTCTTTGAATATGGAAGGAATAATTCAGCTTGATGAAACAATAGAATTCTCTTCTTAAAAATAGCTTTCCACATTACATATTTTAATTACTGATTTAAAAGCAGACTGGTATCAGATAAGCATGGAGGAGTAATTAATACACAAAGGGAAGCAGACATGCAATACAGGAAATAATTTTAGTCATCATTTCGGTTTGGAAAGCTTTCCTGATGTCTAGAAAAGTAGATGAGACATATTTCTTCTTTGGTATTATAAATGAAACTTTTATCTTTTCTCTCTGTATGATGTTCAATAATTTGCTAAAAGTTCTTCATACCCACAGTGGGACAAAATCTCAGCAGCTGTAAATCATAAGAGCTCTGATAACTTCAGTACTGCAAAGACAGCTCTATCCTATTGATTAATTTATTATTCTGCAAATAATCCCAGTTTATATGTTTAAGAATACAATTTCAAAAAGGCAAACAGATATACTGATAGCATGGATATAGATATAGTATAAGTGTATTTTATACTATTGTGAACTATGCAGTTCTTTACATTGCAAATCTTAAACTTTGCACATGGAACTAGAAATCTAGTGGCAAACCCACACAAGTGCACGTCTAAGGATGTGGTCAGAGATGCTATTCTGACTGCAGCTGAGCAGCTCACTAGATCACTGCCTTGAGTGGTTTGTTGCTGTCTCCTTTTTACCCTCTGCCTTTGTAAGGCAGAATTTATCACCCTTTGGATCTGACAGCTTAACTATACATCTGCTTCTCTCTCATCCCATCTGTGGTGGGGTTTTTTTTGGTTGTGTTTTTTTTTTTTAAACTCAGACCATTTGACAGAACTGGAGCAGGCAGAGACTGCATATCTGCTGCAATACCAGCTGATCTGCAGTTGTAGCCTTCTGAGTGGAGCAGCAAGCAGCTGAGGCTGAGCCCATAACCCCTTAACCCAGTATTTGTGCTGTAAGTGTGCTTTGTTTGACTGAGTTCATAAAGCAAAGGGTAAACTGAAATAGTGCAATGTATACTTTACAATGTGCAAAGGTCTGACACCATATGTATTACAGAGTACAGGGCATAAGAATCAACCTCTAGGCAAGTAATTCTGTATGCCATATTAATTCTTAATTTATGTTGTTCCAGGATAGTACAAAATGAATCATAAGGCCTCAGCCAATAAAAAAATAAAAGGAAGGCTGCTGAAGCAAAATGTGTATATATATTCTCATCTGCTGGTTCAGAAAGGCAGAAGCAGACTTGGTGCTCCTGTAAATGGGAAACAAAGCTTAGGAAGCAAGTATCCAGGTATCCTCAGGAAGGCTATAAGACGTTCCGTGTGAATTAATCTTTTCAGCTGATTTCTGTGAATTCCATGGTGGGAACTCAAGCTGCTATCCCTCCTTGTGATTGTAGATCTGTGGACACACAAGGAAAATGCTTAGAAATTTACAAGTGATGTAGCTCATCAAACCCCCAAACTCTTAGATTTTCTCTCTTTCATTGTTGTTTGTTGTTGTTTGTTGTTTTTGTTGTTGTGAAGTTGGTTTTCAGTCATACTTGAACCCACACTAAACAGAGGAGGCTACACTTCAGATTATCAAATATAATTTCTGTGGTCCAGCAGGTATCTGCTGCAAAGCGAAGGATCCAGGTTCAAATCCTCTATCTTGAGTACAAATGAATTTCTGAATTGATATGACTCTTTCTTAGTTAATCTGTTCCATTTAGTCTACATGGTTCAGTAACACTTTCCTCTTCACATACTTGGCTAGATGCTGGACCCAGAGTAAATCTGCAAGAAAGCCTTTATCACGTCATCTCTCCTAATAAAGCAGAGGCTTCGACCATCGCTGACTGCCACAACCTCTTGGCTAGTTGATTCTATATGAGCATACATACACTCACGCAGATATGCTTGTTTGGTTGGCTTTTCTTCCAGGAATCTGTGGTACTTCTGTTTGAGCTCCTACCTGTGCCCATTACAGAGTAAGAATTCTTCACACTTCTCTGTGGATACTTTTTGCAGTTTTATATAGCTATTACAAATACTTTTACAAGATATGTTTTAAAAGTGCTTCCCTTTTTGTTAGAACTTTTGCATTTCTAGGAATTGGTGAGACTATAAAAAAATAGGAAAATGACATTTTAATCTAAGGATAAAAAATAAAGCGCTTACCCAAAACTTGCTAAAGTCAGTGGAAAATTATCTTTCTGATTTCTAGCAAATCCTGACTATTCATCATACATATTGCAGTACCTTTGCTTTACTATAGTTTTGCTCTTGCTGTTGGTTGGCTACAGAGATGGTCACAGTTTACTGAGGCAGATAAGCTTATAGTGTTGTACAAAACTCATGTGTGTTGAAAGCTATATGTAGAATACAAATCGTGGGCATTGAGGGACTTAAGCACAACAATTCAGTGATTCATAAGTTGAGTGTCGTTTGCTCTGTGAAGAGATGCAATTTCACCCAAAGACTTTACTACAATTCCCTTTATCACTATCCAATTATATGCAATTGCTAATAGAACTATCTGTCACTAGTCCAGCTTTGAAATGCCATCATTTATTACAAACATATTTGTTTTTAAGATAAATGATACAACAGGCGTTGTACTGAATGCAGCCAGTAACAACTGACTAATTATCTGAATTATGTCTTAAAGAGCAAGATTTGTTTAATGCAATAGTGCACGAGCAGGATTTTTTTGGTTTATTACTGTAAAACCATTAATTCCTCTACATATTTCCTTTCTAATCAGAACACAGCATGGCTTCTGCTGAAAATAATTGATTTTTTTTTAGCAAGTCTTAATAGACAGCACAGAGAAGTGCAATGATTACAAGACAGAATGGAAGGAGATTTATTTGGAAAACTGTCATATAGAGCATCAGTCTGTGTCTGAGAAAGGAGTATGTTGCAGGTAAATGATGTCATGCATTCAAGAACTACTTTTTCACTGTCAGATATTACAAATGAGTCTCCTGCTCAGATAGTTCTCAATGGAAAAAAATAATATCCATGTATTGACATCTGCTTAAGCATATGAATGCTGCAAAACTGTGGTTTTCACAGGAAAGACTGGGATATAGTTTGGCAGTTTTTGTAAAGCTTCAGAATTCTTCCACTCCCTCACCCTCCATAGAATGATAATGAAAACAAGTGTTTCTTGTGTCAAAAAAGCACAGTAGATGTCACTCACATGCTAGCCTCATTGATCATTTGCTATGTAGAAAACTTCATGTCACCATCAATATTTATTTGCTCATATTTATAAATACAGTAAAATATACAAACAACTTGGCAATGAAACTGGTTTACCTTGCCAGGTATAATGGGATTTTGGTTCATGTAACAATACAGGGAATAAAGCAAAGCCCTCTGGGTTTTACAGTACACTAACAAAATTTAAAATTTAAGTAGCAGTGTAATTAATCCCAATGTATTCCAATAAATGATTTATAATATGCTAATGCCAGCAATACAATTTTTTAAATGAGGAAAACTGTGAAGAATTTTAATTCTGATTCCTTTTTCAAATATAGCTGTGCACACCTGTGTAAGGAGTAAATTATTTCAGTATTCCAGGTTAGAAGTGCAGAATGGACTTGGTAATGTGTGCTTGCATATTACTTGTATGTAGAGATATCGGTATGAGCTGAGCTTCTGCAAATAATTTTGTGTTGAGCAGGAAGTTACAACAGATATCCTTCCAGTCTGACCATCCTATGGCCCTTGATAAAACCAAAGTTTAAAACCAAGCAATTTAGCTGAAAGAGGCAATATTATTCGAGAACAGATTGTGTCCTTTACCAGTACTACTCAGTAGCTGGTTCATGAACATTAAATGAAGGTTTTGATGTAGACTTCTATCTTTGACAGTGGGAAAGTTTAACATCTTGGCAGAGTTTCACACAGGGCAGCCTGGAGGTTTCAAATTGTGTAACAGTTCCTGAAAAATCTTGGAAAAGCTATTCTTCCCTGTTCTTCAGTTAGAGATGAAATTGTGGTACAAGAAAACTAGAATTCTAATACCCGATATATGACAGGTCTCACTAAACACTTGCTCCATCGCTCCCTCTAAATTCAGTTCTATACATGAAATTTACACATTAATTCATTGGTTTTGATGTTTGTTTTGTTCTGAAACATGAAGTCTTCCACAAGAACCTTCTGTAATAATTCCATCAAAAGTGGAGAGGAAAAATGGGAATTAGTACAGAAAAGCATGTAAGTGTTGACAAGGTAAATTTTGGGGTAAACCACTGATGTTTACAACAATGACAAAATTTCTGTTTGCTTCCTTGGAACTACAATGCCATCCCCATTTTCAGAGAAGGTGCTTACACTTAGAGAAAGTGTTCCCTATAGATATTCCTTAAGATTGCTATACCAGCATTAATATTGGGAATACAATAGAGACACCTTCACCTGAAACAGAAGACATTTTTCAGAGATACGTTTATCCAAATTAGGTGCTTGTTCAAGAATACTTTAAGATTTTCTGAGAAGTTGAAATGATACAGGTTACAAGTTCTAATTTAAAAAGCAGCTCAAGTGTTTGAAAGGTGAAATCACTCAGGTTTACTTGAAAATTTTGCTCCAGAAGAATTCATCTTTGGATACAAACTGCCATGGTCAAAAATACTTGTGAGACTAGCGATTCACCAGCTAACTTAATTTTTTTTTTAGCCTACACTTTTTTCTTGCAGTATATTTGCACTGATTTTTTTTTGTTAGATCTCAACAGAGAGATGAGATAAATACTGGAGGGTTTTTGAATGTTATCAGCTATTACAAGATATTTACCTGCAAATATGTGCAGGAAAACTAAAAAGAGAAAACAAAACTAAAAACAAAAGATACTTGAGAAAAGCTCAGATTCAATGGGCAAGTAGTGTTTGCGTTTTTATAACCAGACTTCTTCTAAGAGACCCTGCCTGTGCCACTCCTGAGGCTGTGGCCTGGGTTAGATGTGGTTCTTACTTTAGGATGATTTTCTTACTAAATCAGAACAAAATTTCTTCACAAAATTTTCACATCAGGCCTCATCCTACTCACATGACTTAAAAAGTTGAAACTGCAATCTTCAAAACAGAGTTGGGTTCATCTGAGATTGAGATGTCTGAAAGAGAACATGTGGTGTTACCTCAGCTGAGATAACAGAGCTTCTCCATCAGCTCATTCAGATTTTCGTCCTGTCTGTTAAGAGCCTTCTGTGTGTGTGTCGTAGCCTTTGCAACACAGTTATCATTTTCTTTTCATTTAATCTTTCTGGCTAGCCATGACCTACTCAGTGTGATGAACTACCTTCCTTTTATATATGCTGACTCAGCTGTAATTGTAAGACACTTTGTAAGCATCACAGAATCACAGAATGGTCAGGGTTGGAGGGGACCTCTGTGGGTCACCTAGTCCAACCCCCCTGCCGATGCAGGGTCACCTACAGTAAGCTGCACAGGACCGCGTCAAGGCTGGTTTTGAATATCTCCAGAGAAGGAGACTCCACAACCTCTCCGGGCAACCAGTTCCAGTGCTCCGTCACCCTCGAAGTAAAGAAATTCTTCCTCATGTGCAGCTGGAACTTCCTATGCTTCAGTTTGTTGCCCCTTGTCCTGTCACTAGGCACCACTGAAAAAAGTCTGGTCCCATCCTCCTGACACCCACCCTTGAGATATTTATAAGCATTTATAATGTCCCCTCTCAGCCTTCTCTTCTTCAGGCTAAACAAGCCCAGCTCCCTCAGCCTTTCCTCGGAGGAGTGATGCTCCAGTCCCCTGATCATCTTTGTAGCCCTCCAGTGGACTCTCTCCAGTAGTTCCTTGTCTTCCTTTATGGCAAAGTGTTCAAAATTACCTCATGAATTCTGCCTGTAAGTTTTGCAAGCATCATTGTTGAAAGCCTTCTAACATTTCTTCCAGTTTGCAGTATGGTTTCCAGGTACTCCAGTCATATAGTAGCGTACCATTCATGCCCATGTTACATAACCATAGTGTGGTGAATGTTCTTGCTTGCTGTAAAATTCATATTTCTACAATGAAATTCTGTAGCCATGCAGATGAGCAAAACTCTATAGGTGTACAGCATGAAAATGGCAGGGTTTCCTTGCCTTATCGTACCATTACAATAAAGACACCATTACCATTCATTTTGCTACATCTTTCTCATTCCATTTCAGTTGTTTAATTTCTACATACAGACATTAGCATGTATACATTCAGTGCATTTGGGTTGCATGGCAAATAACCTAGGTAAAAATACTCATATTGTTTGACGCTTTTTTCCTTCCTCCAATAACCTAGGTAAAAATATTCATATTGTTTGACGCTTTTTTCCTTCCTCCAATCACAAATGAACTTGAGACCATCCCAAGAGAGTTCTCTCTTCGATGAATTTAGAATCAAATTTGTCTCTGAAAATGCCGCACAGATGTCCCAGAAACTCTTTTTCTTTTTGTTGTTTTGTATTCACTGTTCATCTGAAGAGGTTTAGCTTCAATGAGAAATCTAGGATTAATGATATTTAGTTTCAATATAGAACATAAAAGAAGACTTGTGAAGTTCTGTGTTGTTTTTCAATCTTCAGTGAATCAAAACCAAATCAAACCAGAAGTTCTAACAAATGATTCTAGTTTATGACTGCTAATTATAGAAAGCAAAATACTGATGAGCTTTTGTAGGTAAAACAAAGTTATTTCAGGTAACAGTGTAAGTTAGCAACATACAAATCACCACTACAAGTCTTACTTGTCTATTTTCACTTCTTTATAGATGATTTTAAAAAATAAAATAAAAAACCTAAAAAATAAAAAAACCCACAACATCCCTTGACAATTAACACTTCCAGGTAGTATATTGATTTGTCAGTTAGTTGTTACTAAAATGCCATCCCAGTTGCTAGAATCTGCTACTAGCTCAAGTCCTTTTCAAAGGGTTGTAAATCAATACAGCTCTTCAGGTGAAGGAACTTTTCAGGGTGAGTGAATGAGAAGAGCTGATTTGTTGGAACGTGGAGTAGGCTTCACAGCTGAAGTCACAGGGTGCCTTCTGTAACTGGTGCCAGTTACAGAACTCCTGCTTAGCACAGTTAACTTCACGTATTAAAAGGTTCCTTTTTCATATTTCAATTCAATAACCTCCCATAGATTGAGGTTCTCTGTGTAACATTTACTTTGCAAATGGTCAGCATATCCAGACAATGAAAAAGTTGGAGAAATACAATTCCATGAGGATTTTTAATAAAAATATACAGCTCCCAACTAAAAGGAAGTTGCAAGCACTTCATTTTAACCACATGTAATGTCTTCCTCATTAAAAAAGTTAAAAATACCTTAACAGTAAGAGAAGCTCCTGAGATTTGAAATTTGGTAAGCTGCATGATCATCTAAAGTATAGAAATACTGCTTCCTGCTCACCCATTTCATATCCTTATGTTATGCGATGCTTTCTGTAAAGTTTCATCAAATTGTTCCAGTGTGGTTTACCTCAGGTTTGGTATATACATTAGTGTACAGATAGTATTCTTTAGAGATTGCAGTAGAAAGCAAGAGTAATTTATACTTGGATAAGTCAGAAATCTTGAAAAATCAAGGTCTCTGAAATGTTGTGTTTCAGGTAGCTGAAATGTTGGGGGTTTTTTTTGTTTGTTTTGTATGGGCCTTTTGTACATTGGAAGTTTAGAAAGTATTTGGGAATTGAAGACTGCTACGCTTCAACAGAAATGGATGTGAAATACATTGAGAGGTTTACTAAAGTTAGATATTGCATCATAGTAGGATGAAAAAAATATAAGATCAAGCCTACACTGATCATTAAAGGGATAATTATGCCTACTAAGTTTTCCTTAAAAGTGACTATAAAAGAAATAAAAGATATCTGACAAAATACATTTTAAAAAAAAATTATTTTCATGAATCTTGAAGGGTGTGTTTAGATAGCATTGTTGCACTGGAGTCAACAGAGCTGTGTCATTTTATTCCAGAAGACAGTGTGACCCAAGAGACCTCACAGAAAATAAACAAAATTGTAAGAAATGATGTCATAAATTATATATATACTGGCTAAAAAATAGAAAATAAAAAAATTTACGTGTTGATATTATTCATGGAGATAAGAGATTTGTTATGATTGATATCACTTTATTTAGTTTGAGCCAGGTTGTTTCATGATGAAAACCTGGAACACCTTTAAAAGTGTATTTCTGCAGGTTGGCCCTTTCTGTGCATAGTTCCCAGGGGTTCTTGACTGGTATATTATTAATGACTTGAAGAAAACATAATGTGTATATGTTTGGAAAGTTAAGGTATGCTGAGTTAAATACAGATCAGAACTGTGTCAACTGATATTAGAATAAAACTATTTACATTTACTGTCAGAGTTGATGTTTTAGAACGCCTTTTGAAGGTATGAATACATTATAACTTAGAAGTTAGCGTGTGTGTGCTACTGGATATACATTGTATCATAGTGAAATTAATTTTGAGGAATACTAGCATATAGAATGAACAGCATTATTTAGCAAGTACATAGTGATTGAACAAGCACTGTTGTTTACTCTATGTATGTATAATAAAAGTTAATGCTGACTCATTTTTACTTGTCTGCCTAAGATGTGTAGACATCAGCTTGTGACCTTTGTATTTTGCTATTCTGATGTACTTTTAAAAATGGATTAGTAAAAGTATTTGAAGTAGTCACCCATCAGCTTCAATCTTCTGTCTGCAGGTTAACATACACTACTTTAGATTGCTGACTTCCATGGTTTAGTATACATCTCCTAATCCTGTTCTTCCTTCCTCTTTTGGATCTTCCTAGGTCAGTAGCATGATATGAACTGGGGGCAAAAAGAGCAAAACCAGAAACAACCCAGGGAAAAATCTTATGTAATCTTAAGATTGCTTTTCTGCTTTATCTTCACAGAGATATAAAGCCAGATGCCATAGAAAATTACTATACTGTACAGCAGCGAGTCTGGCAATTGGAGAAGGAAGTGGACAGTGTATTTACTGATGTTTGCTGATGACACTAAAGAAATTCTGCAAATGAAAATTACAGAAGATGTGAGAATCTCTAATTGGTATTGAAATGTACTGGAGGAGTCCTGGCAGTCTGTAACAGATTGGCTTTTATAACAGCAGCTGAAATAGAGTATGATTAACAATATTGGTGTATAGGTAGACAGTAACCTAAACTCATATATTTATGAACTTCAAACTCATACAAACTTGTAATAGACTATTTTGGGAAGCTCAGTGATCTCTCTTTATACTGCAGTAAATGAAAAAGTAAAATAGTGTATTTAGAGTAGCTATATAAGAAAGGATGAAAGAAATAAATAAACTATCCTATTCTCGGAGGATATGTCAATAGTTGCAGTACTGTCTTACCTCTTGTCAGATATGAATGGAGAAAACACCTGATTAATAATAAAAAGATGTTGTAAAAATGATTATTCTGAATTAGTTATTAAAGAAAACAGAAATGTTAGTGGAAGTTTTCCTGAAGTATTTGTCTTAAGGATAATAGTGTAAATTGATGAATTACACAATTCAAACAAGTTTACAGTTAGGATTAAAGAATTCATCACGTGTAACTTGCAGGAAACAACCAGCATTGCAAATTCATTGGGACTTTTCTGGACCACATTCCAACAGTGGACGTGTAAATTCAAGAGCTGATGGGACAGAGATTGACATAAAAACCAGGCCTTTCCCCAAACCTCTTTCTAAAGAAAAGAAAAAAAGAGAAAAATCTAAAGAAAATCTACTGTAATAGTATTCTCTGAACTTCTTTTGCTTGAAACTTTGATGACGTAATAAAAAAGGTTATAGCTTTTGTACAAGCTACCTATTACTCACAAGGAGAAAGGTACCAATTATAGTAAGTTCTGTAACATTCTTAATATTTTATTTTTTCTCACTTCTTACAGATTTTTATGAGATGCTAAATATTGAATGATTTCAAATTTTAAATATAAGTATCAGCTGCTAAGCAGTACATCCTGAATCAGCTAGGGAAGTATATATTCACACAGCTATTGATTCAGTCTCTCTACAAACTCAGTCAATTATTTCTGTATGACCAAGAATATTTTGACCTTTTTTTTTTCAATCAAAGGGTGATCTCTTCATAGCTAATGAATACATATAGACAGTGGAGCTGGTGAGCTGAACCAGTGAGAGAAATTTGATTGCTCCCAGGATATTGGCACAGGAGTTTTAATGCCAGGTTGCTAGCTTCTGAAAATGACTATGAGAGTAACAATATTGCTGCCTAGATAGCAGGTATTAAGAATCACCACTTCAGGCTCAGTTGTCTGCCTCAAAAGAAGAAAGGCTTTTAAGTAATTTCCTGTTGCCAGTGATGAGTTTATCGCTTGGCTTGTAATGCCGAGGGCCACCCAGCAATATAAGATGAGAAGACTTTTCACTTTCCCTCTCCCTATAAACTGAGAAGTGGGCAAATCTTCATGTGCCAAAAATCTCTTCACGAAGATTATTACATATTGTGAAACTGAATTATGATAATTTCTTACTGCTTTTAATCAGAAAGAATGTGTTCAGAAAGATACAGAGAATAAGACTAGAAAGGTCTCTCCATCAATGTATTGGTAGGGACTCTGAAAGGACATCAGTGCCATTTGAGGTGCTGTCTTTTGCAGATAGTTGTACATTGGATCCAAATCTATTTTGGTTTTTTATCCCATTGTTCGCTAGAGACACATAGGAGACTACCTAAGGTAAACCAGTGGGGAATGATTAAGGCAAAAGATTTTCTAACTTTGCCTATACTTATTTTTTCCTTTGACATTAGTGTTTCAATGCGACGTATTGTCATACCCCTGACAGTCAGTTCCTGCTATTTTGCCATGGAGAAAAAAATCGTTAACATACAGTCTGGATAGATTCTTTATGAAACTCATTTTATCTACATTTCTGGGAGAAAGATCATCAAAAAGAATGGAATGACAGATCATTTTCCCCAAAATTTCAATCTATCAGAATTATCTACATCCAAGGGAGTAACATTGCTGCCAAAATCACCTCTAATCACAAACCAAAAGAGACAACAGATACATGCTATTTTCTTCCTTTCCTGTCTTCTGTACCATCATGATCATTATTGTACTGAAGCTGTAAAACCTCATGGACCAAAGATGTGATCAGGCTTGCAAATCTTGAATTCCACAAGACTCTGTCATTTTTCCAGCGCGTAGGTTCTGGGATTTAAGAGAAAATTATTAACTGCTGGGGAACTTACATCATGGCTTTTATTAAGGAGTAATTGGGATTAACTTATTGAAGGGAAAGGAAGAATTTAAACAGAATCCAAGGAGAAAAAGTCTGAGGATGAAATGCTTAGACTGCTGAAAATATACTATAATGATCAGACACTAGACAAAGCACGAGTAAATCATTATCAAGGGTATATAAGCTTAAGTAAAATAAAACGATACTTTAAGGCACTTAAAATTACTTGAGGGACACTCTGCGAATTGAGATAGTTCTTTCCTCACATGCTCTATTTTTGCTGAAATGTTATTGCACATATCCTCTGGGCCATTCTCCCTATATTCAAGTGAAATTCTTGCCTTACATGATACCCTCAAGGGCATATTTACAGGTTCTTAGACAAGATAAATCAGATCCTTAACATCAGAAAAAGTTGAAATAATAACCATGAGAACAGGAATACAACTTAAATGGAAGGCATTATCAATTTGTGGTTTTTAATAAAAGTTATATTCTTCTGTTGAGACTGGACTCTGATTCAGGTAGGGCTTATGGAAAATTGTATTCCTGAAGAGGTTTTTAATGTAAACGTGTCAAAAGACAGAAAAACCTTGTAATTGCTTGACAGTTGAAGCCTCAGATGCTGAGAACCTGCTGATGGAGATCAGGTTTTTGCACTTTATCAGCACCAGCAATTCCCACTGTAATGCTTATGATCAGACGTTCAACATTTTGTAGGTGCTAGTGAAGCTGAAAATTTTGAGTTCTACTGATTTTGCTTAACATCCAAAAAGGATATTGGGGCACATCTAAAAATTAAATCTTGTTTTGTCATTAAAAGGCCACCATTCATTTGTTTTTTTTTGTTTTCTGAAGAATTTTTAAAACATCAAACTTAAGCCCAACAAAGTACTCTAAAACTTTTTTTTTTTTTTAAATTTTATTGCAGGCCCAGGAGAGCAGCGATAACAGAGACCATGCCTTGAGCAACAAGATCAGTCTAGCTCTGTTACTCTTAAAAACACTGTCCCTGTGGAGCAGATCTAATACAGCAATGCAAATATCCTTAGAAGAATAAAGACTGAAAAAAAAAAAATCTCAAATCTGCTTAATTCAATACCTGAGTATCCAGGGTATATGTTAAATTGACAGCAGATCACTTTAATTAAGATCTCATAAACTCGTGAGCTTTGAAAGCTGGATTTTTTAAAGTGGGTTTGCTCATTAGTTAGGACCTTCACGTACCTGACTGTTCTTTTACTGATTGAATATGAACTCGATTTAACTGTACACATATTAGATAACTTCCTTATTCATAAAGATGATTTAAAAACTGCTACAGTTAATATTAATCTACAGCTTTTATAAAGATTTTGAGGGTCCATTTTGATTCGTTGTGATATAGCAGCATATAAAATATGATGGGATTTATGGCAGTTATTTGGCTGGGACTAGACAAAAATAAAAAGAACTGTAGTGACGGTATATAATAAAAGTGTCTTTAGGCTGTTCCAGCATTCAGGTATAAGTGGTCCAAACCAGCTAAACTCAGAGACCTACATAGGCTGCAGTCATGCATTAGACAAGAATTTGGGGCAAGATGTAGCTGGGAAAGAAAAAGCTCATCTGGTCTTTTGTTGTAATAGCTAGCTTAGCCAATGTACGGTGATGTTAATGCCTCTACATAAATGAATGTGCTATTTTTTTGTGTTCGATGCTGCTGAGAGTGGCCGTTAGTGTGTTCTGAGAAAAAATGAAATTATTTCAAACTTTTTATATGTATTAATTTTTTAATGAATTTGTGACCCTAAATGGATAAAGAATCATGTCTGCGGTTGCAAAAGCACATTGAATGCAAAGGCACAGGTGGTATTAATTCTAGACACCACAATTTACAATTGCAGTTATGTACACTGTTAGAAATTTCTGTATCTTTTCAAACCTCTTTACTTTCAAGATGCTAAAAATCTATTCTTCTCTTTGTATTCTGTATATCAAATGAGGGAGAACTGTTTTATTAGTACTCTGCTTTTTTCAGTAGTCTCATTTGGGTCAACAATAGAGCAGAAAAGGGAGGCCAAAATGTTTCTTCTAAGTCCCGCTGTCTAAGCATGAATTCAAGAACTGAGTTCTGCACACGGACTCAGAAAATATTAGGGTATCTCTTACTGACAAAAGTATCACCCATACTAGTGCTGGGGTTGTTCACTTTTATCACAGCCAAAGGCTTGCCCACTTTTAGTCTCTCCTGTGGGATAGGTATCTGAAAATATTCTGGAAGGCCAGTTCAGTCCTTTATACAGTTATTTGCTTTGTGCTGACAGTTGGGTATGGCAAGAAATTCTTTGTAACATTTTGTAAAGCAATACCTGCAATCTTTATTTTATTAATATTATGTATAAAAATCAGAGAAAAGCTAAAAAACCCTTTAAGCCAATTTTAGATTTTTATACACATACTGGTAATTCTAAAATATCTATCGAAAGAAAACATTTTCCCTGTTTGTTTATCTTTCTTCTCATTCTGAAACTCCATTCAATTAAATGTTAATTTTTTTAATGTTATCTGATGTTATGAAAATAGCTTTCCAGACATTCAACAACTGGGCGTAAAAGCAGTGCACCAAAAGAGGCAAATGCATTCATACATGTACTTCTATGATGTATCTCAACAGCTTCATTGCTGTTCTACCCAGTCACTCATTTTTGCCTGGGAAACTACTGCCACTCCAAATCCCAAACAATTTATTTTGGAAAGCAAAAGTAGTTTCTTTTCTGAACACCACTCTGCTTTTATTTGCAGTGTCTTCAAGCTCAGGACTGGACCCACACTGAATCTAATGTCTGCCGCTCTTAGTGCTGGGTGGAAAGCACTTGAAATCGTGTTTGTCACCACCAGCCCTGATGGCTCTGTGTGACAGTAACTAAGCAGCTATCTTTAAGAAAGTTCACTGATAAACTCTCAGCCCTGTAGAAGAAGATATTTCAACGTTTTTTTCCCACACCTTTGAGTCTGCTTTCAAAACAAAAAAAAGTGGTAACAGTTCTTTGGTATTTTAGTAAGAAGTGAAATTCTGGTTTATATTTGTTCATCCACTTTCTTGCGAGAGAGGAGCATGCAGCTGGTGACATTATGGGCTTCAAAAGCCGTCTCCGCCTAACTGCATATTAAACAAACCATCATGCAGCAGATAAGGAGGGTGTTACTGCTGTAGTATCATATAGGTGGTACACGTTTAGGATAAGCGTATAATTTGTGAGTAGAGAACTACAAATTTAACTTGCATAATTTGTGAGAGCCTGCAAGCAACATCAAACAGCTTCATAAGATACAAGCTACAGACTAGACTCTTTTGCTGAAGAGTTAGAATTACCTTTGCTGCAGCCAGTAGTGACCCAGTGAAACCACAGGGGCTCCAGATCTCATACTGGATCCTTTTACCAGGTCCTGTTAGTTGTACTATTTACCTAGCCTGAGCTTGGTCTGTACTCCCTGTTCCTCCACTGCTGCAGGTGGGAAATGTTCTAACTAAATGATTTCCATACTACTCCCAAACTCAGTATACAGGGAAATACACACCCACTTTCTTATATACTTGCACAGCTTCACCAAAAAAACAGGCTTGCTGAGCTACTCTTAAAGAGAAGTATACATAACCAAATTGAATTGAAGTCTAGAAAAAAGAAACCAAATTTGCACTGCCTGCTTTCAGAATATTTTCCTTTTTGAACTATGAATAAAAATTTCATAGTGAGAAGTCTGGTGAAAAATAACAGAAGCAAGCAATATCTCTATAAGGCTGTTTTTTTAGCTTGAAATGCACATCACACCTGTCCTGAAACTTCTCACATACTTACATCAATTGCTCTATTACTATTGTGTAAAACTTTATTCAACTCACGTATTGTGAAGAAAATGTTATAGTGTTTTGCACTTAAAATCCCTTGTTGGCTTTTGTTATTTGTGTCATATTCCTAACTTTCTTGTGTAGTTTTTGTTGGGTGTAAAATTTCATTGCTGCAGAAATATCTTTTCAAATACAAATAAATTTAGTGTTTACAATCCTCTTCTAGTCTAGAAGAAGTATACTTTTCTATCTACATAATCTGATTCTGCTCTTGAATGCACCAGTTTACACTTAGAGTAACTCTGAAATCAGCAGAGTAGTACAAAGTCTATTTTGGCAGTCTTCCTATGTCTATAAATCAATCCTGAATGCAATAGTAACAATTTGCAAAAACAGACAGTTCTGCAAATGACAGTGTATTGTATATAGTTGTGTGGCCATTTTAAATAAATTGTTATTATGAAATATGCCAAATAGTCAGTTTGAAGATTAAAAACACTTTATAGAACAGAAACAACAGGAACACATCTCATTGAAACATATTTTGTGTTATGTTCTTTTACAGTGACTACTTGCCTGTACTCTTTTTTGCTAAAATAATGAAAGCTTCAGTACACATTAATCCTGAGAAAGGTTGTCCCAGCTCAAGCATCATCCTTGGTTAGATTCACTATTTCGTACAAGACAGGATCCTTTCTTCTAAGCTTTGAGTGAGCAGATTTTGTTTCATTTATTCAACACAAGCTTGGTCTGTTGTCCAAAATTTGTCTCTTTATCGGCTGGGAGGATATAGATGCTCATCTGAGGTGAAATAATTTGCCATCTCTGTGTCTGTGCCTGAATATGTGATTTGTGAGTAGAATAAGCTCGATGATAACGCATATGCTCTTTTGCTTTGCACAAAAGTAATAAAAATAAGGATTATCACAGACCTATTCTTTTTTTTCTTTGACTTTTTAAGCAGCTTTCAGTAAAAATACATTTGTAAGGGTAACGTATTAGTTATACAGCAAATACATTGGCTCCTTATGCGGCAAAACCATTGAATAATTGCTTATATAAATAAGGATTTTACTATGAACGGCTGCCTTCTATGAGCTCGTGACAATTTGTATTATGAAATGGATGTGAAATTACTTTGATCCAGCTCATCCACTCCCCATGGCCAATGTATGAAATGCAGAACTACAAAGCTTTTGTGAGACAACATCTGAGAGCAGAGATTCATAAACTGTTCAAAGTCAGCAGTGAAGTCCTTTTTTTGGGGCTATTGTCACTTCTTCCTGCAACTAGGAAAAAAACAGAAAGAAACAAGTACAGAAATTCATTGCTAAAGCTCAAAGCTGCTAGATACTGTTGCTGGACTGGAAAAGCATCACATCTTTGTGACTCTCCGAAGCAACAGCCTGCTTCCAGGCTGTTCACCACCTAACTGAAGTTCAGGTAAAACCAGAGAGGAGGTGAGTCTGAAACAGATGGTAATTTAGAACCTGTTCTGAATCAAAACTAATGCTAAAACTCAAAATTATTCTTTTTAACTACATTTCTGTTGCTTTTTCCCAGGTCAAGAAGAAATTGGGATTTTGATATAGTTTACACTGTTGATTACCAAGACATCTAATTTGTAGTACTCCATACTTGTAACATGCTTCCTTTTATACTTCAGGCTTATTTTTGCTAGCACTAAAATCAAAGCTGGGTACTCAAGCAACACAGACACAGAAATGGAAGCAAGACAGGTGAGGAGAATTTGTGCTCCTCAAAAAATTCAATTTCATTAAATTCGGTCCAAAGGGGCTTAGGAGTACATGTGCATTTGGAAGTGTTATGGAGACGGCCATGAACTGGCAGATTTCTAACTATGTAAACATAGGAGGGCATGTTTCAAGAGTTAAATGATGGAATGACAATTGAGCTGTGCTTGGGCATAATTAGCTGATTAGGAAGAGTCATGGTGTACATGGGCACAAGATCAGCCTGCAAAGTCTGTGTCTGGGGAAATCTCAGAAATACATGCAGGGAGTGGAAATTGTTTTTTATTTTGTTTGGATTTTTAAAGAGAAAGCAGACAAAATATGACACTAAAGTTGTAATTCAAAATGAATGTGAGAAGAACACACAAAAAATATTTAAAAGCCACTTTCTTTGCTGTATCATCCAAGACAACATCCATTTGTGACAATTTATTTACAGACTAAGTAAAATAAATATTTTTATTTTGAATTGCGCTTATTGGTATTCAGTCACATTTTTCAAAGATAATCAGCTTTGCTGTCCTTTTTGCCTTCTTCTGAATGGTTTAATAGCCAGCTTATTCAAGTTTTCACTTAAGTATTCTGTCCAAAAGTAAAAAAAACCCAAAACTCTTTGTTTCAACACCAAGCACGCTAAAATGACCTATATTTCACTACAAAATATTTTATTGCATCAGTTGATGTATATCTCAATATCTTCAAATATTTTCAGCACAAAGAAATTGAAAAAATAGAAAATCTATAAATTACTACTTACAGCACACACTTGTTTTTATACAGCTTTTATGTAGTTATGTACTGGATAATTCTTGATGATCCACTCTTACTGACACAGCTGACCACCTGACCACCTCAACAGGTTGTATCTCTCTAATATTTTTATGGTTATGTTGGCCACATGAAAATAACACTTTCTTAGTAAATGCCCACAGTCCTTGGAAGTTGATACTTGTGTAAAACTGTGAAGGAATCACTTCCGTTCAGCTTTGTTTTATTTCAGGGTAGAAACTAAACTTATCCAAGGTTCTTGATGTACGAAGGAGAAAGAGAAAAGTATTTCTATCTAACCAAGGAATACAAAAAAAGTAGTGGAAAATGTAATTATTTCCCTGGGAACTTCTTCCTGACAGATATTACCTTTCATACATCGTATTAGATTTCTATAGGCAACTTACATTGCAAGAACCATCACACTGGATGAAAAACCATTTTGTTAATATCTGATTCTCTCTTCCTTTTCTTAAAGGTCAGTCTTTTCATATGCAGACAAGTTTCTTGATATGAATCAGACATCAATATGCAGGAAAGACTTGTTATATGTATTGATTTTGCATAGTATGTACAATTTGAACTTTCTTATGACAGTGAGGTTCAAGGTTTAATTAGATATTGGTGTGAAAATTCTTCCTTTTGTGGTTTGTTTGTTTGTTTTTTGTTTTTAAGTACACAGGAACATTAAAAATAGCTATCAAAAGAATTATAAACACAGTTGGAATTCTTCATCCTTTTTTTTCTTTAGTATCATAACACATTAACATGAAGTAATGAAGAATTTCAAGATAATGTACATCTCTGTGAGAAACGATGCTTATTCTGAATGCATAATAGAAATCAATGTCAATGTTCTCTTTGAGTTAAAGTACATGTGTTTTCCTTGAAAAGCAGTAATGTCCTGTCTACAAAGGACACCCTTTGAGTGCAGAATCGTACCTCATCAGTGCTCCTCCGCTTTAAATTTAAGATACTTCACTAAAATCCTGTGAGCTGAGAGAAAAGATCCGTTGATTACAGTTGCAGTCTTTTTAGCTCTTATGATAAAGTTCTATATCCATTATTCAAGCAGAATTAGTGTTCTCGTATTGAGTCTTTTATTCAATGAAGATTTTGCCTGTGAAAATGGTAGTGATCTGTTGTTGCAAATGTTCGTAACTGATAAGACGTCACATGTTTACTAGAGCTCTTCTACTGACAACAAATCTGGTAGCATCATCAATTTTCTCACTGGAAGGAGTTTTGAAGAACCAGCATTATAAATACTTTTTTGTTTTATTAATACAGGTTGAAATCACATAACGGTGGGATTTTTCCAAGGGCAAGGGCTCTTCACTTTATTGTGTACTAACAAAAACAATATCGCCTTATGGATGTACTTTTAAAATCCTATAATGTCAAATATATATTCTGATCTCAGAACAGACTTCATCCACTGCATCCATGATCTCTAAGAAAACTGAGGTAGCTACAGGCATTTAGTTCTTTAGTTTCATTGCTAGTGGAAGATCACTGATAAAACTGGTTGGCAATTCTCTTAGTTTTATTTTATGAGACATAACTGTAAAACTTTGAGACTATGTTGGGTTCAATCAGCAGCTCATACAGCTTCCAGATCTGCCCTGTGTTTCTGCCTAGCAGATGGGAAGCCAGCGATTCCAAGCTTATTTAATGATATTTCTCATATTTCTGAGGCAAAATATCAGCAGATTTCAATTCCTTTATTTTTTCCATGTGTTTGGATCTTATTTTTATTAGATACATACATTTTCATGAATTTTGGATCCATCAACATTTAGTTTCTTAGCCAGGGACATCCTTTATTTTGTTAAACTTGTGCTGTATTTAACTATGATATAAACAGAATGGAATAAGCAAATCACTTGCATCTGCATCTCTAAAATATGCTGTCTATATGTTAATTTACATTTGAATTGAAGAATTCACATGCAATTACACTGCTCACTCTACTGCTAAATGGATTGTTAAACTGGTCTATAATTTTTAGTTTCCAAAGGCTCCTTGGTTGCCTCTCACAGAATTGTTTGCAAATGTTCTAGAAATTCACTGGAAACACAGCTATAGCACAAGCATAATTGTCTTCCTTGTTATGCATGTGTGTGTTTGTTAGTGCATACATCAAAGGTTTCAGTATTCCACTTTTACAGCCAAGCACAAGTTGAATAACCAGGACTTTATGCAGTTACCAGGCAAAAGCATCTACCGACTAATGCCACGCCAGTATTTGGCAAGAAGAGAGTTAAAGACAAAAATGCACCACTGGTACGTCATCCACATTTGTTATTTGTTGTATTATTTGTATAAAAATGGGCCTTTCATGCAAGAGAGATGTTTTCATAATGGAATCAGGACAATGTTTGTTTGTTTCTGAAATTCAAGGAAGCCACCTGTATAGCTTTCTATAGCTTATTTCTGCTTCACTGAAATCAAGCCTGATACCCAAACTGAACAGAGTTCTGTTTCTTTGTGTTTCCAATAAGCGAAATGTTTACTTGTGGAGAGAAACAAGGAGTTAGTGGTTCATAGGGGGTTGGTAATTGTTTTGCTTTCTCTCACTTTCAGTGAACTCGTAGATTCCTCTAAAGCCACAAATAGAAATTCTTTAAAAGAAACTAAGATCTTATTCTGAAAGTAATCTGTCTCTAGCGTGAGGAATAGTTTGAACAATACTATAGACCCATGTTTTGGGGGTTCATCTCTGATTAATGATTTCCCCCTTATTTTGTGTGCCAGCCTGGATTCTACCTGCTAGCCCTTCAGGCTGCTTTACCTGCGTCTAAGAGCATGTAGTATTCTGATCTATATTAAAACTCAATGCATGAAGACACTGGACTTCTTAGAGTACATTTGTAAGTGATTGCACTGCCACAAAATGAAACAGAATATTGAAGATTTAATTTTTCAGATATAGAGACTGGTTACTGAAGAACTTCCAGATCTTCCTGACTCAAAATTCTTTATGCTTTGTAATCACAAACAGAACACTAAAATTTCAAGATTTTTTTTTTTTTTTTGTGAAAGATACATTTGTGACAAGGAAAACCATATGAAAATAAACAATTAGTAAGGAAGGTATTCATTAGAAAATTCATGATATGTTTCAATAATACAAAAAGTCAAAGGGGCTGAATTTGTATGTTGTGTAAACTGACATTGGTCCTTCAAACTCAGTGGAGATATGCTCATACCTTAAGAGATCCGTCCCATTCAGAGTTATTATACTCAAAGAAAAGTGGAAGTCCCAAGAGACTTCACAAGAATGGTATTTCATTTTCATCTCAAGATTATAATAGTACATCACCATCTTTGACCGTATGATAAAGCTTCTTGTGGGATGTTACTCTCCTTGTGTAGAGCCTAAAGCAAACATAGCCTCCTTTTTCAAAACTGGATATCCAGTTTGACAAGAAAATGGAATCACCCTAGCAAAACTAGGAGAGAAGGGGAAAGCCTATAACTTGCAGGCTGAGGATTGAAAACTACTGTGACTGTTCTTGCTGCTTTGATTTCTAAAGGAAGCTTGATTTTAGGGAGGTTTGGTTTTGACTTTGTTTTTCCTTTAGTGTGGGGAAAAATATACTTTAAAACTTTCTATTATGAAGGATTACTTTAAGAAACACACCATAAAAGATTCTTTCGTGGTTAAAAAGTACTTTATATTTGTTTGATGTTTCATATTTAGTAGAGGTTTTTCCCCCCATTCCTAATAATGTGGAACATATTGAAGCTTGTTTTTCATTTTTTTTTATTCTTCTGTAAAGTCAGAGTGTTTTGATTCCTCCACAGGCTTCCCATGTGACTTCCTCAGCCACAGTTTGTCACCTCATAACATTATATTAATTTGATCCATATTTTAGAGGTCTTTTGAGGATAAATCGACGTGTTCATGTGAAGTAGAAAGATATTAAAGTTATGACTATCACCTTTTAGAGAAAAATTTATAAATAAGAAAGCCCTGTAAGACACTTGCATTATAGCACAATCCATTTTTGCATAAATTAATTTTGTTCTTTCTTGACACACTCTAACAGATCACCAATTTTTATTATCTTGTCAAATGAAAGAAAGGCTACAATTACCAAGTACTGTAATGATTCGTGATCCAGCCTGGCTTCCAGTAACTTTAACAGAATTTTTTTATTGCTATCAGAAGTCATTATCGGGTACCCTTGGTTACCTTTTGCAAAAAAATTGCTATCTAAACAAGGTGGTTACTTCTCTAGCAACAGCACTGTTTCTCCTGAAAGACTGAAACATATTGAATTGACTTGTGTAATATTTCAGACAACAGCATGGTGTCTAGAGCCTTTGGCTGCAGAACTCTGTCTCAAAAGCATCTGCATGGTGGAGACCCCAGGTTTCATTGTCCAGCAGTGTATGGCTCCCTGCCACCATAGAAAAGGCCAGTTTCAGGAGTAAGCAGGGATGAAGCTTGTTATAAACCTGTGGGAGACTTGAGAAGGGAAAGTAGCTCTTCTGGACTTCTTAGCCATGCAAGCTAAACCATTGCATGAACCCTGGTGCCTATGTGTGCATGGCTATGAGGTTTCTGTTATTTCTTGTATAATTGCCTAGTACAATATTTATTCATAATGTGAACTACCAATATATAACAAATAAATTAAACCTTGTGCCCTTTAAAGTTATCTAAATGTAGAATGCAAATTTACTTTTAGCTTTCAGAATAATTTGCCCCATTTTCCAGAACAATAAGAAAACTGGGTGGATAGACATAATGAAAGTTTTATTTATAAATAGTGTAATGTATTAAACAGTATCTCAGCATTTCACTGCAACATGTTGTAAATACACTCTGTTGTTAATCCTAATTGACCAATTTCTAATGAAGTTAAAAGAAATGTTTTCAATTATTTTACTGCAAATTTTGTCAGGCTACTAATACCTAAAGGGGAAAAAATGAAAGATTAAAATATTTCTAAAATATCCCAGAAAATAAAAGTTTATACATATGCAAGAAATCTATTATTTAAAAATAAAGAGACTGGCAGAGACATATTAGCTGAAAGAGGTTAGTGCTGCATTGTAAACATTGTAATTTTCTACGGGTCAGATGTGTTTCCTTGTACCATAAATGTGTAGTGCATCACACAACTGCTTTTACAGCATTTTCATGTAAAAAACACAATCATTTTAGACAAGTTGAAAACAGGGATCAAGAAATGGAAATAAATGCAACAGTGCGATCTTCTTGAAATAATTCAAGTATGAATTTAATTGCAGATGTATTACAATTATGAAGAACATCCAAGATATGCCCAGCAGAACTATTATGACTTTCCCACTTAAAAAAAATAATCATCTAACTTACTCAGACAAAAACAGGAGATTAATTTGTATTCATCCATCCATCAAACTTAATCAATTCAGAGGCAGGCATCAGAAGAAAAAGGATAAGTCATTCGGAAAGACAATTATCCATGAGTCTATGTGTGTCTGCGTATGCTTAGAACAGCACAAATGTCTATTTCAAATGATTTAGTACTTATGTAACTTCAGATTACTATTAAATATTCTCAACTGCATAAGCAATGTTTGCTGTTGTGGTTCTTAATATAACCTAGAAAGTTCTGCTTTTAAAAATTAATCATTGACTGTGCTGGTAGCTCCAATATCATATATTTTTTCTTTCCGTTTAAAAGAGGAAATAATATCCTTTCACATCCTCCCAGGCATCTTTCCAGTATTCTCAAGGCTTAAATGTTAGCTGTAAGGGATGGGACACAATGTGAATATTAATGTCCTGGCTGAGCTGACAAATGTGCTCTGTTTGGGCCATGGCCAGACATGAGCATTCAAAACAGGGAACTAGTCCAGGAGGCTGAGATTTTCAGAGAATCTGGGGAAAAGTCTGACAAAAGTCCTCAACAGCTACCTCATAAAGAGATTGCTCTAGAAATCTGCAGTGTGTGGGTGAAAAAAGTGAGCTGTGACAGGACTGAAATGAGTTGAAATTGTTCAGAATGGTGAAAGAGGCCAAAGTTTCCAGTGCATCAGTACATGGACAGAGTCAAAATGGCAGGTGAACTAAAGCACAAGGAGATAAACTTTACCATAGTTGTTTGCAGAAAGCTACTTGCAAATAGCCACACATTTCACCGCGTTCTAGATTTCGCCAGTGCTACAAATGTTATTAAAACAGTTCGACTAATCTTTCTGATATTAGTTTATGTTCCTATACAGGGAAATTCATTCTAGTGGTGCGCTAACCTTAAGAGGCATTTGGTACTAAAGATGGCCATCGCATCACAGCTCTCCCTGGCAATGCTAGAACCAAGTCTAGTTCACTTGTAAAGGGAGCTGTCAAAAGCTGTGTTTCTCCTGTATCCATTGGATGTTCATGTGAATAGATGCCCTTCTTAACCACACTTTTCACAAATTCCAGAAGTCTATAAGGAACGGTGGGATAATTTTTGGACAAAGATGGCGCATTGGACCCTCTACTGAGTACAAAATAGGAAGGAAGTCCCCAGAGGGTGACGCAGCTAGGATTTAGGATAGATTACTGCAAAGGAAAGGTGCTCTTGCAACAGAAAAGCGATTTAAAAACTATTTGTTTGAAAGTCATTCAAACCTTTCAGCAACAGGGATAACTTGCTGTCTCTGTCATGCTTAGGTTGGAACTTCGTCTGTGTGCACTCTCCTTCAGTGTTTCCAGTCTCTGTTCCTGTTGCCTACATTCCCTCTGCTTATATTCGCTAGCTGGGAAGATAAATATGCTATCATCTACTACCAGGATTTACATTTGTGAATGCATCTTTTAGCCAGCGAACAGAAGTGTTCTTATTTAAACTTAAAAGAAAGATGCCTAGGCACTGTGAACATTTCAGCCCACTATGTGAAGATGCTGCCTTCATTCCCAAAGCAAGGGAACACATGCTGATATCAAAAAAAAAAAAAAAAAAAAAAA